>Ga0256867_10000504_pt1 | contig 15432 bp, 11 predicted proteins | sample RVTome_15_FD_185939 | JGI IMG/M metagenome (GOLD analysis project Ga0256867, IMG submission 185939) | Soil microbial communities from uranium-contaminated site in the Upper Colorado River Basin, Wyoming, United States - RVT150D86 (HiSeq) ... | reverse complement strand
CCAGGTAGGACACCGCGGCACGCTGGGCCGGTGTCATCGCATCGGGCTGGAACGGAAGAAGCGTCGTAGCGGTCATGGCATGCACCTGGCGAGGGAGACTAAGCCTCGCCACGGATCGCCGCACACGTGGTGAGGCACCTGGCCCGACGCTAAGCCGCCCCTGCAGCACGCCCGAGTCGCGGCGGAATGACGCGCCTAGCGGGAACGCTGAGTGACAAAACATGTCCGGCACATCACCGGAGTCGGCAGCAACGGGCTAACGTTCCAGAGGTGCCTGGCGTGATGGTGATCCAAGGGATGAGCCTCCGCATTCCCGCGGGCAGCCTCGCGATCTCCATCGGAGAGGACGGGAACCCGAGGTCATCACCGCTGGTGCCGCATCTCCGACTGGACCTCTGGCCCACATGGCTGGAAATCGGCTGCGAGCACGCCAGGCACGCGCACGACACGGCAGCAAAGGTCAGCCCGTCCCTCGCAGACGAAGACAAGGCCATGTTGCTCGGTCGTGAACTGCAGGACGCAATGGTGGCGATGTGCGCGTTTGCGTTCGCCTTCGACGGCTTCTACGACGTGGTGAAGAGCGAGCTGGGAGAGCATCCGAATGCCGCTCAGTGGCGCCAAGAGGGTCGTCGGCCAACACCTCGTCACAACCAGGTGGCTGAGACTCTTCGCTACAACCTGAAACTCGGTCCCCAGTCCACAGGGCAGCTCAAGCAGCTCCTAAAGGAGCTGTTCAAGTTCCGAGGGCGCGCTGTTCACCCGTCGTCGTCCTATCTTCCAGCCACCATGCGGGAGGACATTGACTCCGGCGTGCATCCGAACCTCATCACGTTCTCGGGGAGGCACGCAGTGCAGTGCCGGGCCATAGCGCTCGTCTTGTTGGATCGCCTGGTCGAGCGTGCCGCTGAAGTCGCAGAACAGTCCGCTGACAAGGGTTGGATCGAGACCGGACGTCGCGAGGTGGACCGGCTCGCTGGTACCTATCGAATCCCTGGCGACGACCAGATCGCCTATCCGGTTGACGAGCCCCTCGATGATGGCAACAACTCGTCGCCAGACCAGGACCCGGGTGACTAGATGTCGCGCAGAGGCAGTCGCCAGCGCGAGTTGCACGGCAAGTCGCGGGTTCCGTAGACGCCGGCTCGCGGCGGATTGACGCACGGTCGGCGGGAAGCATCGCAGGACTTGAATCAGTCACTCGAGGCTGATGTGTTCCAGACGTCCCCGCCAACTGACGAACGTTCGGTACGGTCGAGCAGCCGGCGTCGCGACGTGTGGCAGATACTGATTGTTCGGACTGGGTGGGCTCGGCTGTGACAGACCTGATGGGCAGGCGCGGAGTGACGGCGTTCACGGACGCTGCGCTAAGGCTCGGGTGGTTCGTCCGTGAGCAACACGAAAGCGACCAGGGCATCGACGCGCAGGTCGAGAAGGTCAACCTCGTCGAACGGAAGAATCGGCCCCCGCGGGAGGACGCGACCGGGCGCCTCATTGCCGTCCAGATCAAAGGCGGAGAGTCGTGGTTCAAGGCCCCGACCAAGACCGGCGGCTGGTGGTTCTCCTTCAGCGAGCGCGAACGAAATCTGTGGCTCAACCACGCACTGCCGGTCATTGTGGCGATGTACCACCCCGAGCACGACAAGGTGTACTGGCAGCGCATCAGCGCCGCGACTATCAGCAAGGCCAGAACCAAGTACCGCGTCGAAGTACCTGAGCACCAGACGGTCGAGACTGCTGGCGATGTGTGGGCCGAGATAGCCAGCGGTGACGAACGCCGGGCTCTCGATTTGTTCGAACTGTCCGTCCGTGGTGTCTCGCCGGCCATCGCCAAAGAGTTGCGCGAACGGGCCGACACCGAGCATCCCGACGCTGCCGTTCTCGCGATGCACCTGGCCGAAGGTCGGATGAACCCACGCGGCTCTGCGGCCGCGCTCCTGACTTCCAAGCCTCGATGGATTGCCGACAACGCAGCCTGGGCGTGGAGTCTGGTTGCGCACTACTGCAGCGACCACGACCAGATGGACCTCGCAGCTGATGCGTTCGAACGCAGTGCGGACGCCAATGAGGGCAGGGTGCGTACCCGGGCGTTGGTCGCTGCCGCGACCCACCGCTGCAGCCACGACCTCATCGCGGCACGCGACCTGATGTCCCTTGCCGACCAGACTGACATCGAACCCGTCATCCGCGCGGTGGGTCGAACCGTCGTGGCCGGCTCTGACGACGACGGGCACTGGAACCTCGATCCGCTGCTGGTCGCCGGCGGACCGGACATCGAGAAGAGCGCATCCGCGCAACGGCTCCTCTGCGGGCAGGCGCGAGCCGAGGAACGGTTCGGCGACGCCGTGGCCCACTCCGAAGCAGCTCTGAAGCTCGACCCGCTTTCCAGCATGACGATGGTGATGCTCGGCGAGAGTCTCCTAGGCCGCTGGACTCTCGAAGGCGCGGCAACCTCAGACCTCCTCCGCGGCATCGACCTGTTCCGTGAGGCAATCGAGCAGCGAACCGCGTGGGCGGGAAGGGTCGAACACATCCGTTACGGGTTGGTGCGGGCATTGGGAATGGCCGGCGACTTCGATGCGGTCGTGCGCCTGGCGCTACCGGCACCTGCAGGCGACGCAACAGCAGACGAGGTTGACCCGAAAGCGGTCAGGATCGCCGCCTACGCCGCCCACCGCATCGGCGATACCGATGCTCGAGACCAGGCGGTCAGCCTGTTGGCGGACGAGCCCGAGGACCGCCTCGCGAAAGCACACGCCGGCGCACTCGAACTCACTCAGAAAGAGGAGAACGCGCTCCGACTCATCGCACTCGATGCGGCCGAGGATGCGCGCAGCTACAACGAGTTCGCCGAGTACTGCCTCATGTTGAGCTCCGACGGCGTCGACGTCATCAGCCGGCTCCGACCCAACGTCGAGTCAGGTGTTCTGCCCGAGTCGATGCTGCGGCTGTGCGAGGCCCTCGTCATCATCCCCACCCAAGGTCTCGACGCGGCATTGCCGGCGCTACGTGAACTTGCGAAGACCGACAGCATCGCGGCCGAACATCTCCTCGGACGCCTGCGGGAAGCCCGACGGTTCGCAGAAGCGGCCGAACAGGCCAAGTCGCTGTTCGAGCTCACCAACTCCGCGCCCTACCTGCTCCACCAGGCTCGGGCGCTCGCCGGCGCAGACGACCTCGACGCTGCCGCAGCAGTAGCCACCCGTGCAGTGGCACTCAACGACATCCGTTCCAACGACCGTGCCGAGATGCTCGACTTCCTCGGACAGGTCTCCGGTGAAAAGAAGGACTGGGCGCTGGGCGAGATGTACTTCGCCCAGGCAATCGAACTCCTCGCGCACCCGGGCCCGAACCTCATTTGGAACCTCGTCGCCTGCCAGGTCCAACAAGGACGAATCGCCAAGGCCGCACAGACCGTCGCCAAGTATCGACCGCCAGTACGCGATCGGCGCGACGCAGAACTGTGGCTGCGCGCCAACGCCGCCGAGATGTGGGACGAACGCACCGCATTCGAAGCCTTCGCTCTCGCCCAACGATTCGTCGAGGACCCCCAGCTGTCCACCGCACTCGTCGGCGCGATCGTCACCCGCACCCACGGTGTCGGCGGACCAGGCGATGAGCACGAGGACGATGACCTTCAAGCTCGGCGGCTCGCGGCCCAGAACGCAGTGCCCGCAGAGCTGCACCGCCAGGCATTCGAGTTCATCGGGCAATTAGTCGACCGGCACGGCGAAAGAACGGGCATCCGAGTTCTCAAAGGCTTCGATGAACAGCAGATGCTCGACCTGATGGTCGCCCAGCTCAAACAAGCCTCCGCCGCAGACGAAGGCAAACGCGAAATCGCTCAACTGGCGCGCGACGGGCGCATACCCGTCGGCTTCCTCGCCGCTGCCTTCGGCCGCAGTACCGCCACCCTCGAGGCCCAACGCGCACTCGGCATCCGGCTCGCCAGCAGCATTTTCGACGACGAGCACCAGCTAGAAGTCGATGCTGCCCAAATGGCACTCAACACATCCGTCGTCGTCGACTCCGCCACCGTCATCACCCTCACCGGACTCACCGACCCCGACAGCCTCACCGGCGCATTCCTGGTGTTGCGAACCTCGCCGGCCACAATGCTCGACCTGCACCGGTTCTCCGACGACGTCCGCGCGATGGCAGGCAGCCCCGGCTCGATTCATTGGGACGAAGACCTCGACCGCGTCGTCGTCACCGAACTGACCGACGACGAGTTCATGCGGCTTCTCAAACGTTCGGAGTCCGTCCAGGGCTACCTGGACCGGCTTGCCGTCCGCACGCCCGGGCCCGCCACCATCTACCGCGACTTGCACGATGACGAGAGCCAAGCCGTGTGGCTCGATGTCCTACAGCTTGCCGTCGACGACGGGGCCGTTGTGTGGAGTGACGACCTCGGCCTTCGGCGAGCAGCACGCGAAGTCGGCATCGACGCGTTCGGGACCTCGGCACTGGTCGACGTCCTACGGGACATGGCCATCGCGTCGGCTGGTGACGACCAGGAAGGAGTCTGGAAGGCCATCAAGGTCGCCTATGCACGTGTCTTCGAACTCGGCCGCGACCACATGGTCGACGTGATGCTGCGCGTCGAAGACGTCTACCGCCTCGCTGAGGAAGGCGGCTGGAGACCAGGCGCTGCGGCGATCGCGTTGAGCCGGCGGTCGCTGTGGGCGTGGAACGAGAACGCCCTCGCCCTGCTTCGGGTCATCTACAAGAAGGCTCGGTCCGCTGCGCCTGAGACGCTCGCCGAGTGGCAGTTGGCTGGGATGCACGGTGCTGCCGGCGCCCAGCAATCCGAAGCGGCAGCTGCGGTTCTCGCAGTGCTCGCACTCATCGCATTTGACGACCAACCCGACGACGCCGAGCGGGCGGACTCCCTGCAACGCGCAAGACGGGTCGCAACCGAACTCGGCCTCCCCGACCCAGCCGGAGGACTCCCGCGCGCGGCGGCGCTGATAGCCGAAGATGCCGGGACGGACGACCCAGATGCGCTGGTGAAGCGCGTTCTCGAACTCGTAGAGGAACCCGAACCGGAAGGCGGGGATCCCCAGGATGGTGTCGACGACGACAACTGACCGACCCGTACGTACATGGCAGATCCGAGAGTCGGCGTACGTCATTCTGGATTGTCGTATTGCCGAGAGGTCCTGGCTACGTCGCGCCCTCTGTCGCCGCACTCTCGTGACGGAGCGGCCGCCGGCGTAGTGCACGATCCAGGCCGAGCAGGATCGGGATCACTGGTCCAAGCTGGGCTACTGAGCCGTCTGCAGTCATGGGCTTGCAAGACAGATGCTGGATGAGTCCGCCGGCGGCGGAGTTACGCAGCCGCTCACGCGGCGTAATGACGCGGGTGTTCGAACTTCCTGTCGTGCCGAGAAGCGTGCGCTTGCTGTCGGTCGCCCGAGGCGCCTCCGGGGGTGCGACGATTCCGAGAAGAAGAGCACCGAGCCTGAACCTACGGTCCTGGGCGTGCCGATCGGCCGGCTTGACCGAAGGTCCGGGCGCGCGATTCGGCGCCGGCGGATCGCGGGAGTGCTTGCGGGCAGATCGTGGCGTGGGCGTGGGCGGTCGGTGGGTTGGCCAGGCCCCAGGCTTCTTCGCGGATGCGGCCGGCTTGTCAGTCGGTGGCTACGCTGTGGGGTGTGCGCCCGGAGATCGCGTACGCACGTTCGGGTGGCCTTCGCATCGCGTATCAGGTGGTGGGCGAGGGCCCGCGGGATCTGGTGTTCATGCCGGGCTTCGTCTCCCACCTCGACCTTGCCTGGGAGGAGCCGCATCTGGCGCGGTTCCTTCGCGAGTTGGCCTCGTTCAGCCGGCTGATCTGGTTCGACAAGCGCGGCACGGGGTTATCTGATCGCATCCCTGGCGAGCCCCCGGTGGCCGATCGCATCGACGATGTCCGGGCGGTGATGGACGAGGTTGGGTCGCCGCGCGCCTCATTGCTGGGCGTGTCCGAGGCGGCCGCGTTGTGTGCCCTGTTCGGTCATCGGCATCCGGAGCGGGTCAGCTCCTTGGTGCTGTTCGCGGGGTTCGCGCGGGGTCTGCGCGCCGACGGCTACCCGTGGGGCTGGTCCCGCGAGTTCTTCGAGTCCTACCTGGCCGGTCTGGATCGGGCGTGGTCGACCGGCTATGGCATCGAGCGGGCCTGCCCGAGCGTCGCCGGCGACGAGCGGTACCACTGGTGGTTCGCGCGGTATCTGCGCGCGGCGGCCAGCCCGGGCGCGGTCCGCGATTTGATGCGGGCGAACGCCAACTTGGACTTGCGACCGATCCTCGCCGAAATCGCCATCCCTACCCTGCTGCTGCACCGGGTGCACGATGGATGGGTTCCCGTCGAGCTGGGCCGGTACCTCGTGCAACACCTGCCCAACGCCCGGCTCGTCGAGCTGGCGGGGATGGACCACTGGCCGTGGCTCGGCGACGCCGAAGCGGTGCTCGTCGAGATCGAGGCGTTCCTGACCGGAAGCCGGCGAAGCCGGCGCGACCGGCCGGCCTGGGGGCCGGAGGCGCTGACCCGCCGCGAGCGCGAAATCGCCGGCCTCGCGGTCCAAGGGTTGAGCAACCGGGAGATCGCCGATCGGCTGTTCCTCAGCGAGCGCACCGCGGAGACCCACCTGACCAACGCCTACCGAAAGCTCGGTGTCCACTCGCGTCTGGACCTGGTGCGCCGGGCCGCCGAGTTCGGACTCTGAGCTTCCGGGGATATACGTACTGGTACGGATCTGCCCCCCGGCACCCCGCTCTAACTTGAGAGCGAGGTGACGAGATGGCAACGACTACTCAGGCTCAACCGCGGCGCGTGCCGGCGTCGGCAGACTTGTGGGCGCGGGTCACGGAACTCGATGACGCCACCTTGCAGCGGCAGGTCCAGCGGCTAGAGATCCGAGCCGCCGAACCGGCGCAGCAGGCGATGCGGCGGGATTACCTGTCACGCATCATCTTCCCGCGCGATGCCCGGGTGCTCGAGGTCGGGTCCGGCACCGGCGCGGTGTGCCGGGAGCTGGCCGGCTGGCCCGGAGTCGGGCGGGTCGTCGGGGCCGATCCGTCACCGTTTCTGGTCGAGCGTGCCCGCGAGCTGGCGGCGGGACTGTCGAACCTGCGCTTCGAACAGGCCGACGGACGCGACCTGCCGTTCGATGCCTCGTCGTTCGACCTGGTGGTCTTCCATACCACGTTATGCCACATACCTGGGCCGGAGGCGGCGCTGGCCGAGGCGCACCGGGTGCTGCGTCCCGGCGGAAAGCTGGCCATCTTCGACGGCGACTACGCGACGGCGACTGTGGCGCTGGCCGACAACGACCCGCTGCAGGCCTGCGTGCAAGCGACACTCGCAAACCTCGTGCACGACCGGTGGCTGGTGCGCCGCATCCGCTCGCTGGTCGCCGCCGCCGGGTTCATCGACGCCGACATGCGCAGCCACGGGTACGTGGTGACCGACGACCCCCGGTACTTTCTGGCCACCATCCAGCTCGGAACGGACGCCCTCACTACAGCCGGCACCATCACGGCCGCGACGGCCCAGGCCCTCGCTCTGGAGGCCGACGCACGGGTGCGGGCCGGCACGTTCTTCGGCCACATCGCCTACGCCAGCGTGCTCGCCCGCACACGCCCTCCGACCGCCGAGCCCACATGAGCCGCCCGTCGAGCGCACCGACGCCGGACCTTCCCCGCATCGACCGTAACGTCACGGCGCCGCTTGAGCGTGGGATCATGTGAGGGCCTCCTCAGCGCAGCCACGCGAGGCGGGAGAAAGGGGTCGCGACGGGATACGACGAATCTGTGACGTCGTCCCGGACCGCCAAGGTCACTATCGCTTGGTGAACTAATGCCACGGTCGCGATATGGATTCAACGCATAATGCCGCGTTGAGCGTGGCCGACTGGCGGCGCTATGACGCACCAGCTGCGCGTCGTCGACGCGCGCCTCGGACCTTCTCCCACGGCGGCGTCTGCGTGGCTGACTTTGAGGTCAAGTGCAAGCGCTTACATGTCCCGCATAGGTACGCGCCGGTGGGGCCCTTGAGCCCCCGCGCGGTCTTCTTGCGCCTGATCGCATGCATGGCGATTGTCGCCGTCGTGCGGCTTGCGAAGGGAATCTTCGAGCAGTCCGACATGCCGATAAGTCCTCGACTTATCGCACTCGGCAGGCTCACATCCTGCCCGGTGCGGCGGTTCGCGCCCAATAGCGCTCAGCCTGCAGAGGAACCTGAAGGGTTCACGTACGATCGACGATAGGCCAATTGACCCGCGCCCGCGATGCGATCAAGATGTTCGCCTGTTTGATGTGCGTGCGAAGCGGCGTTATGACGCACGTCGGACGCTCAGGGAAAGCGCGGATTGCGGCTGACGAGTGCGGTGGCGGACTGCATCCCTGGATGATGGCTACGTGAAGGCTGTGTACCCAGGCGATGGCGACCCTGAGGCCGTGCCAGGCGTTTGCCCCGAAACCGAGAGCGAGGCCGATGTCACGTCGTTCACGCTCGAAGTCGATGGCGAACTGTTCGCCCTCCGCCCAGACCAGCGCGGCGGCACCGACTACACCTGGCTGAGCGGCCCGAACCCTGGCTACGGCTTCAGTTTGAGCCCGACACCGAACATTTCACTGGACGAGCACCGGAAGAACATCCGCGAGTTTCTCGCAGACATTGATCCGACCACTGGCCACCTCAGAGAGGACTGACAAGGCGGCCGGTTTGATGTTCCTCTGATCAGTACTGGCATCGACAAGTCCGGCAAGCTCTGCACCACCCGCACGCGGCGGTAAGACGCAGCGTCCTGGGGTGCACATACCTCTGGCTGGCGGGAGCCGGTGGCGCCGGTGGAAACTGGGGACGTGAACCACCGTGTGGCCCCGTTCGACCAGATGGTGAGCCGGGCTGCCGTCGGCGCCACAGCAGAATGGATGTGGCGACCGCTGGGAGGTGAACGGTCCTGTGCCTGAACACGATGAACTCATCAGCGGCCGTGAGTCCGCTCACGGGCTGGCGTGGGCCGACGCCTTCCGGTTCCTGTCTCGGGCCGAGCAGTCGGCGTCTCTGAGGGGCGAGGATCTCGAGGTGCTGGCTGTGGCGGCGTACCTCGTGGGGAACGCGGACGAATGCAGGCAGGCACTTCAACGCGCGCACCGCGCCTACGTCGAGGTAGGTAATCCCCAACGGGCTGCGCGATGCCTGTTCTGGGTGGCGTTCACTTTGCTGCTGGAAGGGGACCTGGCACCAGCGGATGGCTGGCTCGCTAGGGCTCGCCGACTGATCGGGCCGCAGGAACAGGACTGCGCCGAGTTCGGCCTCTTCCTGCTTCCGGAGAGTGTCCTGGCCGGCTCCTCGGGCGACTACTCGGGCTCCGAGGCTGCCGCCGCCCGTGCGGCTGAAATCGGCACCCGCGTCGGCGACGCCGACCTGCTGGCACTCGCGTTGCACTTCCAAGGTCGCGCGCTGGTGAGGCAGGGTCGGGTGCGCGAGGGCATGGCTCTGCTGGACGAGGCCATGGTGGCGGTGGTGGCTGACGAGGTTTGGCCACCGGTGTCAGGCAACCTTTACTGCTCGATGATCGATGCCTGCCACGAGATCGCGGACCTGCGACGAGCGCACGAGTGGACCGCCATGCTTGAACAAATGTGGGCGAGGCAGCCGCAGATACAGACGTTTACGGGACAGTGTCTGGTCCACCGGGCCGAGATCATGCAATTGCATGGGGCGTGGCCGGAGGCGATAGAGGAGACGAAGAAGGCTGTTGAGCGGCTCGCCCGGGCAGCGGACAAGTACGCCACGGGCGCAGCCCTGTACAGGCAAGCCGAGCTCTACCGGGTACTCGGGGACTTCTCCGCGGCGGAGGACGGCTACCGCGGGGCGAGCCGATGGGGACACGAGACCCAACCCGGGCTTGCCCTGCTGCGGCTGGCGGAGGGCGATGCTCCGGCGGCCGAGGGCTCGATCCGGCGGGTGGTCGAGGAGACGACCGACCGGCTCCGGCGGGCGCAGGTTCTGCCGGCGCACGTCGAGATCATGCTGGCCGTGGGCGACGTCGCCGCGGCACATGAGGCGGCAGATGAACTCGCCGAGATCGCCGACGACTACGACACACCAGCGTTGCGCGCCATGGCGGGCCGAGCCGTGGGTGCCGTTCTGCTCGCTGAAGGGAACGCCCGCATCGCACTCGGGGCGTTGCGCCGGGCCTGGGATCTGTGGCGGGAGCTCGATGCGCCGTACGAGGCCGCCCGGGTCCGGGTTCTGATCGCGCTCAGCTGTCGTTCGCTCGGCGACGAGGACTCCGCGGCCCTGGAACTCGATTCGGCCTTGAGGGTCTTCAAGAGTTTAGGCGCCGCACCGGACGCGACGCAGGTCGAGCGCCTCGCGCGCACGCCGACGGTCGGAGAGGCACACGGTCTGACGCCGCGTGAGCTGCAGGTGCTGCGGCTGCTGGCGACGGGCAAGACGAACCGCTCGATCGCCGAGGACCTTGTCCTGGCGGAGAAGACGGTCGACCGGCATGTGTCGAACACCTTCGCCAAGCTGGGCGTCTCCTCGCGCGCGGCCGCCACCGCATACGCGTACCAGCACCGGCTTATCTGACCCCACCCTGCATAGAACACCCCATTTCCACACTTGGCCGAACTGGGGTGTTCCCCCGAAGCGCGCGGCCCCACCCAGTCCCTAGCGTCGAGGTCTCACATTCGATCGTCCGGACCTGCTGCAGCAGCCGCAGGAACATCGGGAAGGGAGACAGGGCGATGGGCCAAGATACCAACAGTTCGCCCGTGGTCGGCGAGCGAAACCGAACTCAACGGGAATTCTGGCGGCATGACGGCGCGCTGCAGTACCAGCAGCACGAAGAGACGAACGAGGCAGTCATAGCCCCGTTTGGGAAGGCGATGCTCGAAGCGGCCCGGTTGCAGCCGGGCGAACGGGTTCTGGACGTGGGCTGCGGCCACGGCGCATCGACCGTCGAGGCGGCCGAGCGGGTCGCACCCTCGGGCCGGGTTGTCGGGGTCGACATCTCCGCGGCCATGCTGCAGGCCGCACAGGCGCGGCTCACCGCGGCAGGGTTGGACAACGTCGAGCTGCTGGAGGCGGACGCGCAGGTGCAGCCCTTCGAGCCGGAGTCCTTCGATGCGGTGATCAGCCGGTTCGGCGTCATGTTCTTCGACGACCCGCACGCCGCGTTCACCAACCTGGCTCGCGCACTCAGGCCCGGCGGGCGGCTGCACTTCACATGCCCACAAGATCCGCTGAAGAGCGAATGGGTAGCCGTGGCCTTTGGCGCTGCCGTCAAGGCCCTCGGGAGGACCCCGGAACTTGGCCCGCCCGGAGCCGCAGGCCCGTTCGCGTTCGCCGACGGAGACCGCCTGACCCGCCTGCTAGCCGCAAGCGGCTTCCGGGATCCGCGGCTCGAGTCGACGGTCCGGCCTGTTCGACTCGGACATGACGTGGACGCCGCCGTCGGCTACATCCTCTCCCTGCCCGAGAGCAAGCAGCTGTTCGCCGGCGCCCCGCAGGAAACGGTCGGGGCAGCCGAGACAGCGCTCCGGGAGGGCTTCACCCCGTATGCCGGCTCGCACGGCGTGGTGCTGGACGCAGCGGCATGGCTGGTCTCGGCCCACCGCTGACCTGCTCGCCCGGGCTACTGCTGCCTCCCCACGGTCGATTCGGGACGGCGACCCGATGTGCGGAAGGGGGACTGCAGAGAGCGTCGGACTCCGCGGCCTCGCGGCGATATGACGTAGTCTGCCCACCCTGAGTAACGGCCGTGGCCTCAGGTCTGGGCGCGGTTGGCTGGGTCGAGGTCGACCCGAATGGTGCGGAGTTCGGTCCCGTATCTGCGGACGTTGCGCGCATGCATCGGCATGCCGAAACTGTCCAGGCGGCTTTCGACGTCGTCGGCGGCGACGACCTGCGCCGGGCCAGCGACCCAGCGGCGGCCGATCCGTACCCGGACATGCGGGTTGCTGGACAGGTTGCGCACGTAGCCGGCGTGCGTGCCCTGCTCCGCGACGATCCAGAGTTGGTCTCGGTCGATGCGGGTGCCGACCACCACGCGGCGACGTTTGCCGGTGCGCCGGCCCGTGGTCTCGAGCAGGGTGTGTCCGGGGAGCAGGCCCAACCAGGTGATGAGCTTGGTCGGCGGGTTCAGCAGGTAGCGCTGGATGAGCGCAGCTCGGCGGCGAGTCAGCACGTTGTCGTGGTCGGATCGCTCGGTCACGGATCCAGGTTCGCTGTCGTCGCACCGACGGTGCCAGAGTCCAAGGGCCCGAACCCCGCCATCGGGTGCCATGGGTGGGGAAGTGGTTCTGCGTCGCGCAGTTCGATCACCTGATGGGATACTCAGGCGGCAGAAATCCGTAGGTCCACGATCTGACACCGAGCACAGCGTTCGCCGCTCGTGCTCGGTGTCTGGCTGAGTGGCGGCTGCTCCGACGAGGGACACGGGGTGATAATCGGCCGAGATCTCGTAGCAGTGTTGAACCGCGAGAGGCTCAGTGTTGAAGGTTCTCCACTGAGATCGCACCGATGCCTTCCTCGTCCGGCGAGGCGAACCCGAGCACCTGGGCGTAGAAGCTGAGTTCGGACTCCAGCGCGGTCCGGATGTGCTGGGCTGCGCGGAAGCCGTGTTGTTCGCCCGCGAATTCGAGGTAGGCAACGGGCATCTGCTTGGTCCGCAGAGCCTCCACGATCATCCGTGACTGTTCCGGCGGTACCACCTCGTCCTCCGACCCTTGAAGCACGAGCAGCGGGCGGTGGATCTGGTCGACGTGGTTGATCGGGGACCGTTCGTCGTAGACGTCCTGTCGTTCCGGATACGGTGCGACTAGCCCGTCGAGGTACCGGCTCTCGAACTTGTGCATCTCGCGCGCCAGCGCGCCCAGATCGGCGACGCCGAACATGTTGCATCCGGCAGCAAACGGCGTGTCGGCACGGACCAGCACGGCAAGCGTTGTGAACCCGCCGGCCGAGCCGCCGCGGATGCACATTCGTTCGCCGTCGACACGGCCTTGCTCGGCGAGCCAGCGAGCGGCAGCGATGCAGTCCTCGACATCGACGATTCCCCAGGCGCCCTTCAACCGCTCGCGGTAGTTACGGCCGAAGCCGGTAGATCCGCCGTAGTTGACGTCGACCACCGCGAAGCCTCGGGCCGTCCAGAACTGGACCGCCATCTGCAACACCGGCCGCGCCGCCGCGGTCGGGCCTCCGTGGATCATCACGATCAGTGGCGGCCGATCACCGTCGGACCCCTCGAACTGCGGATTCCGCGGCGGGTAGAACAATCCGTACGCCGTCCTGCCGCCGGCGGTCGGGTACTCGATCGGCTCCGGCGCCGACCAGTACGCCGGGTCGATCCCCAGGTCCCGCGGCGTCCGCAGTTCCACTGCCTCCACGACCTCGCTGTCCTCTCCCAGATCAACCCGCAGGACAGCGGGTTCGGTCACAGGGGTCGCCGCGATCATCACCACCGAAGCGCCCATCCAACGGTGCAACGCCGTGACAGTCGAGTACGGCAACGCCAGCGGCCGCACGGTCCCGTCCCCGAGCCGCACGAAGAGCCGGTCGAAGCCATCGCTTGTCGCGGCGAACACCACCCGTCCGTCCGCGAGGACGGCGTACCGAGAGACACCGGGTTGCCACGGCGGCAACCCTATGTCGGCGTCGAGTTCCGCCACCGGACGCACCTGGCCGTCGGTCGGCGCCCAACGGTACAGGTTCCACCACCCCGAGCGGTCGCCTACGAACATCAGCGTCCCGTCGGCGTTCCAGACCGGTTCGCTGACCGACTCCCGTGGCCCTCCGGCGACCAGGAACTCCTCACCGGTCCCGAACTCTCGAACCATCAACCGGGTGCCATCCCACGGCATGTTCGGGTGGTCCCATTCCACCCAGCACAAGCGGCGACCATCCGGGCTCCATCGCGGGCTCATCACGAAGTCAGGGCCGCTGACCAGCACCTCCGGCTCGGAAGGCTCGTCCGCGGCCAAAGCCACAATCTCGTTGCGAACCTCAACGGCACCTCGACCTCCAGGCGGGTGACGCTCGCGAATACACGCGATCCGGCTACCGTCCGGGCTGAGGTCACCGTCGGCGTACCGGTCGCCGCGCTCGACGGTCGGTTCGAGGGTCAGCGGTTCACAGGCGCCCGACGCGTCCCGCCGGAAGAGACGCTGATCGGCCCAGTTGGCGAACCAGACCACCCCATCGCGGCTCCACCACGCACCGCCGCCGTACTCGTGCACCGCGGTGCGGGCGTTGAAGCCACCACCGAGCAAATCCACGGTGGTGCCATCACTCGAGCGGCGCACGATTTCGGTACGACCACCCTCGGTGGGCCGTTCCTCCGACCAAAGGAGCTCCTCGCCGTCCACGGCCAGATCACCCAGACGTACCGCTTGTGCCACAACCACCTCGGACGTGATCGGCGTCCGCCACGTCCCGTACGGCTCAATCCGCATTCCCACCTGATCGGCCACGTCGTGACCCTACCCGTCCGAATTGGTGATCCAACGATGCTGGCCACAGTAAGAAAAGGCCAGTCCACCCTCGTCAGTCTGCGCGGAATGCCGCGGCGCGTTGGCACGAGGCGCGACCGCGCGACCAGGGTCATGAGCGGTCGCCGGCCCGGCAAGTCAGGCGGGTTGTAGTTGATCTCCGAGGTTGATCTGGCCCGGCTGGATGACGTGGGCGTAGACCGCGAGAAACATGTCGCGCTCCTGGGCAACGGACTTGAGCCACGGGGAGCCCGGCTCCGCGCCGTCTTGGCGGATGTCGATCATCCGGCAGCGGGGCACGCGCTCGATCACACGTAGCCGGGTCGATCCGAGTTCGAGTTCTCGATCCACCCATCGTTCCTCGACGAACGGCTCGTCGGAGTCGACAACGATGTTCACCCGCAGGCGTCGTGGGTCCGGGCTGCCGCCCCACCGATCTGCGCACCATTGCAGCGTGGCCGTGCTGACGATTGAGACCGAGCCCATGTCCTGGTGCGGCACGCCGGCCTCCGCCGTGATCCGCACCGGCGCGCCCATCTCGTCCGACAGCCGACGATCAAGGTTCTTGTCCCCCACGTGCCAGCGGCTGCCGTCTCGAGTCACAACAACCCCTCCGGGCTCGGTGCGGGCGGCATAGGCGAACACAGCGTCGCGCCGCCGGAACCGGCGCGTGTTCTTGCCAGACGCGAAGCGACCCTCGTCGTCTTCCACCGCATACCACCGATCTCCGATCAAGCCACGGGCATCGATCTCGACATTGTCCAAAGACTCACCGCCCATCGACTTCACCGGGTACCTACGAAGGGAGATCACCGAGATCGGCACACCCACACACTAGATGACGAGCGAACCCTCGCCGAGCGGGTCAGAAACAGGCATCGCCACTCGCGGCAGAAGAGTGCGCTTCAGCTTGACCAGTGCCGCGCTAGCTCGAGCCGCATTCTGCGG
>Ga0256867_10000502_pt1 | contig 15442 bp, 17 predicted proteins | sample RVTome_15_FD_185939 | JGI IMG/M metagenome (GOLD analysis project Ga0256867, IMG submission 185939) | Soil microbial communities from uranium-contaminated site in the Upper Colorado River Basin, Wyoming, United States - RVT150D86 (HiSeq) ... | reverse complement strand
GGACCCGGCCACGCTCCGGCCGCGGCTGGGCACCGAGTCGGGCGGCCTGTCAGGGCCCGCGCTGCGACCGGTCGCGCTCGCCGCGGTCCACACGGCCTACCGCGTCACGGGCCTCCCCATCGTCGGCATGGGCGGGGTGGAGACGGGCGCGCACGCCCTCGAGCTCGTCGCCGCCGGCGCCTCGGCGGTCGCGCTCGGCACGGTCCTCTTCGCCGACCCCGGCGCGCCCGGCCGGGTCCGGAGCGAGCTCGCGGCCGAGGCCGAGCGCCGCGGGTTCGACGGCCCGCTCGCCGCCCGGGGCGCAGCGCACGGCGCCGTTGCCAGCACTGCCGACGCGCCGGAGGAGGCCGCGGGAAGGGTCGGGTTGAAGGTCTGAGGGGCGCTGTTAGAATGCCGCGCCATGCAAAGCACCAAGACGCAGGTCCAGGCTCCCCTCCGCTCCCTGGATCAGCGAATGGAGGCTCTCCGCCGGGCGAACGAGATCCGCGTCAAGCGTGCGCAGCTGAAGAAGGACCTGAAGGCGGGCACCGTCCAGATCGAGGCGATCCTCAGAAACCCGCCTGAGTACGTGGAGACGGCGAAGGTCTTCGACATCCTCATGGCAGTCCCGAAGTTCGGGCGCGTCAAGGCGGCCCGCTTCCTGAACCAGTGCCGGATCAGCCAGTCGAAGACCGTGGGCGGGCTCTCCGACCGCCAGCGGGCCGAGCTGGTCGCGCTGCTCCGCCGCTGACGTGCGGCCGAGGCTCTTCGTCGCCACCGGACCGTCCGGCGCCGGCAAGGGCACGCTGATCCGGAAGCTCGTCGCGAGGCGGCCGGACCTGGCCGTCGCGGTTTCGGCGACGACGCGGGCGCGCCGGCCCGGGGAGGAGGACGGGCGCGACTACCACTTCCTCTCCGGCGAGGAGTTCCAGCGGCGCGTGGACGCGGGCGAGTTCCTCGAGCACGTGAGCTACGTCTCCGGCCACCGCTACGGAACGCTCCGCGAGGAGGTCGACAGGATCCTCGGCAGCGGCAGGAGCGTCGTCCTCGAGCTGGAGACGCACGGGGCCAAAGAGGTGCAGGCCTCGCTGCCGGACGCGGTGACGATCTTCATCGAGCCGCCGAGCTTCGCCGAGCTCGAGCGCCGGCTGCGCGACCGCGCCACGGAGAGCGCCGGCGAGATCGGCGAGCGGCTCGAGCTGGCCCGCCGCCAGGCCGAGGAGGCCGGGGACTTCGACCACGTCGTGACGAACGACGACGTCGCGCGCGCGGTGGCCGAGCTCGACGCCATCGTGAGCCGGGCCCTCAGGGAGCCGAGCGCGGCAGGTAAGCTTCCCGCAACATGATGTATCCACGGATCGACGATCTGCTCGCCAGCGCCGGCGGCTCCCGTTACGGACTGGTGATCGCGGCGGCCAAGCGGGCGAGGCAGATCAACAACTACCACCACCAGCTCGGCGAGGGCACGTTCGACGACTTCGCGCCCCCGCTCGTCGAGTCCAGGTCGAAGAACTACCTGACCATGGCCCTCGAGGAGATCGCCGAGGGCAAGATCACCGTCTCCTACTCCTAGGACAGGACCAGGCCCGCGTGGCCCGCGTTCTCCTCGGCGTGACCGGCGGGATCGCCGCCTACAAGGCGTGCGATCTCGTCCGGCTGCTCGTGCAGGACGGGCACGAGGTGACGCCGGTGCTCACGCCCGACGCGGAGCGGTTCGTCACGGCGCACACCTTCGAGGCGCTCGCACGCCGGGAGGCGGCCCGCGACCTCTACCCGCACCTCACGGACGCCGACCTGCTCGTCATCGCGCCGCTCTCGGCGAACACGCTCGCGAAGCTCGCGCACGGCCTCGCCGACAACGTCCTCACGCAGGCCGCGCTCGCCGTCCGCGGGCCGGTGCTCGTCGCGCCCGCGATGAACGTGCGCATGTGGGAGCACCCCGCGACGCAGGCGAACGTCGCCTTGCTGGCCGAGCGCGGCGTCCACCTGATCGGGCCGGAGGCCGGCGAGCTGGCCGAGGGCGAGCACGGGCCCGGGCGCATGGCCGCGCCGAAGGACGTGTTCGCGCGCTGCCTCGAGCTCCTGGGCGCGGCTGGCCCGCTGCGCGGGAAGCGCGTGCTGGTCAGCGCGGGCGGCACGCGGGAGCCGCTCGACTCCGTCCGCTACGTCGGCAACCGCTCGTCCGGGAGGATGGGCGTGGCAGTTGCCCGCGAGGCGCGCCGGCGCGGGGCGCAGGTGACGCTCGTCGCCTCCAACCTGTCCGTGCCGCCGCCCGACGGGGTCGAGGTCGTGCAAGCGCCGGCGGCGGCCGACCTCGCCCGCGAGGTTCTGGCCCGCCGTGACGCCGACGTCGTCGTCATGGCCGCCGCGGTGGCCGACTACCGCCCGGCCGAACCGGTCGGGGGCAAGCGCCCGAAGGACCGTGACGTGTGGACGATCGACCTGGAGCCGACCGAGGACGTGCTGGCCGAGCTCGGCCGGCTGCGGCGCAACGGCCAGGTCCTCGTCGGCTTCGCCGCGGACGAGGGCGAGCAGGGCCTCGAGCGGGCGCGCACGAAGTTGACAACCAAGGGCGGGAACCTCTTCGTCTATAACGACGTATCTCGTTCCGACATCGGATTCGAGTCGGACTGGAACGAGCTCGTGCTCATCACGGTCGAAGGTGAGCAGGTGGTGAGCAGGCGAAGCAAGGAGGAATGCGCTGTGGCTATCCTCGACCGAGTCGAGGCTCTGCTGAGAGGGGTGTAGATGGACGAGCAAGCCGTCGAACAAAAGGGTGGGGCGGGGGCGGAGGCGACCGCGGCCGCGGCGCTGGCCCAGAGGATCGTCGGGAACCTGCGGCAGGTGATCCACGCGCCCGACGAGACGCTCGAGTTCGCCGTCCTCTGCCTGCTCTCGGAGGGCCACCTGATCATCGAGGACTTCCCCGGCGTGGGGAAGACGACCCTGGCCAAGTCGCTCGCGCGGTCGGTGGACTGCTCGTTCTCGCGGCTGCAGTTCACGCCCGACCTCCTGCCGTCGGACGTCACCGGCGTGAACGTCTACAACCAGCGCTCGAACGAGTTCGAGTTCAGGCCCGGGCCCGTCTTCGCGAACATCCTGCTCGTCGACGAGATCAACCGCTCCTCGCCGAAGACCCAGGCGGCCCTCCTGGAGTGCATGCAGGAGCGGCAGGTGACGATCGACGGCGTCTCGTACCAGCTGGCGCCCCCGTTCATGGTGATGGCGACGCAGAACCCGATCGAGTACGAGGGCACCTATCCGCTGCCCGAAGCCGAGCTCGACCGCTTCACGATGCGGATCGCCATCGGCTACCCGCCGCTCGCCGAGGAGGCGCGGATGCTCTCCGAGAACGCCGCGGACACGCCGCTCGACGCTCTCGAGCCCGTGGCGAGCGCCCAGGAGATCCTCGGAGCCATCGAGAGCACGAAGAACGTCTTCGTCGAGGAGAGCCTGAACCGCTACGTCGTCGCCGTCCTGCGCCACACGCGCTCGGACTCCCGCCTCTTCCTCGGCGCGAGCCCGCGCGCCGGACTCGCGCTCCTGCGCGTCGCCAAGGCCCGCGCGCTCGTCGCGGGCAGGGAGTTCGTCGAGCCGGACGACGTCAAGATGGTCGCGCCGACCGTGCTCGCCCACCGGCTCATCCTCGCGCCGGAGGCCCGGGCGGGGGGGATCGACGGCGTGGAGCTCGTCCGGGACATCCTCGAGCGGACGCCCGTTCCCGTCTAGGCATGCTGACGGACCGCGGCCGCTGGATCCTCGCCCTGGGAGGCGGGATCTACCTCGCCGCGTGGGCGCTCGGCTCCGAGGTGCTCTATCCGGTGGCGATCGGGCTGATCCTCGCCGTGCTCGCGGCCGCCCTCTGGGTCCGCCTGCTCAAGCGGCCGATGACGCTCCGCCGCACCCTCGGCCGCGGCGAGCGGCTCGCCGGTGACGACATCCCGGTCCAAGTCGAGCTCGACGCGGAGGGCCTCGTCCCCTCCGGGACGCTCGTCCTCCGCGAGAAGGTGGCGCGACTGGGCGAGCGCGAGGTCCCGCTCGTCCGCCGCCACGGGCGGCTGCGCGGCCGCTACCTCCTTCGGCGGGTGCCCCGCGGCCGCTACCCGATCGAGGGTACCGAGGTCGTGATCGAGGACCCGTTCGGCCTCGAGCGGACGGCGGTCGAGCTGCCGTCCGGGGCGTCGATCCTCGTCTACCCGCGCCTCGTGGACGTCGACCGGCTCTTCTCCGAGTCCGGCGCGCGGACGCCGGAGGGACGCCGGCTCCTCCTGCGGCGGCCGACCGGCTTCGACCTCCACAGCGTCCGCGACTACCAGCAGGGCGAGTCCCTCAGGCGCGTCCACTGGCCGACGACCGCCCGGCGCGGGCAGCTGATGGTCAAGGAGCTGGAGGATTCGCCGCGGGACGAGACGGCCGTCCTCCTCGACGCGGACGGGAGCGCGCTCGTGGGGACGGCGCCCGACTCGAGCTTCGAGCTCGCCGTGCGCGCGGCGGGCTCCATCCTCAAGTCCCAGGCGAGCCGCGGCCGTCGCGCCGCGCTCCTCGTCAACGGCCTGCGCCCCGTGTACCAGCGGGTGCACTCCTTCGACGGCGACTGGCAGCGGGCCCTCGAGATCCTGGCCGCGGTCGAGCCGGACGGGCACTCGGCCGTGGCCAACCTGCTCGCGGACGAGGCGGGGCCGGCCGCCCGCGCCGTCGAGCTCACCGTCGTCACGTCGTCGCTCGGAGCACGCCTGGTCGAGCGTCTCGCGCACCGGGCCCTGGGGAACCACGCGGCGAGCGTCGTCTACGTCGACCCGGCGAGCTTCGTGTCGGCAGAGCCGGGCGCCGCGCTCGCGGCCGCCGAGGCGGCGCACGTCCTCAGGCTGGAGCGCGCTGGCGTCCCCGTCCTGATCCTCCGCCGCGGCGACGACCTCGCCGCGCGCCTGGCCGCCGGGGAGCTCCGGGCCGTTGGTTAGGCGCTGGAGCCTGACGGCGCTCGTCGCCGCCGTCGTGACCGTCTCGTGGGGGCGGCTCGAGGCGCAGGCCATCTCCGGGGAGGACTGGCTGCCGATGCTCCTCATCGCGCTCTTGCCGATCGGCGCGGTGGCGCTCGGGCGCTCGCTCCCGGTCGTCGGCCTGGCCCTCGCCGGCGCCACCCTGCTCGCCGCGTCCGTGGCCTCGGGCATCTCCCTCGGCGACGCGCGGCCGCGCGATGCCTCGAGAGACTTCTTCGGCCCGGTGCTGGGCGAGGTCCGCCGCGGCTTCCTCGACTTCTACGAGACCCAGCTTCCGTTCGACCGCGTGGACTTCGTCGCCATGCACACGGTGGTGCTGCTGGCGATCTTCGGCTTCACGGCCGTCGTCGGCATGCTCGTCATGGCTCGCAAGCCCGTGGGGGCGGCGCTCGCGCTCGTCGTCGGCGTCGCGTGGCCGGCGACGCTCGTCCCCGGCGAGCGCCCGCTCGCGGCCGGTGCCCTGGCCCTCGTCGGCGTCCTCGCGATCCTCTTCCTGCTCCGGCGCGAGGAGCCGGCGCGAGGCCTCGTGCAGGCCGCCGGGGTCGGGGTGGCCCTGGTGGCGATCGCGGCCCTCGCCTCCACGTCGGACGCCGTCGCCAAGCCGGCGTTCCTCTCGTGGCAGACCTGGGACCCCTACGACCGGCCGACCGAGCCCGTGTCCGTCGCCTACGTCTGGAGCGGGAGCTACGACGGCATCCAGTTCCCGGAGGAGCCGACCACGGTGCTGCGCGTGAAGGTGCCGGGCGGGAAGCGCTCGCTCTACTGGCGCGCGACGACCCTCGACGACTACACCGGGCTCATCTGGGACGAGGACCTCCTGCTCGGCGACGCGACCACGCGCGAGCAGATCGACGCGGGCGGCCCGCTCCTGCCCGAGGTGGCCCGCAACGAGGACGACTGGGTCCGCCAGGAGTTCACGATCGAGGCGCTGCGCGACACGCGCCTGCCCGCATCGGCGCAGCCCGTGCGCTGGCGCCCGGAGACGGAGGCCCCGGTCGCCGACGAGAACGGCGACGTCGTCGTCGTGCCGGACGGCATCCGCCGTGATCAGCGCTACACGGTGTGGAGCTACGCGCCGCGGCCGAACCCGAGCGAGCTGAACACGTTCCGCGGCGACTACCCCGAGGCCGCCGAGCGCTATCTCGAGGTCGTCTACCAGCCGGTGCCGGAGTGGGCGACCGAGGACCGGGACACGCTCATGGACGTCTTCTTCGGGGCGAGCGAGGAGTTCGAGATCAGCGCCCTCGAGTCCGTCTACCAGGCGGCGCTCGGCGTCACCAGCGGGGCGCAGTCGCCGTACGAGGCGGCCGCGTTCCTGGAGACCTGGTTCCGCGAGGCGGGCGGGTTCGTCTACGACGAGCAGCCGCCCGCGCCGATCGGGGGGACGCCGGCGCTCGTCGACTTCGTGAACGAGACGAAGCGGGGCTACTGCCAGCACTACGCCGGCGCGATGGCGCTCATGCTCAGGCTGCTCGGCGTCCCGTCGCGGGTGGCGGTGGGGTTCACGAGCGGCAACTACCGGCAGGACACGAAGGAGTGGGTCGTCAGGGACACGAACGCCCACGCCTGGGTCGAGGTCTGGTTCCCGCAGTTCGGCTGGATGCCCTTCGACCCGACTCCGGGCCGGGGCGAGCTCGACGCGACCTACGCCGCCACCTCGCAGACGTTCAACGCCGGCGATGCGGCGGGAATCGGCTTCGCCGACCGGCTCGAAGGCCTCTCCCCGACCAGGGCGGAGGCGATCCGCTCGGCGGCGCAGACGCCGACCAATCCGGGCTTCGGCGCCGCCGGCTCGAGCGGCACGCTCACCGTCGTGCGCGACCAGGGGCGCGGGCTCCTCACCGTCCTCGCCCTCGTCGTCGGCGGCGCGCTCGCCGCCCTCCTCATCCTGAAGGCGCTGCGGCGGAGCGCCCGCTTCGCCACGCGGGACCCCCGCGAGCTCGCCGGCGCCTGCCGGCGGGACCTCGCCGGCTACCTCGCCGACCAGGGCGTCGACGTGCCGCCGAGCGCAACGATGCCCGACCTCGGCGTGCTGCTCCAGCGCTTCTACTCGGTCGACGCCGGCTCGTTCTGCCGCGATGTGACCCTGGCTCGGTTCGGCCCGCCCGACGAGGCGCGGGCGGCCCTCCGCCGCGCCCGGCGCGACCTGCGCGAGATCCGCGGCGGCCTCCGCGAGCGCCTCGGCCTGGTCAGCCGCATCCGCGGGGCGCTGAGCGTCCGCTCGCTCTCAATCTGACCCGGGCGCGGGACTCGGCAGACCGTGCCGCATCCCGTACTGTGAGTCACGGACATGAGCGAGACCTACGACCTCTACCAGCAGGGCCGCGACCACCTCGCGGCCGGCCAGGCCGCCCAGGCGACGGTGGCCCTCGAGAAGGCGAAGAAGCGCGAGCCCGGCAAGGCCTCCATCCGGGAGGCTCTCGGCATCGCGTACTTCCGCATCCGGCGCTTCGCCGAGGCCGAGAAGGAGTTCCGGACGATCCTCGAGCTCGCGCCGGTCGACCACTACGCGCACTTCGCGCTCGGGCGCTGCCTCGAGAAGCAGGGCCGGCCCGACGAGGCCGTCGGGCACTACCGCCTGGCGAGCTTCTTCCGCCCGCAGAGCCTGGACTACCAGCGGGCGCTGGCCAAGCTCCAGAGCTGACCCGCGGCGCTTGACTGGCTCGCCCTCCTTCGAGGAGGGTTGACGCGTGCCCAAAACCGGTGCCGGCCGCTTCTTCCCGCGCTACGCCGTCGGGCTCGTCGCCGGCCTGATCCTGCTCCCGGGCGCGGCCTCCGTCGCCGTGGTCGTGCTGACGCTCTCCGCCGACGAGGCCCTCACCTCCGGCCAGGTGTTCCTGCTCGGGACCCTGATCGGCGTGGCCGCGTGGCTCGCGCTCGCCCTGCCGCTCCGGCGCACGTCCTCGCCGCAGTACGCGAACTCGGGCATCTACCGGGAGCTGGCCGCGCGCCACCACGAGCTCGCTGGCGTCGCGGCGACGGTCGACCCGAAGGCCGATCCGGAATCCTACGCCGTGCTGCAGGCGTCGCTCGCCACCGTCGAGGCCTCGCTTGCCGAGGACGGGACCGAGGGAGGCGGCAGCGCCTGGGCGGGAGGCGCCGCGTACGTCGTCGTCTTCAACTTCGTCCACCGGGCCGAGCAGGCGCTGGCCAAGCTTCTGCCCGAGGACGCGGTCGTGCAGCAGGCCCTCTACGAGCGCTCGGCGCTCATGGGCTCGAACGTCGCCAACGCGCAGGAGCAGATCGACCGCCTCGAGCGAGCCATCCACGCCCTCGGGGGGAACGAGTACCTCCCGCAGCCGAGGACCGGCCACGCTCCCAAGGACATGGCTCTCGCGCGCGGGATCGTCCAGGACGCGCAGATGACGATCGACGACTTCCGCGACAGCCGGCGGCGCGGCCTCGTCCGGGCGCGGAACCGGCTCTTCGCCACGGTGGTCTTCACCGGGCTCGTCGCGTACGCGGGCCTCGGCCTCGCGCTCCTGGCCGGCGCGGGGACGACGCAGATCGTCGCGGGCGGCACCTTCTACCTGATCGGCGCCTCGGTCGGGCTCTTCCGCCAGCTCCGCCAGGCGGCCGTCCAGGACGCGGTCACCGAGGAGGACTTCGGGCTGAGCATGGTGCGCCTCGTGCACACCCCGCTCGCCTCCGGCCTCGCCGCGATCGGCGGCGTCGTGCTCACCGCCTACCTGACGGCGCTCAACTCGGCGGAGGACGTGCCGCCGCTCTCGGAGGTCTTCGACATCTCCGCCAGCCCCCTGGGCCTCGTCTCGGCCGCCGTCTTCGGGTTCACGCCGAGCCTGATCGCGGCCTCGCTCCAGAGCCGCGCCGACAAGTGGAAGGAGGAGCTCAAGTCGAGCGCCCCCGGCGAGAAGACCGAGTCGTGAGGGCGGTCGTGCAGCGGGTGAGCGGCGCGCAGGTCCTCGTCGAGGGCAAGGTCGTCGGCGAGGTCGGGCAGGGCCTCTGCGTCCTCCTCGGCGTCGCGGCCGAGGACGACGAGACGGTCGCCGAGCGCCTCGCCGGCAAGGTCGCCCGCCTGCGCATCTTCGAGAACGAGGCGGGGAGGTTCGACCGCAGCGTCGTCGAGGTCCACGGCGGCGCGCTCGTCGTCAGCCAGTTCACGCTCATCGCGGACACGGCCAAGGGGAACCGGCCGAGCTTCGCGGCGGCGGCCCCGCCCGGGCAGGCCGAGCGCCTGTACGAGGGCTTCTGCGAGTCGCTCGCCGGCCACGGGATCGACGTCGCCAGGGGCCGCTTCGGCGCCCGCATGAACGTCGAGCTGGCCAACGACGGCCCGGTCACGATCGTCCTCGACGGGTAGCTACTCGAACCAGACCACGGTGGCGAGCACCGCGTAGGTCGCGACGAGCGCGAGCCCGGCGGTCCCCGCGCGAAAGGCGAGCGGAGGCTCCTCGTGACCCGCGATCGCCGGCTCGTCGCCGGCTCCGGCGCGGAGGTAGTTGACGAGCCAGGCGCCGTAGACGAGCAGGATGAGGACGGCGCCGATCGACGAGATCGTGACGGCGTTGTCACGCAGCCCGGCGTCGTGCGGGACGCCCAGGAGCCCGGCGAGCGCGAACGAGCAGCCGATCCCGATCCAGGTCCGCATGCGGTCGCGGACATACCCGGCCGCGTGCTGAACCAGAGAGCCTCGATGCAAACGCCACGAACCCGGCCGGGGGAGACCGGCCGCTGCTATCCTGATCGGGACATTTCCCCAGGTTCGGAGAAATGGGCGCGCGGCGCCCATTTTTTGCGAGAGGGATCGGAATGCAGGTCTACGAGAAGGAGCGACAGATTCAGCGCGAGGTCGCAGCGACGGTCGAGGAGAGGTTGCCGGACGTGGAGGTCCTGGCGGCCGAGCTCAGCGGGCCCGAGCGCCTCACGGTCTACATCGACCACCCCACAGGGGTGGACCACGCGCTGTGCGAGCAGGTCACCGACGTGCTCAAGAGCTACCTCGACCACTACACGCTCGACGTTTCCTCGCCGGGGCTCGAGCGCCCGCTCCGGACCCGGGCGCACTTCGCCGGGATCCTGGGGCGGCGGGCGGCGGTCCGCACGAGCCGCGAGATCGCCGGCCGGAAGCGCTTCCGCGGCGAGGTCGTCGCGGCCGACGAGCGCGAGGTCGCCCTCGCGAGCGGAGGAGACAGCATCCGGATCCCGTACGAGGCGATCGCGCGCGGCAATCTCATCGACGAGGCATAGGAAGGAACCATGAGCAGGGAGATCCTGGAAGCGGTCAGGCAGATCGAGAAGGAGAAGGGCATCGAGGACGAGACGCTCGTCAGCGCGCTCGAGGACGCCCTGCTGGCCGCATACAAGAAGACGCCGGGCGCTGCGCGCCACGCCACGGTCGAGCTCGACCGGGTGAGCGGCGACTTCCGCGTGTGGTCGATCGAGCTGCCGCCCGACGTCGAGGAGCGCCTGCTCGACGAGGCCCGCGAGCGGGCGATCACCGAGCTCGAGGTCGCGGAGGCCGAGAACGGCGAGCGCTCGCACACCCTCATCTCCGACGACGACCTGGCCATCGACTGGTCGGACATCGACCCGGCGCTCGTCAAGCGCTCGGACGTCACCCCGGGCGACTTCGGCCGCATCGCCGCGCAGACGGCCAAGCAGGTCATCCTGCAGCGGATCCGCGAGGCCGAGCGCGAGATGATGTACGACGAGTACGTCGACCGCGTGAGCGAGGTCGTCACCGGCATCGTCCAGCAGGCCGGCGACCGCAACAACGTCCTCGTCGACCTGGGCAGGGTCGAGGCGCTCCTGCCGCGCTCCGAGCAGGTGGACGGCGAGCGCTACGAGCAGGGAAGCCGCATCAAGGCGGTCATCACCGAGGTGCGCTCCGGGACGAAGGGCCCGCAGGTGATCCTGTCGCGGCGCGACCCCGAGCTGATCAAGACGCTCTTCGAGCTCGAGGTTCCCGAGATCGCCGACGGCCTCGTCGAGATCCGGGGCGTCGCGCGCGAGCCCGGCTACCGCTCGAAGATCGCCGTCGAGTCCCACGCCCAGGGCGTCGACCCGGTCGGTGCCTGCGTCGGCCCGCGCGGCTCGCGCGTCCGCATGGTCGTGTCCGAGCTCCGCGGCGAGAAGATCGACATCATCCCCTGGAATCCCGAGCCCGCCCGCTTCGTCGCCAAGGCGCTCTCGCCGGCGCGCGTGCGGGAGGTGCTCGTCGACGACGAGACGATGGAGGCCACGGTCGTCGTCCCCGACGACCAGCTGTCGCTCGCGATCGGCAAGGAGGGCCTGAACGCCCGGCTGGCCGCGCGCCTGACCGGCTGGAAGGTCGACATCGTCTCCGAGACCGAGTTCGCGCGGAGCGAGGCCGAGGCTGCCTTCGGCGGCGGCGCCGACGAGGAGTTCACCGGCCGCTGCGCCGCCGTGCTCTCCACGGGCAAGCGCTGCCCGAACACGTCCGTCCCCGGCTCGCGCTACTGCGGGATCCCCGCGCACCGCGAGCTGGCCGCCCGCGAGGAGGCCGGCGAGCAGCTCGACCCCTCCGAGGCCGTCCCGGTCGGCGGCGTGGAGGAGCCCGAGCCGGCGGAGACCGAGGTCGCCGCCGAGGCGACCGCGGAGGAGGAAGAGCAGCCTGCGTCGTGAGCGAGCCCATTCGGACGTGCGTCGGCTGCGGGCGGAAGGCGCCGCAGCGGGAGCTTCTGCGCTTCGTCGCGCCCACGGGCGTGCTCGAGCTGGACAGCGCGCGGCGGCTGCCCGGGCGCGGTGCGTACACTTGCCGGCGGCCCTTCTGCTTCGAGAAGGCGGAGGCGCGGCGGGCGTTCGCGCGCACGCTTCGGCGCAGCGTCGCCGTCCCGTCGGGTTTGAAAGCGTCGGTACGAGAGGATTAGGGTCGAACCGTGGCTGATCGCCAGAGACCGCTGAGACCGCGCGGCGGCGCGCCCGGAGGGCGCCGCAAGCGCCGCGTGGTCATCGACACGCAGGCCGCCCGGCCGCGCCCCGCCGACCGCCCGCAGCGCGACGCGCAGAAGCAGGAGCGCCCGGCGCAGCAGCCGGCGCCGCAGCAGTCCGGGCCGATCAAGGTCAACTCCGGCGCCACCGTGAAGGAGCTCTCCGCGGCGCTCGGCGTCTCCGTGCCCGAGATCATCAAGATCATGATGGGCGTCGGCGAGATGGTCACGATCACGCAGACGCTCTCCGACGACGCCATCGAGTTGATCGCGACGGAGGCGAAGAAGGACGTCGAGATCAAGCACGCCGACGAGGAAGAGCTGGAGCCGGAGACCTACGAGGACGACCCGGCCGACCTCACCGCCCGCCCGCCTGTGGTGACGATCATGGGCCACGTCGACCACGGAAAGACGACGCTCCTCGACGCGATCCGCGAGAGCGCCGTCGTCGAGACCGAGGCCGGCGGCATCACCCAGCACATCGGCGCCTACCAGGTCGACCACAACGGCCGCCGCATCACCTTCCTCGATACGCCGGGCCACGAGGCCTTCACCGCCCTCCGCGCCCGCGGCGCGAAGGTCACGGACATCGCCGTCCTCGTCGTGGCCGCCGACGACGGCGTCATGCCGCAGACCCTGGAGTCCATCAATCACGCGCGCGCCGCGGAGGTCCCGATCGTCGTCGCGGTCAACAAGATCGACCGGGCCGAGGCCAACCCGCAGCGGGTCCGCCAGGAGCTCGTCGCGCAGGGCCTCCAGCCCGAGGACTGGGGCGGGACGACGCAGTTCGCCGACGTCTCCGCCAAGACCGGCGACGGCCTCGACGACCTCCTCGAGAAGATCCTGCTCGTCGCCGACGCGGAGCTCGAGCTCCAGGCGAACGCCAAGGCCGAGGCCTCCGGGCCGATCATCGAGAGCCGCCTGGACATCGGCCGCGGGCCCGTCGCCACGATGCTGGTCGCGCGCGGCACGCTCAGCGTTGGCGACGCGATCGTCGCCGGCGACGCCTGGGGCAAGGTCCGCGCGCTCCTCGACTTCCGCGGCGAGAAGGTCAAGGAGGCAGGCCCGGGCACGCCCGTGGAGATCCTCGGCTTCGACAAGCCGCCGGCGGCCGGGGAGCACGCCCGCGTCGTCGAGAACGAGCGGCAGGCGCGCCAGCTCGCGCAGCTCCGGGGCCAGCGCGTCCGCGCGGAGCAGCTCGCCCGCAGCGCGAAGAAGGGCGTCTCGCTCGAGGAGCTCTTCACGCAGATGGAGGAGGGCGCCGTCCGCGAGCTCAACATCATCGTCAAGGCGGACGTGCAGGGCTCGATCGAGGCCGTGGCCGGCGAGCTCGCCAAGATCGACCACCCCGAGGTCGGCGTCAACGTCATCCACACCGGCATCGGTGCGATCACCGAGGGCGACGTCATGCTCGCCTCGGCCTCGAACGCGATCGTGATCGGCTTCAACGTCCGCCCGAACGCGGAGGCCCGCCAGCTCGCGGAGCGCGAGGGCGTCGACCTGCGCACGTACCGGGTCATCTACCAGCTCACCGACGACATCCGCCAGGCGCTCGTCGGCATGCTCGCCCCCGAGACGCACGAGGACATCCTCGGCGAGGCCGAGGTCCGGGCGCTCTTCCGCGCCTCGCGGCTGGGCGTCATCGCCGGTTCCTACGTGACCCGCGGCGTCATCCGCCGGAACGCGCAGGTGCGCGTTGTCCGCGAGGGCACCGTGATCTACGAGACGACCATCGCCGGCCTCAAGCGCTTCAAGGACGACGTCCGCGAGGTGCAGGAGGGCTTCGAGTGCGGCATCCTCCTCGACGGCTTCAACGACGTGAAGGAAGGCGACGTCCTCGAGGTCTACGAGACCCGCCAGATCGAGCGCACCGACCTCTCGGTCGCCGGGAACGGCGGCGCCCCGGACGAGCCGGAGGCGGACGACTCCGAGTAGTAGAACTCGAACCGAAATGACGCTACGGCACAAGGCTTCGTTTCGGTTCGGGTTTTAGGCCGTGGGCTCCGGCTACGTCGGGATCCTGTCCGCGGAGCTGCACTTCCCGGACAACCACTCGCTGAAGGGGAAGCGGAAGGAGCTTCTCTCCGCGAAGGCACAGCTCCAGCGGCGCTTCGGCGCCTCCGTGGCCGAGGTCGACCACCACGAGGTCTGGCAGCGCGCGCGGCTGACGGTGGCCTGCGTCGCCCGCGGGCACGCCGAGCTGGTCGGCCTCCTGGACGGCGCCGAGCGCTACCTCGCCGGGCAGGGGTTCGAGCTCGTCCGCGTCGAGCGGGACGTGGTGACCCTCGATGACTGAGGGTGGGCGCATGCGCCGGGTCAACGAGGCGCTCCGCGAGGTCCTCTCGGAGGAGATCGGCGGGCTCAAGGACCCGCGCATCGGCTTCGTCACGGTCACCGGCGTGAAGACCAGCCGGGACCTCCGCCAGGCGACCGTCTACGTGAGCGTGCTCGGCTCGAAGCGGAAGCGCGAGGCCGCGCTCGCGGGGCTCACGTCCTCCGGCGGCGTGCTCCAAGCGGCGGTGAACCGCGAGCTCCACCTCAAGCGAACGCCCCAGTTGAGGTTTGAGTACGATCCGACGATAGAGGAGGGGGTGCGGCTAACCAGGCTCATCGATGAGCTTGCCCCAGACGGAAACCAGGACACCTGAGGTCGACGCGGTCGTCGAGGCGATCCGGTCGCACGACCGGTTTCTCGTCACGACCCACGAGAACCCAGACGGCGACGCCCTCGGCTCGGTCCTCGCGATGAAGCTCGCCCTCGAGCAGCTCGGCAAGGACGCGTTCCTCTACCTCTCGGGGAGCATCCCGCTGCCGAGCGAGTACGACTTCATGAACCTCGGCGAGCCGAGCCGCACGCCGCCCGCCGACGCTGCCGAGCGGGTGCTGCTGGCGCTCGACTGCGCGAACGCGCGCCGGCTCGGGCCGGACGAGGCGGTCGTCGAGAACGCGCCGCTCGTCGTGGACATCGACCACCACCACGACAACTCTCGCTTCGGCCAGGTCAACCTGATCGTCCCCGACGCCTCCTCGACCGGGGAGATCCTCTACGACCTCTTTCGGGAGCTCGGCGTCGAGATCACGCCGGAGATCGCCGAGGCTCTGTACATCGCCGTCGTCACCGACACGGGACGCTTCCAGTACACGAACACGTCGCCGAAGGCCCTGCGCATGGCCGCCGAGCTCGTCGAGGCGGGCGCGAACGTCCACCAGGTCTTCCAGGACGTCTACGAGAACGTCGCGTTCGCCAAGCTCAAGCTCCTCGCCCGGGCGCTGGAGAGCGCTCGGGTGTACGAGGGCGGCCGCGTCATCGTCGCCGACCTCGAGCGCGGCGACTTCGCGGCGGCCGGGGCGGAGGAGCCCTTCGCGGAGGGCATCATCGACTTCCTCCGCTCGGTCGAGGGCGCGGAGATCGTCGCGCTCATCCGGGAACCTCCCACTCAGAACGGCCCCACGCGCCGGGTCAGCCTACGGACGCGGGGCGAGGGCATCGACGTCTCCGCGATCGCCCGCAAGAGCGGCGGCGGCGGCCACCGCCAGGCCGCCGGCTTCTCGAGC
>Ga0256867_10000501_pt1 | contig 15445 bp, 11 predicted proteins | sample RVTome_15_FD_185939 | JGI IMG/M metagenome (GOLD analysis project Ga0256867, IMG submission 185939) | Soil microbial communities from uranium-contaminated site in the Upper Colorado River Basin, Wyoming, United States - RVT150D86 (HiSeq) ... | reverse complement strand
GCCGCCGTCACCGACTGGACCTTTGCCACGAAGGAGGTGTCGTAGGGCGAGGTGAAGATCACCTCCCCCTGCGCGGCTGCGGGTGGGGCGCCGGCGATCCAGGCGCCGATCATCGCTGCGTCTGCCAGCAGAGCAGCGAGCACCAGCGCAACGACCAGCCGGGCGATCATCAACCCTCCGAAGCCCCCTTAGATGACATCACCGTAATGATTCCGCTACAGGAATGGAACGTGACTCAGGGTGTCGGAATGACCGCTCGGAGCACATTTCTCGCATTCCCGAGGGCGTCGCCTCGGTAGGACCGCACTTGCGGGTGGCCTCAGGCGGGGCTGGCCGATGAGGCCGTCGAGCTCGGCCCGAGGACGCGCACCGTCCCCGACAGGGGATCGACCTCGACGAGGTCGCCATCCCCTATGGCGACCATCGCCCCTGGGGCCCCGATCACGGCAGGGATCCCCAGCTCGCGTGACAGCACAGCGGCGTGGGACATGACCCCGCCCTCGGCCGTGACCAGGCCGCCGACCAGGTTCAGCACCATGTTGTAGGCGGGTGATGTCGTCCTGGTGACCAGGATCTCGCCCGGCTCGAGGGCGGCGATTGCCTCCTCGGCGGTGGCCGCCGTGCGGGCCACGCCGGTGACGGCCCGCTCACCGATGCCACAGCCGGCCAGCCCCTGTTCGTCTCCACCCACCGACGGGTCGCGGCCGGCCATGCCCAGCTCGGCCATCACCGCTGTGACCACACTCACCATCGTGGCCAGCGGCCCTGGCAGGGCATCGAGCGGCGGCGGGGGCTCCGCCCGGCCGAGCACGGCGGGTGGGTCGAGTGCTTTGTCGGACTGTCGCCTTGCCGCCCGCGCCGCCACCACCGCTGGTTCGGGGCCGGCCCCACCTCGGGTCATGGAGACCAGCTCCCTGGAGTCGAGCTCGAAGACGTGATCGACCTCGGTCAGCCGGCCGGCCGCCACCAGTCGCCGCCCTGCCTCGAGCATGGCCAGGCGCAGCAGGCCAATCGGCCACTCAACGGTGAGGGGGCCGTTGTCATCGCGCATGTCCATGGCCGCCCTGGCGTCGCTCAGCAGCTCGTCGAAGCGTCCCCGCTCCGCAGGGGGCACCTTGTCCCGCAGCTGTGCGGCCACCGCCTCCGGATCTGGCAGGTCACCGCGCTCGCGCTGACCATGGAGGATGGCAGCAAGCACGACGCCAGGAGACTCACACAAGGTCGGAGTGTCGAGGTCGTAGCCGCTGTAGAGCACGGCCCCCCGGTGCCGCAGGTAGCCGTCCAGCTCCGCGGCGAGCTCCGGGGACGCCGCCCTCACCTCGGCCAGCGACGTCGGCTGGAGCCCGGTGGCGGCGATGCCCTCCCGTAGGCGGATGAGGGCCTCCGCCGGGGCAGAGGTCGACGGTGAGGCGCCCACCAGGGCGCCGACCACCTCCGACGGGGGCAGGCCCCACTCCCGCCCAGCCAGGATGAGCATGCCGAGGGGACCGAGGTCGAAGCCGTGCAGGTAGAAGTGCTCCTCGCAGGTCAGGCGAGCGTGAGCCAGCAGATCGGCCAGGTGGCGGCACAGCCGTTGGTCGTCCAGGGCGGCCGTGTCGACGTCCTGCAGGGCGAGGTTGCGGCGCTCCAGCCCGGGCCTGATCTCCGCCTTCCACTGCTCGACCACCCGTCGCCAGGGTCGGCTGCTGAGGGTCCGCGTCGCAGCCGCGGCCCGGCGGCGGAACTCGGGATGCAGCCGCGTGACCAGCCTGGTCACGAACACGGGCGGTGAGCGGCGCGGGGGTCGATCGGCGGATACGAGCGGGCGCAGGCGCGTGTAGCAGAAGCCGTTGACGTACCTCATGGAGAGGGTCTCGGCCGGGATGCCGAACTCGGCGAACAGCCTCAGGAAGGCAGCCTCGGCCGACTCGGTGGTGAGCCCTGAGACGATGGGGGTGGCGCCGCCGGTCGTGTGCGAGCGGTCGAGCTCCCAGAACCCCGGCGCCGGAGGTGGGAACGTTGCAACCATGTCGTCTCCTCGAATCGACGCGGCGTAGGCGGCCACGGGCAGTCACCGGCACGGCGGAGAGTGAGGGCCACCGCCTCGACCAGCCGACACCGCCACGGACGGTCCTGGAGAGTAGTCAGCCGCCGCCGACCGTGCCGCACATGGGACCACCGCCCGGCGCGATGCTGCGGTGGTGCACCTGAGAATCCCGACCGGCCCGACGACCAGGAGCTGAAGGTGGCGTCACCATCAGGCATCGAAGCGCTGCTGGCCCAGGCACGCTCGCGTCTCGAGCGTGTCGCCCCGCAGGACCTCACCGCCGAGCAGGCCGCAGGAGCCCTGGTCGTCGACATCCGACCCTACGAGCAGCGAGAGCGCGACGGCGAGATGCCCGGTGCCGTGGTCATCGACCGCAACGTGCTCGAGTGGCGCCTGGGCCCGACCAGCCCGCATCGCATCGCCGCCATCACCGACCACGATCGCCGCGTCGTCATCGTGTGCAACGAGGGCTACTCCTCCAGCCTGGCGGCGGCCACGCTGCAGCTACTCGGCCTCCGCCGCGCCACGGACCTGGTGGGCGGCTTCCAGGCGTGGAGGGCATCTGTCGATCCGACCCGCCGACCCTCAGGAGCCGGTTCGGTCGACGATGACGTTGCCGGCCGCCGACCCACATGGGTGAGCGGGGGAGGTCGATGAAGCGACGCTCGTCCTCCAAGAGCTCCTGGCCCGCCTGGGTCGCCTCGGGGCCGCGGGCGGCCTGCATGGCGTCGAGGCTCTCGAACCACACCTCGGCGATCCCGTCGAAGGGCTCGGGCGCGCCGTCGTTGCGCTCCTGGAAGGCGGCGTGCAGCTCAGGTGCCTGGACGGTGTGCACCTGCTGGTACCTCAGAATGGCAGTAGGTCAGCTTGATCACGACGATCCGGCGACCGGGCTCAGTCCGGAAGGATCGTCACGGTCCCCTTGGTGCCGTCTACCTCCACCATGGTGCCGTCGGCGATGGCGGACGTGCCCACCTGGGTACCCACGACGGCGGGCAGCTCGAAGTCGCGGGCCACGATGGCCGTGTGGCTCAGCACTCCGCCGGTGTCGGCCACCACCCCGCCGACGATCGAGAACAGCGGCACCCACGGCGGCAGGGTCATCTCGCAGACCATGATGTCGCCGTCCTCGAGGACGGACGCCTCGGCCAGGCTGCGCACCACCCGGGCCGGACCGCGTACGACGCCCGGCGAACCGGCCACGCCCTTGATCACGTTGGGATCGCCCGGGGTGTCGTCGGGAGGGGTGATGCCCAGCAGGCGCACGGTGATGGCGTCCATGAACGGGTCGGCCTCGGGCGGAGGCGGCGTCCCCAGAGTCGGCGGCGGTGTCACCTTGGCCCACGCCGCCATCTCCTCGCGCCGCTGGGTGGCCAGCTCGGTGCGATCCACACCGTCACGCAGCGCCTCTTGGAGCTCGTCCTTGTGGAGCATGTAGACGTCCTCGGCGTCGGCCAGCTGGCCCCGCTCGGCCAGGCGCCGACCCAGCTCCTGGGTGAAGCGCCGCACGATGGCGATCATCATCTGATCGATCCAGAAGGCGTGGTCCTCGGTCAGCGGGTTCGAGTAGTGGGCCGCCTCGTAAAGCTCCTCGAAGTGGGCCAGCTCGTCGGGATCGTCGGCCAGCTCGGCCCTGGCCTTGGCCAGAAGGGCGTCGCGGGTCCTGACCGCCTTCTCCTGCAGCACGTCGGGGCTGGCGCTGTCGTCGAGGTTGAGGTAGCTGCTGAGCGCCGCCAACGGGATCGAGGGATCCTCCCGCCAGGTCACATCGGCGATGTCGTACACGGCGTCGCTGCGCCAGCCGTACTGATCGAGGTAGGAGCGAAGATCGGCGAGGAAGGCCCTGCCCTCCTCGCTGCCCTCCAGCGCGGCCACCCGCTCGGAAGGCTCTGTGGTGTCGAACACCTCCCTGAGGCCGGGGCTGGCGACCACCGTCCGGCTCAGCTGCCACAGCCCCCGGCTGGCGGCCAGCGACTTCGTCTCCCACCCCTGCAGGCTCTGGTAGGACTCGGTCGGATCGCTCGGCTGCATGAGCTCGTCGTAGTAGTCGCAGTACTGCGACGACGCGATGAGCACGAAGTTGATGCGACCGTGGACACGCCACTGGTCGCGCATGCGGCTCTCCAGCTCCTCGAGCTTGGCCAGCAGCTCGTCGTCGGACATCACCGTGTAGTCCACGGCCTGCTCGGCCAGGTTCTGCCGCTCGATCTCGGGCTGCCACTCCTCGGTCCACTGGCGCCCCACATGAGGGACCTTCTCGGCCAGCGTCTGCTCGTAGCGGGACTTGCGGTCGGCCAGCTCGGCCGCGTCGGAGAGGGGGTGGAACGAGGCGTAGTAGTAGTAGTTGACCATGATGTTGGTCACGGCCACGCCGGCGTCGAACTCGGCCTGGGCCTCGGTGAAGCCATCGGCCAACGTCATCACGATGAGATCCGAAGCCAGGGGGGTGACCGGCCGCGGCGCGTGCATCTTGTCGAACGCCCAGAAGCCCTCGATCTCGTCGGGAGAGGGAAATGCTGCCTCGCTGATCGCTGCCGTCATGACCAACCCCCCGTCTTCGCTGTCATGGCCTGACCTCGCCCGCTGCGAGGCCTATCGGATGCGACAAAGCTAGCGGCCGCGGCGCGCCCGCGCTGAGGGGCCTCAGCTTCGGTCGTCGGAGTCGGCCGTGACCACGCCGAGGCGGACGGCGTGGGTGGCGGCCTCGGTGCGGTTCGCGCAGCCTGTCTTCTGCAGGATCGAGCGGACGTGGTTGGCGGCGGTGTTGGGGCTGATGAAGAGCCGCTTCCCGATCTCGCGGTTGGAGCACCCGCTGGCCACGAGCGCCAGCACCTCCAGCTCGCGCTGGGACAACCCGTCTGGGCCCCGCTGCTCGCTCCGGCCACCGGGCTCGAGCGGAGGGCCGTCCCGTATCGGCCCGATCCCGTACTCGAGGGCGATGCGGCGGGCGTCCTCGGCCAGCGGGACCGCCCTGGCCTGATCGCCGCGCCGGGCCAGCACCCGGGCCCAGTCGTGCTCCACGTGGGCCGTCCACACCGGCGAACCGCTGCGGCCGGCCAGTTCCAGTGCCGCCTCGAAGTGGGCGTCGGCCTCCACCTCCCGGCCCAGCAGCACCGCCAGCCCACCACGCAGGCGGTCGGCCGGGCCGAGGCAGGTGGTGAAGCCGGCGACCAGGTTGAGGCCGCTGTAGGCCTCGAGCGCCTCGTAGAGGGGAAGCGCCCTGGGGGCCTCCCCCAGCACCAGGCAGGTGTCGGCCAGGAAGGCCAGCGAGGCCGGCCACATGGCGTCACGGGGGACGGACGCGAACCCGTCGCCGGCCAGGCGGTCGAACACCGCCCTGGCCTGGCCTGCCATGCCCAGCTCGGCGTAGGTGACGGCCAGGCCGGGCCCCCACACGCCGGCAGAAGCTGCCAGTTGGCTCATGGCCCGCAACACGGGTCTCATCTCGTCGAGACGGCCCTGCTCGCGACGGACCACGAACATCTGCAGGCCGTACACGCCACTGCCGCTGATGTTGTCACCCTCGGTCCCCATGGCCTCGGCCGCCTCGGCCGCCGCTTCGGCCTCGTCGAAGCGGCCGTCGGCCACAGCGAGCATGCCTTCGCAGACGGTGGCCATGAAGTCGAACAGCTGGAACCTGTAGGTCGACGCCCGAGCGCGGTGGCGGACGAGGATGTCGCGGGCCTCGTCCAGCCGGCCCAGACCCATCGAGGCGCGCATGGCGTTCCCTGTGGCCCACATCGCTCGCCAGGCGTTGTCGGCGGTGAGCGTGAGCTCCTCCAGCTCGGCGCTGATGGTCAGGACCTTCTCGAGGTCCACCTCGATGATGGTGGCGGCCTCAAGGGCCAGGCCCACGGTCTCGGGGTCGCCGAGGCGGCGGGCGGCGGCCAGCGCGTGCTCGATGGTCTCGGCAGCGGCGTCGTGTCCGGCCAGCGCCTGGGCGCGACCGAGAGTGGCCCACAGCTTCGTACGCAGCGCCGGGTCGCGGTCGTCGACCAGCTCCAGAGCGGCAGCCACCAGCGAGTCCGCCCTCGTGTTCGGCACGTTGCCCAGATGGGCGGCCAGCTCGTAGGCCAGCACCGCCTGCGCCCGCAGCTGCACGTCCCCGGCGTCGGCGGCGATCTGGTGGGCCTCCAGGCTCACTGCCAGGGAATCGAGGTGGTGGCCGGATCGGGCCTGTATGTCGGCCAGGTCCACCAGGAGCTGCGAGCGCTCTTTGGAGCTCTCGGGTGCGACCGACAGCGCGGTCCCCAACAGCGACGCGGCTTCGTCGTATGCGGCGGTGCGACGGGCCTGGGCTGCCGCCCGGCGCCCGTAGTACATCGCCTTGTCACGACCACCCAGCGAGGCCGCCGCCGCGTAGTGCCGGACCAGATCGGCCAGGGCCGGGCGGCGATCGGCCTCGTGGATGCGCTCGATGGCGGCGGCGATGGCCAGGTGGGCCCGCGAGCGCCCGATGGCTGGCATTCCTTCGGCCACCGCGTCTCGCAACAGGTCGTGGGCGACCCGGTAGGCGGGTACGGCGTCGCGGGACTCGACGAGCAGGCCTGCACTCACCAGCTCGGTCAGCGCGCCGGCCACGGCCAGCTCGTCCAGCTCTGTGGAGGCCAGCAGCACGGGCAACGGCACCCAGCCGCCGGCGACGGCGGCCAGCTCCGCCAGGCTCCGTCCGGCCGGGGACAGCTGGGCCAGCCGGGCGGCGACGACCTCGCGGACGCTGTCGGGCACAGCAGCGGCGATGCCGGAAGCCTCGCCCGCCACACCGGTACCTCCACCGACCGTGCTGTCGAGCTGGCGCAGCAGCTCGGCCACGTAGAAGGCGTTGCCACCGGTGCGCGCGGTGATCGTGGCCGCCAGGGAGCCGAGGTCGGAGCGGTGCGATCCGGCCCCCGCCTCCACCAGGAGCTCGCGCACATCGGCCTCGTCGAGCCCCTCCAGCTTGATGCGGGCGACGCCTTCCACCCGCCGCAGGTCGGCCAGGGTCGCGGCCAGGGGTTCGGTGATCTCGTCGCCGGTGTCACGGAAGGTGCCGACGATCAGCATGCCGTCCACCGGTTCTGAGCGGGCCAGGTAGTGGAGCAGCGACACGGTCTGGGGGCCCGCCCAATGCAGGTCGTCGAGCAGGAGCACGATCGGGACCTCGCGCACGACACGGCCGAGAGTGGCGCTGACGGCCTCGAACAGCTGGTATCGCTCAGTATCGGGGTCGGTGGCCGCCGGACGGCCGAGCCCGACCACCGTGCGGTCGAGCTGGGGCAGCAGCACCTTGAGATGGGACAACTGGTCGGCCAGGTCGTCGAGCAGGCGCTGCGGCGCGTCCCCCAAGAGGTGCCCCAGCGCCGACACCCACGGCTGGTAGGGCAGGGCCAGCTCGCTGTTGCAGCCACCGAACATCACGGCCACGCCCTCCTGGTGGCGCCGCCGGGCGAACTCCGAGGCCAGGCGCGTCTTGCCCGCACCGGCCTCGCCCCCGATCAGCACCACCGCCCGGCCGCCCTCGCTCACCATCCCCCACGCCGCGTCGAGGCTTGCCAGCTCGTGGGAGCGTCCCACGAAGTCGATGCCGGGCTGGGCGGCGAGGGCAGCAGGCAGGCGCCACTGGGGGCTCGCCGTGTGCACGCTCGGGAGCTCCCAGCTCACCTCGTAGATGTCGACAGGGGCAGGCAGCCCCTTCAGCTCGACGGCACCGAGTGGCACGTAGCGGTCGCCGGCGCGGTCGCTGGCCATCAAACGGACGACTGCGGTGGCCAGGATCTGGCCGGCTTCGGCCGCCGACTCCAGGCGGGCGGCGGTCACGACCGGCAGCCCGAAACAGTCGCCGTCCTCCCAGCTGACGTCCCCGGCCGCCACACCGATGCGGATGCGAAGGTCCGGGGTCGAAGCCGTGACCCGCTGCTGGAGCGCCGCCGCGGCAGCGATGGCATCGGAGGCGGCGTCGAACGCGGCCATGACCCCATCGCCGGCGGTCTTGACCACCCGACCGCGGTGAGCGGTCACGGTGTCTGCCAAGAGCTGCTCGTGAGCCCGGAAGAGATGATCGGCGGCCAGCTCGCCCAGCCGTGACCGGTGCGCCGCTGAATCCACCATGTCACTGAACAGGATCGTGGCAGTCGCTGTGCCGTGCTCGCTCACCAAACCGACTCCTGGAGTAGTCAGACCTGACTATACGGGCGGGCGTCCGGTGCCCGAGGGCGGTTTCGACAACGGTCAGTCCCGGTCATGACGCCACGCAGAGTGCTTCGTAGAGTCGACTCGACGACGACGCGACCGGTCGCCGGGCCAATCCCCCGGCGACCGGATCGTCGGGAGGAGAGAAGCGTGCCGCTGTATGTCATCGAACGCAACTTCGCCGAGCAGCTCGATCTCGACGCCCTCGACGATGAGGAGATCCGGGCCATCAACGACGAGGTCGGCGTGAAGTGGATCCTGTCGTTCCTCGCGGCCGATCAGCGCAAGACCTACTGCCTCTACGAAGCACCGAACCCCGATGCGCTCCGTGAAGCTGCGGCTCGCCTGGGGCTACCTGCCGACGTCGTCGTCCCCGTGACCGAGTTCGGCCCCATGGCCGAGCAGTTCCCGTCGTCGTCGACGCGAACCTGAGAGGAGCAACAGTGACCACAACGACCGCGACGGAAGTCCTGACCGACGAGATGCTGGCCCGTTTCGACGAACGGGCTCCCGGCTACGACCGCGACAACTCGTTCTTCACGGAGGACTTCGAGGAGCTGCGCAGTTCCGGCTTCCTGAACGTGGCCCTACCCACAGAGCTCGGCGGCGGCGGGATCGGCCTCGACGAGTGGAGCAGGCTGCAACGGCGCCTGGCGTACGTGGCACCCGCCACCGCGCTCGCCGTGAACATGCACGTCTACTGGACGGGTGTCGCCGCCGACCTGGCCAAGGCCGGTGACGACTCCTGCCGCTTCATCCTCGACAAAGCGGCCGACGGCGCTGTCTTCGCAGCGCTGCACGGTGAGGCTGGCAACGACATCCCGGTGCTGCTGTCGAGCTCCAGCGCCCGCAAGGTCGATGGCGGTTGGAGGATCGACGGGCACAAGATCTTCGGCAGCCTGTCCCCGGTGTGGGACTACGGCGGCTTCCACGCCATGGACACCTCCGATCCGCAGGCACCGAGGATCGTCCACGGCTTCGTGGGCAAAAGGGCCGAGGGCCTGGAGATCGTGGACACCTGGGACACGATCGGCATGCGTGCCACGCAGAGCCAGGACACAGTGCTCGACAACGTGTTCGTCCCCGACGACCAGATCGCCGTCGTGTGCCCGCCCGGTGTAGGCGGTGCCGGCCTGTTCCACGTGGCCATCTTCGCCTGGGCCCTCATGGGGTTCGCCTCGGTGTACTACGGGGCGGCCAAGCGGGCCTTCGACCTCACCGTCGAACGGATGCCCAAGCGCACGTCGGTGGCCCTGACCCGCTCCATGGCGTACCACCCCGAGGTCCAGCACAACGTGGCCGAGATGCGGATCGCCTTGGACGCCAGCGAGGCCTACCTGGAGCGCACCTGCACCGACTGGGCAACCGGCGTGGCGCACGCCGACTGGCCGGTGCGCATCGTGGCCACCCGCTACCGCGTGATCAACGAGGCCTTCCGGGTGGTCGACATGGCCATGGACCTCTCGGGAGGGTCGGCGTCGTTCAAGCGGAACCGCCTGGAGCAGATCTTCCGTGACGTCCGCATGGGACGGTTCCACCCCGGCAACACGATGCTGGCCCACGAGCTCATCGGCAAGCTCTGCCTGGGCGTCGATCCCGACGATCCCCAGCGCTGGGGCTGAGCCTCCCCGCCCCCCGAGGGGGGTCAGGACCATGGCTGACACCTTCGCCCCCGACCGCAATGCTCATGGGTTCCAGGCAGAGCACGCGGGATGGGGGTGAGGGTCCTGGCCAACTGGGCACTGTTCGAGGCCGCCGCGCCGGAGCGCACACACCCCTGTTCGGGTGTGGCTATTCGGGTGTGTGGCAGACGGCCTCGACGTTGTTGCCGTCCGGATCGCGCACGAAGGCGCCGTAGTAGTCAGGGTGGTACTCCGGCCACACGCGAGGGTCGTGGAGGACCTCGGCGCCCGCCGTCACCGCGGCCTCGAAGAACGCTCGGACGGCAGCCCGGTCCGACGCCTGGAAGGCGACGTGGATCTCGCGGTTCGGGATGCCACCGTTCAGCGGTCCCAACCAGAACGAAGGCCGGCCGGCTACGCCGTATCCGATGACCTGGCCGAACTCCAGGGCCCGGCCGGCGCCGAGTGGAGCGAGCGCGGCGTCGTAGAAGGCGGCGCTGGCGCCCACGTCCTGGCACTGGATGGAGACGTGATCGAGCACGGCGGCGAGCGTACCGCCAGCCGCTCCCCCAGAGGTTGGCCGGGCATGCAGCAGAAGGCCATGATCGTCGGGTGAGAGTCCTCGTCCTGGGCGGCAACCGCTACATCGGGCGCCACCTGGTGTTCGAGCTGGCTCGACGGGGCCACCACGTCACCGTCCTCAACAGCCACGTCGCTCCCCTACCCGACGGCGCCACCCGCCTGCACGGCGACCGTCGTCAGCCAGGAACCCTCCAAGCCGTACTCGCCGACCGCCGCGACGACTTCGACGTGGTGTTCGACAACACCGCCTACCACGTCAGCGATCTCGAGCCTCTGGTCGGGCTGTTCGCCGGTCGGCTGCAGCAGTTCGTGTTCACCAGCTCGGCGGCGGTCTACCGGCGCAGCTACGTACAGCCGGTGCAGGAGGCCTTCCGCACCCACGACCCCAGCGACAGCGATCCACGCAAGGGCTACGGGGTCGGAAAGGTCCAGTGCGAGCAGTACCTGCTGGCCCGGTTCCACCAGCACGGGTTCCCCGCCACCAGCCTGCGCGTCTCCCACACCCTGGGGCCTCACAGCCCGCTTGCATCGCGCGACCCTGTCTTCTTCGCCCGTCTGGAGCAGGGCCGCCCCATCCTCATCCCCGGTGAAGGCTTCCCCTTCGTGCACCTCGTCCACGTCCAGGACGTCGCCACCCTCATGGCGTCGCTGGTGGGAGACTCCCGCTGCGTCGGGGAGGTGTACAACGTGGCCGGAGCGGAGGTGACAAGCATCGTCGGCGCGGTGCGGTTGATGGCCAGGGCGGTTGGGGTCGAGGCCAACATCGTCCACGTGCCCATGGACCTGGCCCGCGGGCAGGCTCCCCCGCTGGTGCACTGGGGTGAGGCGCTCGTGGGCGGCACGGTCCTGAGCATCGACAAGGCCCTTGCCCATCTCGACTGGCAGCCGACCTTCGGCCTCGAGGACGGCTACCGCCACTCCTACGAGTGGTTCCGGGACGAGGGTCGTGACGGCTACACGTTCGACTTCACCGCCGACGACGAGCTGCTGGACCAACTTCGTACATGAGGGACGCAGCGTGATCGCGGTGGTGGGCGCAGTCGCCGTCGCCCTGGTCGGACGCGACCGCAGCACCACCGGCTCCGCCTGAGCACGACACCTGGGGGCCGTCTCTGCCGCTGCCGGCATGAGGCGGGGTTAGCGTCCACGCCATGAGCGATCCCGACGTCGTGGAGGACCTGCACCGACGAGCGGCGCGGATACGGGACGAGATGGGTGGGGCCGAGCGCGTGGCCCGCATGGGGGCGGAGGGCGACAGGACCATCCGCGAGCACATCGATGCCTTCCTCGATCCCGGCACGTTCCGCGAGCTCGGCACGTTCTCCCGGTCGATGCGGCTGGAGGACCGCGACAAGACACCGGGCGACGGCAAGATCGGCGGTCACGGTCTGGTCGACGGGCAGCCGCTGGTGGTCTTCGGCGACGACATCACGGTGAGGCGGGGTTCGTCGTCGTTGGTGGGCAGTCGCAAGGAGGTCCGCCTCTACCAGCGGGCCGTCGAGATGGGTGTTCCCATGGTTCACTTCGGCGAGACGGGCGGGGCCCGCATCCCCGACATCATGGGCGCCGAGGGCATCTCCGAAGGCGGTGAGCTGTTCCCTGCCTTCTCCACGCGCCGCCACCGGGTTCCGATGGCCACGGCAATCGTGGGCCAGAGCTTCGGCGGCTCCTCCTTCCTGTCGGCACTGTCGGACTTCGTGGTCATGGTGCGCGGGTCGTGCCTGGCCGTCACCTCGCCCCGGGTGTTCGAGATAGCGACCGGCGAGGTGATCACGTTCGAGGATCTCGGCGGTGTGGACGTCCATGCCAGGGAGACAGGCCAGATCGACCTGGGGTTGGACACAGACGAGGAGGCCTACCAGGCCATACGCCGGTGGCTCTCGTACCTGCCCCCGAACATCAACGCACGTCCCCCGCGGGCGGAGCCGGCCGCCAGGGGCAGGCTCGACCCGGATCCCGAGCTGGCCGACCTCGTGCCCGAACGGCGCACCCGGGGCTACGACATGCGGCGCGTGGTCGCCCGCATAGCCGATCCGGGATCCGTGTTCGAGCTCCAGCCCCTCTACGCCCGCAACGTGTCGTGCTCATTGGCCCGCCTGGACGGCTGGCCGGTGGCGTTCGTGGCCAACAACCCGATGTTCTCCGCAGGCGTGCTGGACCCTGAGGCATGCCACAAGATCATCCGCTTGGCCACGGTGTGCGATGCCTACCAGATCCCCGTGATCTTCCTGGTGGACGTACCCGGCTTCATGGTGGGCCGCAGGGTCGAACACGACCGCATGCTGCACTGGGGGATGCGGCTGATGCAGGCCCTGCACCTGTGCTCGGTCCCGACGCTCACTGTGTGCATCCGCAAGGCGTTCGGATTGGCCTGGCAGGCCATGAACGGAGCAGGCCAGGCCGCGCTGGGGCTCTACGTGTGGCCCGGCGCGGAGATCGGCTTCATGGACCCCGACGTGGGCGTCAACGTCGCCTACGGCTCGAAGCTGGCCGCCATGGGCGACGCCGAGGAGCGGGAGCGGGAGCGGCGCCGACTGGCCAGCGAGGTGGCCGAAGGCACATCTCCCTACGAAGCCGCAGGCGTGCTGCGGGTGGACGAGGTCATCGATCCGGCCGAGACCCGGCTCGTGTTGGCCACCGACCTCGCCACCCTGGCCAACCGCCCGCTTCCTGCTCCGGAGTCCCGCACGCTCGCCTCCTGGCCGTCCTGCTGAAGCGCTGATCCTCGGTAGCGGGCTGGTAGACCTTTCAGGCTTGGGCCTTCGACAGGGGGTGGCCATGGAAGCCAGGACCGCAGGAGCGGGCATGGACCGCGGGACCGTGATGGCTCTGGTGGCGATGTCCCTCGGCGTCTTCCTGATCGCCAACGACTTCACGGCGTTGAGCGTCGCCATCCCCGAGATCGAGAGCGATCTGGAGACCACGCTGGCCAAGGCGCAGTGGGTCATCAACGGCTACGCCGTCGTCTTCGGCGTGCTGATCGTCACCGGTGGCCGCCTGGCCGACCTCTTCGGTCGCAAGCGCATCTTCATGATCGGGGCCACGATCTTCGGCGTGTTCTCCGTGCTGGGAGGGATCGCCCCCAGCATCGAGCTGGTCATCGTCTGCCGGGCGTTCATGGGCATCGGCGGGGCAATGGTCTGGCCCTCCGTCCTCGGCATGACCTACGCCATCCTTCCCGAGGAGAAGGCGGGGTTGGCCGGCGGGCTGATCCTCGGGGTGGCCGGCATGGGGAACGCCATCGGACCTCTCCTCGGAGGCGTCCTCACCGACACGCTCAGCTGGCGGTGGGTGTTCTTCCTGAACGTTCCCATCACCGTGTTCGCCATGGTGGTGATTCACCTGCAGGTCGCAGAGACCCAGGGAGACAGCGCCGAACGGCGCATCGACTACCGGGGGATCGCAACGCTGTCCGCTGGGGTGGTGGCCATCCTCATCGCCCTCGATCAGGGCACGGAGACCGGATTCGGGGACCCCACCATCCTGGCCCTCTTCGGCATCGGCGTAGTGCTGCTCGTGTTGTTCGCGGTCATCGAGCTGCGCCAGGGCGAGGGCGCCCTGGTGCCCCGATCCGTGCTCGAGAACCGCGAGTTCGTGGCGGCCTGCGTGGCCGTGCTGGCCATGTCGGCGATCTTCTTCTCAGCCCTGCTGTACCTGCCTCAGTTCATGGAGAAGGAGCTCGGCTTCTCGCCCATCGAGGCCGGTGCCGGACTCCTGCCGCTCATGGTCGTGTTCGCCATCACCTCCTTCGTGGCCGGACCGCTGTACGACCGGCTCGGGGCGCGGCTCGTCGTGGGGGCGGGCGCCATATGCCTCGGTGTCGGCATCCTCGTGCTGTCGTTCCTCGACGATGGATCCAACTACGCGTCTCTGGTGCCTGGAATGGTCATCCTCGGTCTCGGCGTCGGACTCTTCTACTCGTCGATCACGACTGCGGGCGTTACCGCCCTCGACCCGTCCCAGACCAGCCTGGCGGGCGGGATCGTCTACATGTGCCAGGTCGCCGGCGGCTCGGTGGGCCTCGGCCTCAACACCGCCATCGTGCTGTCGGCGTCCGGCTTGTCCGAGGGCATCAGGATCGCCTTCCGCGTCGACGCCGTCCTGGCGTTGATCGGCTTGCTGATCGTCCTGCGGTACATCGGTACCTCCGAGCCGGCCACGCATCGACTGCAGCTGCGTGGTCACCACCGCGCCCACGCCTGACAGCGGACCCCGTGGCACAGGTCGTCTCAGCGCGCCAGCGTGCTCTCGAGGCGGGCCATGGCTCTGTGTTGGAGCGCTCTCACGGCCCCGGGACGCCGCCGCAGGATGCGGGCGACGTCGTTGACGGACAGGTCGGCAATGAACCGAAGCACGACCACATCCCGTTGATCAGCGGTGAGCGCATCCAGAGCGGCCACCAGCGTCGGATCGATGATCGGGACCGAGGCCGGATCCGGCGCTCCGGGCAGGTCCGGCGGCGATGGGGTGATCAGCACAGGTCGACGTGCTCGACGGCGCCGGTCATCCACCAAGCGGTTGTGGGCGATCGTGAAGAGCCACCGGCGAAGCGATCCGTCGTCGCCGCTGAAGCGCCCGATGTCGCGCACGACCTGGACGAAGACCTCACCCAGCAGGTCCTCGGGATCTGGTGCGCCCTGGCTGCGGAGATAGCCCAGCACTGACGGTGCGAGCTGGCGATACAGCACTCCCGGGTCGCGCGCCGACACGTTGGCGTCCTCGGCCCTTCGCTCCGTCGCGATCCGGTGCTTCGCCGGCACCGCGATCGACCATGCGTCAGCCATCGGCCCCGCTCGATCCAGGGCGACCCGATGGCACGGCTGCGGGCACCTCGGCGGGCGGACCTCCCGGTCCCACCTCGGGCGAACCCGTGGTGACACCGGCCGGAGGAGCGCCGGATCCCACGTCGGGCGGGCCTGTGGTGACACCGGCAGGCGGACCAACAGGCACCCCCTCAGGCGGACCAACAGGCACGCTGTCCGGCGGGCCGACCGGCACCCCCTCAGGCGGACCAACAGGCACGCTGTCCGGCGGACCAACAGGCACC
>Ga0256867_10000499_pt1 | contig 15453 bp, 16 predicted proteins | sample RVTome_15_FD_185939 | JGI IMG/M metagenome (GOLD analysis project Ga0256867, IMG submission 185939) | Soil microbial communities from uranium-contaminated site in the Upper Colorado River Basin, Wyoming, United States - RVT150D86 (HiSeq) ... | reverse complement strand
GACCCTGACGTTTCAGCCCCACGTCAGCCAGATCGCGGCAAGTAGCAGCACGCAGTTGCCGATCTCGATGAGTCCCACCTGCTTTGGCGCCAAGCCCCGGCCGGGCAACAGCCAGGCGCGTACCAGAAACCAGCCGAACACGATTGCCCATACCAGCCCGAGCCACCCGAGCAACGCGAGTGCGGCCCCAGCCACCGCGACGAATGCAAGTGTGTGATAGCCGATCGACCACCACCGGTAGGTGATGTTGTTCCGTTCCCTGATCATGGTCTTGACATAGAGCGTGGTGCCCGCGAAGTAGGCCAGGCACACGGCGAACGCGCCTGCCGAGTCGGCAAGGGGAGCCTCGGCCACGGTGGCGACGACGAAGACCAGCAGGCAGCTCTGGACGACGGACGACAGATCGTTGAGCAGGGCCCGTTCCTGCCGGCGCCGGGCGTACCAGGCGTTGACCGCCCACAGCGCGGCGAAGGCCGGGGCGTACCACAGCACCGGCGGGCGTGCCCAGACGACGACGCCGACCAGCGGCACCGTCGGCGCGGAGTAGACCAGCAGTTGGGCCCGCCACCGGCGCGGCTGGCCTGTCTTGATCGCCTGGAACACGTAGTACGAGAGCAGGTAGCCGGCCAGCCACGCGATGCCGAGGGGCGCGGCAACCCAGGTCCATCCCGCGACCAGCAGCCCGGCGAGGTAGGGGACGATGAGCATTGCCCACGCGCCGTGCTGCGGCGGCACGAATTTCCTTCTCATTCGGTCACCAGAAACGCGCCACGCGCGCCGCGCTCGGCATCCACCAGCGAATGGGACAGGAACGGATAGGTGCCGGATTCCGGTAGGACGGTCTCGACGTAGCCGCCGGCCGCCGGGGCGAGATCGAGCACCTGCGCCGCGCCGGGATCGCCTGGTCCAACGGTAAGGGCACCTTCCCGGTACACCGTGTCGAAGTGGGCGCCGACGACGTGGAACGAGCTGGCCCGGCTCGGCCCCGCGTTGAGCAGCCAGATCCGGATCCGCTCGCCTGCCGTGGCCGCCAGCGGCCGGTGAGCGTACTGGCTGACGAAGCCGTTGAACACGACCGCGTCCGGCGCCTCCGCCTGCATCTTCGCCAGATCGCCGGGCTCACCAGCTGGCCCGAGGTAGATCTCCGATTGAACAAGGACATACTCGCGGTCGACCGGCGGCAGGTCTGGGGGGTCGATGATCACGGCACCGTACATGCCGTTGCCGACGTGATGCAGCATGGGTTCGGTCGAGCAGTGGTACATCCAGATTCCCGCCTTTGTTGCGGTGAACCGGTAGACCAACTCCTCACCCGGCTCGACGGGACGCATCGGCCGATCGGGCGCGAGCGCGCCGGCGTGGAAGTCGATGCCGTGGTCGATCGTGCCATCGTTGACCAGGGTGACTTCGAAGACATCTCCGACCTGGCCGCGCAAGACCGGCCCGGGAACGGAGCCGCCGAACGTCCACATCAGCTGGCGGACGCCTGGCGCGACGGCGAGTTCCACCTCCTCGGCACGCAGGGTGATCCGATGGACGCGGCTGGACCGCGAGTCTTGCAGGGCGGCGTCCCGCGGCTGGAAACTCTCACCCGGATCGGCCATCGCATCGATCGCATCGTCCCGCTCGGCATGACTGCCTCCGCTCGCGTGATGTTCCTCGGCGGCGGCCGCTCCGTCACCGGTTGTCGTGATCGTGAGCACCATGCCCGCCGCACGGTGGCCGGGCAGCGAGCACCAGCCTTCGACCGGACCGGTGATCAGGCCGGCGTCCAGTTGGGCGGTCTCGCCCGGTGGTAATGAGCCAGTGCGCGCCCCGTTGGCCAGGACGAGGTCGTGGCGACGATCGTCCCCGTTGGTCAGCTCGATCACCAGCCGGTCACCTGCCGGCACTTCGATGCGATCGGGATGGAACCGCATGCCCTCGGCCCGGATCTCTACCGTGGTGGTGTTGCCGGTCGCCGCCACCGCGTCCGAGGCGGCGGCAGCGAAATCGGCCGGCCTGGCGGCATTCTGGCCGATGGCGCCGACCAGCACGGCCAGCAGCACAAACGCCAGTCCGGCCGCCACTCCGCCGAGTGGACGGGCGGGCTTGAGACCGGATGTGGGCTGTGGGGCGCGCATGGCTCACGATCTCCGGTCGACCACGACGGCGCGCACGGCCGCGACCAGAAACTGCACCAGTGCGGCCAGCACCAGCAAGGACGTGGTTATCCGCACGTAGCCGCCCACCGGAAGCAGAAACACCGCGAGGGCGGTGTTGCCCATGACCACCCGCTGGGCCCAGTGGCGGTCCAGCACCGTCTGGCGCACCCGGACCCTGGCCGGACCCCCGCCGAGGACCATCGGCAACAGGTACCCCAGCGATCCGATCAGCACCTGCGCCACGAAGCCGGCCAGCAGCGGAACGAGGACAGCGCCGAAGCCCGCCACCGCGGACGCGGGATCGTCGGCCCTGATCAGCACGATCGTGTCGACGCCGAGGGCGACGAAGAGCCAGCCGATGGCCGCGACGATCGACCAAGCGGCGAACGACGAGGGCGGGCTACTCCGGGCGGCCGCCACGGCCGGGACGATGCTGACCGCAACGGCGCCGGCGAACACCACCAGCCCGGCAGCCGCGACGGCCGGCCACCACGCGAGTAGGCCAAGGCCGAGCAGCACCAGACCGGCACCGGCGAGCGGCAGCGCCCGGGTGACCCACCGCACGGCGCCGCTTGGCATTCGGGTGTGCAGCACGGTGGGCCACAGCGTCAGCAACGTGCCGAGCACGGTGAGAGTGATCCAGCCGAGCACGTTGACATGGGCGTGGAACAGCAACACCGGCGCACGATCGTCGACCACCAGCATCCAGGCGCCCGCGGGGATGCCGACCAGCAGGGCGGCGCCGGCCGCCAGGTAGTAGTGCACGGTCACTGCGAGCGGCGGTGAGAGCGCCCGCCGCAGCCGGCCGGCCAGGACGAGCAGGTGGGCCAGCACTGCGGCGAAGACCAGGCCGGCTCCCACGACTGCTAGCGGATGCCAGGCCACGCCGCCCAGGCCGCCGGCCAGCACGGCGACCACGCCGAGATTGAGCGCGGTCAGCCGCAGTGTCTGGCCATGGCGGTTCTGTGGCGGGGGAACCCGCAGCACGGCGTTCGCGAAATGCGTGCTCCAGATCACGATGGCGTTCGTGGCGGCGCCGAGTAGCAGCAAGTGGATCAGCAGCCAGCGCCACCCGGGGATGAACGGGTGCACGAAACCCACCGCAACGATCGCGGCGAGGTACCCGAGCGGAAGGACACCGACGCGGCGGTGCCAGGCGGCTCGCCCACTCGGTCTGTTGGCCGGGCGCCGGAGTGCCGGGGCGACACCGTCGGACATCGGCCACACTCCATCGCTCCGAACCTTATTTACAAGCGCTATTGTATAAATGAGCAGAAGCCGGACCGCAAGCCGGGCCGACCGACCGAGAAGGAGCGATCATGACCACAATGCCCCGCACCGCCGCAGCAGCGCACCAGACCGAGTCCGTTGTCGCCGCGATCCGGCGCCATCACGGCGAGCTAGCGCGAGGCGTTGCCCAGCGGGTGAACGCCGTGCTGGACGCGGTCGACATGCTGTCGCCGGCGGTCGAGGACGCGCGCTCGGAGCTGGCTCGGTACTGCGAGCAGGAGCTGTTGCCACACGCCGCCGCCGAGGAGGACAGCCTCTACCGGGCCGGCGCGGAGCTGACCGCCAGTGAACTGCTGGTAGCGGCCATGACCGCTGAGCACGTCGCGTTGCGAGCGCTGGTCGACGAGATCGTCAACGCGAGGTCGTCGGCACGCCTGGCGGCTGCCGCCGGTGGGCTTCGGTCGCTGTTCGAGGCGCATCTGGCCAAGGAGAACGACAGATTGCTGCCGGCCCTGGTCGCCGCCGGAGTGAACCTGGAGACGGTGATCTCCGACCTGCACCACCTGCTGGGGCACGAGCAGGGCGAGCCTTCGGCGAAGCAGAGCCGGTCCGAGGCCGGCTGCGGCTGCGGGTCCTGCGACTGCGCCTAGCCGTCGCCGTGCTCAGCGCGAGCCGACAGGTGCGCAATGCACAGCGTGGGCTCGACGAATGGCTCGAGGCGTTCGGCGTCGACGGGCGCGTCGAGTTCGGCGAGCAGTCCTTGCATCAGCCCGAGGTGGATGGCGCATACAACATCGCGATGGTCCACTGCCACCTCACGAAACGGGCAATGATGCAGCCTGATCTGCCGCGTAGGGCCGGCTCGCGTCTCCGGCGCGAAGCCGATCACGCTCAGCGTCCGGGTCAGCTGCTCGACGGCGCCGTCCTCGTCCACGCGGCGGAAAGGCGGCGGGGGCTCGGCGAGGAAACGACCCCAAGCCTGCCCCGCTTCGACGGCGGCTCGGGCCGGCTGATCGACGTTGGCGGCGACGAAGCCGGCCAGAATCTCGGCGAGAAGCCGGTAGCTGCGCTGACCGATGGCATTGCTCTCGGCGCGCACGGTGTAGAGACTGCGCGGGCGTCCGGGCCGGCGCCGCTCCTCGACCACCCGCTCCACCAGGCCGGTCCGAACGAGAGCGTCGAGGTGGAACCGGACGGTATTGGCGTGCAGGTGCAGGCGGGCAGCGATCCGACTGACTCCCACCGGCTCGCCGGCGTCTTGTACAGCGGCCAGGACTCGCGATCTGCTCTCGCCCATCGCGGGCCCGGCGGGATCGGGCCGGATGAGCTCGCGGGCTTCCATACCGCCATTTTCACAGGACTCGCTGTAATAAACAATGCAAGTGGCCGTTGGTCCTGGCACGGTGGGACTTCCGGCCGTGGTCGTCGCCGCGTTGCTCCCGGCATCGTTTGAGCTCGCCCGTCAGGGCCGGCGGCGGAAGGTGAGGGCTGACGTGACCACAGTGGACACCGCGCCACGCCGGGCGACGCTGATCGCGTACGCAGGCACGGCGGGCCGCTGTTAGGCGGGGTGCTTCTCTACGCCGGTTTGGCCAAGATCGGCGACCCGGCCGCTTCGATCCGGGCAGTGAAGGCCTACCAGCTTCTGCCCAGTCAGGCGGCCGAGGTCGTCGGTGCCGCACTACCGATGATCGAGATTGCCGTTGGGCTGCTTCTGCTGGTCGGCTTGGCCACGAGGGTCGCAGCCGGCGCATCGGCGGTCCTGCTCAGCTGCTTCGTGGCCGGCGTGGTGTCGGCGTGGGCGCGTGGCCTGCGCATCGACTGCGGCTGCTTCGGCGGCGGTGGACAGCTCGGTGCCACTGAATCGCCCGACTACGGCACGCACGTCGCGAGAAGCGCGGCGCTGCTTGCGATCGCCCTGTTCCTGGTGTTCCGGCCGCGCACCCGACTGTCGGCCGACGCACGGCTGGCTCGAGAGGATGGATTCAGGTGAACAACGCCGCGAAGCAGAAGGCGGCCGCTCAGCGGGCCAACGAACGCCGCGCCCAGGAACAGCGCCGAAGGCGCAATAGATGGCTCTCGGTGATCGCATTGGCCGGGGTCGTCGGCGCGGGTTTGATCGGGGTCGCCCTATGGGAGGCCGACAAGCCGGCGGCTGTCGCGGTGCCGGCGAGCGTGACCGAGGACGGCGCCGGCCTGCCGGTGGGCACCGGGCCGGTCACCGTCGAGGTGTACATGGACTTCTTGTGTCCGGCCTGCCGGCAGTTCGACCAGGCGGCCCGCCCACTGCTGGACGAGTACCTGGCCGACGATGCCATCGAGCTGGTCTACCGGCCGATCGCGATCCTCGATCGGGCGACGACGACGGAGTTCTCCACCCGGGCTGTGTCGGCCGCTGGTTGCGCCGCGGACGAGGGCAGAAGCGACGAGTTCGTGGCCGTCATGATGGCCAACCAGCCGGCGGAAGGGACCGCAGGGCTCTCCGACGAGCAGATAGTCCAGCTGGGTGTCAGCGCAGGACTGGACGGCGAGACCTTCGAGCAGTGCGTCGCGGACGGCACCTACATCGACTGGGCGGGTGAGAACACCGGCGCCGCCGCTGATCGGGGCGTGCAAGGAACACCGACCGTCTACGTCGACGGTGAGGTGCTTGCGGCGCTGAGCGTGGAGGCGCTTGTCGCCGCGATCGAGAACGCGGCCCGAGCGGCCCGTTAGCGGGGCGCGACGGCGAACCGGCGACCCGAGACGTTCCGCGGTGTCACACGGACGAACCATTGCTTCGGGTGATCGCTCCAGGACCGCAGCGCGAGCGACTCGGCCTGCTCGATGTCGTGGAAGTGCTCGAGCCGATCGGCCGCACCCTTGACCACGACGCTCCACGCCTCCCGGGTCGCCGAGTCGTAGCCGTCGGCTTCGACGGCGACGCTGCGGGCGATGGCGACGGCGGCCAGCTTCGTTCCTTCGCCGGTGGAGAAGACAAGGGTCCGGCTGTCGACGACGGCGTTGATCGGGAAGATCTCGAGGTCATCGCCGACGACGACGGCCAGCCGACAGACATCCGCTGTGGACAGCAGTTCCCAGCAGGTGGTCTCGTCGAGGATCGTCATCCCGGTGCGTGGGTCCAGTCTGGCCATGTTTCAGCCTAGAACCGCAGCTCAGAAGGGCATAGGGGCACAATGGCCCGTCTGCCCGGGACCTCTGGCTCGTTACACCGCGACGCGCAGCCAAGACACTTGCCGTAGGACACGAACAGGGAGCGCGACATGGGCTATGGCAAGGACGTACAGCGTGAGTTGCGGGCGCCGGCACGAGACCTGCGCCGGGCGATTCCCGAGGTGTACGAAGGCTTCGCCAAGCTACATGATGCGGCGTTGACCGACGGAGCCCTCGCAACGAAGACCAAGGAACTGATCGCGCTGGCGATCGCGGTAAGCCAGGGATGCGACGGGTGCATCGCCTCGCACGCCCGCGGCGCGGCCCGCCACGGTGCCACCGTGGAGGAGGCTGCCGAAGCGATCGGCGTCGCAGTGCTGATGACCGGTGGGCCAGGGACGGTTCACGGACCGAGGGCGCTGGCCTCGTTCAAGGAGTTCCTCGAGGAGAAGACGAGCCCGGTCAAGGCCGCCTAGATCAGTCCTCCCAGTCGAGGGAATCCTCAGCCGCGATCTCCCGTTCGGCGGCGGCGACGTGCTGCGTGACCGCCGGGAAGCTGTCCGGTGTCACCGAAATGGAGTCGATGCCGGCCCGGACGAGGAACCGGGCGTATTCCGGGTCGTCGCTTGGTCGCTGACCGCACAGTCCGACCTTCCGGCCCATCGCGTGGGCCGTCGTGATGAGGTGCCGGATGCTCTGAGCCACCGCAGGGTTCGTTTCGTCGAACAGCCCGGCGAGGGCCGCGGAGTCGCGGTCGACGCCGAGCAGGAGTTGGGTCAGGTCGTTGCTCCCGATCGAAAACCCGTCGAAGCGCTCGGCGAATTGCCCGGCCAGCAGGATGTTGGACGGGACCTCGGCCATCAGGTAGATCTCCAGCCCCTCCTTCCCGCGCTCCAGACCTTCCGCGCGCATGAGACCCAGCACCCGGTCGGCCTCGTCGGTCGTGCGGCAGAACGGGATCATCATCACGACGTTGGTGAGCCCCATTTGCTCCCGGACCCGCCGCAGCGCGCGGCACTCGAGCGCGAAGGCGTCCCGGTAACCTTCGCTGTCGTAGCGGCACGCACCGCGCCAGCCCAGCATCGGGTTGTCCTCGGCCGGCTCGAACCGGGCGCCTCCGATGAGTCGTGCGTACTCGTTCGTCTTGAAGTCGCTGGTGCGGACGAAGACGGGAGCGGGCCACCGGCTGGCAGCGATCTTCGCGACGCCGAACGCGAGTTGCTCGACGAAGTACTCCGCCGGATCGTCGTACCCCTGGGTCAGTTCCTCGACCTGGTCGCGTGCGACCGGAGCGAGCTCGTCGATGCGCAGCAACGCCATCGGATGCACCTTGACGTACTTGTTGACGATGAATTCCAGCCGGGCCAGCCCGACTCCGTCAGCCGGTAGGCGCCACCAGCGCAGGGCGGCCGCGGGGTCGGCAAGATTGAGCATCACCTCGGTGCGCGTGCGCGGCAGCTCGGCCAGGTCGATTTCGTGCTCGTCGTATTCGAGCAGTCCCCGGTAGACGTAGCCGACGTCGCCCTCGGCGCAGGACACCGTGACGGAGTCGCCGTGACTGAGGGTCGCCGTCGCGGTTTCGGTCCCCACGATCACGGTCACGCCGAGTTCGCGGCCGACGATCGCGGCATGGGACGTCCGGCCGCCGCGTTCGGTGACGATGGCGGCCGCCCGCTTCATGATGGGCTCCCAGTCCGGGTCGGTGACCTCCGTGACCAGGACGGCTCCGTCGGTGAACCGGTCCGTGTCGTTCGGACTGTCCAGGACGCACACCTTGCCGGCAGCTACCGAATCACCGATCGCCACGCCGCTGACGAGTCGCTCGCCGGTACCGGTGAGCCGGTAGGCATGCAGTCGGCCGGCGGTGTCGCGCGATTGGAGGGCTGCGGGTCTGGCCTCGACCATGAATAGCTCGCCGGAATGCCCGTCCTTGGCCCACTCCATGTCCACGGGGACGCCGTAATGCTCCTCGACGGCGACGGCCCATCGGGCCAGTGTGAGGATCTCGCGGTCGGTGAGCACGCAGGAGGCGCGTTCGTTGTCCGTAGTCTCGACGATCCGGGTCCCGCCGCCGGCGGCGTAGATCGCCTTGTGCTCCTTGCGACCGCGGGACTTGGAGATGATCGGCGCGCGGCGGTGGTCCGGCAGCAGCGGTTTGAACACCGAATACTGGTCCGGGTCGATCTGGCCGGACACCACCGTCTCGGCGAGCCCCCACGCGGCGTTGATGACGATCGTCCCGGGAAAGCCGGTCTCGGTGTCGGTGGAGAACATCACACCAGCGCCGGCGAGGTCAGCGCGGACCATCCGCTGCACGCCGGCGGACAGGGCGATCTCGAGGTGGCCGAAGCCCAACTCCTCGCGGTAGTTGATCGCCCGGTCGGTGAACAATGAGGCGAAGCACCGTTCGACGGCGGTGACGAGCTGGTCCGGTCCCGAGACGTTGAGGAAGCTCTCCTGCTGCCGGGCCAGGCTGACTTCGGGCACGTCCTTGGCGGTCACGCTGCTGCGAACGGCCACGTCGACGTTCTCGGTCAGCGCGGCGGAGCTCAGCTCGCGGTAGCCGTCAGTGATGGCCGCGGCCAGTTCCGGTGGCATCTCGGCCGTCACGAACCGCGACCGGATGGCCTCGCCGACCTCGTGCAACGGCGCGCCGGCCCGCAACCGGGAGATCTCGGCCGCGATCGCTTCCCGAAGGTCGTTGGCCGCCAGGTACTCCCAGTAGGCGTGGGCGGTGGTGGCGAAGCCGTTCGGAACCTGAATGCCGGCCGCACCCATTGTCGCCGCGAGCTCTCCGAGTGATGCATTCTTCGCACCGACGATGCCGACGTCGGCGCGGTTGAGGTCCTTGAGCCAGACGAGCCTCGGTTCTCCAGTCATGCCACGAGCATTGCCGTGCCCGGCTCGCATAAGTAGTGCCGATGGTCCCGCCGGAAATGGTCAAGAGGCCGCCTGTCGCCGGCCGACGAAGACGTCGCGGGGCATCCTTTCCTCGGTGGTGTGTTCTGTGACGACGGTCGCCTCGAAGCCCGCGTCGGAAAGCACCCGGAGCCACTCCGCACGCGCGTACAGCCCGGTTCGGTGCCTCTCGTGCACCACCTCGACCGACCCGTCCGCATCACGAAGGGCGAAGACGTAGACCGTGTCGACCGAGGTGTCCGCAGGGTCCGGATCCCAGGTCCACTCCAGGTAGCGCACCCCGCGCAGGCCGGTGCCGTCGTCGCTGCCACCGAGGCCACTGGTCGGCTCGAACGTCTCGGCCGTGGAGTCGGGCACGAACACCGCGACCGCGCCTGGACGGCAGTGGACGAACGCGGTCTCGACGGCCAGGACCAGGTCCTTCCTGGTGAGCATGTAGTCGATGGCGTCGTGGACGAAGACGGCATCGAAGGTGCGATCGAGCCGGAGCGTTCGCATGTCGCCGCGGATGTGCTCGCACTGCGGGTTGAGCCGTCGCGATACCTCGAGCATCTGGGCCGAGCGGTCCACCAGGGTCATGGTGAATCGATCCTTGAGGTACCGGGCGTTGTGCCCGCCGCCACTGCCGAGCTCGAGGACCTCGCGAACGGGCGGCTCGCCGGACCCGAGAAGGCCGGCCGCGAACGCCGCTTCTTCCGCGTACTCGTCCGGAGGTGAGATCAACGGCCACCAAGGGGCCAGGTCGGAGTAGAGGCGGTGGGTGGTGGAGCTGGACGTCACGGCTCCATCATCACCGAAGCTCGCCCTGCTCAATCGCTTGGGAGCGGTTCTCGCCGGGCGTCGCGCGGGCCGTGCACGCGGCTCACCCCGCCGACGGTGCGCGCCAGGATGGCCGCGACCCTCGCGTCGCGGCCCGAGCCGTGGCCGGACAACTCGACGTGGCCGTCGGTGACGGTGGCGGTCCATCCCTCCAAGCCGGCTTCGGCGAAGAGTTCATGGATCTCGTCCCTGATCCGATCGTCGGTCACCGCGAGAACACGGATGAGGTCCCGGCGGCTCACGATTCCCACGACCCGCTGCCCGTGCACGACGGGGATGCTCTTGACGCCGGTGTCGAGCATCAGGCGGGCCATGTCCGCGGCGTCGGTGCTCTCGTGCACGGCGAGCACGCCGGTGGTCATGACGTCGGCGACGGTCTTCGGCGATGGCTCGGCCTCGTCATCGCCCGCTCGCGCGTGTGCTCGCGGGTCTCTGACCAGTTCGTCTCGTATCAGGTCGGCTTCGCTCACAATGCCGACCAGCCGCTCCTGATCGTCGACGACGGGCAGGGCGGTGATCTCATGCCGGTCGAGCAGCCGGATGGCGTCCTTGATCGACAGATCGGCCGCGGCCGTGATCGGTGGGCTGGTCATGATCTCGTGTGCTAGCACCTCGACCTCCCGACAACTCTGGCTCGTCACCATTAGTCGACCAGGTGCGATAGACGACGGAATAGGGTCATTCGTCACTGCGAGGGCGGGGTGTCGGGACGAGCGGAGTGCGCCGAAAGCGTCTGACATGATGGTCTCGCCCACGATCGCCGCCTCGGGAGCTGCAATGGACCACGAAGAGCGGAGCCTGCTTCCGCAGCTTCCGCTCGATGATCTGCTCGCGGAACTGCAGGGCCGGCTGGACGCCGTTCGCACGGCGCGTGACGGCGTGCATGCGCTCCTCGACGCAGTGGTGTCGATTGGCCGCGAACTCGAGATCGAGACCGTCCTGCGGCGCATCGTCGAAGCCGCCACGACGCTCGTCGATGCCCGGTACGGCGCGCTCGGCGTGGTAGGAGAAGACGGGCAACTGGCGCAGTTCGTACCTGTGGGCATCACCGAAGAAGAGATCGCGGCAATCGAGGAGTGGCCGCACGGCAGGGGAATCCTGGGATTGCTGATCAAGGACCCCAATCCCCTTCGGCTGTCTGACATTCACGACCATCCCGAGTCGTTCGGTTTCCCGCAGGGTCACCCACCGATGCGCAGCTTTCTCGGTGTCCCCATTCGGATTCGCGACGAGGTGTTCGGCAACCTCTATCTGACCGAGAAGAGCGACGGCCGCGACTTCGACGAGCAGGACGAGACGATCGTCACCGCGCTCGCGACGGCGGCGGGCGTCGCGATCGAGAACGCCCGGCTGTACGAGGAGACCCGCCAGCGTGAGACATGGCTCGAAGCGTCGGCCGAACTGACCCGGATCCTGCTGTCCGGCTCCGAGCCGCGGGAGGCGCTGGCCTTCGTCGCGGCACAGGCGCAGCAGATGTCGGGGTCCAAGGTGGCCGCTGTGGCCGTGCCGTCGAGCGGCCTGGACGCCATGGTGGTCACCGCGGTCGCCGGAGAGGGTTACGACGAGCTGGCCGGCCTGGAGTTCCCGGTGGGGGAGACCTTGATCGGGGGGGTGTTCGCCACCGGCGAGCCTCGTGCCATCACCGAGTTCACCGGCGACCCCGAAGAAGCGCCCCTCGTGGTGCGGCTTCCGGATGGTCCGAGGTTGCTCGTGCCGCTGGGTGAGCGGGGCAGCGTGCGCGGTGTGCTCGTGGTGGCGAAAAGGCGGGGGCAATCGCCCTTTCCGTCGACTGTGATGCGTTTGCTCAGGTCCTTCGCGGGCCAGGCCGCCATCGTGCTCGAGCTCGCGGACGCGCGGCGCGAGTCGGAGCGGTACGGCTTGATCGACGAACGGGCCCGGATCGCCCGCGACCTCCACGACGTGGTGATCCAGCGGTTGTTCGCCACAGCCATGACGCTCACCGGGGCGGTCCGGCTCATCGACCGCCCCGAGGCCGCCACCCGCGTCCACTCGGCTGTCGACGATCTGGACGAGACCATCCGGCAGATCCGTTCGACGATCTTCGCACTCCAGTCCACCGAGCACGCGGCCACCGCCGTGGGACTGCGGGCGCGGATCCTCGGCATCGTCGACGCGGTCACCCAGCAGCTGGGATTCACGCCGGGGGTGCGGATGGAGGGCCTGCTCGACACGGACGTCCCGGACGAGCTCAGCGACGACCTGCTGGCCGTACTGAGGGAGGGCCTTTCCAACGTGGTGCGGCACGCGAAGTCAAGCCACGTCGACGTGCTGGTGGACGTGCGCGAGGACAGCCTGCTGCTGCGGATCCGCGACGACGGCGTCGGCGTACCCGAATCCGGCCGCCGTAGCGGACTGGCCAACATGGACGAACGGGCGGCTCGTCATGGTGGCGACTTCGAAGTTCGCGCGGGGGAGACCGGCGGCACGGTGCTGGAATGGCGCGTCCCCGTGGTCTACTCCAGCTGATCGTCGGGCCGCAATCGCCGGCCGCTGACCTGATACAACTCGATCTTGATGAAGTGCTCTGGATCGGTCTTCACCCAGGTGCCAATGTTCAGCTTGCTGAGCCGCTCGATCTCGTCGGTGTCCTCGACCACCCGAGACCGCCCGACCGCGACGACGGACCATCCCGACTGGGCGGCCGTGTCGAACGAGTCGGCTTCGAACGCGACGACGGCTTCGCGGGTGGCGGCTGCGAGCTTGGACCCGGCTCCCGTGCGGAACACCACGGTCTGGTCGCTGTCCAGCGCGAAGTTCACCGGGAGGATCGCGGGCAATGCTCGATCGGTGTAGACGACCCGGCCCACAGGAACGGAGGCGAGCAGAGTGAGGCTCTCCTCGCGGGAGAGCATCTCCAGGCCGGCCCCATCTCGATGCATTGACCCAGCATCACCTGATCGATCGTGTCCGGGGCAGGGACTAATGGCCCTGTTTTCGCGGCCCGGCGGATTTGTCAGCCCCGCCTACTACGGTGCGAGGGTGCTGTCGCTACGAACGCTCAACCGCACGCTTCTGCAGCGGCAGTTCCTGCTTCAGCGGACAGACCTGCCGGTTCCCGCGGTGCTGGAGCGGCTCGTCGCGGTCCAGGGGCAGGAGCCGAACTGGCCCTACGTCGGTCTGTGGGCTCGAGTTGCCGGCTTCCGCACCGACGACCTTGCCGGCCTGTTGGAGCAGCGGCGTGTCGTGCGCGGCACGGCGATCCGGGCGACGGTGCACCTTGTGCTGGCCGACGACTTCTGCTGGCTGCGGCCGACCGTGCAACCGGTCATCGCCAGGCTGACCCGCCACGCGTACTACGCCCGTGAGATCGACGGGCTCGACATCGGCAAGGTAGCCGAAGTCGGCCGTGAGATCCTCAGCGACCGCACGCTCACCCGGCGCGAGTTGGGCAGGTTGCTCGCGCAGCGTTTCCCCGGCCGGCATCCGGGTCGGCTCGCCGGCACCGTCGAGTTGCTCGAACCGCTTGTTCACGGGCTGGCCAATGCCGCTTGGGGCTCGTGGCGGAGCGTGGGGCCGATTAGCGTGAGCCGGACCGAGGCATGGGCCAGCCGCCCCATGCGCGATCCCGATCCGGAAGCGATGATCAGCCGATATCTCGCCGGGTACGGTCCCGCCACGGTGATGGACATTCAGGCCTGGTCTGGTCTGACCAGGCTGGGTGAGGTGGCCGACAGGATGCGACCCGCCCTGCGGGTGTCGCGTGACGAGAGCGGCCGCGAGTTGCTCGATCTGCCGCACGCGCCGATCGCCGATCCTGACGTCCCGGCCCCGGTACGGTTCATGCCCGCGTTCGATAACGCGTTGCTCGGTCACAAGGACCGGACGAGAATCATCGACGAGGGCGACCGCAAACGGGTCGCCCGCGACGCGTCGGCGGGCGTTCCCGTGTTCCTGCTGGACGGATTCGCGCGGGGAACGTGGGCGGTCGAGGGCGAGCGGTTGAGCGTCACGCCGTTCCGGCCGCTGACCCCTGGCGAGACCGATGCCGTCGCGGCCGAGGCCGAGCGGCTCTGCGAGTTCGCCGGCATCGGCACCGTGGAGTTCGAGGAGGTCACGTGATGCCCACGCTCAACACCGTCGCGGTCTTCGCAGCCGCCGCCGTGGTTTTCGCCGTCGTCCCCGGGCCGGCGGTCTTCTACATCGTCACGCGGAGCGTGAGCCAGGGGCGCCGGGCCGGCGTCGTGTCGGCGGCCTCGGTCGCGTCAGGCACTCTCGTCCACGTGGTGGCCGCTACCGTCGGGTTGTCCGCCCTGCTGGCCTCGTCGGCTGCCGCGTTCAGCGTGGTGAAGTACGCCGGTGCGGCATACCTGATCTACCTCGGCGTGAAAGCTCTGCGAAGCCGCCCGGATGCCGCATCGGCGCCGGAGATCGCCACGCAGCCGCTCTCGCGGGTGTTCCGGGAGGGCTGGATCGTTGCGGTGCTGAACCCGAAGGCGGCGCTGTTCTTCCTGGCCTTCCTGCCGCAGTTCGTCGACCCGGCACGCGGGCCGGCGGCATTGCAGCTGGTGATCCTGGGCATCCTGCTGGTCGTCATCGCGGCGGCCAGCGACACCTGCTACGCACTGCTCACCGGCAGCGCGAGCGCCTGGTTGCGCCGGCGGGCCCACCTGCTCCGGCGGGGGCGGCTGGTGACAGGCGGCGCCTACATCACGCTCGGCGTCGCCGCCGCGGTGGCCGGAGAACGTCCGAAGCCGAGCTGAGGCCGGTCTGTCGACGGGGCTCAGTCCATTCGCTCGCCGACGTGGACGCTGCGCGCAGCCAGCGAGAACAGATCCGAGCGGTGTGCGAGCCACGCCGGATCAGCGGGATCCAGCAGCCGATCCCAGGCCTCGAGATCGGCTGGTGCGAGGAAGCCGGTCGGGCGTATCCGGTCGACCCAGCGAGTGAACCGATCGATGACCCGCTCGACGTCGCGCGTCTCGAGTGGGCTCGGGCGTTCATGCAGGAACGTGCGGGTGGAGACCCCAGTGAGGCCGGCTCGGCGCAGCGCCTCCGTCCAGCCGTACGGCATCGGGACGGAGCCGGGCAGCTCGTCGCGCATGCGGGCGAACCACCGGTCGTTTGCCGCGTCCAGCCGCTGTTCCAGGCCGGGTGCGCCGACGCCGAGATCCCACGGCAGGTGCCGCGCCGGCAGGCCGTCCTCTGCAAGCGCGAGCCGCCCGGCCGG
>Ga0256867_10000498_pt1 | contig 15461 bp, 16 predicted proteins | sample RVTome_15_FD_185939 | JGI IMG/M metagenome (GOLD analysis project Ga0256867, IMG submission 185939) | Soil microbial communities from uranium-contaminated site in the Upper Colorado River Basin, Wyoming, United States - RVT150D86 (HiSeq) ... | reverse complement strand
GAGCACGGCGAACCCCTGGTCCGCGAACCACTGCGATTCCAGGAGCGGTCGCTGGGCGTGAACCACCTTGCCGAAGTGCGGCCCCCCGTACGGATCGAGGAGCACCGGCATCGGCCGGGGGGGCTCGCGGCCCGCCGGCGTGAACATCGCGACCCGGAGATCCTTCGGCCCGGCGGAGAAGAAGGTAGGCCTCCCGACGACCGACGGGGTCTCGGCGACCCGGCCGAATGTGTGCAGGACCTCATCGTGGCGAACGAGCCGGGCGGCCGGTAGGGGAGCGTCGTCGGTCTCGGTCACGATCACCGCGAGATCATCGTTCGCGACGGCCGAGTGGTGACCTTCCCCCTCGGATACCTGTGTGAGCGAGCCGTCGGCCCCGAGCCTCCAGACGTGCATCTCCGTGGGCTCGCGTGTCGCCCGGAACCAGACGTCGTCGCCCGCTTCGAGCACCGACTCGACCTGCAGCCCCGCCGGTGTTGCGGGATCTCCGTCGATCAGGAGCGAGCGGGTGTCGTCGCGGTGGCCGACCGTGAGCAGGCGCCCGCCGGGGAGCCATGCGGGCACGCCCACCGTGATGTGCGTCCACCGGTCGTCGTGGTCGGCCCAGACCACCTCGGTGTCCCCGCCGACGGGGTCGATCGCGAGCACCTGCACGTCGCGTTGGTCACGCGACTGCACGAGCGCGAGCGGCGGGCCCGCGTCGGTCCACGAGGCCGCGACGAGGTACTCGAACGCGGCACGGTCCCACCCGACGTCGATGCGGGTCCCGTCGAGACTCAGCACGTGCAGGGTCACGATCGCGTTCTGCGTGCCCGCCCGCGGGTAGCGCACGGTACGCGGAGGAGCCATGGGGTCGATCGGAGAGGCGATGTGCCAGATCTCCACCGGCCGGTCGTCGACGCGGCAGGCGAGCATCCGCGAGCCCTCGGGCGCCCACCAGTAGCCGCGGAGCCGGTCCATCTCCTCGGCGGCGATGAACTCCGCGACTCCCCACCGGACATCGGGATCGGGATCGTCGGCGAGGAGCACATCGTCACCGAGCTCCAAGTCGTGCAGACGAAGGGCGCCGCCCGTCGCGTACGCGATCCGCCTCGACGTGGGGTCGATTCGCGCGTCGAACGGGGGACCGGCGGTGGCGACCTCGTGCGTCGCCCCGGTCGCGAGCTCCGCGAGTCGCACGGAGCCGCCCTCCGCCAACGCCGCTCGCCGGAGCCCGCGGTCGGTCTCGTACGAGGTCACGCCCGACTGCGGCTCACGAGCCCGCTCCCGCCGATCGAACTCCTCTCGCGTCACCTGCTCCTCGGTCGAGGCGGGGTGGTACACCTCGCGCTCTTCGCCGTCGGCGACGTCGAGCACCCACAGGCCCGCCACCGTGTCGTCGCCCGACCGCGTGCGTAGGAAGGCTACGCGCGAGCCGTCGTCGGCGATACGGAAGGCGCGAGGCAGACCCAGGTTGAAGTTGCGGGTCCGTGCCGCCTGGCGTGGGTACGGGTCGCCCACGGACGAGCTCACACTTTCGTCACGGAGTCGCCGCGTCGAACGGCGCCACCCTGGACGACGCGTGCATTCAGACCCCGGAGCTGGTTCGCCCGGCCGAGGGCGGAGTTCACGAACCGGAGCGCATCGGCACCGAAGCGAGCCGCGAACTTCGAGCACCCCCGATGCGGCTTCTCGCTCACCTCGAGCACGGACGTTCCGATGCGAAGGCGGCTTCCCGGTGGCAGGTTCGACTCGCTGAGGTCGAGGTCGACGTAGAGCTGATCGCCGGCGAGTGGCCAGCGATCCCGATCCTCCGCGAGCAGCTCGATGCAGCGGGCGTTCATCACCGTGACCTCGGTCTTCGGCGAGCCCGGAGCACCGGTGCTCCACCGATCGCCGACGACGCCCGAGCCCGGTTCCAGCTTCGCCTCGGCCACGACCTCGCGTTCGTCCTCGCGGGGTCGACGAACGATCATCTCGACGACGCCCTCGTCGGACGGCGACCGCCGCACGTGGTCGAGTCCCTCGTGCAGACGGTCGATCGTCGTGTCGCTCACTGGCCATGGCTCCCGTCGGTCGGACCCGAAGTCCGGAAGGCCGCTCGACCGTACCATCGGCGGCGCTCAGCTCGGCACGATGTCGCGTTCGCGCCGAGCGGCCGGGCGTCGCGCTCCGAGCGTGACCCCGACGGCCGCCAGCGCCATCCCCTCGACGAGCACGGCCCACGCAGGGGCGAGCGACGAGATGCCCCCGGCGTCGCTTCCCTGCCAGCCGTCGAGATCGCCCAACAGGGAGCCCCCGGCGCCACGGGCAAACAGGTCTGCCGCGAACACGACGGCCACCAGCCCGAGGACCGCCGTCGCCACGCAGAGGACGCGGGGCCGCCCGAGGAGCGCCACGAGGCCGACGACGGTCGCGAGCGTGCCGAGGCCTGCCGCGCCTGCGGCGAGAGGCGAGAACGAGTCGACGCCCCATGCGACCGCGTCCCAAGTGGACCACGCGAGGAAGGCACCGAGGACGAACACGATCCACCCGATCGGCAGGAGCAGCCATCCCACGACGCGGGCCATGGCTCGACGCTACAACGGCCTCGGGGAACCGCTCCCACGCTCGAACCGTCCCATCGGTGTCACACGCAGGAACCCTCGCGGCATGACCCGGACGTACCGATAGGTAGGTCGCCCGAGTCCGCGGGACCGACACGGAGGCAGGGGCCGTGGCCGAAGAGCGCACCGATTCCGAGCTGTTGATCGCCTCGCGCGCCGAGCCCGAGGCCTTCACCGAGCTCTACCGGCGTCACGCCGAGGATCTGCTGCGCTACTTCGCCCGGCGCACGCTCGACCCCGAGACGGCGGCGGAGCTCACGGCCGAGACGTTCGCCGAGGCGTTCGCCTCACGGGCGAACTATCGCGACCAGCAAGGGGTGAACGGCGTGGCGTGGCTCTACGGCATCGCGCGGCACCGGCTCGGTCGATTCTTCCGCGCCGGCCGCGTCGACGCGGCGGCCCGGCGGAAGCTTGGTATGCCCGAGCGCGACCTTCCTTCGGAGGACTACGAACGCATCGAGGACCTGATCGACTTCGCACCGATCCGCGCGGCTCTGGTCGAGGCGCTGGACACGCTCAGCGACGACCAGCGAGAGGCGATGCGCCTGCGAGTGATCGACGGGCTCGGCTACGCCGAGGTCGCTCAGCGGCTGCGGTGCACCGAACAGAACGCGCGGCAGCGGGTGAGCCGCGGCCTGAGGAAGATCGCGCTGCTGCTGCAAGAGCGGGGGATGCAGCTCACCACGGAGGTGGAGGCATGAACACGGACATCCGTTCGCTGCAGCTTCTGGAACGCGACCTCGAAGCGGTCGCCGCTCGCGAGCGAGATCGGCTGGCCTCGTTGGAGCGGGCCCTCGGTGACGGCGGTCCCGGCGGTCCGCGCCGCCTTCCTCGGCGCGGACGTGGAGGAAGCGGCGATCGCAACTGGGCGGGCGTGGCGGCGGCGCTGGTCGCGGTGCTCGTGCTCGCGGGCGGCATCGGCTTCCTGTCGCAAGGCGTGTCGGATGACTCCCAGACCGCCGGGGGAGGCGCTGAGCGCGCGGTGGATGGTGAGATGGCCACCGCGGCGCCGGCTCCGATCGATGAACGAGAACGCGGGGGGGATGAGACCACTCAGGCCCAGTTGGGTCCCCTCAGCGATGCCGACGTCCAGTACTCCGCCGAGCGGCCCGCGAGGGACCAGGGCGGATCCGGTTCCGCGCAAGGGGTCGGGGCGGCGCCCACTCGGCAGGACGACCTCACGAAGATCGTCCGCGACGGCCGCATCGGCATCGTGATCGGCGACGGTTCCTTCTCGAAGGGTGTCTCGCGCGTGACCGTGATCGCGCGCCGCAACGGCGGGTTCGTGCTCTCCTCGAGCTCGCGCGACGAGCGCGCAGGCACGCTGACGCTGCGCATCCCCGCCAAGCGGTTCGACGACACGATGCTCGCCCTGCGCGGGCTGGCCGGCGAGCTCGACGGCCGGGTCGACTCCCAGAACATCACGGGCGAGGACGTCACGGCGGAGTTCATCGACCTGGGTGCACGGCTCGACATCCTGAAGCAGCGCCGCTCCCTGCTCCGTGGCCTCCAGAACGACGCCACGACGTCCTCCGAGATCCTGCGGCTGTCGGGTCTGATCGAGAACACGCAGCTGGAGATCGAGAACATCCAGGGGCGTCTGAACTTCCTGAAGGACCAGGTGGCCGAGGCCACGATCCAGGTCGAGGTCCGCGAGCGGCACGCACCGGGCGAGGAAGCCGGCACCGACCCCGAGAATCCGAGCCTCACCGACTCGTTCGAGCTCGGCGTGCAAGGCTTCCTGCGGGTGATCGGCGCGATCGTGGTCGGGCTGGGCTACCTGATCCCGGTCGCCGTGGTGGCGCTGCTCGTGTACGGGGCGGTCAGGCTGGTGCGGCGTCGCGATCGCGTAGCCAGCTGAGGGCTCGGAACCGCTCCGCCGCCGCCGAGGCGACCTGGGCGTCGTCGCCGGCCCGGCCCTCGGTGGCACCGAACCACGCATCGGCCTCGAGCCAGGCCGCCTCGATCTGGTCCTGGGGCCGCAGACGCCCTGCGGCTCGAAAGGCCGACACGGAGCCGTAGCGGGTGACCGCTCCGTCGAGGCGCTGCTGCTCGAACTCCAGCCCGTACGGAGGCATCTCTTCCAGCTGCTCGAGAGCCCAGAGCAGGGTGCCGAACGACTCCTTCCGCCACATCGCGTCGGCAACGGCCTCGCGAGGCCACGAGCCCGAGGGCGCCTCGAGCAGCCGGCGCTCCTCGTCGGTCACGCCGCGCCAGACGTCCTCGCGGTCGAGCCAGTCGTCGGTCTCGCGGCGTGCTGCTTCCGCCTGTTGGACGCGGATCGGCTCTCCGCCGGTCTCGCTCACGACGAACTCGATCATGCCCCGTCGCACGAACGCATACAGCACGAGCGCACGGTCGCTCACGTCGTCGACGGTGGGCCTGGTCGGCGAGTCTCCCACGCCGACCAGTATCGACGAACGTTCACATCTCGCGGCGGCCGTCGAGCGCCTGCGAGAGCGTGACCTCGTCGGCGTACTCGAGGTCGCCCCCGACCGGAAGCCCGCTCGCGAGTCGCGTGACGCGTACGCCGAGTGGCTTCAACAGCGCCGCGACGTACATCGCGGTCGCGTTGCCCTCGAGGTTCGGGTTCGTGGCGAGGATCACCTCGGTCACGTGGTCGCGCTCGACCCGGTCGAGGAGTTCCTGCACTCGCAGGTCGTCGGGGCCGACTCCGTCGAGCGGGCTGATCGCGCCGCCCAGGATGTGGAACCGCCCCTTGATCAGCGCGGCCTTCTCGATCGTGGCTGCGTCCTTCGGCTCCTCGACGACGCACAACACCGAGCGATCGCGCGACTCGTCGCCGCAGATGCGGCAGAGGTCGCCCTCGGCGACGTTGCCGCACTCGCGGCAGAACGCGATGCGATCCTTGGCCTGCACGATCGCGGCGGCCAGGCGCTTCGCGTCGGCAGGGTCGGCCTTCACGAGCCAGAACGCGAGCCGCTGCGCCGACTTCGGCCCCACGCCGGGCAGCCTCGCCAGCTCGTCGATCAGCTCCTGGATCGGCCCCTCGTACATCGCGCTAGTCCGCCGGCTCCGACTCGGCCGCGACCTGCGCGCCGAGCATCTCCTGCACCCGCTTGAGCGCCTCGGCCTCGTCGACGACCTCGTCTTCCTCGACGAGCTCGACGACCGCCGGGGCGCCGGCGTCGCGCACCTCGCGCACCACACAGACGATGTCGGGCTTGACGCCGAACAGGTCGCCGAGCGCGGCCTGGAGCTCAGCCTTCTTCCCCTCGACCTTCTGCGGTCCGACCTTGCGATCGGGCGGGAAAGCCAGCTCGAGCGTGGAGCCGTCGTAGCTCGCGACGGTGGCGGACTCGAGGATCGCGGCGAGGATCATCTCGCGGCTGGCGGAGAGATGCTCGAGCAGGCTCTGCCACGACCGCCGGAGCAGCGCGACATCGACGCTGCCGGCATCCGCGGCACGGGGCACCGGCATCTGCTCGGCGGGCTGCTGGGATCGCTCGGCCTCCCCGTCGCCGGACGGGGTGGGTGGAGACCGATCCTCGGATCCGACCGCGGCGGATGACTCGACCGGCACGGGCGGCTCGACCGGCGCGGGCGGCTCGACCGGCCCCATCGGTTCGACGGGCCCCATCGGCTCGACGTCGTCGGCGGGGCTGGAAGGTCCCGCAGCGTGCGCCACGTCGGCGGCGGTGGGCACAACGGTGCCCGGGTCGAGATTCGCCAGACGCTCGAGGCGCTCGAGACGGGTCAACAGCGCGGCTGGGTCGTCGTCGGTCTCGGGCATCGTCGATCGTACGAGCGCGAGCTCGAGCGAGAGCCGAGGGGACGTCGTCCATCGCATGTCGTTCTGCGCCGCGAGCAGCAGGGCCAGCACTCGTGCGAGCTCGCCCGGACTGAACTTCTCCGCCTGGATGCGGAGTGCCTCGTAGGCATCGTCGGGCACATCGACCAGGTCGGGCTGACCGGGAGCGGACTTGACGAGCAGCAGGTTACGGAAGTGCGCGAGGGCCTCGGCGGTCACGTTGCGCAGGTCCTGGCCGTCCTGCACCAGACGCCCGACGATCTCGAACACACCTTTGGCGTCGCCGATCGCGACGGCGTCGGCAAGCTCGTGCTGGACCTCTCCGCGGGGGGCGCCGAGCAAGGTACGGACGACGTCGTCGTCGATCGTGGCGCCACCGAGCACGCCGGCTTGATCGAGCAGCGAGAGTGCGTCACGGGCCGACCCTTCGGCCTGGCGCGCGATCGACTGCGCGGCGGTCGAATCGATCGTCTGCCCCTCGGCCTGGGCCACACCGACGAGGTGCGCCGCGAGGTCGTCGAGGGTCAGCCGGCGGAAGTCGAACCGCTGGCACCGCCCGACGATGGTGGCCGGCATCTTGTGCGGTTCGGTGGTCGCGAGCACGAAGCGCACTCCCGGGGGCGGTTCCTCGAAGACCTTCAGCAGCGCATCGAAGGCCTCACGGGATAGCCGCTGAGCCTCGTCGATGATGTAGACCTTCTCGCGGCCCTGCACCGGCGCCGTGGGGGCCTTCTCCCGAAGCTCCCGGGCGTCTTCGACGCCGCCATGGCTCGCCGCGTCGATCTCGACGACGTCGAGATGCGTGCCTTCCCGCACCGCGACGCACTGATCGCAGGTGCCGCAGGGTTCGGCCGTCGGCCCCTGCTCGCAGTTGACCATCTTCGCCAGGATGCGAGCCGTGGAGGTCTTGCCCGTGCCGCGGGGCCCGCAGAACAGGAAAGCGTGGTGCAACCGGCTCTCGCGGATCGCCCCGGTGAGCGCCCGGACGACATGGTCCTGCCCGAGCACCTCGGCAGGTGTCTGCGGCCTGTACCGCCGGTACAGGGCCTGGTGTTGGTGCTCGTCCGCCACGTGCCTCCCGCCGCTCGCCGCGCGCCTCTCCGCTGGTCCCCTCGAAGGAAGGGGTGGCCGTGCACCCACCGTCGACCACGGATGACTCGGGCGCTACCTGGAACGGCAGCTCCAGCCAGGCGCTCCTACGGCACCCACCGGCTTCCGCTTACGGCTGCTTCCTTCCGGACCTGACCGGGTTCGCGGGCCGATGTCACGCAGGACCCGACCTTCAATGCTCCGTTCCGAGGGCTGCCCCGGACCTTCCGGGCCTCGGGCGGGGATTCAGCCCCGCTGAAGCGGATCGCGGGTACAGGGCACCGCTAGCTCCCCGCCTAGCACGGCCAAACGCAGTATACGCGCGGCGCCCGACACCCCTTCCTTCCACGTCTCGGCGGGAACCGGGCGCCGCTCCCCGAACGTCGGACCGGAGTCACCGGCGACCGAGCCGCCTCGGTCACGATCATCCGGAGGTCATGATGGGTCGTCACACCCGAGCTCGCTTGCTCCTGTCCGCCACAGCCGCCCTGTTGACCGTCGTCGCGGTGGGCTCGGCGTTCGCAGCATCGACCCGCGACGACCCCGACGAGCCGGTGAGCTCCAGCCCGGTCACCGGCCCGCCTCCCGCGGACGGGCGCCCCCAGCTCGTCGAGCCGGAGACCGGCCTGGCCGACGTCTTCGCACGACCGTTCGACACCGCGACCGCGAACGAAGACACCACGAGCGTGACGATCGACTTCTGGAGCGGCGTCGAACCGTGCACGATGCTGGACCACGTCGACGTCACGTACGGACCGCGGGCGGTGACGATCACGTTGTTCGAAGGCCGCGACCCGAACGCCGATGATGTCGCCTGCATCGAGATCGCGGTCGCGAAGCGCGTCGTCGTGGGGCTCGACGAGCCGCTCGGCGATCGCCGGATCGTGGACGGCGCCGCCACGTAAGGCTCAGGGCCGCTCCCCGACGGCCGCACCGGCTCGGATCGGGCTCCGAGCCCACACCTCCCAGTCAGCGGCCGTGTAGAACCCCAGTCGCTCGTACAACGAGCGCGCCTCGTCACTCGGGTGCAACCACACGAGGTCGGCGTCGCGGTACCACCGCGCCGCGTGGACGGTGAGCGCGGCGCCGACCCCGCGCCGCCTCGCCCCGGGCACGACGCCGACTCCCATCACCCCGATCGTCCTCCCGTGGCGGTAACACGCCGAGATGCCGATCGGGTCATCGCCCCGACGGGCCACGAACGCCTTCGAGTGGGGAGACCCGAGGGCGGCCGCACCGTAGAATGCGCGCCCGACGGTGAGATCGTCCCCGAATGCCAACACTCCGACCTGCACGAGCGCTTCCGCATCGTCGGGACTCTCCACCGGGAGCATCTCGACCCCGGAGGGAAATGGCACGTGCGGCAACGCCCGTGGATCGGCCACCATGCCCGGTCGCTCGATCATGCGGGTGAGGCCGATCGACCGGATCGCCTCGTCTAGGCCCGGATGCCGTCCCGCCTGAAGGTCGATGCCGAACCGCATGCCTCGCCGATCGAACTCGGCCTCGGCGGTAGAGAGTGCGGCGTGCGCTTCGTGCGGGCGACGCCGCACGACGACCGAGCTCAGTGCCGGGTCGGGGAGGTTGGCCAACGCGAGCACGAGGCCGTCGACCTCGAAGACCTCCGCTCCGGCGACGTTCGCGCGACGTGTTCGCTCCGCAGCGACGAGCCCGAGCGCGAGTCGTTCCGCAGCATTCACGACCCGAGTCTGCCAGTCACGAGCCGGAGCGTGACCGCCGGTGGGTAGGCTCGTGGCCGTGGATGTGCGAACAGTGGTCGTGGACTTCGACGGCACCGCATGCCTGCACGACGTCGCCGAGCATCTGCTTCGCGCGTTCGCGAGCGGGGACTGGGAGTCGCTCGACCGAGCGTGGGAGCGCGGTGAGCGCGGATCGCGGGACGTCGTCGCGGCTCAGAGCGCGATGCTCGACGCCGATCGGACCACGCTGCTCGACCACGTGTTCAGGCATTGCCCGATGGACCCGACCTTCGCCCCGTTCGCCGCGTGGGCGCGCGACCACGGCATCGACGTGGTCGTGGCGTCGGACGGTTTCGGCTTCTATATCGAGCCGCTGCTCGCGGCCGCCGGCGTGCCACCGATCCCGGTGATCACGAACGATCAGATGTGGAACGGCGAGCGGCCGGCTGGTCTGCGGTTCGTCAACGGCCATCCCGAGTGCGTGGGCTGCGGCACGTGCAAGATGCAAGCGGTGCTGGAGCGGCGCGGCGGCGGCGCCGTAGCGTTCGTGGGCGAGGGCTCCAGCGATCGGTACGGAGCTCTGTACGCCGACGTCACGTTCGCGAAGCTCGATCTCGTGGCGCACTGCGAGCGCGACGGCGTGCCGTTCATGCCTTGGGAGGACTTCGACGACGTGCGCCGGTGGCTGGAGAGCGGCGAGCCGCCCCCCGGGGCCGTGTCGCCGTCGCGCTGCCCGGGCTGGACCATAGCCTGAGGGATACGGTGCACCCGATCGATCTACCCGAGGGCTACTCCGCTCGGCCGACGAGGCGAGACGACCTCGAGACCGTCTTCCGACTCGTGGCCGACGCCGAGCGCCACGACGACGGGGAGGTCGAGATCGCCCTGAGCGACATCGCGGCCGACTGGGACAGGCCGGACTTCGACGCGGAGGCGATGTCGATCACCGTGTGGCACGGCGACGCCCTCGCGGCGAACGGCGACGTCTTCATGGGGCGGGCGGAGGTCGACGTGGCCCCGGAGCACCGCGGGCGCGGGCTCGGCGCCGCCCTGCTTCCCTGGACGTGGCGCGTGGCGAAGGCCGACGGCCGAAACTCGGTGGGCCAGACCCTCTCCGACCGGCGTACCGACGCCGCCCAGTTGTTCCGGGCTCACGGATACGACGCCGGCCACACCTCGTGGGTGCTTCGGATCGAGCTCGACGACGACCCGCCGGCCGCGCCGGCCCTGCCCGACGGACTGGCCTTCCGCGACCTCCGGCCCGGCGAGGACGATCGGGCGGTGTTCGAGGTGATCGACGTGGCGTTCGACGAGTGGTCGGATCGCGAGACGCAGGGGTTCGAGAACTGGGCGGCGTCGACGCTTCGCCGGCCGGAGGTGGACCCAGGACTCGTGCCGCTCGTCGTCGACGGGGAGCGCATCGTCGGCGTCGCGCTGAACTTCCACTACGGGCTGGCCGACGACGTGGAAGGCTGGACCCAACAGCTCGCCGTCGACAAGGCGTATCGGGGTCGAGGCCTCGGACGGTCGCTGCTGCAGGAGACCTTCCGGCGCTTCCACGCCGTGGGCTACCGTCGGTGCGGCCTGTCGACGGACTCGCGCACCGGCGCGCTCGGACTCTACGAGCACGTCGGGATGCGGGTGCGATCGAGCCTCACGCGCTGGACGAAGCGTCTGGACGACGCCTGACCGTCCCGCCGCTGAGCGGTGGCCGAGGGATTCGAACCCTCGAGGGAGTTGCCCCCCTACACGCTTTCCAGGCGTGTCCCTTCGGCCGCTCGGGCAGGCCACCGTCGCCGAGTCTAGCGAGCGAGACCGGCCGGGCTACCGGCTCTGGTTGGACAGGATGCCGGCGTAGCGTCGCGCGCCGGTGCGCGTCAGGTGGTAGCCGTCGCGAGCGAACCACGACCCGTGCGACTTGCTGCGTGAGTACCAGTCGATCAGGTGCACGCGGGCGTAGGTGCGGGCGCACCGCGCCAGGCGCTTGTTGTTCGCGCGACGCCACACGCGGGGCACCTTGACCGTCACCAGGTAGACCTGCCGGTTGGCGGCCAAACGCACGGCCTTCCGACAGGCCGCCGGTTCCACGTAGCCGTTGTTGCCGAGGTGCACGATCACGTTCCTGGGAAGCCTCCCGGCCCGGCGCATCTGCTTGATCACCGACGGGAGCGCACCGAACTGCCGGCTCACGGTGGCGTCGACACGGATACCCCTGCTCCGGAGCCGCTGCCTCGCGCCGAGCATCACGGAGTCGCCGATCGCGACCTTGCCCTTCGGGATGCCACCCGCCGACGCCGGCACGACCGAAAGGGCGAGAACGGCGATCATCGACGCGGCGACGATCAGGTGACGCAAGCGAGGTGCCGGCGGACGGGTCATCGGAACCATGCTAGAGACACATCTCAGGAGCGACACTGGGGGGCCCGGGCTTCGCCCGGGCCCCCCGACAAGCGCGGAGGCGGCGTGATTTGAACACGCGAGGGGCGGTTTAGACCCCTAACCGCTTTCGAGGCGGTCCCGTTCGTCCGCTCCGGCACGCCTCCGTCGCCGAGTCTAGCAACGGCGCGACCGGCCGTTCCGTGGCATCATCGCGACGACGCATCCGGGGACGGGCCCCGGGCAGAGGGACGGGCGGATCGATGGACGCGCACGAGCTCGAAGTCGTGCCCCTGTTCGCGGGGCTCACGAGGAAGGAACGCCAACAGGTCGCACGGCATGCCGATGTCGTCGACCTGCCCGAGGGCTACCACCTCGTGGACGAGGGAGCGTTCGCGCACGAGTTCTTCGTGCTGCTCGGCGGGAACGTCGAGGTGACCCAGGACGGGAAGCACCTCGCCGACCTCGGCCCCGGCGACTTCTTCGGAGAGGTCGCCCTGGTCGAGCACGACCGTCGCACCGCGAGCGTGGTCGCGTCGACCCCGATCAAGGCGATCGTGATGCACCAACGCGACTTCGACATGATGCAGCGAGAGCTCCCCCACGTCGCGGAGAAGATCCACGCGGCCGTGCACGAACGGTCGCCCCGTCACGCGGAGGGCTGAGCGCCCTGCCGACGGCCCCGGAAGAAGTCGCGGAGCGATTCCCCGCACTCGTCCGCGAGCACGCCCGAGGTCAGCTCGACGCGATGGTTCAACCGCGGGTCGCGAAGGAGATCGCCGAGCGACCCCGCGAACCCGGCCTTCGGATCGGCGGCGCCGAACACCACGCGATCCACCCGGGCGAGCACGATCGCGCCGGCGCACATCGCGCACGGCTCCAGCGTGACGACGAGCGTGCACCCCTCGAGCCGCCACGATCCGGTGCGGCGAGCGGCGTCCCGAAGCACGAGCATCTCGGCGTGCGCCGTGGGATCGCCGAGCCGCTCACGGGCGTTGCCGGCGGCGGCGAGCACCTCGCCGCCGCGGGCGATCACGGCGCCGACGGGCACGTCGCCGGCCTCGATGCTCGACCTCGCCTCGTCGAGCGCCAACCGCATCAGCGCCTCGTCGGCGGGCAGACTCGGCTTACCCATTCTAGTAGCGGTCGATCTCGTGCAGCCGCTCGTCGTCGATGCCGAAGTGGTGTGCCATCTCGTGCACGACGGTCTCCCCGATCACCCGCTTGAGGGCCTCCTCGTCGTTGCCGGCTTCCCCGACGATCGGCATCGCGAACAGCGTGATGCGATCGGGCAGCACCCCCGTGTAGTCGCTGCCGCGCTCGGTGAGCGGGATGCCCTCGTACAGCCCGAGCGTGTCGGGGTCGACCCCCTCGGGCGGATCGTCGTCGACGAGCACCTCGACGTTGTCGAGGGCACGATGCACCCACTCGGGCAAGGCGTCGAGCGCTCCCATGACGAGCTCGGCGAACCGATCGCGATCGGGGATCGACGCACGGGAAGGGCGGATGCTGCCAGGGGGCATGCAGGTAGCCTACGCCCATGCCGGGGGGGCTCCTCACCGATCTGTACGAGCTCAACATGGCGGCGAGCTACCTACGCCGCGACATGGACGGCTCGGCGACGTTCAGCCTCTACGTACGCGGCCTCCCGAAGTCGCGGGGCTTCCTCGTGGCGGCCGGACTCGAGCCGTGCCTGGACCTCCTTGAGTCCTTCTCGTTCACCGACGACGATCTCGAGGCGCTCGGCGAGATGGGCTTTGACGACCGGGCCCTGGCCGACTTCTCGGCGTTGCGATTCACGGGCGACGTCTGGGCCGTGCCCGAGGGGCGCGTCGTCTACTCCGAGGAACCGCTGCTGGAGGTGACGGCGCCCGTGGCCGTCGCGCAGGTGGTCGAGACGATGCTCCTGAACCAGATCACGCTCCACACCACGATGGCCTCGAAGGCCGCCCGGTACGTGCTCGCCGCCGAGGGCCGGCAGCTCGTGGACTTCTCGTTCCGGCGGACCCACGGCGTGGAAGCCGCGATGGCGGTTGCCCGTGCGAGCGCGCTCGTCGGGTTCGCGGCCACGTCGAACGTCGAGGCGGCCCGCCGCTACGACCTCACCGTCGCCGGCACGATGGCGCATTCGTTCGTCGAGGCATTCCCCACCGAGGGTGAGGCGTTCCGAGCCTTCGCCGAGGACCACCCACAACGGACGACGTTCCTGGTGGACACCTACGACACGCTGGGCGGCGTGCGGGCAGCGATCGCCACGGTCCGGGAGCTTGGCCTCGACGGAGCCCTGGGGGTGCGGCTCGACAGCGGCGACCTCGACGCGCTGGCTCGGAGCGCCCGTACCGTCCTCGACGACGCCGGCCTGCGGGAGGCTCGGATCTTCGCGAGTGGCGGCCTCGACGAGCTCGAGGTGCACGAGCTGGTGAGCGCCGGAGCCCCGGTCGACGCGTTCGGCATCGGCACACAGATGGGTGTGTCGTCCGACGCCCCGTACGTCGACTCGGTCTACAAGCTCGTGGAGTACGACGACCGGCCCGTGATGAAGCTGTCGTCGGCGAAGGTGAGCCCGCCGGGCAGGAAGCAGGTCTGGCGCCGGAGCGGCGGCGAGCATGCCGACGTGCTCAGTTTGCGAGACGAGCGCGGCCCCATCGGATCCGAGGCGCTGCTGGGGCAGGTGATGCTCGCCGGCCGCCGGACCACGCCTGCGTCGTCGATCGAGGAGTGCCGGCGGCGATTCGGGGTCGACCTGGCCTACGTGCCGCAGAAGGCACGGCGACTCTCGCATCCCGAGCACGTGGTGGTCGCGCACAGCGAGGCGTTGCTCGCGTTGACCGACCGCACCCGTGACGAAGCGCTCCGGCGGTCGGGGGCCGGGCGGTGAACGAGGAAGCCGAGGCCGAGCCGCCGGCCGGGGCGAGCGAGCGGCGCCGCCGGTGGCGCTGGGTCGTGCCGATCGTCGCGCTCGTCGTCGTGGCGACGTTTTACGTCGCCGGAGGATTGTACTTCTCGAACGTCCTCGACGAGCGTGCTCTCGATGCCGCCGCGCTGCGGGCCGCGACCGCCGGGATCGACCCGGACGTCGAGGTGATGCGGCTCGATCGCGAGGGACCGCCGACGGCGATGGTGCTCCACTCGCTCGACGGCGATCTCGGTGTGGCCGCCGAGGGGGTGCAGGGGCTCCGGTGGGCCGAGGGCTACGGCAGGCTCGAGGCAACGGAGCAGACCGGCGCCGGCACGATCGAGGGCTCGTTCACCCTCGTGAACGGAGATCCTCCCGTGCCCGGCACCCCCGCGGAGCTCGACGTACGCGCGTATCCGATGGATCCCGCCGACGCCGGCCTCGGACTGCGGGCCCTCACCGTGACCGGCCCCCTCGGGAACTACCCAGCCTGGCTCGGCTCGGCCGCGGGCGACACCTGGGCGATCGTCGTACACGGCAACTCGCTCTCGCCGGCCGACGGGTTGCGCATGGTGCCGATCCTGACCGAGGCCGGGTTCCCCACGCTCGTCGCGACCTTCCGGAACGATCCCGGTGCACCCGATGACCCGAGCGGGAAGCTCCGATATGGGCTGACCGAGTGGCGGGATCTCGAGGCGATGGTGCGTCTGGCGCTCGGCCGGGGTTCCGACGAGGTCGTGCTCGCAGGGTATTCGATGGGGGGCGGGGTCGTGATGGCGTTCCTGCAACGCTCCGAACTGGCTCGCGAGGTGCGGGCCGTGATCCTCGACGCGCCGATGCTCGACTTCTCGACGACCGTGGACGACAACGCCTCGCGCGAAGAACTGCCGTTGCTCGGGCTTCCGCTCCCCCGGTCGCTCACCTCGGTCGCGAAGTGGATGGCGGCGCGACGCTTCGGTGTGGACTGGAGCGAGCTCGATTACCTGGCCGACACGGACCGGTACGACATGCGGTTCCTCGTGTTCCACGGGACCGACGCTACG
>Ga0256867_10000497_pt1 | contig 15481 bp, 7 predicted proteins | sample RVTome_15_FD_185939 | JGI IMG/M metagenome (GOLD analysis project Ga0256867, IMG submission 185939) | Soil microbial communities from uranium-contaminated site in the Upper Colorado River Basin, Wyoming, United States - RVT150D86 (HiSeq) ... | reverse complement strand
GTCAAACGTCAGCAAGCTGTCTTCAGCCGAGCGCGTCAAGACCTGGACCGCATTGGTACGCGGGCGAAAGATTATCTGCTCCGCAATCCTCTGTCCTTCGACTACCTTGATTCCCAAACCCCTTTTTGCGCTGATATAGATCGCGCCCTTGTTTTCAGTGTCGAATGGGTCAATGGTGATCATCACACCCGAACTCTCGGAGTCGATCCCTTCCTGGAGAAGCACCGCCATGAAAATTTTCGAGTGGTCCACACTCGCCCGCTCGCGCGCTTCATACGCTTCAAAATTCCACAGCGATGCCCAGACTTTCTTGATGGCGTCGATCAACTGCTGATCGCCGCGAACATTGGGCACCGTGGTGTACAGACCCGCGCCACTAAAGTTGGGCAAGTCTTCTGAGTTTGACGAACTGCGGACAAACAGACCCTTGCCCGCGTATTCTCGTGAAACTTTTTGCAGAACCTTCTTTCTCAGTTCCGGATCAAACTCAGCACTCTCGATCTTCTGTCGTAGTTGGACCAACTGTTCGCGCCGGTAAAGAGGATCGTGAACAAACTTCTGATCGTTCAGAAGTCCAAAGATCACATCATCGAGTTTATTTCTCCTTGTAAACTCGTCGTAGTAGTAGAAAGGAATCGTGAAACCGCCGGGGACGACGATTCCCGGCAACCGCGCGTTCAGTACCTCGCCAAGGTTTGCCGACTTACCGCCGAATGCCAGACTCGATCGCGCACGCTGTTGGGCCAAACTAAGCAGACGCGTTTCCGCCAAACTGTAACGCGGCTTCATCACGTCCAAACGTTCAGCCTGGCGCCGCTGATACTCACGCAACTGATCCATATCAGCCCGCTTGATCGTGTATTTCTCACGCAGCGTTTCGAAGGATACCCACCAGCCGTCGTACTGTTTGAGCAATTCCTTCGCGTTCTTGATATAGGCGTTTGGAATTCCCCATCCTTTGGCGAGCAGGTTGATGTGCGAGAGCGGCGTCGAAGGCTGCGACGTGATGATTCCGGCGACGGGAGGAAGCTGAACCGGAACCTCATCAAGAACGAGGATCTCGTTGGAGCCGATCTCCACGTGCTCATCCAGCTTCGAAATGATGTGGATGCGTCCGAGCCCTTTTGCCACGTTGAGCGCCTGATACTCCTGCTCCTTTGCGATGTCGCTTTGCAAAATGCGCTGCATACCGGCAAGGGATTTAGTCGCTTCATCCTGCCGCAATGAATTTGGCTTGAATGCAACGGGCGCAAAGAACGACTTGTTGATTACTTCAAAGGCCAATTGGATCTGATCTGCCGGTATTAGATCGCCTTCCCAAAATTCGAAGGTCCAGCGACGAAGTGGAGTTTGATATGCAACTGTTCCGAGTATGAACCGCCGGTTGGGCTTGATGTAGTTGTTTTCAAAAAACTCACGGCCGCGCTCGAGCGATAGGTACGTGCCATTGACGAAGTCTTTGTGGAAGCTGTAGCGCTTCTTGTTGACGTAGTAGATCTTGTCGTTGTCTTTGCGATCGATGACAAACATGACGTGTGGCAAGGCGTAAGGAGTGTTGGCGTCGTAAGTGATCGAGAGGGCGTCGAATTGAGCTTGGGAAGTGATTGCGGGGAGGGACTTTGGGCCTATTTGGGCTGCGACGACTGAGGTCACGCAAAGGAAGAGCACGAAGATCCCAACCCAGTTTAGGCCTTTAAATAGAAGAGAATCAATGGTCATATATCATTTGTCATTTTTCATAATTTTTCATTTGTCATTTTTAAGAACCGTACATGAGAAGTTGTTGTGCGGAACCCTCGAGCAAGTTTACCAGACCATCCACGTGATGCTGTTCGGTAAGAAAGCTGTTGATGTTCACGCGCATCGCGCGGCGCCCATGAAGCACGGTTGTTGTCAGCCACGCTTCACCGCTGCGTTCGATCATCTGCTGCAAACGGTGTTGTAGACGATCCAAATCCGGACCGTCCAGATCCGGCAGCGACTCGGGTAGAAAACTAAAACAACATACAGCCGTTTCAACTTCGCCTACACGCTTGAAGTCTGCCAAATTATCAATCTGCTTCGCCAGGTATTTGGTGAGATCGATCTGGCGTTCCACTGTTTTCGCGTACCCTTCGCGGCCCATGAACTTCATCGCCATCCACAGCTTCAGGGAATTGAAGCGCCGCGTACCCATCTGTCCATAACGAAAAAAGTCGAATTCGACGTCGGCGCCGCCACGATCCTCGCTCAAATACTCCGGACTCATATCGAACGCATCCCGCAGAACGCGTCCACCATCACGCACAAGCGTCGCGCCACACGAAAAAGGAACAAACATCCACTTGTGTGGATCAAAAGTAATCGAATCTGCGAGTTCGATGCCGCGAAGTTTATCTTTATACTGCGTTGAGAAGGCGAGTGGTCCACCGTAAGCAGCATCGACGTGATACCAGCAATTATTCTCACGGGCGATGGCGGCAAGTGGTTCGAGTGGATCGACGACGCCCATCGAAGTAGTGCCGGCCACGCCAACAATACAACACGGAACGACTCCCGCTTCGCGATCGCGTGCGATCGCGTCCCGCAAGGCGTCGAGACGTATGTGAAATCGATCGTCAGTTGGAATCTTTCGCACACCATCGCGACCCAGACCGAGAATGTCAGCACTCTTGTCGATCGAATAGTGACACTGCTCAGAGGCATAAATCATCAAATCCCCGGACGCTGTACGCACACCGCGGTCTTTGATGCCGGCGTTAACGCTGTCTCGAGCACACTTCAAAGCAATGAGATTGGCTTCCGAACCGCCACTCGCCAACGTTCCGAAACTCTGTGGGCCATAATTCAGCAAGTCGCAGAGCCAGCGGATGACACGAGCCTCAATCATTGCCGACGTTGGACCATTACGCCACGCGCCGGCATTCTGATTAAGCATCGAACTCAATGCATCTGCCCAAACACCAATCGGCAAAGGTGTCGGATTAAACTGGCCAAAATACCTCGGACTGGGAACTCCCATCGCATTTGGGGCAATATCATCGCGAAAACGGGCAAGGATCTCTTCAATAGAAATTCCCTTCTCCGGCAGGGGTTCGTCGAAGAGTCTTTCCAACTCGGCAGGGGTCGCTTCCGGAGTTACGCGCCGCGCCCCGAGCCCAGCTACGTGCTCTCTAATAATTCGCGCGACCGCGTTTCCCAAAAGGCGATGCTGCTCAACAAAATCGTCAATCATGATCTATTCTTCTGTCTCAGTTTGGTATGAACGTACAAGGCACATTCGAGCAATCTCTAATAACGAACATGGGCGCTTATGACCTCGATCTGTCTCGAAAAAACGTAACACGGCTCGGCGCGTTCTACAGTCTACTCACTCGCTGGAACAATCGCCTCCACCTGATAGCTCCCTGTTCGCCGGAGGAATTTGCGACGCGACACGTTCTCGAATCTTTGATGTTGCTAAAACACCTGCCTCAGGGAGCAAAGATAGCAGACATCGGCTCCGGTGCGGGCTTGCCGATCATCCCTTGCCTGATAGTGCGTGCCGATCTAAAAGCCACGTTGATTGAGTCGTCGCAGAAGAAGGCGGTCTTCCTAAGGGAAGCATTGAATACGGTTGGCCGAAATTCAGTCATCATCGCGCGGCCTTTCGAGGAGGTGGAAACTCCCGACGTGTCGTTCGTTACCTGCCGAGCATTAGACCAATTCATGAGAAAGGTATCGACTTTGATCGACTGGGCGCCGAAAGGCGCGACAGTTCTTTTGTTTGGGGGTGAAAGATTACGCGAACAGTTAGGAAGATTGGCGTATCAAGACTCTTTGATTCCGCGTTCCGAAAAAAGATTCTTGTTTGTTGTCCACAGATTGCACGGATAAATGGATAACACAGATTAATCTGTGCAATCTGTGGATCATGATGGTTTTTCGCGCACGACTTCCCTGGGTTTCTTGTCCTCGCGCAAACCCTGAAATGATGGATGGCGTATCACTCCTTCATCGGTCCACTCTGTGAAAGCCACTTCACCGACGAGCTTTGGTTCCGCCCAGATTGCGCGCCTCAGTCCAGGGTCTTTGGGTATCTGTTCAAAAGGCATTGCCGGCCGCGCCAGGCTGTCCAGCATTTTGCGGAGCTCGAGCCGTTGCTTGTTGCTGAACCCGGTGCCGGCGCGCCCCGCGTAAATCAGTTTTCCTTTCTCGTAAACCCCGAGAACAAGCGAACTAAATGGAATTCCCTTATCAGATAACGTATATCCGGCAATGACGAACTCCTGACGCTGAAGACACTTCACTTTCCTCCAGTTCTTGCTGCGCAGGGAATCGTAAGTCGAATCAGCAAGCTTTGAAACAATCCCCTCGATGCCAAACTCACAGGCTTGGCGGAAAAACTGTGGTCCATTTCCCTCGACGTGATCGCTATAACGCAACACACGTCGATCGCCCAGCGGCACGATTAGTTCCGCCAGGACACGCTTCCGATCCAGCAACGAAGTTTTAGTGAGACTAAATCCGTCGAGGTAGATCAGGTCAAAAGCATGAAAGATCAGACCTGAGCCCTCGTGTTTGTTGATCGACTGCTGGAGCTTTTGAAAACTGGCACGGCCTGATGCGTCCAAAGCGACTACTTCACCGTCGAGAATCACACTACGCACGGGCAATGCTTTTAGCGCTTTAGCGATGGCCGGAAACTTGCTGGTCCAATCTTTCTGATTCCTGGTCCACAAACGAACCTGACCTCGGTTCAAGTGACAAAGAAGTCGATATCCGTCAAATTTCACTTCATGCAGCCATTCAGCGCCTGGTGGAGGTTCTTCAACGAGTGTTGCCAGTTGTGGTGGAACAAACTCCGGCATCGGTGTTTTACGCGCACCTGGAAGATGCTTGATCTCTTTTGCGTTCATGGGCCTGTGAATTGTACAGAAGGTTTCCCGCAAAGGCGCAAAGGCGCAAAGAGATCTAAAAACCTCTTTGCGCCTTTGCGGGAATAAATCTTCCGATGCTTATTCTTCTACATCCGGAGCGGCAACGACATCGCCGTCGTTTGAGCCTCCGGCCGGCACTACAATGGGCTCGCGCACGGGCACCACGATATCGTGACCGCCGACAATATCTGGAAACTCGTCGAGCTCGCGCTCCCTTGCCTGATCGATCGTGTCATCACGTTCGATCTCCACGTTGCGATAGTATTCCATGCCCGTTCCGGCAGGAATCAATCGACCCATGATGACGTTCTCTTTCAACCCTCGCAGGTAATCGATGCGTCCGGAGATCGCCGCTTCGGTTAGTACGCGAGTAGTCTCCTGGAACGACGCCGCTGAGATGAACGAGTCGGTCGAGAGCGACGCCTTGGTTATGCCAAGCAACAGTGGCTCGGCTTGCGCAACTTCGCCATCTTCCTGTCTGACTCGCTCGTTCTCGTCCTGGAAGCGGAAACGATCGACCTGCTCCTCGAGCAGGAACTCCGTGTCGCCGACTTCCTTGATCTTCACCCAGCGCAACATCTGCCGGACAATCACCTCGATGTGCTTGTCGTTGATGTTCACGCCCTGTAGACGATAGACCTCCTGGATTTCGTTTACGAGGTATTCCTGCAAACGACTCATACCCAGGACGCGAAGAATGTCGTGTGGGTTTAGTGGTCCATCCATCAGGGCCTCGCCGGCACGAACGCGGTCGCCATCCTGCACGTTGATATGCGTGCCGCGCGGGATGTCGTACTCACGCTCTTCACCGTCGTCGCCGGTAATGATCAGTTTTCGTTTACCTTTCGAAATCGCACCGAGCGTAACCGTACCATCGATTTCAGACATGACGGCCGTCTCAGCAGGGCGCCGCGCTTCGAAAAGCTCGACGACGCGCGGCAAACCACCCGTGATGTCCTTGGTCTTGGTAGTTTCGCGCGGAATCTTCGCAATGATGTCGCCCGGCTCCACTACTTCGCCATCGGTCACCATCAGGTTCGCACGCACAGGCATCTGGTAAGTCTTGAGCACCTTGTTGGCTGCACTGCGAATTTCAAAACGCGGCTGTTTCTTTTCGTCGGGAGAGTCTTTTACGACCATCCGCGACTGTCCCGTAACTTCGTCGACTTCCTCGTCGAAGGTCACACCTTCTTTCAAATCCTGGAATTTAACGTGACCCGCAACCTCGGTCAGGATCGCGAAAGTGAACGGATCCCACGTCGCCAGCAATTGATCCTGGTTCACGCGACTGCCATCTTCGACCAGAATATGCGCACCGTAAACGATCTGATACCGCGCAGCTTCACGGCCGCGGTCGTCGATTATTATCAATGAACCATTGCGGTTCATCGCGATGCGTTCGCCTCTACGGCTCTTCACAGTCTGCAAATCCAGGTACTTAATGGTGCCGTCCTGTCGCGCTTCGTGTTTGGACGACTCTTCCAAACGCGCCGTACCACCGATGTGGAACGTACGCATGGTCAACTGTGTGCCCGGTTCGCCGATTGACTGCGCGGCAATTACTCCCACCGCTTCACCGATTTCAACCGGACGACCCGTTGCGAGGTTTCGTCCATAACACTTGATGCAGCAGCCCCGGCGCGATTCGCAGGTCAGCACCGAACGAATTCTCACGCGCTGCACACCCGAACGCTGAATCTCGCCGGCCAGGTCTTCATCGATCTCCTGGTTCGACTCGACGATTGCAGACCCTTCAATTGGGTCGGTGACTTCTTCGAGCGCCGTGCGGCCGACAATACGGTCGCGCAACGACTCGATCTCCTCGCCACCTTCCACAATCGCGCTGGCGGAAATCCCACGCAGCGTGCCGCAATCCTCTTCACTGATGATCACGTCCTGGGCAACGTCCACAAGACGGCGGGTCAGATAACCTGAGTCAGCGGTCTTCAGTGCCGTATCAGCCAAACCCTTGCGAGCGCCGTGTGTCGAGATGAAGTACTGCAACACGTTGAGGCCCTCGCGGAAGTTTGCCTGAATCGGAGTCTCGATGATTTCACCCGAGGGCCGGGCCATCAGACCGCGCATTCCCGCAAGCTGACGAATCTGCTGGGCGCTACCGCGCGCTCCGGAGTCGCTCATGACCAAAATCGGATTGAGCTCACCGCTGGAGCGTTCGCGATCGTCCATCGCCTTGAACATCTCTTTCGCGACCTTGTCGGTTACTTCCGACCAGATCGCGATCACCTTGTTGTAGCGTTCGCCGTTTGTAATGACGCCGTCGAGATATTGCTGTTCAACAGCAATCACGTCCTTGTCGGCTTTGTCGACTAGACCTTTCTTCGATGGCGGAGTTACGAGGTCGTCGATACCGATCGAGATACCGGCTTTAGTTGCATACAGGAATCCGAGGGTCTTGAGATCGTCAAGCATCTTGACGGTCATCTCATGGCCCAGTCGAATATGCGAATAGTTGACTAACGACTGGAGGCCTTTCTTCTTCAACGTACCGTTGATGAAGGGCAGCCCCGCCGGAATCGAATCGTTGAAGATGACGCGTCCGACTGTTGTATTGATGACGCGACGCACGTCGTCCTGGACGACGGCCCGCAGAATATCCTGCGGATCGTGTTCCTGCACAAGGTCGATCAGATCACCCTGAATGCGCAGTTTGATCGGCGTTTGGGTGGTGGCCTCACCGGCGTCCAGCGCGAGCAACACTTCCTCCAGCGAAGCAAACACGCGTCCCTCACCCTTCGCTCCGGCACGATCGCGCGTCAGGTAGTAGATACCAAGCACGATGTCCTGCGAAGGCACTGCGATGGGCTGACCGCTTGCGGGGCTCAAAATGTTGTTGCTCGACAGCATCAGGACCGCAGCTTCGATTTGCGCCTCAGGACTCAGAGGGATATGCACAGCCATCTGGTCACCGTCGAAGTCGGCGTTAAATGCCGTACAGACGAGCGGGTGAATCTTGATAGCTTTGCCCTCGACGAGCACCGGCTCAAACGCCTGGATGCCGAGACGGTGCAGAGTTGGAGCGCGATTCAAGAGCACAGGGTGCTCGCGAATCACCTCTTCAAGAATGTCCCAAACGACCGGCTCCTGGCGCTCCACCATTTCGCGCGCCTGCTTGATCGTGGCGGCGTGTGCCTGCTTCTCGAGTTGGTTATAGATAAATGGTTTGAACAACTCGAGGGCCATCTTCTTGGGCAATCCGCACTGGTGGAGTTTCAACTCCGGACCAACGACGATCACTGAACGTCCGGAATAGTCCACACGTTTGCCGAGCAGGTTCTGACGGAAACGACCCTGCTTTCCTTTCAACGTTCCGCTGAGCGATTTGAGAGGGCGGTTGTTGACACCACGCAGCACACGTCCGCGGCGTCCGTTATCAAACAACGCATCGACAGCTTCCTGAAGCATGCGTTTTTCGTTGCGCACGATAACCTCAGGCGCGCGCAGCTCCATCAGCTTCTTAAGACGGTTGTTGCGATTGATTACGCGTCGATACAGATCGTTCAGATCTGAAGTCGCAAAACGTCCACCATCCAACGGCACGAGTGGCCGCAGCTCGGGCGGAATTACCGGAATCACATCGAGGATCATCCAGTCAGGACGATTGCCGGACTTCAAAAAGCTGGTCGCAACTTTCAGGCGCTTGGAATACTTCAGTTTCTTCTGTTGCGAAGTCTCTTCTCTCATCCGCTTGCGCAGATCGGTTGCCAACTCTTCGATGTCGACCATCGAGAGCAGTTCTTTGATTGCTTCGGCGCCCATTTTCGCGACGAATTGCGCCGGAAAGTCACGCACGAGTTCGCGGTAACGCTCGTCGCTTACCAGTTCGCGTTCTTTCAATCCAGGCACGTCACCGGGATCGATCACGATGTAAGATTCGAAATAGAGAACCTTCTCGAGTTCGCGCAGTGGGATGTCGAGCAGATGGCCGATGCGGCTCGGAAGTCCTTTAAAGAACCAGACGTGCGAGCAGGGGCTGGCCAGATCGATATGGCCCAACCTCTCACGACGCACCTTTGCCTGAGTTACTTCCACTCCGCACTTGTCGCAGATCACACCGCGGTGCTTCATGCGTTTGTATTTTCCGCAGAGGCATTCCCAATCAGCGACCGGTCCAAAAATTCGCGCGCAGAAGAGTCCATCACGCTCGGGTTTGAACGTGCGGTAGTTGATTGTTTCCGGCTTGGTCACCTCACCATGCGACCATTGCCGGATCTTCTCCGGTGACGCAAGTGAGATACGAATAGCTTCAAAATCTGGAGCTAGTTGCGTCTTTTCTTGTTGGAATCGAAACATATTTCTCCATTTCCAATTGCCGATTGCCAATTAAATTCATTGCCGATTGCCAATTTGTTTTATTGCCATGTCATTAAATTTGAGCCAAAAGCCGCTTTCCAAACGACAATGTTTTAGGCTTCAACCGCACTGGTGACGATCGCTTCACCAATGCCCTCTTCCTGTCCTTCGCCATCGCCAGCGGCTTTCTTGTTAATTAACTCAACGTCAAGGCACAGAGACTGTAGTTCGCGAACCAGCACGTTGAACGACTCAGGTAGACCCGGATCAAAATCCGCTTCGCCCTTCACTATCGCCTCGTAAATCTTCGAGCGCCCGGCTACGTCGTCAGACTTGGCAGTCAGCAGCTCCTGAAGAATGTGGGCCGCACCGTAAGCTTCGAGCGCCCAGACCTCCATCTCTCCAAAACGTTGACCGCCAAACTGTGCCTTGCCGCCGAGCGGCTGCTGTGTGATCAAACTGTATGGTCCAATCGAACGAGCGTGGATCTTGTCGTCCACAAGGTGCGACAACTTCAACATGTAGATGTAACCGACCGTCACTTTCTGCTCGAACGGATCGCCACTGAGCCCGTCGTAAAGGATTGCCTTGCCTGACTCGTTCACGATCTCCGGAAGTCCGAGGTCTCGTGCACGCGCGCCTGACTGTTGAAGTTTTTTCTTGATCTCCGTTTCGGTCGCACCGTCGAACACCGGTGTGGCAAAGTGCATTCCCAAAACACGCGCAGCCCAGCCGAGGTGTGTTTCCAGGATTTGGCCCACGTTCATGCGCGAAGGCACACCGAGAGGGTTCAGGACGATCTCAACAGGCGTACCATCCGGCAGATACGGCATGTCTTCTTCGGGAAGAATGCGCGCGATCACGCCTTTGTTTCCGTGGCGACCTGCCATCTTGTCGCCAACCGAAAGTTTGCGCTTCATGGCGATAAAGACCTTCACCATCTTGATCACGCCCGGTGAAAGTTCGTCACCTTGTCGCAGCTTCGCGATCTTCTCTTCGTAGATGTCAGAGAGGATCTTGATCTGACGCTCGGTGCGGTCTTCGTACTCCTTAATCTCACCGCCAATATCAAGACGCGAAGAAGCGAGTTGCACCTTTCTCAGTGCTTTCGGCTCAACCGCCTTCAGCATCTCACGAGTGATTGCGACGTTCTTTTCGATCAGAACTTCGCGATTTGAGGTGAGATCGGCAGAGAGCTTGCGACCCTCGAGCAACTCGTAGATTCGCTCATCGCGCTGCTCGCGCAGAATACGAATCTCGTCTTCAAGGTCACGTCGCAGGCGATCTTCTTCGTCCTGCTCGATGGCCAACGAGCGTTGGTCCTTCTCCTGACCCTTGCGAGTGAAGACCTGGACGTCCACAACCGTGCCATCGATTCCCGGCGGACTGACGAGTGAAGCATCCTTAACGTCGCCGGCCTTTTCACCGAAGATCGCTCGCAAGAGTTTTTCTTCGGCAGTCAGTTGTGTCTCACCTTTCGGTGTTACCTTTCCGACGAGGATCGAGCCGGGTTTCACTTGCGCGCCGATGCGAATAATGCCGCTTTCGTCGAGATCGCGAAGCATGTTCTCACCGACGTTCGGTATGTCGCGCGTGATCTCTTCCGGACCAAGCTTGGTATCGCGTGCTTCGATTTCGAGTTCTTCGATGTGAATGGAGGTGTAGTAGTCCTCCTTCACCAAGCGCTCCGAAACCAGAATGGCGTCCTCGAAGTTGTAACCGCGCCATGGCATGAATGCGACCAGCACGTTTCGTCCGAGTGCGAGTTCACCGCGATCGGTGCAGGGACCGTCTGCGATTACCTGGCCCTTCCCAACTCTCTCGCCTACGTGAACGATCGGCCGCTGATTTATACATGTGTTCTGATTCGAACGCTTGAACTTGATCAGCGTGTAGATGTCGGCAGTAACCTCACGAGAGATCGTGCCGTCAACGTTATGATCGGCTTTGACGATGATGCGCTCGGAGTCGACATAGTCGACAACGCCGTCACGTTTGGCTGCAACCACAGCGCCGGAGTCGCGAGCGGTCACCTTTTCCATGCCAGTTCCGATATAAGGAGCTTCCGCACGGAGCAACGGCACCGACTGGCGTTGCATGTTTGATCCCATCAGCGCGCGGTTCGCGTCGTCGTTCTCGAGGAACGGGATCAGCGAGGCCGCAACTGAAACCAATTGCTTCGGCGAGACGTCGACATACTCGATGTCTTTGCGCATCGCGAGAATAAACTCGCCTGCTTTTCGAGCGGCGTTGCGTTCGTTGATAATGTTTCCGTCCTCATCGAGCTCGATGTTGGCCTGGCCAACGACGTGTTTGTCTTCTTCCCACGCCGTCAGATAGAAAGGCCATGGTTCAAACTCCGCTTTACGCGCGTCGGCACCGATCTTCTTGTTGGCCTTGTCGAGCTCTTCCTGCGGAATGTGATCGCCGGGTTTGAGTTTGGTGTCGCCGCCGTTGATGACCCGCACGTATTCCATGACGCGCCCGTCAACAACCTTGCGGTAGGGTGCTTCGATGAATCCAAACTCGTTGATGCGCGCGAAGCACGACAGACTCGAGATAAGTCCGATGTTCGGACCTTCAGGAGTCTCGATGGGACAGATACGCCCGTAGTGCGTCGGATGAACGTCGCGCACTTCGAACCCTGCGCGCTCGCGTGAAAGACCACCCGGTCCAAGTGCCGACAGACGGCGCTTGTGCGTGATCTCAGAGAGCGGGTTCGTCTGGTCCATGAACTGCGACAACTGGCTCGATCCGAAGAACTCGCGCACTGCCGCAGTAACCGGCTTCGCGTTGATCAGATCGCGCGGCATGGTGGTCTGCATTTCCTGATGGATCGACATCTTCTCCTTGATGGCCCGTTCCATGCGCTCCAGACCGATGCGGAACTGATTCTCCAGCAACTCACCGACGGCACGTACACGGCGGTTGCCCAGGTGATCGATGTCATCAGCCTGGTACTCCGACGGGTTCTTGCGCATCTTCAGAACGTAAGAAACCACCTCGTAGAAGTCCTGGGCGGAAAGCAGCGGATCCGTGATGCGGTGGCGCTCCTCTTTGCCCATCTTGATGTTGAACTTCAGACGTCCGACGCGCGAGAAGTCAAACTTTCGCGGATCGAAGAACATCGCTTCGAGCAGTCGATAAGCAGTTTGCACGGTTGGCGGATCGCCAGGGCGCATCTTCCGGTAGATCTCGAGGAGGGCATCGACTGGTTTCGTGATGACGTCTTTCTTGAGCGTCAGAGACAAAACTGGTCCAACATCATCACGCTCAGGGAAGAACACCGAGAAGTCTGTGATATCGGCTTCGATCACTTCCTGAAGTTTCGCAGGTGTGATTTCGTTGTTGGCTTCGAGGACGATTTCTCCGCTCTCGGTGTTGACAATGTCGGAGACGGCGAAGGCGCCTTCCAATTGCGACGACTCGACTTCGACTTCGCCAATATTCGCCTTGCGTAATGCTTCAAGCGCCGATGCGGTAACCTTCTTGCCACTGCGAACAATCGGATCGCTGCCGCGGCCCTTGATGTCAAAATCGACTTTCATGCCGACGAGATTAGTTGGTCCCTGCTCGGGAACCTGGGCCATCAGGCGTCCATCTTCGAGCCGGATCGCGTCAGTGATGTAGATCGCGCGCAGCATGTCCTCATCAGTAAACGAGGCGTTCTTCACTCCTTCTTCCAACTGGGAATCTGTGCGCAGTCCTTTGAAGCTCTCTTTTGGGTTGAACCAGAGCCCCAGGGCACGCAGGAAGATCGACGCCAGAAACTTGCGCTTGCCGACGCGCACGTAAAGCAAGTTCTTCTGGTCGTATTCAAACTCAACCCAGGAGCCGCGATAAGGAATGATCTTGGCAACATAGATCGCGCCGCGCTTGAAGAAAACGCCGGGCGAACGATGAAGCTGCGAAACGATGACGCGTTCGGTGCCGTTAATGATGAAGGTCCCGTTGTCAGTCATCAGCGGAATTTCACCGAAGAAGACCTCTTCTTCCTTGATATCGCGGATAGACAGGACTTCCGTGTCCGGATCTTTGTCGAACACGGTCAAGCGGATCTTTACTTTCAGCGGGACGCTGTAGCTCATGCCGCGTTCCTGACATTCTTGTTGATCGTGCTTATGCTTTAGACCAACGGGCTCGCCGCAGTTTTCGCAAAGCTGAGGTCGAACGAAGTTGAAGGTGCCGCAACGATGACAAAGCGTCTCGCCCGCAGCCAATGGATTTACTTTGATCGTGGCGCCGCAGTTTTTACAGTTCGATCTAAGGTAATTGAGACCCTCGAGACGTCCGCATTTGCACTGCCAGTTACCAATCTGATACTCGACAAAATCCAAAGTGGCTGTGCCACGAAAGTCAGAGATCGGAAAGACTGACTGAAAGACAGCCTGGAGACCGGTCGTCTCGCGTTCCTCCGGAAGCAGGTCCATCTGAAGAAAGCGGTTGTACGACTCCCGCTGAATCTCAATGAGATTCGGTATCCTGACGGCAGTGGCGATCTTGGAGAAGTCCTCACGCTCAGGCGCCTGACTGGTACGTCTTCCTAATCCCGTATTGATTGTTTGAAGCAGATTTGCAGACATGTGAGATTCCTTTATTGATGCCGATTGCCAATTGCCAATTTCCAATTTGGGAGCCATTCCCACCCGAATCAAATCGGCAATTGGAAATTGGCAATCGGCAATGTTCCGGAGACGCCAAAGCGCGGTCAGAGCGCACAATGCCCTGACCGCTCGTTACGCGAAAGCGGCGGATGTTTCCGTCAAATTTTTTGGGAGTAACGCCAGCGCCTCAATACTCCCTTAACTTAGCCACTAACAATGCCAGTGTCAAGCGACGAAGAAAAAAGTCTATTCTTCCACAGACGCCGATTTCACAGAAAGAAGCTGCGTAATCTGTGGATAGCCTGCTACTTGACCTCGACGGTCGCCCCGGCGTCAGTCAACTTTTGCTTGATCGTTTCCGCTTCTTCCTTCGAAACGGCTTCCTTTACTGCCTTCGGGGCGGCTTCTACGAGGTCCTTGGCTTCTTTCAAACCAAGTGCAGTAACCTCACGAACTACCTTGATCACGTTGATCTTGTTGCCACCGATCGCCTGCAGGATAACGTCAAACTCTGTTTTCTCTTCCGCCGGGGGAGCCGCCTCGCCGCCGCCGGCCGCTGCCGCTGGGGCTGCTACCGCAGCCGCTGCTGCTGAAACACCAAAAGTCTCTTCCAGCTCCTTCACGAGCTGTGAAGCGTCCAGAAGGGTCATATTTTTCAAATACTCGATTACGTCTTCGCGTGTTGCTGCCATGATTACTTTTCTATCCTCCTCAAAAACCTATGCGGTCTTCTGCTCACCAATCTGTTTAATAACTACTGCCAGATTGCGAGGCACGGCGGAAATGACCGTGACCAGACGCTGCGCCTGACAATTGATTAGGAACATCACCTTTGAAATCAACTCTTCCTTCGAGGGCAAACTGGCGATCGCTTCAACGTCTTTCAGCGCGACGACCTTGCCTTCGACCACTCCGGCCTTGAACGTAAAGATGTCCGGATTAGCCTTCGTAAACTTTGAAATAGCTTTTGACAAACTGACGGGGTCGCCAGTGCTCAGGGCAACTGCAGTTACACCCTTGAAGTGTTCGGCTGCGGGCTCGAGCGCCGTTCCCTCTGAGGCTCTGCGCGCCAAAGTGTTCTTCACAACCTCGTAAGAAACACCGGCTTCACGAAGTTGATTGCGGAGTTCCTGGTCTTTCGCCACGGTCATCTTCTGAAACCCGACCAGCATCGCGGCGCTTGCGTTCTTAAACTGTTCGGTGAGAGCTTCGAGGTCTTTCTGTTTTTGTCCTTTTGTTTTCATTATTTCAGCTTCCCACCTTTACTTCGTGTACGCTGCTTCGTCCAACAAGACTCCCGGACTCATCGTGGCAGCGAGATTTACTTTCTTTACGTATTTGCCCTTTGCAGTCGCAGGCTTTGCTTTCACAACTGCATCGAGCAGTGCCTTTGTGTTTTCTCGAAGCTTGTCAGCATCGAATGAGACCTTTCCTACGCCCACGTGGATGACGCCGGTCTTATCCACACGATACTCAACCTTGCCGGCCTTGGTCTCCTTAACCGCGGTGGCTACGTCAAAAGTAACTGTACCCGTTTTCGGGTTGGGCATAAGACCGCGAGGCCCGAGAATCTTACCGAGGCCGCCGACTAGACGCATCATGTCCGGCGTTGCAATAACGGCATCGAAATCGGTCCAGCCGCCTTTAATTCTGGTTACGACGTCTTCG
>Ga0256867_10000495_pt1 | contig 15497 bp, 16 predicted proteins | sample RVTome_15_FD_185939 | JGI IMG/M metagenome (GOLD analysis project Ga0256867, IMG submission 185939) | Soil microbial communities from uranium-contaminated site in the Upper Colorado River Basin, Wyoming, United States - RVT150D86 (HiSeq) ... | reverse complement strand
GGACCTACGAACCGAGCTGGACCGCCACCGGGCGCCAGCCACGGCGCGCCAGGCCCCACAGGACCGGGCGGCCCCGATCCCTGACGGTGCGACGCCGGTGGGTTCGCGGCCAGAGGCGACGGGCGGACCCGCGGCTGGCACCGACCTGGAGGCGCTGAGATCGGCCGTAGGGCGCGCGGCCGAGATCCTCGGTCTGCTGGGTGCCGCCGACAGCGCCACGCCGCCGCCGTCCGGGCCCCGTGGCGGTGCGGCCTCGGGCGACCCCGCCAACGTCCCGACGCGCCGGCGGCCGCTCCGAGCGGGCCGGGGCCTGCGCTCGGACACACCTCAAGGTCTGCTCGATCTGCTGACCCGCCCGGGTGTGGTGGTCCTCGTCGACGGTTACAACGTGGCCAAGCTGCGGTGGCCGCACCTCGCCGTAGACCTGCAGCGCCAGCGCCTGGTGGCCGCCCTCGAGGAGCTCGCCAACCGCACCGCGACGGGGTTCGACGTGATCTTCGACGGTGCCGACCTGACCGTGTGGCGGCAGGCCCGCCCCGGGTCGGGCCTGGTGCGGGTCTCCTTCACGGCCGAGGGGCAGGAGGCCGACGACGACATCATCGCCAGGGTGACCGGGCTCGAAGCCGACCGGGGAGTGATCGTGGTGACCAACGACCGGCGGGTCCAGGACGGCGTGGCCAGGCTCGGCGCCACCGTGGTGGCCAGTGACCTGTTGTGCCGGCTGTTCGCCTGACCGGTCACCTCCCGAACCAGCCGCGCAGCCGGTTTCGGCGCGGTCCGGCCTCGGTGTCCAGGCGCGGCATGACCTCGGCCAGCCTGTCGGCCAGCTCCTCGCCCGTCTGGGGGCGCTCACCGGGCTGCTTGGCCATGCAGCAGCGGATGATGTCGAACAGCTCGTTGCTGACGTGAACTGGCCGCGGCGGGTTCTCGTGCTGGTGGGCGTGGATCAGGTCAGCGCGCTCGCCGTAGAACGGCGCCCGACCGGCCACCATCCGGTACAGCGTGGCGCCGAGGCAATAGAGGTCGGCTCGGCCGTCCAGCGGTGCCGCGGCCGCCTGCTCGGGAGAGAGGTACATCGGCGAGCCGTAGATGCGACCGCTGCCGGGCGCGTCGCCGTCGAGGTCGAGGGCGAGGCCGAAGTCGAAGATGAGGGCCCGGTCGCCGGTGAGGAGGATGTTGCTCGGCTTGACGTCACGGTGCACGACGTGGTGGAAGTGCACGTGCTGCAGCCCAAGGGCTACCTGGCGCGCGACCTGTGCGGCCCAGGCCTCGGACATCCGCCGGTCCGGTCTCAGGTCATCGGCGACGGTAACGCCCTCGACGAGAGGCATCTCTAGGTAGAGGCTCCCGCTGATCTCACCCCCGCGGTTGACCGGCATCACGTTGGGGTGGTCGAAACGGGCGCCGAGGCGCCACTCCTGCTCGAACAGGGTGCGCACCTTGCGGTCGGCGAGGGCGAAGGCGGTGAGAACCTTCAGTGCCACCTCCACGCCGTCGGACCGGAGCGCCCTGTAGACGACCGACACCGTGCCGCGCCCCAAGATGTCCTCCACTCGGTACGAGCCGAAGCGGCGTCCCACCCAGATGTCGCTCTCGTCGTCCCAGGCCATCGGGGTGAAGTCTGTCGGGCATGGGCCAGCCTGGGTGTCCGGGACGCGATGGATGTCGCAGGTGCTGCGTACGGTCGTCGATCGTGAGCCCGACACCGCACCAACACCACTTACGAGGAGAACACGATCGGGGACGTCCGCCACGGGGCGAGGGAGGAGGCGTGAGGATCGACTGCGAAAGCTGCGTGATGGAGGGCACCGATGCGTGCCGGGACTGCGTGGTCACCTTCCTGGTGGGACGTGAGCCCGGGGACGCAGTGGTCATCGACGTGGACACCGAACGTGCTCTGCGCATCCTGGGGGAGGGAGGGCTTGTGCCGGCGCTCCGCCATCGCCGACGCCACATGGGAGCATGACCTGGTGACGTCCACCGTCCTGATGGACGAGATCCGGGCTGTAGCCGCGGCTGCGGGTCTCGACGCGGTGGGTGTGGCGGGGACCGAGCCCTTCGAGCAGGCTCGGGCCGTGATCACGGCGCGCAAGGAGGCAGGGCTGCACGCCGGCATGGCCTTCACCTATGGACGGCCGGAGCGGTCGACTGACCCGGCCCGGCTGCTCCCCGGCGCCCGGTCGCTTGTGGTGGCGGCACGGTCGTATTGGGAGCCGACGCCGCCACGGCCACAAGGAGCCCACGGTCGGGTGGCTGCCTACGCCCGTCGCGATCACTATGCCGAGCTCAGGGCCGGGCTGTCGGCGGTGGCCGGGGTGCTCGAGGCGGCCGGCTGGAGGACGGTCGTCCTCGCCGATGACAACCGCCTGGTCGACCGGGCCGCCGCTCACAGGGCCGGGCTCGGGTGGTACGGGAAGAACACCAATCTGCTCTTGGATGGCCTGGGCTCGTGGTTCGTGCTGGGAGCGGTTCTGACCGACGCCGGCCTTCCCACCGCCACCGCGCCCGTGCCCGACGGCTGCGGGAGCTGCGATCGGTGCCAGCCGGCCTGCCCCACCGGCGCCCTCGACCAGGCCGGCGTTCTCGACGCACGCCGTTGCCTGGCCTGGCTGCTCCAGGACGATGGCCTCTTCCCCCGTCAGTTGCGGGTAGCCCTCGGCGATCGGCTCTACGGCTGCGACGACTGCCAGGACGCCTGCCCCCCGAACCGTCTGCGCATTCGCCGCGCTGGCACTGGCGCAGGCGGCGGCGCGGCGGACCCGACGGCTGCGGGGCCGGGCGGTGACGGCACCTGGGTCGACTTGGTGGCGCTGCTGCGATCGACCGACGAGGAGCTGATGGCCAGGTTCGGCCGGTGGTACCTGCCACGGCGTCGACCGGAGTACCTGCGCCGCAACGCGTTGGTGGTGCTGGCCAACATCGCCGACGGCAGCCACCCGGGCGTGGTCGAGGTCGTGACCGGCGCCCTGCAGGACGGTCGTGCCGTGGTCAGGGCCCATGCCGTGTGGGCGGCCCGCCGACTCGGCCTGGACGACCTCCTGGGCCTGGTGGCCGGCGACGACGATCCGTGGGTCCTGGCCGAGCTGGCCGAGCCGGTGCCGGCCCGCGAGCGCGTCCCTTCGTGAGGCGTCACCTGCTCGTCACCAACGACTTCCCGCCCAAGATCGGCGGCATCCAGTCCTACCTCTGGGAGCTGTGGCGGCGGCTGCCCCCCGATTGCGTGACGGTGTTGACGTCGCCGCACCGTCGCGCCCACGAATTCGACGGCGAGCGGCCCTTCCGCATCGAGCGGGTTCCCGAGCCGGTCCTGCTTCCCCAGCCGTGGATGGCGCGCCGCATCAACCGGCTTGCCCGCCGGGTGGGCGCGGAGTTGGTGGTGCTCGACCCGGCCGTACCCCTTGGCCTGGTCGGCCCACACCTCGACCTGCCCTACGCCGTCGTGCTGCACGGAGCGGAGGTGACGGTCCCCGGGCGCCTGCCCGGCCTGCGCGACCTCCTGGCTCGGGTCCTGCGGAGGGCCGAACTGGTCATCGCCGCCGGTGGCTACCCGGCGATCGAGGCAGAGCGCGCGGCCGGGCGACACCTCCCCACGGTGGTGATCCCACCGGGCGTCGACACCGACCGCTTCAGGCCCCTCGACCCCTCCGAGCGCCATCAAGCGCGCCAGCGGCTTGCGCTGGCCTTTGGTGGGCCGCTCGTCGTGTCGGTGAGCCGCCTGGTGCCCCGCAAGGGCATCGACGTGGTCATCGAGGCAGTGGCCCGAATGGTGGACGAACACCCAGGCCTGACCCTGGCCATCGCCGGAGTTGGTCGGGACCGGGGCCGGCTCGAGCGGATCGCCCGCGATCGCTCCGCCCCGGTCCGCTTCTGCGGGCGAACGCACCATGACGACCTGCCCGATCTCTACGGCTGTGCCGACGTGTTCGCGGCGTTGTGCCGCACACGCTGGGGTGGGCTCGAGCAGGAGGGTTTTGGCATCGTGTTCGTGGAGGCTGCGGCGGCCGGGATACCGCAGTTGGCCGGTCGCAGCGGGGGGGCTCACGAGGCCGTGGCGGACGGCGTCACCGGCTTCGTGGTCGACGATCCCCGCGACGTCGACCAGTGCGCAGCGGCGCTCGGGCGCCTCCTGGCCGACGACGAGCTGCGCCTGGCCATGGGCGGAGCCGCCAGGCTGAGGGCCACGGAGGAGTTCTCCTACGACGTGTTGGCGCGGCGCCTGCACGACGCCCTGGCATGAGCGCGTCGGGCACCGACAAGCGGATGGTGGAGCACTGAGCGCCTCGGGCACCGACAAGCGGATGGTGGAGCACTGAGCGCGTCGGGCACCCATGGCTCCGGTGGGCAGACCCTGGTGCGGGCGGCGTGGGCGGGAGCGGTGGTGCTGGCCGTGGTCCTGGTGCCTGGTCTGGTGGACCCCGACGGTGTGGGTGGTCTCATCACCGCCTTGGGTTCCCTGGCCCTGTTCGGGGTAGGGCTCGCCGCCTGCTGTGTCGCCTACCTGACGGCCGCACAGCGGAGCCGCAGCGAGGAGGTCACCGTTCAGAGCGCCTTCCTGCTGGCCGGTTCCGCCCCGATCCGCGTGCGCCGCGACCTGTACGGCGCCCTCGCCGCGCAGGTAGTGCTGGCCGTGACGGCAGCGGGCGTGCGCCCGTTCACGCCGGTCGCCTTCGGGGTGCTGGCGCCGATGTGGGGCCTCGGGGCCATGGCCATGTGGGGCGCCCGATACGGCTCCTTCCCGCCCCGCCGGCCGCGGCCGGTCCCCCGGGCGGCGGGGCCGCACGGGTCAGAGGTGACAGAATCGACCACGGAGCGGCAGCGCCCCGACCGCGTAACGGAGGAAGCGATGCTGGAAGAGGCCACGGTCACCGAAGTGATCGACTCATCCCCGCAACGCTGCTGGGACCTGGCCGCCGACTTCGTCAACTACCCGGCGTGGGCCGACGACATCAAGGAAGCCGAGGTGGTCGCCCGCGACGACGACGATCGGCCCGTCGAGGTCACGTTCCGCGCCGCGGCCATGGGCCGCAGCACCACCTACACCCTCGCCTACGACTACTCAGGGGCACCCGAACGACTGTCCTGGCAGCTCGTGAAGGGGGACATCACACGGCGCCTGGACGGTTGGTACGAGTTCCAACCCCTGGACGGTCGTCCCGACCAGACCGAGGTGACCTACCACCTCGAGGTCGAGCTCGTCGTCCCCCTGCCAGGGTTCGTCAAGCGACGCGCCGAGGGCCGGATCATGCACACGGCCCTGGCCGAGCTGAAGGCCCACGCCGAAGGATGAGCAAACCCGCGGGCCAGGCCTCCGCCGCGGCGGAGCGGTCCTGGACGGGCCCGGAGGCGCAGGGCACGCCGGAGGCAGCGGTCGACGCCTCGGGCGACGCCGACGGGGCGTTGCGGGACCTGTCCCTGGAGGTCATCCGAGCCCTGCGCCAGTTCCTCGACCTGGCCGAGGCGGTCGTGGCCGACCCTGACCTGCTGGCGGGCCTCATCCGCACCGGACGAGGGCTGGTCGAATCGGCCCTCCCCCCCGAATCGGTGGCCACGGCCAAGCGCACGACGAGCGAGATCATGGCCGTGCTGGCCCCACCCGAGCTGCGCCGGCAGCTGGTGGCCACACTGGCCGCCATCATCGTTCCCGTGGACGCAGCGGAGCGACCCTCCCCGGGTCCCGACCCGTCATGACCGGCCTCACCATCGGCCTCGACGTCGGCGGCACCAAGTGCCTGGGGGTGGTGCTCACCCCCGACGACGTGACCGTGGCCGAGACGCGGGTAGCAACCCCCGAAGGTATCCCTGCCCTCATCGAGACCGTGGTGGCGGTGGTCGACGAGCTGGTCGAGGTGGCAGGGCCGATCGATGCGGTGGGCCTCGGCGTCGCCGGTCAGCTCGACCTGGATGGAGTCCTTCGCTTCGCCCCCAACCTGGTCGGGGCGGACGAGTTCCCGATCAGGGACATGCTGGAGGGCAAGTTCGGCATGCCTCTGCGCATCGACAACGACGCCAACTGCGCCCTGGTGGCCGAGCTCCACCACGGTGCGGTGGTCGGTGCGCGCGACGCGGCAATGGTGAACATCGGCACGGGTATCGGCTCTGCGGTCATCATCGACGGTCGTCTGTACCGCGGCGCCAACGGAATGGCGGGGGAGTGGGGGCACACCACCGTCCAGCCGGACGGAGCCGACTGCGCCTGCGGCCGGCGCGGCTGCTGGGAGGCCTACGCGTCAGGGGCAGGCCTGGTGCACCTGGCCCGCGAGATGATGCATTCCGGAGACGGGCGGGGCATCGTGCAGCTGGCCGGCGGCGACCCCGACAACGTCCGCGGCGAGCACGTCACCCGCGCCGCCCGCATGGGCGACCACGAGGCACTGGCCGTGCTCGACCACTTCGCCCGATGGCTGGCCATCGGCATAGCCAACATCACCGCCGCCCTCGACCCCGAAGCAGTGGTCATCGGCGGTGGGGTGGTGGTGGAGGCGGATCTGTTCATCGAACCGGTGCGCAGCCACTACGGCCGCCGGGTGCTGGCCGCCGGCCACCGCCCGGAGCTGCGCATCGTGGCGGCAGCGTTGGGGGAAAGAGCAGCGGCGCTGGGTGCCGCCATCCTGGGCCGTGACACCGTCGCCGCCTGAGCACCCGACCGACCGGGCCCCACTCCCACAGCCCCACGCCTCGACCCCGACACCAAAGGCGACGCGGAGCGTGTAGGGGCTGGCGGTACTGTGGCCGGCCATGGAGTTTCGGCGGATCAGCAACCTGCCGCCCTACGTGTTCACCATCATCGACACCCTGAAGCAAGAGCTGCGGCGACAGGGTGAGGATGTAATCGACCTCGGCTTCGGCAACCCGGACATCCCGTCCCCGGACGTGGCCGTGGAGAAGCTGGCCGAGGCGGCTCGCAACGTCCGCAACCACCGCTACTCGGCCAGTCGCGGAATCCCCAAGCTGCGTCGAGCCGTGAGCGACCTCTACCTGCGCACCTTCGGCGTGGCGCTGGACCCGGACACGGAGGTCATAAACACCATCGGGGCCAAGGAGGGCTACTCCCACCTCATGTGGACCCTGGTGGGGCCGGGCGACGCCGCCCTCGTCCCGTCGCCCAGCTATCCCATCCACCTGTTCGGGCCGCTGTTCACCGGTGCCAACGTGCGGGAGGTCCCGCTCAGCACGGGCGCCGACTTCTTCGACACGCTCGTCGAGCGCTTCGAGTACTCCTGGCCCCGACCCCGGGTGATCGTGCTCAGCTTCCCCCACAACCCCACCACGACATGCGTGGACCTGGCCTTCATGCAGCGCATCGTCGACTTCGCCCGCGAGCGCGAGGTGGTGCTGGTGCACGACTTCGCCTACGCCGACCTGGGCTTCGATGGCTACCGGCCGCCGTCGATCCTCGAGGCCGAGGGGGCCAAGGACGTCGCCGTCGAGCTGTACTCGCTGACCAAGAGCTTCTCCATGGCCGGCTGGCGCATCGGGTTCGTCGTGGGCAACCCGGCCATGGTGGCGGCCCTGGCCAAGCTGAAGAGCTACCTCGACTACGGCACGTTCCAACCCATCCAGATCGCAGCCATCATCGCCATGAACGAGGCGTCCACCTATCCCAAGGAGGTCAACGAGATCTACCTGGGCAGGCGGAACACCCTTGTGCGGGGCTTGCAGAACCTTGGCTGGCCGGTGGACGCCCCTAAGGGGACGATGTTCCTGTGGGCACCGATCCCCGAGCCGTACCGGGAAATGGGATCGATCGAGTTCTGTTCGATGCTCGTCCGCGACGCCCACGTCGCGCTCTCTCCCGGCGTCGGCTTCGGCCCGGGCGGCGAGGGCCACGTACGGTTCGCTCTGGTCGAGAACGAGCACCGCATCCGCCAGGCAGTCTCCGGTCTGCGGCGGGCGCTCACCCGCTTCTGAGGGCTACCGCTCCCCTTCCGCGGCGACCGACCAGCCGCGGCTCCGATCCAAGGCCCGCAGCCACTCCGAGTGAGCTGCGTCCGCGGTGGCCGCGTCCAGCAGGGGCAGGAACTCGCGCTCCAGGCGCCACGCCCCGGACACCTCCTCCAGCGACGACCAGACGCCTTCGGCCAGGCCGGCCAGCAGGGCGGCACCGAGCGCGGTGGTCTCGGTCACGGTGGGCCGGCTGACCGGCACCCGCAGCTGGTCGGCTTGGAGCTGCATGAGCAGATCGCTGCGGGAAGCGCCTCCGTCGGCGCGCAGGGCGGTCACGGCCTGGCCGCCGGTGCTGCTCATGTGGTCGACGACGTCGCGGGCCTGGTAGGCGATCGATTCCAGCGTGGCCCTGGCCAGCTCCCCGCGGCCGGTGCCGCGGGTGATGCCTACGATGGTGCCCCGGGCGTAGGGGTCCCACCAGGGGCTGCCCAGGCCGACGAGGGCGGGCACGAAGTACAGGCCACCGGAGGAGTCCACCGAGGCAGCCAGCTCGTTCACCTGCGCCGCGTCCTCGATGATGCCGAGGCCGTCCCTCAGCCACTGGACGGCGGCCCCGGTCACGAACACGGCACCCTCGAGTGCGTAGGTGGTAGCGCCTTCGGCCAAGGTCCAGGCCACGGTGGTGAGCAGCCCGTCGACCGGCGCAGGGCACGACCGGCCGATGTTCATCAGAACGAACGAGCCGGTGCCGTAGGTGACCTTGGTCATGCCCGGTTGTAGGCAGGCCTGGCCGAACAGGGCCGCCTGCTGGTCGCCGGCCACGCCGCTGATGGGGATGCCGGGCCCGGCCACGCAGCCAGGGGCCGTCACGCCGAAGCGACCGCTCGACGGCTGGACCTCGGCCAGCGCCGTCAGCGGTACCCCGAGGAGGTCGCAGAGCTGCGCGGACCAGCGCAGGGTCCCGATGTCGAAAAGCATGGTCCGCGACGCGTTGGTGGTGTCGGTGGCGAAGACCTCACCGTCTGTCAGCTTCCAGATGAGCCACGAGTCGATGGTGCCCAGGGCCAGGTCGGCGTCGGCAGCCACACCGCCGGGCCCGAGCAGCCACTCGGCCTTGGTGGCGGAGAAGTACGGGTCCAGCACCAGTCCCGTGGTCCCACGGACCAGGTCGAGGTGGCCTTCCTGCTCGAGCTCGTGGCAGCGGGCAGCCGTCCGACGGTCCTGCCACACGAGCGCCCGGTGCCGGGGCTCGCCGGTGGCGCGGTCCCAGGCCACGATCGTCTCCCGCTGGTCGGTGATGCCGATGGCGGCGACCGGTTGGTCCAGTGCGGAGATCAGCTCGCCCAGCGTCGCCTCCACTGCCTGCCATATCTCGCCGGCGTCGTGCTCGACCCAACCGGGGCGGGGGAAGTGCTGCGGGAACTCGCGGTAGCGGAACTCGATCGGCGTCCCCGATTCGTCCACGGCGACGCTGCGGACGCCGGTGGTCCCGGCGTCGATGGCGATGACGACGGCCATGGCGGCCCAACCTACTTCGAGGTCCCTCCGGGGCCGCCGCCGGAGACGCCGGCTCGGCCGGCGCCCCGACCACTGTGGCGACCGGTGGTCGGCCGGGGGCCATAGCCTGAGCAGGATGCGTGTCGGGATCATGACCGGAGGGGGAGACTGCCCCGGACTGAACGCGGTGATCCGCGCCGTGGTGCGCAAGTCCGAGTACGTGTTCGGCCACGAGCTGCTCGGCTTCATCAACGGCTGGGACGGCGTGATCTCGGGCGAGCACATGGTGGTGGACGTGGAGCGGATGCGGGGGACGCTGCCCCGCGGGGGCACGGTCCTCGGCTCGTCGCGCACCACCCCTGAGTTCTATTCGGGCGGGATGGACAAGGCGGTGGAGACCCTCGAACGCCTGGACGTGTCGGCGCTGATCGTGATCGGTGGCGACGGCACCCTCAAGGCCGCCCACGCGCTGGCCGAGCACGGCGTCGGCGTGGTCGGGGTACCCAAGACGATCGACAACGACATCCCTGGCACCGAGTACACGTTCGGGTTCAACACCGCCGTCCAGGTCGCAGCCGACGCCATAGATCGGCTGCACAGCACAGCCGAGTCCCACGACCGGGTCATGGTCGTCGAGGTCATGGGTCGTGACACCGGGCATGTCGCCGTGCACGCAGGCCTGGCCTCGGGCGCCACCCTCATCCTCACCCCCGAGCACCCCTTCGACATCGACGACATCTGCAGCCGTCTAATGCGCCGTCACGAGATGAACCGCTATGCGTCGATCATCGTGGTGGCCGAAGGTGCCTACCCAGCCGAGGGGACGTCGTTCGAGCTTCCCGATCACGGCACGGACATGTGGGGGCACCGCAAGCTCGGTGGGATCGCGCACGCGGTGGCGGCCGCCATAGAGGACCGCACGGGCTTCGAGGCTCGGGTGACGGTGCTCGGCCACGTGCAGCGGGGAGGTAAGCCCACCGCCTTCGATCGGGTGCTGTCCACGCGCCTTGGCATCGCCGCCATCGACGCCGTGCAGGAGGGAGCGTTCGGCCAGATGGTGGCCCTCTACAACGACGAGGTCGTGCTCGTGCCCCTCGCCGACGTCGTCGGGCGCATACGGGCGTGTCCCCCCAACCTCTACCACGGCGTGGCCAGCTGGTTCTTCGCGAGGTAGGCCCGGGGGACAGGTGGTGGGGCTGGGGCCCATCACCGTGAGGCGCCCCGCAGGCAGGGTGTCAACTATCGGTGATGAACCGCAGGAAGTCGACGCGGCTGAGCGGCTCAGGCACCCCGTTGGCGCCCAGCGGCTGCAGGGTGCCGGCGGCGTCGGCCAGCTGGATCCACTGCCCGTTCTCCCGGAAGCGCACCAGATTGGCGGCCGTCATCGCGGTGGCCGTGTACACGAGCTGGGCGGTGGCCAGGTTCCGCTGGGCGCCCTCGGCTCCTTGCCGGAAGGCCTCGTTCAGGTCGACGGTCACGACGCCGCTGCCGTCGACGGTCGTGCGCAGGACCTCGGTGCCGACAGGGATGGCCGTCGTGAGGCCAGCACCCTGGTCGTCGGCCGTCGGTCCGGAGGTGAGCTGGGCCATGACGTCCAGGTAGAAGGTCTCACCTGCGGGTAGCGCACGCGGCACCCGCTGCAGCCGATCGTCGTTGACCAGGAAGATCGTCCAGTCGTCGGTCGGTTCCTGGGGAGGGATCGTGGTCGTCACCGCCGCCGGCCCGGTGGTGGGGCTCAGGTCGACGGGGATGGCGAGGCTCTTCGGCCCGTCGTCGGTGGGTATGCCGCACGAGCTGGCCGCCAGAACCGCGGCCACCAGCAGCACGAGAACGCAGCCGGCGGCCCGGCGGGCTGCTGGCCGCGACCCCTGGCCGCGGCGGCCCGGCTCGGTTCCCCTCATGCCAGCTCCTCTGTGAGGTCTTGCTCCAGCTCCGCCATCTCCTCGCCCACCTCGGTCAGCTCAGATGTGCTCCGCCGTGGCAGCTCGACGACGAACCGCGCTCCCGGCTGGCCGTCGAGGCGATCCTCGACCCACACGTCCCCGTCGTGCAGCCTGACGTGCTCGGCCACCAGGGCGAGCCCGAGGCCGGCTCCGGCCCCGCTGCCACGAGCCCCGGCGGCGGCGGTGCCCCGGGCGAAGCGCTCGAAGACCCGTGTCTTGTCCTCGTCGGGGACGCCAGGGCCCGAGTCCTCGATCACGAGGCGGATGTGGGCCTTGTCACCGAGCAGTTCCACGGAGGTGGCGCCTTCGCCGTACTTCTCGGCGTTGTCCAGCAGGTTGCGGATGACCTGGGCCAGCCGGCGCTTGTCGCCCACCACGACGGCGTCCTCCGCGTCCTGGGCCACCCTGAGCGCAATGGCCTGATCCTGGGAGTACTGCGCGATGGCCAGGGTGACCAGGTCGGCGATGTTGATCTGGTCGAACGACAGATCGACGGCGCCGGCATCCACGCGGGAGATCTCGAGCAGATCCTCGACCAGCTGCTGGAAGCGGTCGACATCCTGGGCCAGCAGGTCCAAGGCCTCCCTGCTGCGGCCGGACAGCTCGTCTCGCCGGCTGAGCAGCACGTCGACCGAGGCCCGCAGCGTCATCAGCGGCGATCGCAGCTCGTGGCTGACGTCGGAGGCGAGCCGGGCGTCTCGCTCGATCCGCTGCTGCAGCGCCGAGGCCATGCCGTTGAACGAGTTCACCAGCTTGGCCAGGTCGGGGTCGTCGACCCGCTCCAGGCGAGTCTCCAAGCGCCCCCCGGCGATGGCCTGGGCCGCCTCGCTGATGTCGGCCAGCGGACGCAGGACGCGTCCTCCCAGCCACACGCCCAATGCGATGCCGGCCCCGGTGGTGACCACCGTGGCGGCCACGAGGATGACGGCCAGCGAGTTCAGACTGCTCGACAGGTCCGAGAGCGGCACGCGCTCGAAGTAGAGGAACTCGGAGCGCGGGAAGCGCATGCCCATGGCCAGCCACGGGGAGTCGTCGAGGTCGTAGCGCATGCGCAGGGCCGCGTCGCCCGAGCTCGTGGCGGTCGCCCCGATCAGGTCCGGCGGCAGGTCGCTGCTCTCCAGTGACGGGGCGTTCCAGGCGTCGTCGGCGCCGCCGTCGGTGTTGACGATGGGCTGGGCGCCGGCCAGGCGGGGGAGCGACTGCAGCAGGGCCAACAGGTCGGTGTCGGCGGTCCTCGAGGCCTGCTCCACCTGCTGGGCGTTGAGGAAGAACTGGCGCTCCGAGGCGTCCTCCTGCTGGCGCAGGGTGACGCTGCGGGTCAGCGAGTACGTCGAGCCGGCCAACAGCAGCGACAGCAGGAAGCCGCCCAGCCCGAAGGCCGTGATGATCCTGGCCCGCAGCCGAAGCGAGCTGGTCGCCCTGGTGAGCCGACGGAGTGGCCGCGTCGGCCACCTGCTCACGGCTGGAGCTTGTACCCCATCCCGCGGACGGTGACGACATGTCGGGGGTGGGCGGGGTCGGTCTCCACCTTGGTGCGGAGGCGGCGGACGTGGACGTCGACGAGCCGACCGTCGCCGAAGTACCCGTAACCCCACACGCGCTCGAGGAGGTGCTCGCGGCTGAACACCTTCCCCGGTGAGGATGCGAGCTCGCACAGCAGCCTGAACTCGGTCTTGGTGAGGTGGACCTCCTCGCCTGCCCGCTTAACCATTCCCTGCTCGGGGGCGATCTCGAGGTCGCCGACACGAACGGTCTGGGTATCGGGCCCGGAGGTGCGGATCCTCCGCAGGAGGGCTCGGATTCGGGCCGACAGCTCCTTGGGGGCGAAGGGTTTGGTCAGGTAGTCGTCGGCACCGGCCTCCAGGCCGGCGACGACGTCGTGGGTATCGGCCCTCGCCGTGACCATCACGATGGGGACATCGCTGGTGCGCCGGATCGAGCGGCACAGCTCGAAGCCGTCGATGCCGGGCAGCATGATGTCGATCAACACCACGTCGGCCGGCGCACGGGTGAACTGGTCCAGCGCGTCCTCGCCGTTCTCGGCCTCGTCGACGATCCATCCTTCGTCCTCGAGGGCGAACCGCACCGCGGTGCGGATCCGCTCGTCGTCCTCGACGGCCAGGATCCGGGTTCCCACAGGTGAATCTTGGCCGACGGAAGCCCTCACGCGCAGTCATCACGGCCGCGCGGCCTCCGACGGCCGGTCAGGGAGGCAACGGGCCGGCTCTTCGCTCCGCGTCGCGGATCGCGTCCCGGAAGGCCGGCAGCAGGGTCGGCGGTGCCACCAGCAGTCGAGGTACCTCCGGCTCCCAGCACGCCGTCGAGCCGGCCTCGCTGGCGATGAGGGCCCCTGCGGCCATGTCCCATCGGTTGAGGCCGACCTCGTAGAAGAGGTCCAGACGCCCACATGCCACCGAGCAGAGGTCGATGGCCGCTGAGCCGCCGCGCCGCAGGTCGCGCACCACGTCGATGAGCCCCGTAAGGACCTCGGCCTGCCAGCGGCGCCGGGCCGGGTCGTAGCCGAAGCCCGTCCCGAGCAGCGAGCAGGCCAGCCCTGCGGGCCGGTTGGCGCTGATGGGCCTGCCGTCCAGGTGGGCGCCCCGGCCCAGCACCGCCGTGAACACCTCGGCCCTGGAGGTGTCGTGCACCACGGCGGCCGCCACCTCACCGTCGACCTCGGCCGCGATGGACACAGCATGGGCGGGGTAGCCGTACAGGAAGTTCACGGTCCCGTCGAGCGGATCGATGACCCACCGCACGCCGCTGCGCGAGGGGAGGTCACTGCCCTCCTCGCCGAGCACGCCGTCGTCGGGTCGTGCCGCCAGCAGGTGCTCCACGATCACCCGCTCGCTGGCCCGGTCGATCTCGGTCACCGGATCGGTCGTCGAGGACTTCGTGTCCACCCAGAGCGGGGCGGGCCGCCTGCGGTGCTCACGTGCGGCCAGCGCTGCAGCGGACACCGCCAGGCGGAGGAGGTCGTCGGCGAGCCGACCCGGAGCTGCGGTCACGGGCCGACGGTACCCTCGGCGCTCGTGGCCGACGCTGCGTTGATCGTCGACGCTCCTGCGGTGGCGCTGGCCATCTTCGCTCATCCCGACTGCCCCATCGTCAACTGCGGCGGAGCCCTGGCCGCTTGGTCCAGGGATGGCACGGCCGTCCACCTGCTGGTTGTGACCAAGGGCGAGCGCGGTGGCGAGGACGGCGAGGCGTCCGACGACGACATCACGGAGGCTCGGGCCCGCCACCTCGAGGCGTCCGCCGGCCTGCTCGGCCTGAGCTCGGTCGAGGTGCTCGACTTCCCCGACGGGGAGGTCGTCAACAACATGGAGCTGCGCCGCGCCATCGTGGCCCGAGTGCGGGCCCACCGACCCGAGGCCGTCCTCTTCCACGATCCGACGGCGGTGATCTACGGCGACCGCTACGTCAGCCATCCCGACCACCGGGCGGTGGGGTGGGCCTGCCTGGACGCCATCGGCGCTCCGTCCTCGGGCCCGCGGTACCACAGGGACCTGGGCGAGCCGCACGCCATCTCCGACGCCTATCTGTGCGGTTCGCTCGAGCCAGACGCCTTCGTTCTGATCGACGCCGTCGTCGAGGCGAAGGCGGCCGCTCTGCGCCATCACGCCGGCGAGGCGGCCGATGCCCAGTGGATCACCGAGGCGGTCAGGGCCAGGGCCGAGGACGCCGGCGAGGCCGTAGGCGTCGCCAACGCCGAGGGTTTCCGGCGCCTTCGTTTGGGCTGAGCTGCCGAGGGTTTCCGGCGACTTCTTTTGGGCTGAGCTGCCGCCGGTGTCCGCCGCTCGCCGTACGATGGTGGGCCGTGCCCGACGAGCCCGGCGCAGATGCCCGACCCGATGGCCCAGGCGATGCCGGCGCCGCACCCAGCGCCCTGCCGTCCGCTGTCGCCCGTGGGCTCGCCTTCGCCGCCATCATCGTGGCCGGGCTGTGCGGTGGGCTCATCGGATTCGCCGTTGCCGACCTGCAGTGCACCGGCGACTGCACCGTCCCCACCACCCTGGCCGCAGTGGGAGGAGCGCTGGTCGCCGCCGGCGGGGTGGCGGTCATCGCCGTGCTGGTCCTGCGAGCCATGAGCGAGTGGCATGCCCAGGCGCCTCTCGACCGCCGGTAGGAGCGCTGGAGGCTCGCAAGCAGTCGGTGGGGGCCGTGGTGGCC
>Ga0256867_10000494_pt1 | contig 15498 bp, 11 predicted proteins | sample RVTome_15_FD_185939 | JGI IMG/M metagenome (GOLD analysis project Ga0256867, IMG submission 185939) | Soil microbial communities from uranium-contaminated site in the Upper Colorado River Basin, Wyoming, United States - RVT150D86 (HiSeq) ... | reverse complement strand
TGGGACTCGGCCTCCTCGCGGCCGAGGGTCTTGACCACGAGGGCGCCATCGATGCTCTCGTGAGCGATCGAGGACACGTGACCGACGCGCTCCTGGATCTCCGACGCCGGCCCCACGATGAGCTTGCTGTACACGTGGCTCATCCAGGTGATGGCGGGGAACAGCACCAGCGCCACCAGCAGCATCCAGCCGTCTATGAGGGCGAGCTGCACCGTGGCGAACACGATCAGGACGAAGGTCCCCACCGTGAACGGCAGCGGGTTGATGGCCTCGGTGCCGATGATCACGTCGTTGTCGACGTGGGCCAGCAGCTCACCCGTCGACAGCTGGCGGAGCCGGTCGAGCGGCATCCCCAGGTAGGTGCCGGTCAGCCGCTGGCGCCACGTCATCTGCATACGGCGGGCGGTCATGGCTGCGAACCAACGCCGCGCTGCGACACCGCCCGCCCGCAGCACCGCTACGCCGATCACGATGATGACGGCCCAGGCCAGCTCGGACCCGGGCACACCACCAGCGAAACCCGGCTCGATGATCTCGTCGGTGAGCCAGCCGAGGACGATGGCGCCGCCCACCGTCATGGTGGCGAACACCGTGGCCCCGACGATGGCCGCGCTCAGGGGCAGGGGGTGCTCGCGCCCGTATCGGGCGACGAGCTTCAGGCCCCTCCACAGGATGCGATCCCCGACGTGGGGCGGGTTCGGTTGCACGGCCCACCCACCTCCTCGGGATCATGGCCTGGACGGGGCCCATGGGCCCGGCCGGACAACGCTAACGGCGGTGCGCCCGACCGCAGCCGCGCTTTACCGAGGTGCGAGGGCCCTCAGGCAGTGGCCTTCTGCAACCGGTCGTCGATGGCCCGCATGAAGTCCTCTGTGGTGAGGAACTCCTGGTCGGGACCGACCAGCAGGGCCAGGTCCTTGGTCATCTGACCGGCCTCCACCGTCTCCACCACCACCCGTTCCAGGGTCAGGGCGAACTCGGTGACCTCTGGCGTGCCGTCCAGCTTCCCTCGGAACGCGAGCCCCCTGGTCCAGGCGAAGATCGAGGCGATGGGGTTGGTCGAGGTCGCCTCCCCGCGCTGGTGCTGGCGGTAGTGGCGGGTGACCGTGCCGTGGGCGGCCTCGGCCTCGACCGTGCGGCCGTCGGGGGTCATGAGCACCGACGTCATCAGGCCGAGCGAACCGAATCCCTGGGCCACGGTGTCGGACTGGACGTCGCCGTCGTAGTTCTTGCAGGCCCAGACGTAACCGCCCTCCTGCTTGATGTTCTGGGCCACCATGTCGTCGATGAGCCGGTGCTCGTACCACAGTCCCTCGGCCTCGTAGCGCTCCTTGAACTCGCTCTCGTAGACCTCCTCGAAGATGTCCTTGAAGCGTCCGTCGTAGGCCTTGAGGATCGTGTTCTTGGTGGTCATGTAGAGGGGGAGTTGCCGCTCCTGCGCGTAGGCCATGGAGGCACGGGCGAAGTCGTAGATCGAGGCGTCGATGTTGTACATCGACATGGCCACGCCCGGGCCCTCGAAGTCGTACACCTCGTGGACCTCGGGGTCGCCGCCCTCGGGCGCGAAGGTGAGCGTGAGCTTGCCCGGCCCTGGCACCTTGAAGTCCGTGGCCCGGTACTGGTCACCGTAGGCGTGGCGGCCCACGATGACCGGCTTGGTCCACCCGGGGACGTAGCGGGGGATGTTGCTGATCAGGATCGGCTCACGGAAGATGACCCCGCCCAGGATGTTGCGGATCGTGCCGTTGGGGGAACGCCACATCGACTTCAGGCCGAACTCCTCCACCCGCGCCTCGTCGGGGGTGATGGTGGCGCACTTCACGCCGACCCCGTGCTCCTTGATGGCGTTGGCGGCGTCGACGGTGATCTGGTCGTCGGTTCGATCCCTCTCGGTGATGCTCAGGTCGTAGAGCCGCAGGTCCACGTCGAGGTAGGGCAGGATCAGCCGGTCACGGATCCAGGCCCAGATGATGCGGGTCATCTCGTCGCCGTCGAGCTCGACGACCGGGTTCTTCACCTTGATCTTGCTCACGGCGGGCGACGTTACCGTCTGCCCTCCGGCGCTCCGAACCAGCGCCGGACCGCAAGTCGCGCAGGCCGCGACTCAGCGCTTCGCCATGGGGCTGAGACCGAGGTTGGCGTGGATCTCGGTGGTGGCCGTCGAGCGGTTCAGCGTGTACAGGTGCAGGCCGGGGGCACCGCCGTCGAGCAGCTCCCTGGCCAGGCTGGTGGCCACGTCCACGCCGATGCGTCGGACCTCGGCGGGATCGTCCGCGGACGCCTGTAGCCGTTCGGCCAGCCACTCGGGGAAGGCCGCTCCGGACAGCTCGGCCATGCGGCTGACCGACCCGACGTTGGTCACCGGCATGATCCCGGGGACCATGGGCGTCGTGACGCCGTGGGCGGCCACCTCGTCCACCATGCGGAAGTAGTGGCTGGCCTCGAAGAAGAACTGCGTGATGCCGAAGTCGGCGGCGGCCAGCTTGGCGGCCAAGTGGCTGCGGTCGGAGCTGCGGTCGGGCGACCGCGGGTGCAGCTCGGGATGAGCGGCCACACCCACCGAGAAGTCATCCACCTCCCGCACGAACTCCACCAGGTCGATGGCGTGGTCGAACTCCGTCCTGGCGATGATCGCGTCGCGGTCGGCGGCATCGGCGGGAGGGTCACCCAGCAGGGCCAGGATGTTCTCGACACCGGCCGAGGCGTAGTTCTCCAGGATCTGGCGGATCTCGTCGCGGGTGTGACCCACGCAGGTGAGATGGGCCATGGGTGTGATCGGCGTCTCCTTGCGCACCCAGGTGACGATGTTGTGGGTGCGCTCCCTGGTGCCACCACCGGCTCCGTAGGTGACCGACACGAACGACGGCCGCAACGGTTCCAGCTCGGCGATCGTGCGGCCCAGCGTCAGCGCCGCTCCGTCGGACTTCGGCGGGAAGAACTCGAAGGACACGGTCGGGCGGCCCCGCCGCTGCCCGTCGGCGATGAGTTGTCCGATCTTCGCCACGGGCCGAATCGTAGGGGCTGGACCGGCCGCCGCTTCTTCGGCCTGGCTACTTGCACCTGAGTGTGCTCAGCCGCTCCGGCCGGCGGCACGACGGGCGGCCTCGATCGTGTTGGTGAGGAGCATGGCCCTCGTCATGGGGCCCACCCCACCCAGGCGGGGGGTGATCCACCCTGCCACCTCGGCCACCGACTCGTCCACGTCGGAGATGATCCGCTTGCCCTCACGGCTGACCCCCCCGCCCACCACGGCCGCCCCCGGCTTGACCATGTCGGGTGTGATCAGGCCCGGCGAGCCCGCCGCCGCCACCACGATGTCGCCCTGGCGAGTGTAGGCGGCCAGGTCGGCGACACCGGTGTGCACGACCGTGACGGCAGCGTTGGCCGAGGGCCGCTTGAGGGCCAGGAGCAGGGCCAGCGGCCGGCCGATCGTCAGACCCCGACCGACGATGACGACGTGGCTGCCCTCGATGGGCACGCCGTAGTGCTCCAGCAGGACCTGGATGCCGTGGGGTGTGCACGGCAGCGGGCCCTCGGCTCCCATGACCAGGCGCCCCAGGTTCACCGGGTGGAGCCCGTCCGCGTCCTTGTCGGGGTCGACGGCCAGCAGGGCCGCTCCCTCGTCGAGCTGGGGGGGCAGGGGGAGCTGGACGATGTAGGCGTGAACGGCGGGATCCTCGTTGAAGCGGCGGATCGTCGCCAGCAGGGCCTCGGAGTCGACCTCGGCGGGCAGGTGTTCGTGGGTGGAGGCGATGCCCACCTCGGCGCAGTCCTTGATCTTGGCACCGACGTATGTGGCGCTGGCCGGGTCGTCGCCCACCAGGATGGTGCCCAGCCCCGGCGTGGTGCCGGCCCTGGTGAGCTCGGCCGCCTCGACGGCCACCCTCGCCCTGATCTCGGCAGCCAGGGCGGCGCCGTCGAGCAGCTTGGCCGTCACGTCTCCTCCTCGGGTGGTCCGGACTCGCCGGGCTCCTCCAGTCGCAGCCGCACCGTGCAGTTGCCGGCTCGCGGATGGCGCAGCTCCACCTGCACCTCTGCGCCCGGCGGTCCGGTGACGATCCACTCGACCACCGCCCTGTCGGTGGTGACGTCGCGGTCCCATCGGGTGGTGTTGCGCTTCAGGGCCCGGCCCGACAGCTGGCCGAGCTCCACCTCGTCACGACCGCCGGCCCGGTGCACCCCCTGCGGCCGACGGAGGATGGCGGTCACCGGCTGCACCGCCTTGCGCTGCACGGCTCGCTCGGTGACGTTGGTCGGCAGCCAGCCGGTGTTCACCGCCACCACCCGGATCCGCCAGGTGACGGAGTCGGGGCCACCGACACGCTCCACCCTCGTGGGGCCCACGGCCAGCCGTGGGGTGATCAGGGCACAGAACAGGGCGGCTTGGGTCACCTTGGCTGCCTCGGCCTCCCGCAGGTGGGGTGGCGGGTTCACCCAGGCCTCCAGGGCGTGCCAGCCGCCCAGCTCCAGAGGCCCCAGCTGCGGGTGGTCGAACGGGTACCAGTCCACGAACGCCCCAGGTGCGTGCTCGTCCGCCCAGGCCAGCAGGCTGCGATCGTCGGAGGGAGGATGGTCGTTGTACCACTCGATCAGGTGGTGATCATCGCCGATGCCGGCCGCGGACATGATCGACCACAGCTCCCAGGTCCAGGCGAGGACCCCGAGGTGGTCGTAGGCCCAGTCGTCGCTGGCCCCGGCCTCGGTCTTGTGGAGGTCGTACTTGAAGTCGTGGAACACCGAGGCGTGCCTGTAGCCGGTGATCTGGCTGAGCCGCTTGCCGAGATCCTGGTAGAGGCGCAGGTCGAAGGTGGGGAACCGCTCGTCGGGATGTCCCGACCAGGGACGCAGGTGGACGCCACCGTGGGTGTGGTAGGCGACGTAGAGGCAGATGTTGGGTCGGGCCGCCATGGCCGCTACGGCCGCCGCCACCTCAGGCTCGGAGGTCGGGTAGGGACCGGCACCGTGCTGATCGGACTCCGGCGCCCACTCCATGGGCCAGTTGCGGTTCAGGTCCAACCCAGCCGGCTCCCTGGCGCCAGGGATGAGGAGGCCGTCGTAGTCGTGCACCTCGCCTTCGGGCAGCAGCCTGTAGTAGGGGCCGTCCCCCTCCTCGTCGGGTTGGCGCGCCACCAGGAGCCGGGGGTCGTCGGGGTCGGCCTTCCAGGGGCCGTATGGGTCGGTGACGCGCATGTCGAGGATGCGGCCGTCGCCGTCGACGTCGCCCCGCAGCACCCCGCGCAGCTCGGGCCGGGGCCCGGGCCAGGGCGCCGGCCACTCACGCACGCTCGAGCGCACGAAGCGGGGTGGGCGCCCCAGGGCCGCCTCCGCCCCGTCGGGGTTCAGGCGAGGCACGACGTAGACGGTGCGGGTGGCCAGCACGCGGTCGACCCGCTCGTCGCCACCGCGTCCGGACAGCAGGCGGTGGATGAGGTGGAGCGCAGCCAGCGACCCGGTCAGTTCCACGGAGTGGATGTTGGCCTCGATCCAGAGTGCCGGCTTGCCGGCCGCGGCGCCGGTCGAGGTATCGGTGATGGTGGCCAGCCAGATGTCCCGCCCCTCGTGGGAGCGACCAAGCGACTCCAGGCCCATCGACCCGGCGTGCTCGTCCTCCCACAGCTGGAGCAGGTCGGTCACCGCGTCGTAGGTGAGGAAGCGGTCGAAGGTCGGGGCGGTCAATGGCGGAAGTGGCGTTCGCCCGTGAGCACCATGATCAGGTCCTGCTCGTCGGCGGCGGCGATCACCTCGTCGTCGTTGACCGAGCCGCCGGGTTGGATGACCGCGGCCACGCCGGCCCCGGCGCAGACGTCCAGCCCGTCGCGGAAGGGGAAGAAGGCGTCGCTGGCGGCCGCACCGCCCTTGGCCCTGCCATCGGCCTTGCGGGCGGCGATCTCGGCCGCGTCGACCCTGCTCTGCTGGCCGGCACCGATGCCTACGGCCTGGCCGCCGGCCACGAGGACGATCGTGTTGGACGACACCGCCGCGCAGACCCGCCACGCCAGCTCCAGGTCCCGCCACTGCTCGGGGCTGGGCTGGGTCCTGGTCACCACCCGCCAGGCCGCTCGGTCCACGGCGACGGCGTCAGGCTCCTGGACCAGCGCGCCACCGTCGATCGAACGGACGTGGAGCGAGGCTCGGCCCGGGGGCTGCGCCTCGATCACCCGCAGGTTCTTCTTGGCCGAAAGGGTGGCCAACGCTTCTGGCTCGTAGGCGGGCGCCACGACGACCTCGGTGAACACCCCGGCCAACTTCTCGGCCATGGCCAGGGGGACGGCGCGGTTCACGGCCACGATGCCGCCGAAGGCCGACATCGGATCGCCGGAGTGCGCCCGCTCGTATGCGGTGGTGATGTCCTCGGCGATGGCCACGCCGCAGGGGTTGGCGTGCTTGATGATGGCCGCCGCCGGATAGTCGCCCAGCGAGTGGACCAGCCGCCAGGCCGCTTCCGTGTCGAAGAGGTTCAGGTAGCTGAGCTGCTTCCCGCCGTGCTGGGTGGCCAGGTCCCACCACGATGTGGCCCCGATCTGGCGGTAGCGGGCGCCCTGCTGGTGAGGGTTCTCGCCGTAGCGGAGGTCCTGGGCCCGCTCCAGGGCGAGGTGGATGGTGGCGGGCATCGGATCGGGGTCGTCGCGATCGAGCCAGGTCACGATGGCCGCGTCGTAGGTGGCCGTGTGAGCGAACGCCTTGCGGGCCAGCCGGCGCCGGATGGACGCCGACAGGGACCCGTGCTGGCCAAGCTCCGCCAGCACCTGGTCGTAGTCGGCCGGGTGGACCACCACGCCCACCCGGTGGTGGTTCTTGGCTGCGGCCCGCACCAGGGCCGGGCCGCCGATGTCGATCATCTCGACGGATGGGTCGGAGGCGAACGGATAGAGGTTGACCACGACGAGGTCGATGGGCTCGATGCCGTAGAGCTCCATGTCGGCGACGTGGTCGGGATCGGACACGTCGGCCAGCAGGCCGCCGTGGACCTTGGGGTGCAGGGTCACCACCCGGTGGCCCAGGATGGCCGGCACGCCGGTCAGATCGGCGACGTCGGTCACGGGCACACCGGCCTCCGCCACCGTGCGGGCCGTCCCTCCGCTGGAGACGATCTCCCAACCGAGCCGGTGCAGCCCTGCGGCCAGGTCGCCGATGCCGGTCTTGTCGTATGTGGACAGCAAGGCTCTCATCCGGCTCCCTCGAGCTGTTCCAGGTAGGAGCGGATGGTGGCCGGGTAGAGCCGTCGCTCCACGGACTTGATCCGCTCGTGGAGCGACTCGACGGTGTCGTCGTCGAGAACGGGCACGGCCTGCTGAGCCAGGATCGGGCCTGCGTCAACGTCGGGCGTGGCCAGGTGCACCGTGCAACCGGTCACCTTCACGCCGTAATCGAGGGCATCGCGCACGCCATGGGCTCCGGGGAACGACGGCAGCAGCGAAGGGTGCGTGTTCAGCACCCGACCGTCGAAGGCGTCGACAGCGCCCGCTGACAGCACGGTCATGAACCCGGCCATGACCACCACCTCCACGTCATGGCGACCCAGGACCTCGACCACCTCATCGGTGAAGCCGTCCCGGTCGAAGTCGGACCCGAAGCTGGTGCGCTCCACGATCTCGACGGGCACAGCGGCCGCCTCGGCCCGCTCGATGGCGGCGCACTTGCGGTCGACCACGACGACGGAGACATCGACACCGGCGTCGAGGACGGCCCCGAGGATCGATCCGGTTCCCGACGCCAGCAGCCCCACTCGCACAGCCGGCGACCGTAGCAGTCACCACCCGGCCCGCCGGCGGAGCCGATCTACAACCCGGCCACGATCTCGGCCATGAGCTCGCCTGCCTCGGTGGGGTTGCGACCCACCTTGGCGCCGGCATCGCGCAGTGCCTCGATCTTGGCCGCCGCCGTGCCCTTGCCGCCCGAGACGATGGCACCGGCGTGGCCCATCTTCTTGCCTGCAGGAGCGGTCACGCCTGCGATGTAGGCGGCCACCGGCTTCGTCATCTTGGTGCCGATGAACTCCGCCGCCTCCTCCTCACCGGAGCCACCGATCTCGCCGATCATCATCACGGCCTTGGTCTCGGGGTCGGCCTCGAACGCCTCGAGGCAGTCGATGAAGCTCGTCCCCGGCACCGGGTCCCCACCGATGCCGACGCAGGTGGTGCAGCCGACGTCCTTCTGCTTCAGCTCGTAGAGAGCCTGGTAGGTGAGGGTGCCCGACCGACTGACGATGCCCACGGGCCCGCCCGGCTTGGCGATGTGTCCGGCCGTGATGCCGATGTTGGCCCGGCCCGGGCTGATGATGCCAGGGCAGTTCGGCCCCAGGAGCCGAACCCCGGGGTGGTCACGCCGGAGCTTGGCGTAGAAGTACGCCTCGTCGTGCATGGGCACGCCCTCGGTGATGACGGTGATGAACTCGATCCCGCCCTCGGCCGCCTCGAGCACAGCGGAGCGCACCCCAGGGGCAGGGATGAACACGCAGCTGGCGGTGGCGCCGGTGGCCTCGACGGCCTCGGCCACGGTGGCGAAGATGGGCACGCCGTCGACATCGGTGCCCGCCTTGTTGGGGTTCGTCCCCGCCACCACCTGCGTGCCGTAATCCCGGTTCAGCAGGCCGTAGTAACGCCCCTGGCTGCCCGTCAGGCCCTGGTAGACGACCCTGGTCTTCTCGTCCACGAAGATGCTCACGCCGCACTCCTCAGCGATCGGCCAGCTCGACGGCACGGCGGGCCGCGTCGAGCATCGTCGGCTCCACCATCAGCGTGTCCGAGAGGTGCGGTTCGAGGATGGTCCGCCCCTCGTCGGCGTTGGTGCCGTCGAGCCGGATGACGATGGGGGCCTCGATGTCGACCCGGCCGATGGCCTCGACGATGCCGTTGGCGACCTCCTCCCCGCGGGTGATGCCCCCGAAGATGTTGATGAAGATCGACTTCACGTCGGGGTCGTTGTTGATGACCTCCAGGGCCCCGGCCATCACGTCGGCGTTGGCGCCCCCGCCGATGTCCAGGAAGTTGGCCGGCTTGCCCCCGACCTGGTTCACGACGTCGACCGTGCTCATGGCCAACCCGGCGCCGTTGGCGATCACCCCCACCGAGCCCTCCAGGCCCACGTACTGCAGGCCCTTGGCGTGTGCCGCCGCCTCGCGCTCGTCACGGCTCTGCGTCTCGTCGTACTCGCTCAGGTCGTGGCGGAAGGCGGCGTTGTCGTCGAGGGTGACCTTGGCGTCGAGCACGTGCACCCGGTTGTCGGGGGTGAGTATCAGGGGATTGATCTCCACCAGGTCGGCATCACCGTCGACATACGCCCGGTAGAGCTTCGACAGGACGGCCACCGTGCCTTCGACTGCCACAGGGTTGAGGTTGGCGGACTCGACCCAGGCTCGGCACTGCGCCTCGCTGAGGCCCTCGGTGGGGTCGACGTGGATGCGGGCGATGGCTTCGGGATGGGTGGCCGCAACCTGCTCGATCTCCACCCCACCCTCGGCCGAGAGCATGCCCAGGTGCAGCTTGGCCGAGCGGTCGAGGGTGAAGCTGGCGTAGTACTCCTCGGAGATGTCAGAGGCCTTCTCGATCCACAGGCGTCGCACGATGTGCCCGCCGATGTCCAGGCCCACGATGTTGCCGGCATGGGTGGCCACTTCCTCGATGGTGGCCGCGAACTTCACGCCGCCGGCCTTGCCGCGACCGCCGGTGTGCACCTGAGCCTTGACCATGACGGGGACACCGAGCCGCTCGGCCGCCCCGACTGCGTCGTCGACGCTGAAGGCAACCTCCCCCGGGCTCACGGGCAAGTCGTAGCGGGCGAAGAACTGCTTGCCCTGGTACTCGAAGAGATCCACTCCTCCTCCTGCGTGGCGGTCGATCCGGGCCCAGGCGGCCCGCCGACCGGCTCGCCATACTAGGCAGCGGCCCTTCGCGGGCCCGAACCGTCGGTCCGAGGTTCGGGCCTGGGCCCCTCGGCGGGGAGCTCTGCCAACCGGCCCAGGGGGGCGGGCTGCATACTGATCGGCGTGGTCGTCGAAGGGGCCGACGGGGCCCCGCCATCGGGGAACGGCCCACGGCCGCCGCGGGCGCGCCGTCCGGCCCGCTCGGACACCCGCGCCATCGTGGTCGCGGCCGGCGTGGTGGCCGTGCTGGTCGTGGCAGTGGTGGTCGTCTCGGTCCTGCCGACGTTCCGTAACCGTGACACGTCCAACCTCGGCGACGACGTGTACGACATCTCGGCCTCCACGGTCAGAGCCCGCTCACCGCTGCTGCTCAACGACCTGGCCGGGGGAGAGCGGGCCCTGTGGGTCACCCACGTGGGCGACGACGAGGTGACCGGCTACCACGCCTTCGCGGCGGTGGCCTCCGACGGCTGCCTCGTCACCTTGGACCGGGACACACTCGACCTCATCGATTCCTGCGACGGCTTGGTGGTCCCGCCCGACGGCGCCGGACAAGAGCGGTTCCCCGTCACCTACGACGACGGTCGGCTCATCATCGACCTCAACTTCGCCGACCGCGACACCGGCTGACGGCCCTCACCGCCCAAGCCGGCCGGACGGGCCGTCTCAGAGCTTCTCGAGCGGCGCCCAGCTCAGGAGCAGGCGCTTCTCCCCCGCATCGGAGAAGTTGACCACAGCCTCGGCCTTGTCGCCGCTGCCGATGATGTCGAGCACCACTCCCTCGCCCCAGCGGGCGTGGCGAACGTCGTCGCCGGCCCTTATGCCAAGGCTGCCGTGGCGGGAAAGGTCCCGCCCTGACTCCATGGCCCGCTCCACCACCCGGTCGCGCGCCCGCTCGCGGCGCTGCCGGCGCCGCTCCTCCTGCTCCTCGGACAGCACCAGGCCCGACGCGCCGCGGTCAGCTCCGCCCGCACCCCCACCCTCTCCCCTGCCACGCTCCGTCCAGCGATCGTCGCCCCAGCCCCCCAACCGCCGCAGCGAGCTGCGTCCGGCGCTGCGGGCGCCGCGGTCGGGCGAGCGGTCCTCGATGAGCTCGACGGGGATCTCCTCGAGGAACCGGCTCGGCGGGTTGTACTGCGTTGACCCGAACAAGGTGCGGCTCCAGGCGTTGGTCAGGTAGAGGTGGCGCTCGGCGCGCGTGATCCCGACGTAGCAGAGCCTGCGCTCTTCCTCGAGCTGGTCTGGCTCGGACAGCGAGCGGATGTGGGGGAACACCCCGTCCTCGAGACCCATGATGAACACCACGGGGAACTCGAGGCCCTTGGCCGAGTGCAGCGTCATGAGCAGGACCGACGTCTCGTCGTCGCCGAGATCGTCGGTGTCGCTGACCAGGCTCACCTGCTCCAGGAACTCCTCAGCCGAAGTGAACTCCTCGGCCGTGCCCACGAGCTCGGCCAGGTTCTCGAGCCTCCCTTCGGCCTCGATGGAGCGCTCGGCGCGCAGCTCGTCGAGGTACCCGGAACGGTCCAGGGCGCGCCCGAGCACGGCCGCCGGCCCCTCGTCGCGCACTTCCTCCAGCCCCGCCAGCAGCTCCAGGAACCGCTCGATGCCGGTGGCGGCGCGCCCGGTGACACCCGCTTCGTAACTGTGGTGCAGGCCCTCGAGGAACGACACGCCGGCCGCGGTCGACCATGCGTCGAGCTTGCCGATGCTGCCGTCGCCGATGCCGCGCTTGGGGACGTTCACGATGCGCTTCAGTGACACCTCGTCGGCGGGGTTCACGACCGCACGGAGGTATGCCAGCGCGTCCTTCACCTCCTTGCGGTCGTAGAACCGGGTACCGCCGATGACCTTGTACGGCACTCCGTGGCGTACGAGGTGCTCCTCGAGGATGCGGGACTGGGCGTTGGTGCGGTAGAAGACGGCGAGGTCGCCCCATCGCAGCTCGCTCCCGTCGTGCAGGCGGGCGATCTCGGCGGCCACCCAGGCCGCCTCGTCGACCTCGTCGTCGCCCTGGTAGCGGATGATCCGGTCGCCTGGCCCCCGGTCTGTCCACAGGTCCTTGGGCTTGCGCCCGACGTTGTGGGCGATGACGGCGTTGGCTGCGTCCAGGATGGTCTGCGTGGACCGGTAGTTCTGGTCCAGCACCATCGTGGTGGTGTCGGGGAAGGCGCGCTCGAACTCGAGGATGTTGCGGATGTCGGCCTTGCGGAACGCGTAGATGGACTGGTCGGCATCGCCCACCACGAAGACGTTGCGGTGCAGCGCCCCGAGGCGCAGGACGATCTCGTTCTGGGCCCGGTTGGTGTCCTGGTACTCGTCCACCAGCACGTGCTGGAACCGCTGCTGGTAGTGGGCCAGCACATCGGGCTGGGTCGAGAGGAGCTCGACGGTGACACCCAGCAGATCGTCGAAGTCCATGGCCCCTGCCCTGCGCAGGCGCTGCTGGTACTCCTCGTAGACGTCGGCCATGCGGCGTTCCAGCATCGAGCCGGCCCGGTCCCTGGCCTCCGCCGGCGACACCAGGTCGTTCTTGGCGGCCGAGATCTGGGCGTGCACGGACCGGGGCGGGAACTTCTTCACGTCCAGGTTCAGGTCCCTCAGCACGTAGTTGGTGAGGCGCACGGCGTCGGCCTGGTCGTAGATGCTGAACGCGGACGGGTACCCCAGGACGGAGGCATCACGGCGGAGGATGCGCACGCAGGCCGAATGGAACGTCGACACCCACATCTTGCGGGCCACTGGCCCCACCAGGGCGGCCACCCGCTGCTTCATCTCGTCGGCGGCCTTGTTGGTGAACGTGATGGCCAGGATCTCGAAGGGGCTCACGCCCTCGCTCTCGATCAGCCATGCGATGCGGTGCGTCAGCACCCTGGTCTTGCCGGAGCCGGCTCCTGCCACCACCAGCGCCGGCCCGCCGAGGTGCAGGACCGCGTCGTACTGCGCCGGGTTCAAGCCCTGGATGACCGGGGTTTCAGGCATGTCATTCGGACTCTACCGAGGCGCCGCGGTCCGGCGCCGCCGGCAGCCTCAGCCGTCCCCGGACCGGTCGGCGCCCCCACCGGCCTCACTGGTTCCGGCTGCGCCGGCGGTGGCGGGCGACACGGGATCGAGAGCGTCGACGGTGTAGGTCACGCGCGGGTCCCAGATCAGCCAGCCCGATGTGCCGAGCTCCTCGGCCGCTTCCAGCTGGGCACGGACCTCGGGCTCGCCGTATGTGACCCCCATCGAGAAGTCCTGGATCCAGGGGACGAGCACGGCTCCCGTTCCCTTCACCGCCTCCACGAAGTCGGCCAGAGAGGCCTTGACGATGTCGTAGGGCTGGGACTCGGGCGTCTCGACGTTGTACTCGCCGTCCGTCCACAGCGCCGGGTAGACCATCGGGGCGACGTAGTCGCTGCTCGCAGCGATGGCGGGGACGTCCTGGGCGATCTGTTCCGGGCGGGTCACGGCGATGCCGAACACCGACGCGCCCTGCACCACGCCCTTCTCCCGCAGCAGGGCGTGGCTGCGGGACAGGAAGTCGGCGATGTGCTCGCTCGACAGCTTGTCGCCGATCACGGGCACGATCATGCTGTCGGGCGGGCCCTCGGGCCTGCGGATGTAGTCCCAGATGACGTCGTCCACCCCGGCGTCGGCCGCCTCCAGGGCCAGCTCGAGGTTGTAGCGCTGCACCTCGGGGTGCGCGTAGTTGCTGAAGCCGCCGTACTTGCCGTGCGGCCGGCCGTCCGCGGTCTGGATGACCCAGTCCTCCAGGCCTGCCTCCCAGGCGTAGGCGCTGAGGACGGGATCACGGAACGCCACGATCCGGCCGATGACGCGGACCCCCAGCCCGTGGAGCTCGTCGACCGCCTCCTCTAGGTCGTAGCGATCCATCACTGACCCCGCCGCCAGCCCGATCTCGCTGGTGGAGTCGAAGCCGATCTCGCCCGCTTCGTCCTTGAGGTCGAGCTCGACGGCGTTGATCCGCCCGTCGGCGATCATGTCGAGGATCCCGGCCTTCAGCTCCTCGTGGGCCCAGGCTGCGGCGGACACGTGGACCGCCCGAACCTCGGGGTACTCGACGGGGACGACCGTGGTCATCTCGACCACGTTGCCGGCCTCGTCGGTGGCCCGCAGGGCGATGGGTTTCGTCGGGGGCAGGTCGAAGTCGAGGCGGAAGGTGCCGTTGGCTGCGACCTCGTGGGGCTCGCCGTTGACGGTCATCGTGGCACCGGGCTCGAGCCAGCCGTCGAGGCGGACCGGTTCATCGATGGGCACGGGGTCGAACTGAACGGGCACGTCGAACACGGGCGGCTGGGAGTCCACGATGAAGCTGACCGAGGTGCTGACGGAACCGAACAACGAGCGGGGCACCACCACCTCGAGCGAGTGCTCGCCGTCGCTGATGCCGTCCGGCACCCAGGAGATGCGGCTGCCGGCCCACAGGATGTCCTCACGCTGGCGCCCGTCGAGCAGGACCGTGGCGTTACCGACCTCACCCCCCTCGACGTCGATGGACACGATCCCGCCCGCGAGGTCACGTCCCGTGCGGTACTGGCCCTCGGTCACGCCGTTGACCGTGATGTCGACGCGCTGGATGTGGCGGACGATGAAGAACCCGGCCACCACCAGCGCCAGGCAGATGACCACGAAGACGATGGTGCCGATCAGGGGCGAGCCCGCCCCGAACCGCCATCGAACCCGGTCCTCGGCGCGTGCGAAGCCCACCGGGGCGCGCGTCGTCACGGCGCGGACGACCATGCCGTCGCGGATCACCGTGTTGCGATAGGGCCGAACCGTCGGCCTGGACGGCTGCACGGATCGCCATTCTGTTCGATGCGACCCGCCGGCGCACCTCGGAGCGGTTCCAGATGGCCCGAGGCTCATTACGCTGCCCGCCCGTGACCGCGCTGCGACCCTTCCGCTTCGGGATCCAGGCCCCGGGTGGCGGTGACGCCTCGGGCTGGAAGGAGCTGGCCCGAGCCGCGGAGGACCTCGGCTACGACACCCTCACCATGCCCGATCACTTCGACCGCCAACTGGCACCCGGTCCGGCCCTGGCCACCGCGGCGGCGGTGACGACGCGGCTGCGCATCGGCACCCTCGTCTACGGCGTCGACTACCGCCACCCGGTCACGCTGGCCAAGGAGGCAGCCACCCTCGACGTGGTCTCCGACGGCCGTTTCGAGCTCGGCCTGGGCGCGGGTTGGATGCGGTCGGACTACGACCAGGCCGGACTGGCCTACGACCCCGCAGGCGTTCGCATCGAACGCATGGTCGAGTTCCTCGGGGCCGTCCGGGCCCTATGGGGCCCTGGGCCAGTGGAGGTCTCCGGTCACCACGTGTCGATCAACGGGCTGGACGGGCAGCCCAAGCCGATCCAGAAGCCCGGGCCCCCGATCCTCGTCGGCGGGGGCGGCCGGCGCATGCTCACCACCGCCGCCACCGAGGCCGACATCGTGGGCGTCAACTTCAACCTGGCCGGCGGCGTCATCGGGCCCGACGTCGGCGCCGACGCCACCGCCGAGCGCGCCGACGAGAAGGTGGCCTGGGTCCGCCAGGCGGCCGGCGACCGCTTCGAGCAGTTGGAGCTCCACATCCGGGTCTTCGTGGCGTCGGTCACCGAGGACCGTCGGGGCCTGGCCGAGACGGTG
>Ga0256867_10000492_pt1 | contig 15543 bp, 14 predicted proteins | sample RVTome_15_FD_185939 | JGI IMG/M metagenome (GOLD analysis project Ga0256867, IMG submission 185939) | Soil microbial communities from uranium-contaminated site in the Upper Colorado River Basin, Wyoming, United States - RVT150D86 (HiSeq) ... | reverse complement strand
GGGGCCGCGCGCCCGGCGGACGGCTAGGGGTCGGCGGCGGCGAGGACGGCCTTGACGATGCCGTCGTAGCCGGTGCAGCGGCAGAGGTTGCCGGAGAGCGCGATCCGCACCTCGCCCTCGGTCGGCGACGGGTTGCCGGCCAGCAGGGAGGTCGCCGAGATCAGCATCCCCGGGGTGCAGAAGCCGCACTGGACGCCGCCGTGCTCGAGAAACGCGCGCTGGAGCGGGGCGAGCTCGTCGGCGCCGGCGAGGCCCTCGACGGTCGTCACCTCGCGGCCCTCGGCCTGGAGGGCGAGGTACGAGCAGGAGTTCACCGGCTTGCCGTCGAGCAGCATCATGCAGGCGCCGCACTCGGAGTCGTCGCAGCCCTCCTTGGCGCCGGTGAGCCCGACCTCGTCGCGGACCGCGGAGAGGAGCGTCGTCCCCGGGGCAACCTCGAGCGGGTAGGGGACACCGTTCACGGTCAGCGTCAGCGGCAACTTCACGCGACGCCCCCGAAGACTGCGCTGCTGGCGGGAACCTGGACGGCCTCGCCTCGGGCGCGGGCGACGGCGGCCGTGAGCGCCCGGCGCGCCACGACCTCGGCCATCGCGCGGCGGTAGTCGGCCGAGGCGCGCACGTCGGAGATCGGCTCGGCTGAAGCAGCTGCGGCGGCGGCCGCCGCGCGCACGGCCTCGGGCCCTGCGTCGGTGCCTGCCAGCGCCGCCGCGGCTTCGGGCACGAGGCGGATCGTAGGCGCGAGCGCCGTGATCGCCACGCCGGCCCGGTCGACCGCCCCGCCGGCGAGGCGGACCGCCGCGGTCGCGCCGACGACGGCGATCTCCATCTGCCGCCGGTACTCGAGCCGGACGTAGGCGCTGCCGGTGCCGTCCTCGGGCAGCGGTACGTCCACCGCCGTGAGAAGCTCGCCGGGCGCCGCCGAGGTCGAACCCGGGCCGGTCATCAGCTCCGCAACCGGCACCTGCCGCTCGCCGGCCTCCGAGCGCAGCGTCGCGGTCGCGGCGAAGACCATGAGCGGCCCGCCGGTCTCCATCGCCGGCGAGGCGTTCATCAGGTTGCCGCCGATCGTCCCGTGCGCCCGCGTGGCGTGCGAGCCGACGATGGCGGAGGCGTCGGCGAGCGCGGTCAGCCGCTCGAGGACGACGGGGTCGCCCGCGATCTCGGCATGGGTGACGAGCGCGCCCAGGCGGAGCCGGCCGTGCACCGCCCCGAGCCCGCGGAGGTCGTCGAGGCGGTGGATGGCGACGATGCTGTCCGGAAGCGGCGCCTTGCCCTGGCGGGCGCCGACGACGAGGTCGGTCCCCCCTGCCACCGGCCGCGCACCGCCCGCGAGCGCGGCGAGCACCTCGTCCACGGTGGCGGCCGAGACGAACGCGGTGGTCATCGCGATTGTCCCGCGCCCACGGCCCAGACCCGCTCCGGCGTCATGGGCAGCTCGCGCACGCGGTCGCCGACGACCCGGGCGATCGCGTTGGCGATGGCGCCCGGCGTGGGGACCGTCGGTGGCTCGCCGACGCCCTTCGTCCCCAGCGGGCCGCCGTTCTCGGCCGGCGTCTCGATCCACTCGACGTCGATGCGCGGCGCGTCCGCGGCGGTCACGAGCTTGTAGTCGAGGAAGTGTGGGTTGCGCTGGCGCCCGTCCTCGTCCAGCTGCGACGCCTCGAGGAGCGCCTGCCCGATCCCCATGACCACGCCGCCGTACACCTGTCCGCTCGCGCCAACGCGGTTCACGATCGTGCCAGAGTCGTGGACGGCCGCGACCTGCAGGACGCGCACGACGCCGGTCTCCCGGTCGACCTTGACGCGCACGGCGTGGGTGAAGACCTGCGGCTCGAGGAACGACTCCATGCCGAGGCGGCCGAGGCAGCCCTCCGCGTTGCACGGCGGGTTCCTCGGCGGCCGGCCGGAGCCCTTGCCGATCAGCCGCTCGCCGGAGCCGGCGAGGCTGGAGATGGCGATGGCCCGGTCCGGCGCGCCGACGACCCGCACTTGCCCGTCCGCGAGCTCGAGGTCCTCCCGGGCGACCTCGAGCCGCTTCGCGGCCATGTCGAGCAGCAGGTCGCGCACCTCGCCGGCGGCGGCCACGACCGCGCGTCCGTTGTTCATCGTCGTCTGGGAGCCGGAGGAGCCCGCGTCGAACGGTGCCGCCTCCGTGTCCTGGTAGAGGATCGAAAAGTCGGAAGGATCCATGCCGAGCACCTCCGCGGCCAGGAGCGGCAGTGCCATCACGGCACCGCTGCCGTTCTCCTGCGCGCCGGTGACGATCGTGCCCGAGCCGTCGGCGTTGAGCTTCACGTAGGCGCCCGAAGGGTTCCCGAAGGACGGCCACCAGCCGGACGCGACGCCGATCGCCTCGTCGGCGGAGAGCTCGCCCTCCGGCGCGATCAGCTCGATCGCGCGCTCGAGCGTCTCCCGGACCGCGATCGGGCCGAGCACCTGCCGCGTCGGGCCCTCGGAGCCCTCCCGGACCAGCGTGCGCCGGCGCAGCTCGACCGGGTCGAGCCCGAGCGCCTCCGCCAGCTCGTCCATGTGCTGCTCGAGCGCCCAGCAGACCTGCGGCGCCGTCGGCGCGCGGATGGAGCCCGAGGGCTGGTTGTTCGTGTAGACGAGCGTCGACTCCACGTTCACGTTCTCGAGCTCGTACGGCCCGCAGGCGTGCATCGCCGCCATCTGCGCGAAGAAGCCGCCCTCGCCGCAGTAGGCGCCGCCGTCGAGGACGAGCCGGCCGCGGCGGGCCACGATCGTCCCGTCGCGGCGGGCGCCGGTCTCGAGCTCGATGACCATGCCCTCGCGCCGGTGGTCGGGCGCGATGAACTCCTCCTCGCGCGAGAAGACGAGCTTCACCGGCCGCCCGGCCGCGCGCGCGAGCGCGGCGACGTGCCCCTCGTAGTGGAAGTCGCACTTCGAGCCGAAGCCGCCGCCGAGCAGCGGCACGACGATGCGGACGTGCGACTGCGGGATCTCGAGCACGTGCGCGACGCCGGCCCTGGCCGCGTACGGAACCTGCGTCGAGCTCCAGACGGTCACCCGGTCGCCCTGCCACTGGGCCAGGAGCGCGCGAGGCTCGATCGGCGCACCCTGCGAGGCGTCAGTGACGTAGCGGCCCCTGACGACGACGTCGGCCTCCGCGATCGCGGCCTCGGCGTCGCCCTTCACGATCGTCGAGTAGCCGAGGACGTTGCCGTGACGGCCGAGCTCCTCGTCGCCCTCGTAGGCCTCCCAGTCGGGGTGGACGAGCGGCGCGCCGTCCTCGAGAGCCGCCTCGATGTCCGTCACGACGGGCAGGGGCTCGTACTCGACCTCGATCGCCGCCGCAGCCTCCGCCGCGATCTCCGGCGTCAGCGCCGCAACGGCGGCGACGACGTCGCCCTCGAAGCGGACCCGGTCGCGGGCGAAGAGGAGCCGGTCCTGCACGAGGTCCCCGTAGAGGACGTCCGGGAGGTCCTCGTGGGTGACCACGGCGAGGACGCCCGGGAGCGCGCGCGCGCGGCTCGCGTCGACCGAGACGATGCGCGCGTGGGTGTGGTCCGCGTAGCGGAGCTTGGCGTGGAGCTGCCCGGGCAGGCTGAGGTCGGCCGTGTACCGCCCGGAGCCGGTGACCTTTTCCTTGCCGTCGGGCCGCAGGAACGCGGGACGCTCGGTCTCGGCGACGCTCATCGCCGCGGAGCATAGTCACCGCGAGGCGCTCAGTCCTCGGCGAGGTAGTGTCTGCGCTCCTCCGCCGTCAGCTCCCGCCCCGTGGCGGCAAGGCGCCGGTCGGCGAGCGCGAGGAGCTCCTCGACGCCGCCGCAGACCTCGCAGGCGTAGCGGCTGAGCGAGCCGTCGGCCTCCCACGAGCTGCTCACCGGTGAGGGCGGATCGACGCCGACGGCGAGAAGCCGGCCCGGATCTGACGGATCCGCGAGCAGAGCTCGTCCTGTGGCAGTGCGCGGTTGAACAGCGGGCTCGACCCGACGTCGCTCAGGAGCCTCGTGCAGGCGACCGCCGAGGCGGGATCGAGCTCGAGCTCGGAGTCGGCGAGCTCGCAGGCGAGCAGCTCGAGCTCGTCGGCCACGGCGTCCACGCGCGCCCCGCCCGGCTGCCGCAGCAGGCCCCGGATCACCGCGGCGGAGTCGCGGCGCCTCTCCAGCGTGGCTTCCCGCGCCGCGCAGGCCAGGACCTCGGAGATGACGTAGGCGTCGCGCTCCCCCGCCAGGCGGTCGACCAGATCCCAGCGGCGCCAGAGCGCGGTCATTCCCCGCACCCCGAGGACGAGGCCTCCGACGAGGAGCGGCAGGGCGAGCGCCGGGAGCACCTGGGTCGCGCCGACGGCGAGCCCGAGCGCCAGCAACGCGAGGCAGAGATCGTCGCGCTCCTCGCGGCGCAGCTCGCCGAGACGCTCGGAGGCTTCGTCGATCGCCCGCGCGTACATGTCGAGAAGAACTCTTCGCGCCCGGACGCCCGGCGGCATCGGTGCGGAGACGGAGCAGCGTCGCGGCTTTCCCACAGCTCCGCGGGGCGCGCCCGTCGACCGAAGGATCGCGGCGTGGACACGGCGGACCCTGCAGCAGGCACGGCGCTGCACGAGGGAGCCGAGCCGCCGATCCGCGCGGCCGAGGTCGTCGCGGCTCTCTCGCTCGCGACCGACCTGGGCACGGGGCAGCCGCTCGAGCACGCGCTGCGAACGGCCGTGCTCGCGGTCCGTCTCGGCGAGCTCGCGGGCGCATCCGCTCAGGAGCTCGCGGACACCTACTACGTCGCACTCCTGCACTCAGCCGGGTGCACCTCGGACGGACACGAGGCGGCAGCTGTACGGCGACGACATCGTGCCCAGAGCGGCGTTCGCGCTCGTCGACTCGGGCAACCCCGCGGAGGTCCTCGCCTTCCTCAGGTCCAACGTGGGACTCGGTCGCGCCCCGGAGCTCCGCGCCATGATGGTCGAGGAGGCCATCGACCACGGCCTCCCGGTGGCCCGGCAGACGCTGGCCATGCACTGCGAGGTGGCGCAGCGCTTCGCCGGGTGGCTCGGCTTCGGCTCGGGCGTCCAGGCGGCGCTGGAGCACGTTTTCGAGCGCTGGGACGGCCTGGGCTTCCCGGGCCTCGCCGGCGGCGACGCGATCCCACTGCCGATGCGTCTCCTGCACGTGGCGAGGGACGTCTCCGTCTTCCTCTCCGCCGCGGGGCCAGGCGAGGCACGCGCCGTCGTCGAGCGGCGGGCGGGCTCCGCGTACGAGCCGCGGCTCGCCGCCCTCGCGGCGCACAACCTCGACGACATCCTCGCCGAGCTGGACGAGACGCGACTATGGGAGCAGGGGCTCGAGAGCGAGCCGTTGCCGCGGGCCCGGATGGCGGGCGATCGGATCGACTCGGCGCCTCGCGGCGATCGCCGCGTTCACCGACCTCAAGTCGCCGTGGCTGCGCGAGCACTCGACGGGGGTGGCCGAGCTCGCAGAGGCCGCGGCCTGGCGCCTCGGCCTCCCGGAGGACACCGTCGCGCTCGTGCGGCGCGCCGCGCTCGCGCACGACCTCGGCCGAGTCGGCGTGTCGAACGCAATCTGGGAGAAGCCGGGGCCCCTCGGCTTCGGGGAACGGGAGCGGGTGCGGCTCCACCCTCACTTCTCCGAGCGGGCATTCGCCCAGTCAGCGGCGCTCGCTCCGATCGGGCTCTTAGCCGGCTCCCACCACGAGCGGCTCGACGGATCCGGCTACCACCGCGGCACGCGCGGCCCGGCGCTCGATCGGGCGGCCCGCCTCCTCGCCGCCGCGGACTGCTACGGCGCGAGGCGCGACCGTACCGGCCGGCCCTCGACACCGGAGCGGCGGAGGCCGAGTTCCTGCGCGAGGCCGGGCAGGGCCGGCTCGACGCGGAAGCGGTCGACGCGGTGCTCGCCGCCGCGGGCCACCGCGTAGCGGCATCCACCACAACAGCGCCGAGCGGGACGGAAGGCAGCTGGACGTCGGCTGCTGCATCGTCTTCGAGGTCGAGGACGGCCGGATCGTCGACGGCAGGGAGCACTTCTTCGACCTCCACGCCTGGGACGAGTTCTGGTCGTAGCCGGGGCCGGCAGAACCGGCGCCCTCAGGGTCGCCCCGCTCAGCTTCCGAACCAGCGCTCCAGGTGCTCGGTCTCGAAGGCGGCCTTCTCGGCCGCGTGCGCGGCGCTCGGGCCGGTGATCGAGACGACCGGCTCGGGCTCGGCGTACCAGTGGCCCTCGACGAGCGCCGCCGCGTCCGACCCGATCTCGATCGGGCAGGAGCCGCTGCCGTCGAATGGCGCCGGAGCCTCCCCTCCGCGCAACTCGGCCGCGATCGCCCGCGCCACCCGGGTGCCCTGCAGCTCCGCCATGACGCCGGCCTTGGGGAGCGGCAGGCCGCTCGCGAGCGGGATGAGGGTAACGTCCCCCACGGCGTAGACGCCTTCGTGCTCCGTCGCGAGCGTGCCCGGGTCGACCGCGATCCATCCGTGTCCCGCCGTGAGCCCGCTGTCGGCGACGACGGCGGGCGGCCGGTGGGGTGGGACCGCGATCAGCAGGTCGTAGGGAAGCTCGCCCTCGGCGAGCACGACGAGGCCGGGCTCCACGCGCTCGGTCTTCGCTCCGAGCCGGTGGGAGATGCCGCGTTCGGTGAGCTGTCGCCCCATCCACTCCGAGCCCTCGCGGCCGGCGTTCGGCATGAGCAGCGGCTGGAGCGTCGCCACCGAGAGTTCGGTTCGCTCCCGCAGGCCGCGGGCGAGCAGCTGCTCGTGGAGCTGGAGGACGCACTCGTACGGTGCGGGCGGGCACGGGTACGGAGCGCCGGCGACGAGGACGACGATCCGCCCGCCGGCGAAGGCCCCGAGCGCCTCGGCTGCAGCCGGGACGCCGGCGAAGCTCCACACGTCGTGCCCGTGCTCTCCCAGCCCCGGCACGAGGTCGGGGCGGGACACCGCGCCGAGCGCGACCACGAGCTGGTCGCCGTCGAGCCAACCGTCGGGTGTCTCGGCGCGCCGCCCGGATGCGTCGATCGCCTGGATCTCCGCCTGGAGGAACTCGACGCCGTGCCGCGCGAGCAGGGCCCGCGGCCGGCTGCCGTCGGCGATCGACCCGCGACCGACCAGCTCCCAGAGCTTGCGCAGGCCCATGGCGAACTGCGGCGCGCGGTCGACGAGCACGAGCTCGTGGTCGCCGCCGAGGAGCCGTCGCAGCTCGACCGCCGTCGCGATGCCGCCGAAGCCGCCGCCGAGGATGAGGGTGCGGGCGCTCACGCCTCGCTCCCCGAGCGGGCGACGACCTCGAGCTCGGTAGGGGCGAACTTGTCGACGAACTGCTGCACCCGGCTCATCCGCTCCTTGAACTCGGGATGCCCCTTCCAGCCGCGCACCGCCTCCAGGTCGTCCCACCCGACGACGCTCACGTACCGGCCCTCCGCGCGCAGGTCCCGCGCCAGGATCCCGTCACCGGCTCCGTCCAGCGCCGCGGCCCACCCCGCGAACTCCTTCCAGGCCGCGACGAACGCCTCCTCCTGCCCGGGAAACGGCTGCCACGAGCCCGTGGTGTAGACCGGATAGTCGGGCGCATGCATTGGTGCCTCCTCTGGGGATCGCGGCGGACGGTGCGTGTGCCGCTGCTGGGGCGCGACCCGAAGCCCCAGGGTGCCATCGTACGATGACTGGGTCGCGACGTTCCCGGTGCACCTGTCGATCTGGCGAGCTCCCGTCGCGGCGACTCGGCTCCTAGCTCTCGGGGACCGCCAGGAGGGTGCGATCGAAGAAGCCGACGACCCGCCGCTCGTACTCCTGGGGCTGAGCCTCGATGCCTGCCATGTGCTTCGAACCGGGAACCTCCCAGATCTCCTTGTGCCCCCGCGCCTGCTCGTACCAGCCCTCGTTGGCCGGCCTCTCCTCCGGCTGGCCCCGCTCTCCGTAGACGAAGAGCACGGAGCCGGGGATCGTCGGCACGAGGCTCTTGAGGTCGGAGGGCGGCAGGTCGCTGCTGTTGAGGGCCGACGCCGCCGTGAAGATGGCGCGTCCCACGAGGACGTCCCACCTCGCCCCCCCGTTGGCCCAATCGTCCCGGACGGAGCGGCCGCTGGCCCCCTCGATCATGATCGCCTTCAGCGCGCCCGACTCGGCTGCCGCGACGATCATCATCTCGCCCCCGACCGACAGGCCGACGCCGCCGATCTTGCCCGGGTCGACATCGGGACGGCTCTGGAGGAACCCCACGGCGGCGTGAATGTCGCGCTCGCCTTCCCAGCCAAGCAGGTTCGGATCGCCCTCGCTCTCGCCCTCGCCTCGGCGATCGAAGAGGAGGACGCCGTAGCCGTGATCCGCGAGCATCCTTGCCCGCGACTGCGAGCCCGCGCGGCCGGGGAACGAGATCACCGCTGCGCCGTTCTGCGACTCGATGTACCAGCCCTTCAGGAGCAGGCCGTCGCTTGTCTCGAGCTCGACATCCTCGTAGGGAGCGCCGAGGTCGGGAGCCGGAACGTGCGCGCGAGCCACGTGCGTGATGACGTACGAGAACACGAACGGAAAGAAGACGAACGCCACGAGGACGAGCGTGAGCACAGCGAGGAGCAGCCGCCGACCGTAACGCCACCAGAGCCGGTCGTTGCGGCGTCGCGACCGCCACAGGGTGACGATGCCGAGGCCCACCAGAACGAGGCCGGCCGGGATCGACAGGAGCCCCGTGAAGTCGTCGCCGGAGGGGCCGACTTCCACCGTGTAGTAGACGGCCTCCGTACCGGCCACGACGCCGAGGTAGCCGCCGAGGAGCGCGACCGTCGCACGGGCACCGGCGCGAAGGCGCGGGTAGAACACGATCGCGGCGAGGAGCGGGGCGAGCAGGAGGAGGCCGCCGGCGAGGTGGTCGGCGGCCGAGACCCCGGCGTTGGGCTGGAGGAAGTTGTCGTCGGCGATGTGCAGGGCGACGACACCCAGGGCGGTTCGGGCGACGACCACCTCGCTCCGCGCGCCGGCCGCGATCCGGGCCGCAATGCTCCTCGCCGGGTCCGGGCGCGCGATCGTGGTCATCGGGACCCTCCGCTCACCGACGGCCGCCGCCGACGAGCTGGAGGACGACCGTCGACCGCGTCGGTTGTCGCTGCCATCGCTGCCTCCGTTCGGGGGCTTCCGACGCTCTCAGAAGCGACCGGCGTCCGAAAGGCGGGGAACTGGCCGCTTCGGGGGGCGGTTTTCTGGTATTCGGAGCCGTGCAGCGAGCTGACGGGCTCGTCCGCGATCCCTAGTTCGAACGGAGGGCGATCACGACGCGCACGGAATCTCTGCCCTGACGCGCGTGCCCCCACCGCTCGGGCTCCAGACCCGAAGCCGCCCGCCCAGTGCTTCGACCCGGTCCGCAAGACCGCGCAAGCCGGAGCCGCGCTCGGTGTCGGCCCCGCCGATCCCGTCGTCGACGATCTCGATCACGACGTGGCCGGTCGTCCGGCTGACGTCGACGGTGGCGAACGACGCGCTTGCGTGCTTGGCGACGTTCGCGAGACTCTCGGAGACGAGGTAGTAGGCCGCGACCTCCACCGGCTCCGGCAGACGTTCCTCGATCGCAACCGCCAGGCTGACCGGCACTGGCGCGCGCGCAGCGAGCTGCTCGAGAGCGACCGCCAGGCCATGGGCGCTGACGACAGCGGGGTGAATCCCGCGGGCAACCTCGCGCAGCTCCCCGAGCGAGATCGCGATCTCACGTCTCGCCTGCGCGAGGCGCTCGCCGGCACCGCCGTCGGTCCCCAGCTCCTGCTCGAGCAGGCTCAGCTCGAGCGAGAGCGCGATCAGCCGCTGCTGGGCGCCGTCGTGCAGGTTCCGCTCCAGGCGCTGCCGCTCCTCCTGTCCCACCTCGAGTATTCGTGCCCGCGATCCCCGTAGCTCTTCCAGCCGCGCCCGCAGCTCGACGTGCAGGCGTCCGTTCTCGATCGCGATTCCGGCCGCCGCGCTGACAGCAACGAGCAGCTCGGGCTCGTCGACCAGAGCGGGATCGTGTACCAACGCGGCCATATGCTCCCCGTTTCGATCGATCATCGTCGTGGCCCTGTCGCTGCCCTCTGCGGGCAACTCCACCGGCTGGCCGTTGAGATCGGACCAGCTCCGGAACTGCGGGAGCCAGTACGCCAGTGCCAGCGACGGATCGCGAAGAGCCCTCGCGAGGGCGTCGCGAAGCTCATCCGGAGACGGATCCGCACGGAGCTCGACGAACAGGTCTCCGACGGTCGAGCGCGCAAGACGGGAATGAAGGATGCCGCCCAGGACGGCGAGAGGGATGGCGACGTAGGCCGCGAGGACTGCCCACCTCGCCGGTGGGAACTCGACCTCGAACTTGTCGAGACCGACGAGGACAGAGGACAGGAGGACGCCGACCGAACCCACGAGAATCGGCACGAGCGCGCGTCGGAGCGGCGGGCTTGCGCCGATCCAGCGCCTCGTCAACGTGATGGCCAGGACGACGGAGGCCAGGACGACCAGAGCCCGCTGCGCGGAGTCCACGTTCCCGGCGACGCCCGCGTTGGGCCAGACCACCAGCGCGTTCTCGGGACTCCCGCCGGTCTCGAAGAACAACAGCCAGAGCAGCTCCAACGGAAACGCCATGAGCGCGAACATCCCTATGACGACGAGATCGAACCTCCCCGTCAGCCGCCCGTCCGGGAACGCCAGGAGAAAGAACACGAAGGTGACGACCCACGCGTCGGCGAGCCAGATCCCCAACGTGAACAGGAGCGACGAATCCGCCTGGGTGAGGATCTGCGCCACAAGGTATGTGCACCCGACCACGGTCATCAGCGGGCCGAGCCGATTCTCCGGCCGCCGTCCCCACGCGTAGAGCCCGCTGCCCGCGAATGCCCAGCCGACGAGGACTCTCAGCCCTGTCGGCGTGCCGAGACCGTCGAGGCCCTCGCTGGACACCGTCATGGCCGCAGCAGCGACGCCGGCTACCAGCACGAAGGGCCAAAGAGCGCGCCGAAGCCACGTCAGACTCCGGGTCCGGGCAGAGCTGAGCTCGGGCCTCGGAGGGAGATTCGCGCTCGCCGAGAGAGCCTCGGATGTCGCCACACCGACTCCTCTCCAGGTCGTGCGAGCGGTCGGACTTGACAGAACCTCTCAGCCGCGACCGCGTTCCGGATCGGCGCGAGCACGGAAGAAAGGAGGCGCCTCTCGGGCGAGAATACTCCCTTTCCGCCCGAGCCGACTGTTCTCGGGGCCAACCTCGAAACCGAGGAGTGGAGGCGGCGGGAATCGAACCCGCGCAGGATTTCAACCGGGCCCGAGAGAAGGCGCCCGCCGCCGGCTCACCGACGGCGACGAGGCGATCGTCGGCGGCTCACGCATCGAGCGGTAGCCATACCCCGTCGCGCATCAGCAGCCGCCCGGACAGCTCGTTCGCCTCACGGAGGACGAGCCGCCGGTACCCCGGGGCGCCGAAGCCGAGGTCGTGCTCACCCGGCCAGCCGAGAAGGATTCGCGAAACTCGCACCGATGGTGACCCGAACGAGGCTCTCGAAGCGGCACGTCCTCGGCGGAGGGCTGGGGATCGCGGTGGTGGTCGCCACCTTCGTATTCGTCCTGCCGCGCATCGCCGACTACCGCGACGTCTGGGGCGTCGTCAAGAGCCCCTCCTGGGCGGACCTCGGCCTGCTGGCGGGAGCGACGACGCTGAACCTCGCGACGTTCGCACCGCCCTGGATGGCGGCGCTTCCCGGCCTCCGCTTCGCCAGGTGTTCGTCGTCACCCAGGCGTCGACGGCCTCGACCTACATCGCGCCGGCGGGCGTCGCCGTCGGGATGGCGCTGTCCTTCGCGATGCTCCGCGCGTGGGGCTTCCAGGCCGCGGCCGTGAGCCTGGCAGTCGCGGTGACCGGGGTCTGGAACCAGCTCGCGATGCTCGCCTTCCCGACCGTCGGACTCGCGCTCCTGGCGCTGACCGGCAAGTCGTCGTGGTGGGCGGCTTCGCCGCGGGCCTGGAGCACGCCAGGCTCACGCGCCGGGTCGGCGACCTCGCGGCCCGGGCCGCCTCCTGGGGCCGGCGGCTGATCCGGAAGCAGCCGGTGACATGGGACGGAGTGGCGTTCGTCCGCTTCCGGAAACGGACGAACTCGCTCCTCGAGCTTCGCTGGCACGTGCTGACGCTCGCGACGCTCGCCGGGCACCTCACCGTCTACCTCGTGCTCCTCGTGTCGCTCCGCGTCCTCGGCGTCACGGCGGACGAGGTCACCGCCGTCGAGGCGTTCGCCGCGTGGTCGTTCGTCCGCCTCCTTGGCTCGATCCCCATCACCCCGGGAGGCCTCGGCGTGGTCGAGCTCGGCGTCACCACCGCCCCTCGTCGGCTTCGGGGCGACCAGGTCGACGTCGTCGCGGCGGTCCCTCGTCTACCGCGTCCTGACCGTGGTGCCTACCCTCCTGATCGGCCTCCTCGCGGGGGCGACGTGGAGGCGCCACCGGCCGGACTCGCTCCCGATGGGCGCGGCCGGCTGACTGCGAGTCCGGCCGTACGCGCCCACCCCGATACCAATCAGCGGCGCTCGTCGTCCTCGTCTACGTCGCGAACGAAGATCCGCGAGTCGAGGAACGGCTTCTCTGTTGCAAGACTCACGGAGGGCACATGCCCTCGGCCCTCTAGCCGAACGTGAAGGCGTACGCTTCGGCGCCGGGCTCGAGGAACGTGATCTCCACCGTCCGCTCGCGCACCGCGCCGTGCTGGCGAACGAGCTGGTAGAGGCGGCCCTCCCGAAGCACGCCGTCCCCCTGCTCGTCCACGTCCACGCCGTGCGAGGCGCCGGGAGGCTCGCCGTCGAGGAGCACGCGGAAGGGAATCGGCTCGCGCGCTCCGGGAGAGAGCACGAGATGCGCGTCGCGCGCCTCGAACCGGAAGGAGATGCTCCCGCCGGCCTGGTCGAGCACGACATTCTCACGCCCGATCGTCCACGCGCCGGCGAGCGCCCACTGGTTCGGGCCCAGGTGCTCGGGGAGCCGGTAGGCGCTTGAATCGTCGAGCGCGGCTCCGTCCGGGGAGGCGAAGCGCTCGCCGCGCCCGTAGCCCAGATACGTCTCCGGCGTCGCCAGGTTGCCCCAGTCGGCCTCAGCCTCCACGCCGAGGCCTTCGACGGGGGCGAGCTCGCGCTCGACACCGAGCAGCTCCTGGAGCATGCGCTCCGACTCCTCGTAGCGTCCTTCGCCGAAGTGCTGGTCGCGGATGACGCCCTCAACGTCCACGAAGTAGAGCGCCGGCCAGTAGTGGTTGTCGAAGGCGCTCCAGATCGCGTAGTCGTTGTCGAGCACGACCGGGTAGTCGATGTCCCGCTCCTTCGTCGCCCGGCGCACGAGCTCGAGCTCGTGCTCGAACGAGAACTCCGGCGTGGAGACTCCGATCACGACCAGCCCGTCGTCTCGGTAGGCCTGCGACCACGCGCGGACGTACGGCTCCTGGCGCAGCCAGTTGATGCAGGTCAGCGTCCAGAAGTTCACGAGGACGACGTGGCCCCGCAGCCCGGCGGGGCCGAGTGGCTCGGAGTTGAGCCACTCGGTCGCCCCGTCGAGCTGCGGCATGTGAACAGTCCCGAACAGAGTCATCTAGCGACCTCCGATCAACGCAGTGACCTGAATGCAGCTCGCATCTCGTCGGAGAAGAGCTCCGGCTCCTCCCAGGCGGCGAAGTGCCCGCCCCGGTCGACCTCGTTGAAGTAGCTGACGTTGGGGTAGGAGTTCTCGACCCAGCTGCGCGGGGTCCGCCAGATCTCGCCGGGGAAGGTGGTGAAGCCGACCGGGAGCGAGACCTCCGGAGGAGCCTGGCCGGACGCGAGTGCTTGAGCCAGTGCTAGTCCGTCCTCCCAGTACGATCGGGCCGCCGAGGCGCCGGTGCCCGTCAGCCAGTACAGCGTGATGTTGTCGACGATGCTGTCCCGGGTGAGATGACCCGCCGGCTCGCCGTCGAGAAAGGCGTGGGTGATCTTGTGGTAGCTGTCGGTGTCGTGGTCGAGCATCCAGGCCGCCAGGGCGACGGGTGAATCCAGCAGGGCGTAGCCGATCGTCTGCGGCCGCGTAGCCATCTCCAGGAAGTAGCCGAAGCCGCTCTCCCTGAATGTGGCGAGCTGCTTCGCCGCCGCGCGCTCCTCCTCCGATTCCTCCGGCTGCGGGCCGGCCAGCACCGTCACGAGCAGGTTCACATGGATGCCGAGCAGCCCCTCGGGCGCCTGCCGTCCCATCGTGTCGGTGACGGCGGCGCCCACGTCGCCGCCCTGGGCGACATAACGGGTGTAGCCAAGGCGGTGCATCAGCTCCGCCCAGGCCTGCGCGACGCGGCCGACGTTCCAGCCGAGCTCGGCCGGCTCGCCGGAGAAGCCGTAGCCGGGCAGCGACGGCAGCACGAGGTCGAACGCGTCCTCGGCGGCCCCACCGTGCGCGGTCGGGTCCGTGAGCGGGCCGACGACGTCCAGCATCTCGACGACCGAGCCGGGCCAGCCGTGCGTCATGATCAGCGGCAGCGCGTTTTCGTGCTGTGACTTCACGTGGATGAAGTGGATGTCCACCCCGTCGATCGCGGTCGTGAACTGCGGCACCGCGTTCAGCCGCGCCTCCATGCGCCCGAAGTCGTACTCGTTCGCCCAGTAATCCGCGAGCGCCCGGATCGTCGCGAGCTGGACGCCCTGCGACCGGTCCTCGACGAGCTCCTTGCTGGGCCAGCGCGTCGCCGCGATGCGCCGGCGGAGGTCGTCCAGCTGCTCCTCGGGAATGTCGATCGTGAACGTCTCGATGCCGGTTCTGACGGTGCTCATGACGACCTCCGTTCTGGTGTGCGGCTTCGTTCGGCACAGGCCTGGCTCCTGCCGACAGGCGACTGGATCGCGTCCATTCGCGCCCCCGATCTTCGGTGGCCGCCGGGTCGCGGACGACCCCGCACCGCGTCCCAGAACGGCCATTCCGTCTGAAAGCGCGACTCTACGCCTTGCCCCGCGAAATGCAACAGGGGAACGGCGGCCGTTCTCCAGATTCAACGACTCGCTGCAAGCCGGTCTCGGCGATCGACGCGCCAGGTCCTTGGCGGCCGAGGGCGCGGCCTAGGAGTCGGGCTCGGGCACAACCGGATCGGACATCCTCGACCCGTACCATTTCGACCCGTACCATTTCGCCGTGGGCATCTGGCTAGTCGTGGTGATCGCCCTCATGGCCGTTCTCGCGTCGTTCGCGCTGATGAGGGCGACACGCCTACGCGAAGGGCGCCATGAGAGCGGCCCCGAACCTGACGAGCGCCGGGCGCGGGGAGCGCAGGCAGCTCGAGAGACCGAAGAGCGCGAGCTTTCACCGCGCGAGAAGCTCGCCAGAGACGGGGGGATGGCATCGTTCGGCCTCAATCTCCCCTGGTGGACTCGTACCGACTCGGGCAGACGGCGCGCGGGCGACCGTCGACGGTGACGACCGCCCGGCCGGGCGCCGCACCTCTGTCACGTGCTACAAGTCGGCCGGTGCGTACTGCGGGCGCCCGGTGGGCCGGTAGACCTGGATCGTGACGCCCTTGGAGTCGGCTCGCGAGTCGACCAGGTCAAGCGCAATGTCCGGGCCGGCGTCGGGGAACAACCGCGTGCCCTG
>Ga0256867_10000491_pt1 | contig 15548 bp, 21 predicted proteins | sample RVTome_15_FD_185939 | JGI IMG/M metagenome (GOLD analysis project Ga0256867, IMG submission 185939) | Soil microbial communities from uranium-contaminated site in the Upper Colorado River Basin, Wyoming, United States - RVT150D86 (HiSeq) ... | reverse complement strand
GGCGGATTTCTCCAGGGATTCTTCGACCACGGCTTCCAGATCCTCGGGAACCGTGCGCCGCACCACGTGCATCGCCGGGACCGCTTCCATCGAATGCCGTGCGAGGATGGCCATCGCGCTCGGCCCGTCGAAGGGCGGCTGCCCCACCAGCAGCTCGTACAGCACGCACCCGAGGCTGTAGACGTCGCTGCGCGCGTCCACGTCCCCGCCCATCCCCTGCTCCGGGCTCATGTAGTGCGGCGTGCCGATCGCCATGCCGGTCTGGGTGAGCTTCTCCGCGCCGGCTTCGCTCACGGCCCGGGCGATGCCGAAGTCGGCGACCAGCGCGTGGCCGCCCTGGAGCAGGATGTTCTCCGGCTTGATGTCGCGGTGGACGACTCCGTGCTGGTGGGCGAAGTGCAACGCATCGGCCGCCTCGTGCACGATCGTGACGGCGTCGTCGATGGGGAGCTGCTTCTCGCGATGCAGGCGGTCGCGGAGCGATTCGCCCTCGACGAACGGCATCACGTAGAAGAGGAGGCCGTCCGCCTCACCCGAATCGTAGAGCGCGAGGATGTTGGGATGCTGCAGCTGGGCGGCGGTGCGGATCTCGCGAAGGAACCGGTCGGTGCCAATGGACGCCCCAAGCTCCGGGCGGAGGACCTTGATGGCCACCTTCCGACCGTGCTTGAGGTCCCGGGCGAGGTAGACCATCGCCATCCCGCCCTCGCCGACCGACCGCTGGACCTCATACTTGTCGGCCAGGGCGGCACGAAGCCTCCCGATCTGATCGCCGCTTTCGAAGACCGGAGGAACACCCGAAATGGGAGACCAGAGGTTGACTGGCCCACCCCCCGCACCGCCGGGGCGGAAATCTCCCGAAAGCCGAACTCCGTTTATGGACGTGTGACCGTCACCCCCTCAGGTGCCGCCAGCCTGGGTCGCATCTGGTCTGGATCCCGCTCGAAAGGACTACGAGCGTGAAACTTGATGGTTTCGCTCCCGATTTGCGAGGGGGGGCCGGAATCCGGCAATGTCCAAATCGGACACTGCCCGGAATCCTGCCTAGCCTCCGGGCCCCCGGAGCCGCTCCTCGAGGTAGCCTTTCACCTGGTCCAGCCCGACCCGGTCCTGGTGCATCGAGTCCCGGTGCCGGACCGTCACCGCCCGATCCTCCCCGGTCTGCCCGTCGACGGTGATGCAGAATGGGGTGCCCACCTCGTCCTGCCGACGGTAGCGCCGGCCGATGGCCCCGCCGTCGTCATAGAAGCACACCAGGTGCTTCCGGAGGTCGTTGTACAGCGCCGCGGCGGTCTCGGGCATCGCGTCCTTGTTGACCAGCGGCAGCACCGCGGCCTTGATCGGCGCCAGCGCTGGATGAAAGCCGAGCACGGTCCGAGTCTCGCCTTCCACCTGCTCCTCGCGGTAGGCGTCGACCAGCAGCGTGAGAGTGATCCGGTCCGCGCCGGCCGAAGTTTCAACAATGAACGGCAGGTATCGGGAGCCCGACGCCTGATCGAAATACTCCAGCTTCTTGCCCGAGTGCTCCTGATGACGGCTCAGGTCGAAATCCGTCCGATTGTGAATCCCCTCGATCTCGTTCCACCCGAACGGAAACTCGTACTCGATGTCGTACGCCGCCTTCGCATAGTGCGCCAGCTCCTTCCCCTCGTGCTCATGCCACCGAAGCTTGGCGGGGTTGAGCCCGATCTCGTGGTGCCAGGCCAGGCGTAACCCGCGCCACCGCTCGAACCAGTCCGTGTCCTCTCCCGGCCGGACGAAGAACTGCATCTCCATCTGCTCGAACTCACGGGTGCGGAAGATGAAATTCCCCGGCGTGATCTCGTTGCGGAACGCCTTCCCGATCTGGGCGATGCCGAACGGAATTCTCTGGCGGGAGCTCTGCAGCACGTTGAGGTAGTTGACGTAAATCCCCTGCGCCGTCTCGGGACGGAGGTAGATGGTCGCCGCCTGCTCTTCGACCGGGCCCATGAACGTCTTGAACATCAGGTTGAAGAGCCTGGGCTCGGTGAGGTCGCAGGTGGAGTGCTCGCCCGGGTGCTTGGACGGCTTCTGTGGACAGGCGAACTCGCTCAGCCGGTCGGCGCGGAACCGCGCCTTGCAGGTGCGGCAGTCCACCAGGGGATCGGTAAAGCCCGCCACGTGGCCGCTGGCTTCCCAGATCTTCGGATGCATCAGGATGGCCGAGTCGAGGCCTTCAATGTCGTCGCGGGCGCGGACCATGGCATGCCACCAGCGGTCCTTGACGTTCTTCTTGAGCTCGGCGCCGAGCGGTCCGTAGTCCCACACCGAGCCGAGCCCGCCGTAGATCTCGGAGGACTGGAAGACGAAGCCTCGCCGTTTGCAGAGCGAAACGAGTTTGTCCATGAGCGTCTGTGGTGCCATGTGCCTGATCCCTTGCAGAGCCAGGAGCCAGGAGGGAGGAGGGAGGAGCTACCCGCGCTTCCCTCTTCGCTCTTCCCTCTTCCCTAAACTCTTCTCTCTTCCCTCTTCTCTCTTCCCTAAACTTCGATTATCTGATCCCGCCGCGTCCCCACGCTCACGAACCGGATCGGCACCTCGATCAGCTCCTGCAGGCGGTCGAGGTACGTCCGCGCCTCCCGAGGCAGGTCGGCGAGCACGCGGGCGGCGCTGGTGGGTCGACGCCAGCCGGGGAGAGTCTCGAGCACCGGCTTGACCCGCTCGAGCATCGCCACCTCGGCGGGCATCTCGTCGCACACGCTTCCGTCGAGCTCGTACCGCGTTCCCACTGGAATGCTGTCGAATTCGTCCAGCACGTCGAGCTTGGTGACCGCGAGTGCGGTGAGGCCGTTGACCCGCGCGGCATACCGCACCACCATCGCGTCGAACCAGCCGCAGCGCCGGGGTCTCCCGGTCACCGCGCCGAACTCCCCGCCGACCCGGCGCAGGCGCTCCTCCAGCGCCGTCTCGGCGAGCGTGGGCAGCGGACCATTGCCGACCCGGGTGGTGTACGCCTTCACCACTCCGAGCACGCCGTCGATCATCGTGGGTCCGATGCCCGCGCCGACAGCGGCGCCGCCGGCCGTGGTGTTCGAGCTGGTCACGTAGGGATAGGTCCCATGGTCGACGTCGAGCAGGGCACCCTGCGCCCCCTCCAGCAGCACCTGCTTGCCGCCGCGGAGCGACCGGTACACCAGCGCGCCGGTATCCGCCACCAACGGGAGCAGCCGCGGGGCGATGGCATCGACGAGAGCGACATGCTCCTCGAGGGAGGCCCGGTCCGGCATGCCGGCCAGCGCGAGCAGGCTGTTGGCCCGCGCGATCCGGTCCTCGACCAATGCCCGGGCCGAGGCGAGATCCCGGAGATCGCCGACCCGGATGCCCCGGCGGCCGTACTTGTCCTCGTAGGTGGGGCCGATGCCCCGCCCGGTGGTGCCCAGGTTCTGGCTGCGCTCTCCCGCCAGGTCGAGCAGCTTGTGATAGGGCAGCACCAGATGCGCGCGGTCGGACACCACGAGCCGGCCCGCGGTCGCTATCCCGCGGGCCGTCAGCTGCTCGAGCTCCTCGAACAGCGCCGACGGGTCGACCACCACGCCGTTGCCGAGGACGCAGATCGCCTGAGGATTGAGAATGCCGGAGGGGATGAGACGGAGCACGAATTGGGCGTCGCCCACCACCACGGTATGCCCCGCGTTGGCCCCGCCCTGGTAGCGGACCACCACATCGGCCGCCTCGGCAAGGACATCGACGAGCTTGCCTTTCCCCTCGTCGCCCCACTGCGCGCCGACGACGACGAGGCAACGGAGGTCCGGCCCGAACATGGCGTTCAGTCTCCGGATCCCTTCTTGCCCTTCCGGTCTCGGTCCTTCTCCCGGCGCTCCGGTGGTGTCGAGCCGCCCACGGCGCGCGCGGTCTCTAGCGAAATCCGGGCCGATTCGGTCAGCTCGTCGACGGACTGCTGGAAGGTCTGCATCCCGCTCTTTCCGTACCCCTCCGCCATGAGGGACCGGATCTCGACAATCCGCGCCGGGTCCTTCAGACAATCCCGCACCGCCGGATTCCCGACCAGCACCTCCACCGCCGCGACGCGCCCGCCTCCGTCGGTGCGGGGCAGGAGCTGCTGGGAAATGATGGCGAGCAAGGCTTCCGAAAAGCGCACCCGGCCGATCTCGCGCTCTTCCCGGGGCAGCATCGAGAGCACCTGGCCGATCGTGGTCATCACGTCCGGCGTCGGCATCGCGCCGATCACCAGGTGGCCGGTCTCGGCCGCCTTCATCGCCGTGTCGATGGTATCCTGATCGCGGATGTCGCCCACCATGACCACGTCGGGATCCTGCCGCAGTGCCGCGCGCAGCCCCACCGCCACCGATTCGGTGTCGACGCCCACCTCGCGCTGGGTCATCGAAGAGGACAGGTCGCGGTGGAGGAACTCGATCGGGTTCTCGATAGTGACGACGTGCCGGTGCTGGCCCTGGTTCACGTGATTGAGCATCGCGGCGATCGTGGAGCTCTTCCCCGATCCGCTGACTCCCGTCACCAGCACCAGGCCGGCGCGGTGCTCCGTGAGCTGCCCGAGGACGGCCGGCAGATCCAGCTGCTCGAGGGTCGGCACCGCGAAGGGGATGACCCGCATCACCACCATGAACGACGAGCGCTGACGCAGGATGTTCACCCGGAAGCGCCCCACGCCCGGCATGCCCCAGGAGCAGTCGTAGTCCGTGAGGGTGTCGAGCCGATGCCGGTCCTGATCGGTCGTCATCAGCTTCTGCGCGATGGCGCGGGTCTGCTCCGGCGTCAGCCGCTGCTTGGTGAGCGCCACGAGCTTGCCGTCGATGCGGGCACGGAAGAGGTCGCCCGCCTTGATGTGCAGGTCCGACGCGCCGCGCTCGACCGCGGCCTTGATGATCCGTTCGATGGGGGCACTGGCCATCAGGACGCTCCGTGGAAGCCCATCAGCCGCTTGGTCTCGCGCAGCGTGGTTGCCGCGATGGCGCGGGCCCGTTCGGCGCCGCGCTCGAGGATGGCGTCGACCTTCGCCGGGTCCGCGCCGAGGTCCGCTGCCCGGGCGCGCATCGGTGCAAACGTCTCGAGCATGGCGTCCGCGAGCCGCCGCTTGCAGTCGAGGCAGCCCCAGCCCGCGGTCCGGCACTTCACCGCGACTTCCGTGACCGTGTCCGGGGACGAGAAGTACTGATGCAAAGCGTAGATGTTACAGATCTCCGGCGTCCCCGGGTCCGCGCGGGTCACCCGCGCCGGGTCCGTGACCGCCGGCCGGAGCTTGGCCCAGACGGCCTCGGGCGATTCCAGGATGCCGATCGTGTTGCCCAGACTCTTCGACATCTTGGCCTGGCCGTCGAGCCCCTTGATCCGCTTGCTCGCGTTGAGCACCGTTCGCGGCTCGGGAAAGTAGGGCGCGTCCGGCGAAAAGGCGGTATTCCAGCGCCGGGCGACTTCCCGGGTCAGCTCGACGTGCTGGACCTGGTCGTCGCCGACCGGCACTTGCGTGGCATGATAAAGGAGGATGTCGGCGGCCTGGAGCACGGGGTAACAGAGCAAGCCCACTGGAATGCTCTCGAGCCGGGCGCTCTTGTCCTTGAATTGCGTCATCCGCTCGAGCTCCCCCAGCGGCGTCACCGTGGTGAGCAGCCAGTTGAGCTCGGTGTGCTCGCGCACGTGCGACTGCACGAAGAGCAGCGCGCGCTCGGGGTCGACACCCGCGGCCAGCAGCCCAATCGCCATCTCGCGCGTGCGCGCCGGCAGCGTGGACGCGTCATACGGCATGGTGATGGCATGGAGGTCGACGATGCAGATGATGGTGTCGACCCGGGTCTGGAGCTCCACCCAGTTGCGCACCGCGCCCAGCCAGTTGCCGATGTGCAGCTCGCCGGTAGGTTGAATCCCCGAGAATATGCGCTCCATCCGGGGCAAGCTAGCCTTCTCTCCTACGGGCCGCAAGATGAAGAATCCCTTGGACTTACTGCTCGCGGCCGTGGAGGCGGGCCAGCGGGCTGCAGAGTATCTGCGGCGGGTCGAGCGGCCGGCCGATCCGACCGGCTGGGGCGTCAAAGGACACGGGGATTTCGTCTCCGCGGTGGACCGCGAGTCCGAAGCGATCGTCGCGCGCGTGCTCCTCGAGCACACACCCGCCGCGCAGATCATCGGCGAAGAGCTCTCCCCGGACGCGGTGGCCGGCGGATTGGCGTGGATCGTGGATCCGCTCGACGGGACAACCAATTTTCTCCACGGCTACGCGCAGTACGCCGTGTCGATCGCGGCCGCACTCGACGGCGTGGTCGTCGCGGGCGTGGTGCTCGATGTGCCGCGCGACGCCTGCTACGTCGCCGCGGAAGGGCATGGCGCGTTCGGACCGGGCAACACACGGCTCGCGGTGTCGCGCACCGCCGATCCGGCCCGTGCGCTCATCGGCACCGGCTTCCCCTACAAGCACCAGGAGCTCGTCCCGGAGTATCTGCGGCAGATGGACACGATGCTGCGCGAGAGCGGCGGGGTGCGGCGCGCGGGTTCCGCGGCGCTGGACCTGGTCGATGTCGCGGCCGGACGCTTCGACGGGTTCTGGGAGCTGATGCTTTCGCCGTGGGACATCGCCGCGGGACTGCTCCTCGTCCGGGAGGCGGGAGGCAGGGCGACGAACCTCGACGGCCGTGACGTCACCGGCCTCGACGCGACCGGGATCGTGGCCGCGAGCGTGCCGATGCACTCGTGGCTGTTGCAGAAGCTCCAGACCCGGCCGGCCGGGACGTGACGACGCGGGCCCGGAAAGGGGCGCGAGCTCACGCCGCGGTCAGAATCCTGGGACCGTTGGCGGTCACGGCGACGGTGTGCTCGAAGTGGGCGGCGAGGGACGCGTCGGCAGTGACCACGGTCCAGTTATCGTCGAGCACCTTCGTGGCGTAACTCCCCACGGTGATCATCGGCTCGATGGCGAGCGTCATGCCGATCTGGAGTCGCGGCCCGCGGCGCGGCTGCCCGTGGTTGGGCACCTGCGGATCTTCGTGCATCCGGGTCCCCACGCCGTGGCCGACCAGCTCCCGCACCACGCCGAATCCGGCCGCCTCCGCGACTCCCTGCACGGCATGGCCGATGTCCCCGACGTGGTTCCCCAGCTTCGCCTGGGCGATGCCGGCGGCCAGCGCCTCGCGCGTGGCGGCGAGCAGCCGGGCCGCCGCCGGCGAGATCTGCCCCGCCGGGAACGTCCGGGCCGAGTCCGCGTGGAACCCCTCGAGATACACGCCCACGTCGACACTCACGATGTTCCCCTCGCGGAGAATCCGGGTGGGTGACGGGATCCCGTGCACGATCTCTTCGTTGATGGAGGTACACAGCGTCTTGGGGAATCCGTAGAGGCCCTTGAACGAGGGGGTCGCCCCCTGGTGGGTGCGGATGAATCGCTCCGCCTCGCGGTCCAGCTCCTCGGTCGACACGCCGGGCCGCACCAGGGCGCCGACCAGGTCGAGGGTCTGCGCGACGATGGCACCGGCCCGGGCCATGATGTCGATCTCCCGCGCTGATTTCAGTGTGATCATGGCATTCGTCCGAGGGAGGCGGACTCGGTTTCCTCTTCCCTCCTCCCTCCTCCCTCCTCCCTAGATACCCAATGACTCCCCGACGCGCCGGGCAATGTCATCGACCGTGCCCACCGCCGGGACCCTCGTCACCGCGCCCCTGGCCTCGTACCAGGCCAGGACGGGGGCGGTCTGGGTGCGATACGCGTCGAGGCGCCGCTTGACGGCTTCCGGATCGTCGTCGGCCCGGCCCTCGAGGCTGCGGCGCTTGTCGAGGCGCGAAAGGATCTCCTCATCGGTCACGTCGAAAAAGAGCACCCGGTCCATCCGGCGGCCGAGGTCGCGAAGCATGGCCTCCACTCCTTCGGCCTGGGGGATCGTGCGAACCACCCCATCGAACACCACGCCCCCCGCCGCGGCCGGCTTTGCCAGCTCCTCCCGGACGACGCCCAGGATGATCTGGTCGCTCACCAGAGCACCGCTCTCCATCACCGCCTTGGCCTGCCGGCCGAGCGCCGTGCCCTGGGCTACCGCGTCACGCAGCAGGTCACCGGTCGCGAACTTGGGGAGTCCGAGCCGCGCTGAAAGGAGCGCGCCCTGGGTGCCTTTGCCGGCGCCGGGGGGGCCCAACAGAAGTATGTCCAACGCTCGTTCCCATCCCTCGGCGAGTGGCAAGCGGTAAGCGGTGAGCGGGCCGCCTGCGACCACCGCTCACCGCTCACCGGTCACTGCTCACCGCCGTTTTAGATGTACCGCTGCTGTCGGCCCCGGAACTTGATGCGGCCCGACTTCATGAAGCTGTCGTACTTGCGCAGCGTCCGGTGCTGCTCGATCTGTGCGATGGTGTCGAGCAGCACGCCCACGACGATCAGGACCGACGTGCCGCCGAACACGAACTGCTGCGCGCCGACCGCGTTGCCGATCATGATCGGCACGATGGCGATCGTCGCCAGGAAGAGGGCCCCGGGAAGCGTCACCCGCGCGAGCACCTGGTCGATGTAGTCGGCCGTGGCCGAGCCGGGCTTCACACCCGGGATGAACCCGCCCTGCTTCTTCAGATTCTCGGACAAGTCCACCGAATTGAAGACGATCGACGTATAGAAATAGCTGAAGACGAGCACCATGATGGCGAAGGCCAGGTTGTACGGGAGCTCGCCGGGGGTGAAGAAGTTGGCGACGTCCATCAGGATCGGATTCTTGGTGAAGTTGGCGATCGTGCCCGGCACGATGACGATCGTCTGGGCGAAGATGATCGGCATCACTCCGGCCGTGATGATCCGGATCGGGATGAACGTCTTCTGGCCTTCGCGGATCCGGCCCCGCCCCATCACCTTCCGCGGGATCTGGATCGGGATTCGCCGGGAGGCCATCGTGATGTACACCACCGCCGCGATCGCGCCGATAGCCATGGTCAGGAGCAGGACCGCCCCGCCGACCGAGATCACGTTGGTACGCACCGACTGAATCAGCTGCACCGTCGCCGGCCAGGTCCGCTCCAGGATCGAGACGGCGATGAGGAGACTCATCCCGTTGCCGATGCCCCGCTCGGTGATCTGCTCGCCCAGCCACATGACGAAGATGGCCCCGGCCGTCAGCGTGAACACCATGGTGAGGGTGCTCCCGAAGCCGGGATTGATCATTGCGTTCGGAATCGACTGGGTGAAGAGGGTGAATGTGTACGCCTGCGAGAAGGCGATGAAGACGGCCAGGTAGCGGGTCCACTGGGTGAGCCGCTTCCGTCCCTCTTCCTCCTTCTGCATCTTCCCGACCGTCGGCACCAGGCCGCCGGCGAGCTGGAAAATAATCGACGCCGAGATGTACGGCATGATCCCGAGCGCGAAGATCGTGGCCCGGTAGAGGCCGCCGCCCAGGGTGTCGTAGAGCTGGAAGAAGCCCGCCGCGCCGGACGCATTGATGAACGCCTGCAGGGCGGACGGATCGACGCCGGGCGCCACGATGTGGGCGCCGAGCCGATAGATCAGGACGGCGAGCAGCGTGAACTTGAGCTTCCGCGCGAGCTCCTCGTCCATGCCGAGGGCGGGGACCTTGGGCGCGGTCACTTAGGCCTCGACTTTCCCGCCCGCCGCCTCGATCTTGGCCCGCGCCGTCGCGGAGACCGTGATCCCCCGCACGGTGTAGGCGCGGTCGGCGTCGCCGGTCGCGAGGAGCTTGATCGGCCCGGTCGCGCGGCTCACCAGCCCCGAGGCGTGCAGCGTGTCGGGGGTGAGCTCCGTGGCCGCCAGCTTGGCGAGCTGCCGGAGATTCACGACCTGCGCCGTTTCCTTGAACGGGTTGGTGAACCCGCGCTTCGGGAGCCGCCGGTACATCGGCATCTGCCCGCCTTCGAAGCCCGGATTGGTGCCGCCGCCCGTTCGCGCCTTGTGTCCCTTGTGCCCCTTCCCCGACGTCTTGCCGATGCCGGAGCCCGGGCCGCGACCGATGCGCTTGCGCGTGCGATGGCTGCCGCGCGCCGGCTTCAAGGTCGAGAGGGTCAGTTTCTCTGTCATTTCCGCAGTCCTTTGTTGGTGAGCGGTAAGCGGTGAGCGGTGAGCGGCAGGAATGCTGTTCCCGCTCACCGTTCACTGCTCACCGCTTACCCTCCACCGCCGTTACTTGGACGAGATGCCGCACCTTCGCCAGCATCCCCCGGACCGACGCCGTGTTGTCCACCTCGGTGGTCTGCTGATGGTGCCGGAGCCCCAGCGACCGCAGGGTGCGCCGGTAGGTCTCCGCGTGACCGATGCCCGACCGAATCTGTTTCACCCGGATCCGGGGCGCGTCGGCCTCGGCCGGAATCGTGGCCATGTAATGCACCGGGCCCTGGCGGCCCACGACCGGGTTCCGTCCCATGGTTACACCTCCTGCCGGGCGCGATAGGGGATCTGGTCGGCTTCGACCTGGCGCTCCCGCGCGATCTGCCGCAACGACACCAGCTGCTGCAGGCCCTTCATCGTCGCCCGCACCATGTTGTGCGGGTTATTCGAGCCGAGGCTCTTGGTGAGGATGTCGGTGATGCCGGCACATTCGAGTACCGCGCGCACCGGCCCGCCGGCGATGACGCCGGTACCGGTCGCCGCGGGCTTGAGCAGCACCGCGCCCGCGCCGTGCCGCCCGATGACCTCGTGGGGAATCGTCGAGCCGGTCCGGGGCACTTCCGCCATGGCGCGCTTGGCGCCTTCGACCGCCTTGCGGACGGCCTCGGCGACTTCGTTCGCCTTGCCCGTCGCGAGGCCGACGCGGCCCTTCCCGTCGCCCACCGCCACCAGCGCGTTGAACGAGAAGCGCCGGCCGCCCTTCACCACTTTGGCCACGCGGTTGATGTCCACCACCTTCTCGATGAACTCGCTGGCGCCCTCATCGCGTCCGCGATCGCGCCGCTGGCCGCGTTCACCGCCCCGGCCCCGGCCGCGATCGCCGCCGGGTCCGCTGCCGCCGCCACGCCCACCCCGCCCCCGGCCTCGCCGGCCTTCCGGCGTGACAGCGGGACCAGCGGGACCGCCCTCGGCCGGCGGCGGTCCGCCGGCCGGCTGCTCGTGCTCGCTCATCCTAGAACTCCAATCCGCCCGCCCGCGCGCCGTCGGCGACGGCCCGCACGCGACCATGGTATCGGTAACCGCCGCGATCGAAGACAACCTTCGCAATGCCCGCCGCCTTCGCCTTCCCGGCGAGCAGCTTGCCGGTTGCCTTGGCTCGCGCCACCTTGCCGGCTCCGTCCATCTCGAGGCCCTCACTGCCGTCCGACACGCCCAGCAGCGTCACGCCGCGATCGTCGTCGACCAGCTGCGCGTAGATGTGCTTGAGCGAGCGGAACACCACCAGGCGCGGCCGCTCGGACGATCCCGAGAGGCGCTTCCGGACCCGGAGATGCCGGCGATACCGGCGATCTTCCCGCAGCTTCGGCGTATGAATCGCACGCATGGCTTACTTCGCCCCCGTCTTGCCGGCTTTCCGCCGGACGCGCTCGCCCTGGTACCGGATCCCCTTGCCCTTGTAGGGCTCGGGCGGCCGGACGGAGCGGATATCCGCCGCCACCTGACCCACCAGCTCCTTGTTGGTGCCGGAGATCCTGACCAGCGTGTTGTTCTCGACCGCGAAGGTGATTCCTTCCGGTGCCGGATACTTCACCTGGTGCGAGAACCCGAGCGCGAGGGTGAGGCCGGCCTTGGTGGCCTCGGCCTTGTAGCCGACTCCCTGGATCTCGAGCACCTTCTGGTAGCCGTTGGTCACCCCTTCCACCATGTTGGCGACCAGCGTCCGGGTCAGGCCGTGCAGCGCCTTGTGCCGGGGCGCCTCGCTGGGCCGCTCGACGGTGATCGTCCCCTCCGCCATCGCGACGGTCACGTCGGGATGGAACGTGCGGACGAGCTCGCCCTTGGGGCCCTTCACGCGGAACGCGCGGCCCTCGATCGAGGCGGTGACTCCCGCGGGAAGCGTCACCGGCTTTCTGCCGATTCGTGACATGGGTACCTCCTACCAGACCAGCGCCAGGAGCTCGCCGCCCAGGTTCGCCTTACGGGCGTCCCGGTCGCTCATGAGCCCCTTCGGGGTCGAGACGATCGCCATGCCCAGCCCGTTCCGAACCCGGGGAATCTCCCGGCTCTTCACGTACCGCCGGAGGCCCGGGCTCGATACCCGGCGCAACTCGCGGATGACCGGCTGTTCATCATGGTACTTGAGGTACAGGCGGAGAATGCCCCGCCCGCCGTCCTCGAGCATCTTGAAGTCGGCGATGAAGTGGTTCTCGGTCAGAATCCGCGCCAGCTCCGCCTTGAGCTTGGAACGGGGGATGTCGACCCGCCGGTGGCCCGCGGTGCAGGCGTTCCGGATGCGCGTCAACATGTCCGCCAGAGGATCAGTCATGCTCATGCTGGTTCCCTCTCACCAACTGGCCTTGCGCACACCCGGGATATGCCCCCGGAGAGCGAGCTCACGGAAGCAAATCCGGCACAGCCCGAATTTGCGCAGCACTGCACGCGCGCGGCCGCACCGCTGACAGCGGCGCACCGCCCGCGTCGAGAACTTGGGCTTACGCTTCGCCCGCTCGATCCAACACGTCTTTGCCATTCAGGCTGTCTCCCTTGTCGGTGAGCGGTGAGCAGTGAGCGGTGAGCGGGACCACCCCGCTTACCGCTTACCGCTGACCGCTCACGCTACTTTCTGCGGCGTCTCGCCGCGGAATGGCCACCCGAACTCCCGGAGCAGCCCCATCGCCAGGTCGTCCCGCCCCGCGTTGGTCACGATCGTGATATCCATGCCGTGGATCTTCTCCACCTTGTCGTAGTTGATCTCCGGAAAGATCAGCTGCTCCTTGATGCCGAACGTGTAATTGCCCCGCCCGTCGAAGCTCCGGTTCGGCAGGCCGCGGAAGTCCCGGATCCGGGGCACCGCGAGCGAGATGAACCGGTCGAGGAACTCGTACATCCTCGGGCCCCGGAGCGTGACCCGCGCGCCCACCGGCACGCCTTCGCGCAGGTTGAAGTTCGCGATCGCCTTCTTGGCCCGGGTGATGACCGCCCGCTGGCCGCTGATCAACCCGAGCTCCTCGACCGCCGCGTCGAGCAGCTTAGGATTCTTGCTGCCCTCCCCGAGCCCGACGTTGAGCACGATCTTGATCAGCCGCGGCACCTCATGCGGGTTGTCCAGGCCGAACTGCTTGGCGAGGCGCGGACGGACCGTGGCGTTGTAATAGGTCTGCAGCCGCGGCTCCTGGTCGCGCACCTTCGGCGCGGCATCCGTCGCGCCGGCGGCCGTGCCCTTGTCCTTCCCTTTCCCCTTCGCCGGCGCGTCCTGGGGCGCCTTCTTCGGGGCCTTGGTCTGTTCCGCCATCGTCAGCGACTCCTCGGGATCGACTGGCCGGACTTCACCGCGATCCGCTCGATCGTGCCGTCCTGGTCCTTCTGTCGCCGAATCCGGGTCGGCTCCCCGCTCTTCGGGTCGAGCAGCATCACCTTCGAGTGGTGAATCGGCGCTTCCCGCTCGACGATCCCCGCCTCACGGTTCTGTGCCGCCTTGTAGTGGCGCTTGATCATGTTCACGCCCTGCAGCGTCACCCGGCCGGTCTTGGGGTGCACGCGGAGCACCGTGGCCTGCTTGCCCGCGTCCTCGCCCGAGATCACCTGGACCTTGTCGCCCTTGGTGACGTGCATCTTCACGACCGGCTTGGGCTGGTGCCGCAGCCGGCGGCGCTTCTTGTAGACCAGCGGCTTCATCTAGATCACCTCCGGCGCGAGCGAGACGATCTTCATGTATCGCTTCTCGCGCAGCTCACGGGCGACGGGCCCGAAAATGCGGGTGGCCCTGGGCTCGCCCTGGTCGTTGATCAGCACCGCCGCGTTCTCGTCGAAGCGGATGTAGGACCCGTCCTTCCGCCTCGTCTCCTTCGCGGTCCGGACGATCACCGCCTTGGCCACGTCGCCCTTCTTCACCTGGCCGGTCGGGATCGCATCCTTGATCGCGACCACGATTGTGTCGCCCAGGCCCGCATAGCGGCGCTTCGAGCCGCCCAGCACGCGGATGACCAGCGCCCGCCGGGCGCCGGAGTTGTCCGCGATCTTGAGAATCGTCTCCTGCTGGATCATCGCCCGCCTCCCCTACTTCGCCCGCAGGAGGATCTCGGCCACGCGCCAGCGTACGGTCTTGGCCAGGGGGCGGGTCTCCATGATCCGCACCGTGTCCCCTTCCCGGGCGCCCAGCTCGTTCCGCGCCTTCACGCCCTTGGTGCGGGTCATCTGCTTCCCGTACATCGGGTGCGCGAACCGGCGCGACAGCGTGACCACGACCGTCTTCGTCATTTTGTCGCTGGCGACGACGCCGGTGCGGGTCTTCCGGTTCGCGCGCGCGTCTGGTGTCTGTTCGGCCATAGTCTCTACGTCCTCTTCTGCCGCAGGATCGTCTCGATCCGCGCGATGGTCCGCCGCAGGCTCCGGAACTGCATCGGGTTGTCGATCGCCTCGGTGGCGGACCGGAACCGGAGGCGGAACTTTTCCTCCCGTGCCTCGGCCAGCTTCTTCTCGAGATCGTCGACCGACATCTCCGCCAGCTCCTGCCGGAGCTCGGTGCTCTTCGGGCTCACGTTAGGTCTCCTCGCGCGTCACGAAGCGCGTCCGCACCGGGAGCTTGGCGGCCGCGAGCGCGAACGCGTCGCGGGCCAGTTTCTCCTCCACGCCTTCCACTTCGAAGAGGATCCGGGCCGGCTTGACCACGGCCACCCAGCCCTCCGGATTGCCCTTGCCCTTCCCCATGCGGGTCTCGGCCGGCTTCTTGGTGATCGGCTTGTCCGGATAGATCCGGATCCACACCTTGCCGCCCCGCTTCATCGCGCGGGTCATGGCCACGCGCGACGCCTCGATCTGCCGGTTGGTGATCCACCCCGGCTCCAGGCTCATGAGCCCGAACTCGCCGAAGGCCACTGTGTTGCCGCGCGTCGCGATGCCGCGCGTCTTGCCTTTGAACTGCTTGCGGAATTTGACCCGCTTCGGCGAAAGCATGGGATCACGCCCCCGTGCTGTAGGTCTTGCCGCTCAGGTCCTCCACGACCTCGCCACGGAAGATCCAGACCTTGATGCCGATGGTGCCGTACGTCGTCTTGGCCGTGCTGGTCGCGTAGTCGATGTCGGCCCGCAGGGTGTGGAGCGGCACCCGCCCCTCGTGATAGCCCTCGGTCCGCGCGATCTCCGCGCCGCCCAGCCGTCCCGACGCCCGCACCTTGATGCCCTGGGCGCCCATGCGCATGGCACTCTGGAGCGCGCGCTTCATGGCGCGGCGGAACGAGATCCGCTGCACCAGCTGGTGCGCGATGTTGTCCGCCACGAGCTGCGCCGACGTCTCGGGGCGCTTGATCTCCTCGACGTTGATCGCCGCTTCCTTGCCGGTGAGCTGCGCGAGCTCGTCCCGGAGCTTGTCGACCTCGGTCCCCTTCTTCCCGATGACCACGCCGGGCCGGCCGGTGTGGATGGTCACGGTGACCTTCCCCGGGCGCCGCTCGATGTGGATCTCGGCGATGGCCGCGTGGCCGAGCCGGGTCATCAGGTACTTCCGGATGAGTTCGTCTTCCTTGAGCAGCGC
>Ga0256867_10000490_pt1 | contig 15571 bp, 20 predicted proteins | sample RVTome_15_FD_185939 | JGI IMG/M metagenome (GOLD analysis project Ga0256867, IMG submission 185939) | Soil microbial communities from uranium-contaminated site in the Upper Colorado River Basin, Wyoming, United States - RVT150D86 (HiSeq) ... | reverse complement strand
CTCATAAAGTGGCGGGACTATTTGGCCGCCATGACACGCACCTTCGCAATGGGTTCCGTTTCCGTAGTCCAATCCGTAGGGACAAAAGAAAACGGCACCTCGAAAAGATCGAAGTGCCGAATTGCTTAGAGATCGTGGCTCCCCACAGTGGAAGAAGCGCTCTACTGCGGTGAGTGGTAATAAGCCCGAATCGCTTGGCTGGCCGCAGACCGAAGGAGCCACTTCCCTTTTTCTCTGCGGCTTAGCTCAAGACCCACCGAGGCCATTGAACCTATGTGACCTAAAGTCTGCTGTGAGTAACAGCGTGTCGAAACTCACGCATCGTTTTGAAATCGTCGGAGTCGGAGATTTGGTTCAATCTTGGAAGAGAAAAGTATCAATTCTAGCGATTCGCTATATCTACGAGTTTCGCACTTCTCGCGATCTCCCTCGCATATTGTTTTCTTACGCTCTTGGTGCGGCGTTCAGGTGGCGGCTTAATCAGCGCGTGCGATGGATCGTCCGGTAGGGGATCCCGTTTAATTGTAAAGCCACGATCAATCACGACCTGTGCTTCAATGGCAGCAACATGACAGTGGGGATAAGCCCTCAATACATCTTCAATCGAAGTAAGTGAGGCAATGTGGACGGAAACATTTCCGTCGATGTTATCTAAGAAGGCGGCGGAAGCCACGATGATACTCCCATCTTCCGCCCGCTTAATCCAATCAGGTGTGAGTCTGCGCCATAGTATCTCGGCTCCCTCAATTGGTTCATCGATTTGGTCTGTCATGTGAGGCCGTAAGCCAGCGAATCAATAGCGGTACTTGTGTATGTTTCTGCGCTATCGGTCCTTCTCCAGCCTGACCCGTTTCAGTTACGACCAAATACTCCATTGATCCGTCAGGCTGAACCTCGATTTCCAGCGACTTATTTCCATGTTCCCATTCGAACTGAACTCCTCCACCAGGGACTGGCGCAACATGAGGAAGCGGAGGTTCCAAAAAAGCTAGCGAGGCAATTAGTTCTGCAGCGGCAGCTTCAGCTCCATACTGAAGCTGCGGACTGCCGTAACTATCCCAAGACTGAGGTAATTGTTTCAGTCTCAGTAGGGAATCTAATACTCGCCGTTGCCAAACAGATGGCTTGTCCTCAAGCGTTACACCACTCCATTGCGCCCCTTGCCGAATTCTTTTAACAGCTAGTGACATAAATTAGATCATCGTCTCCTTTGCCAAACTTCGTGCATCGTTGCCGACGTAAAGTCGGTGAACCCTCTCACGATCCATTCCCGTCCCAAATCAAACCATTCAAGGAGTTCCGCATCTGAAGCGGTGGGTAAAGGGGATCCTCTTACGGTCAGCGTCAATTGAACAATGCGCTTACCGTCTATGTTTCGGGTAGCCGGTTGCAAATGAATGTGCAGCCGTCCCTTCTTTTCCGGCAGTAGGTACGTTGCATGGAGGTTTATGTTCTCGGGGGATGGCAAGAATTCGCCGCCACTGAGGGATCCAGTCGAAAACCCTTCGACTAATGACTGATAAGTTTTCCAACCATCTTCAAGCGGCACATGATTTATGTAAGCGATTTCGCATTGAGTTACGGTTGGTGGCGTAACTGATTCTGATTTAAGGAAAGCGATGAACCTAGACCATTCAGCTGCGAACTGTCCTCTTATGGCTTCATCAAATCGAGGATAGATGTCCTCTGGTTTAATTTTCCTCCAATTAAAGACAAACCTATCATTCTGAACTTGAATCAACCTAGTCGAGCTTTGATGAATGAACCAACACCGAACGGGAGGCTGACTCAGAAGTTCCAGCACTCCTTCATCAGACGGCGATACGGCACCATAACGTTCTATCGCAGTTGGGAGAGGGGGTAGGATCTCAAACTTCGGATAATCCGAACGGATTTCTCGCCAGTAAAGTCCAAAGTGCGGAATATTCCACTTGTCTAGTTCATTAAAAGCAACACTCAAAAACGTCTCAACAACCGGCGGATTGTCGTAGTGTGGCAACCCGGAATCAGTGCCGGACTCCCCATTTGACTTTGTTTCTTCCGAACTAATGGCCATTCTAGGTGGCTCCCCGAGCGGACCTTCCTCCAGAAAACTCCGACCAAATTCGATACCTATACCAGAACCTACGGCACCATTGCCCGAGACCCAACGGAAGGCCCCAACGCACCGGATTTGCAGTCTGATTGGATGCTTTTTGCACCATCCACGATGTCGAAGTCAAGAGTCGCAGCTCGTTGTCAAGATAGAGGATGACGCAGAGCAACACTCCAGACCGGAGGGTTATTTGAACCGTTTTTGGAGATTCTTCCGCGAGATGAACTCGATCCAGCAGGCCTCTTCCACAAGACCTCCCGGAACGGCGACAGGCTATCACTAGTGACTAAGGCTTAGCAAGAAATTTTGCCCGTTTTGGCGTTTGAGGTTTTCAACATTTGTTGCTTACGGGGCAGCCAGTTTTTAGCTTGGCAAGTGACCGCATAGAAATGCTGCCTCACCTCAGCATAGCAAGCTGGCATGAATGTCAGACTTCAAATATCCAAGGGACCTTCCGAATGCAAGCAGAGCAAGGCTCACAACTCACCGGCGTCATAGTTGAAGCGGCTGTAGTCGTACTCGGATTAGTACTCACTTTTTTGGCAGCTTACTCAGACGCCACGAACGTTTTATTGTGGCGGTTCTGAGCCGGTGTATTGCTTCTTCAAAAAATCAAGAATTTCTGTCCTCCGCAGGAGACACAACACTTCAAACAACGCCTCCGTGGCGTCCGAGGTTGTGAGCGCACGCGTTACCAATTCGGCGGCCCAGGTTTCGGATGATGAACAACGAAAGACTTATTCCAGGCAACACACCTATGATGGTTACTTGAGGAAGTTTCTCGACTCAATCCTCTCCGATCTTGACTCTCTAGTTCTCTTTGCCGGCGTCTGCCGAATGACGCGTGATTAACGCCTGCGCCGCACGATCATAGTCCGTACGAAGGTTAGCACGATGAGTTGATAGGCCAGACGGATAGCACCGTAAGTTGATCAAGGTACTCTCAGGGATCGTTATTGGCTCCTTAATGGATGCGCGTCAAGCTCCGATCCGCTGACCGCTAGTCGGCACTATCGCCTGGCCACGTGCGAGAAGCGTCGCACGAGCACCGTCAGTAATACCGACTGCCATGCGAGCCCGATCAGCGCGTGCACCAGCGCCGCCCGCGTCGCCCCTGCGTCGAACAGCCAGAAAACCTTCAGCGGCCAATAGTGCGGGAGGAGCCCGAATGCGCTCTGCCACTGACCCGTTACGAAGTACGACACGACACACGGCACCATCACGATACCTACCGCCTTGGCGAGCGCGAATCCCTGCACCTTGTTCGCGGCGATCGTGCCGAGGAACAGCGCGTAGATCGGCGCCAGCGGCGCCGCCGTCACCGCGCTCACCACAGCCTGCAGCGGCGTCGTCGCCGTCAGTCCCGCCAGTGGCACCATGACCGTGCCGAAACCGACGCTCACGAGCATCAGTCCGCTGAGGCGATACCGCAGGTAGTCGCCCAGGCTGAGCGGTGTGACCAGCAGCGCCGACAGCGTCTGGTCGTCTCTCTGATCGAGCAACAGAAATCCGACCACGGTTCCGATCATTCCTGCCACAATCAGAGGCAGGAAGCTCATGAGGAGCGGGTAATAGGCGACGAGGTCGAAGTTGAACTGACGATGCAAGGCGTCGGCAATTGGCGGAACAGCGAATCGGAACAGCAGACCGAATGCGGGCGTGAAGAGTGCAACCCAGCGCAGCATCGAGTCGCGCGCCACATTGTGCACGTCGACGGCCCCGAGTGACCGGAAGGCGGCGACTGTCCTCATCGACTTTGCAGCCGGCGAAACGCGCGGCGACTCCAGAGAGAGATTGGGACCAACCAGAGCAGCGGATAGCCAATCGCATACGCAAGGCGGGCTGGCATGTACGGCGTTTGCATCTGCATCAACTCGAGCGAACCCTGGATTGGATGCAGCAGGTACAAATCTCGCGGGCCGACGCCGAAGTATCCCAGAATTGGCAGCGAAAGCACGGCCGTGTAGAGCACCGACGGCATGATGAACTCATTGATCGACTCGTAGTGGACGATCAGCGCGACACCCGACAAGCAGAAGAATATCGCGGCGAGCGCAATCCCGAGGGACATCATCAAGAGTCGGCTGTCGAGTCCAGTCACGGCTGTGGCAATGACAAGGCTTTCCACCAGCGATAGTGCTGTCAGCGTTATCACCTTGGAGGCCAGGTACTCGTCGCCGCGCAGCGGCGTGATGCTCTGGGCGGAAAGCGTACCCTCGCCCCGCTCCAGCAACAACAACGCGCTCACGAAATAGAACGTGTTGATGAGGATGTTCTCGAGAAGCACAACTGGCAGCAGCAGCGCCGTGATATCGTTCGGCAACCAGCGCAGGAGGGCGATTGAGCATGCCACCACGAACGCGGTCGCCAGATAGAAGCCGTTGCGCAACTGTACCCGCACGTCTGTCTGGAGCGTCGCGGCGAGTCGCGTCATACCAACGCCCTCCCCGTCACGAGGATAAAAACGTCGGCCAGTGTCGCTTCGCGGGTATGGATGGTCTGCACGTCACACTCGCGGAGCACCTGTTGGAATGCTGCGTTATCAGCGAGGCCGTCGAGCGGATAGTCACGGTGCGTTGCGCGGTCGCCGGAACGGTACTCGACTCGCACTGTCCGTTCGCCGTGCGCGAGCTTCAGCGCACGTGGCGAGTCGATGCAGGCAATGCGGCCGTCGACGATGAACGCGACGCGGTCGCACAACTCATCGGCCGCGGCCATGTCGTGCGTGGTGAGAAAGACAGTTGCACCGCCGTGCCGCTCTGCCCGAATGAGGTTCCTGACGCGCTGCGTGTTCACCGGGTCGAGTCCGCCCGTCGGTTCGTCGAGAAAAATCAGATCCGGGTTGTTCAACAGACAGCGGGCGATACTCAGACGGCACTTCATTCCCTTCGAGTACTCGCCAACACGCCGGTTGCCGTCGCTCTCGAGGCCAACGGCTTCGAGCACCGCAGCGGAAGCGCGCGTCGCGCCGCGGTACAGCGCCGCGAAATACCGCAGGTTCTCGATGCCCGTGAGCTGGAGGAAGTGGTTGGGAGCCTCGAAGGAGACGCCGATCCGCTCGTAGTCGTCGGCGGTCCAGGTCGCGACCTCCTTGTCGCGCACGCGCACGAACCCCCGGTAGCCTTCGAGGAGGCCGATCAGAATTTTCTGGGTGGTGGACTTACCGGCGCCGCTCGGCCCGAGGAAACCGAAGATCTCGCCGCGTTCGACGGCAAACGTCAGTCCACGCACGGCCGCTTTGTGCGAGCGCGCGTAGGTGAAATGGAGGTCATGAACGTCGATCACACTTCGCGAAGCCTTCAGGAATGGCCTACACCAGTTGCGTTTGGCAGCAAAGTTATCACACGACTTGGGCCAGTGAATTGACAGCCACGCGCGGGTTCCGCGGTTCGATATCCAGTTTGGGATCGAGCGCGGCACGCCTGTACGCCCTTGACTGATTACATTAACGGGAACTTCACAGTTTGGCGACAAAAATAAAGATAAAAAGAGGCGCTGTAATTAGTTGCACCGAGAGTTTCGCGTGGAGTCAGTTCCACCGCGACAACGGTTTCCGCTCCTTTGGTGCCGCCGCACCTGACAGCCAGGTCAGCTCGACCACCATTGGTCAATTGTTTATCCGGCGAAAGCCGCGGCTACTTCTCCCTTCAGTTGCTTCGCCTTGACCGTCGCGCTTCGGTTCTCTTAACATCACTCGCGTTCAAGTTTCGATACGCATGAGTTGAAATGCTCTCGTAGTCAGTTGGTTAGAAAGCCGAAACTGTCACGTCGGAGGTCGCGGTTCGAGTCTTGGCAGTGTTTCTCTGATCGTGGAGGAGAGGCGTAACTTTAGTTCGGGCCGCAGGATAAGAGCAAGCTTAAATGCGACGCGTCACACTTCTCTTCATCACCGTTTTCCTCACAGTCATTATTGCCGTAATTGCCTATATCGCTGTCACTCAAGAGCCTGACTGCCACGATGCTTCTTTTGAGGGCACTGCCCAGATTAATTGTAGATAACAAATTCGTTTCCATACCCACATCGATAAACGATTAAGCAAGATTGCTACAAGAGAATTCGCTTGACTAGGCAATTCACCAGTAGTAAAAGGGGGTGCCTGAACCCCTGACCCGGAGGCAAACCTGATGACAAAAGAAATGTCGAATAAGTGGAGGCTCTTCCTCTCAATATCCCTTCTCATAGTGGTACTCGGTGCTGGAGTTTCTTCAGTGGTCGGCCAGGATGTCGAGCCGGAGGGAGCAACCCTTTGCAACTGCTCAGGCCATTATGGCGATGGTCGTAGAGCTCCCAACGGCGTATGCGTAGCTTGGGATTGTGTCTGGATAACGCGGAAGTAAAGATGAGTAGGATAAGGGACAACTCATTATTTCATTTACTCATACGCAGTTAATTGAAACGAATCTGATTGGTTAGTAATCAAGGCAGGGGTATTTTTTCTTGAGTAAGATTAGCGCTGACCGCTATCGTTTCGTCTGGTCATCACTTCCCAAACGAATTAGGCTCTGCGCTTTCAAAAAGAACTAGACTGGATTTCGTATGCGCAGGATTACACTTCAAGGGATCGGCGTGGCCACCTTGGTTCTGCTTGTATTAACCCTCACTAGTTACGCGCAGAAGACGAAGCGCAAGCAGAGCAAACTCTCGCCAAATAGCGCCACTGCCATACTTCTTCTCGACTCAGCAGCTAGCGACCTAAAAAAGGTCAAAAACCTGGAGGAACGGATATCGCTGGCTGAAAACATCACCAAGTTACTGGCAAGCAGAAGGCCTGAAAGAACACGGCAGATGCTGGATTCTCTCTTTGAGGACGCTTTAAAGCAGATAAGAGCTGAATCGCCCACCAATGCCTTTAAGCAGCAATCGGCGGAGTCGCAAATATGGTCCATCGTTCGCATTGCTGGTAGTTTCGATACTCAGCTGGCCAAGTCTTACATTGAGAAATACACCGAGAAAGAGATATCAGAAGAAAACTCGGAAAAATCTGTCCAAGCATTCGGACCTTTACGGGAGGAGTTGTATTTAAGACTGGCCACGGAAATGATCGAACGAAATCCTGGCCTTGCTGTATCCCTAGCGGGCAATGTCATCAAAACTGAAGTTCCCCGAGAAACCCTGGTTTTTCTGGCAACGCTCAGGAAAAAGGACATAGGATTAGCTAACGCGTTTTTTATATCCGCTCTTCAAAGCGTGAAGGTAAGAGGGGGAAAAGATATTAATGAACTCTTGCTGCTCTATTCCTACGCGCTTTCGCCCCTTCAAGTCCCGCAGGTTAGAGCCGAAGGTCTCGTTCTCCTACAGCTACCGAGATATCGAAACATCATCGAACTCTATACTGAGGATCCCAAAGTTGCCACGCAGTTCCTGAATATCGCCGTAGGATTATTGTTGGACCCACTGAGATACAACTCTGAACAGTACGAGCGACTGGCTGCGAGCGCGAGCGGCGATTTCTTTTTCCTGACTGTCATAGAACCCCACGTCGCCAGATACCTACCGGCTCTGGTTCAATCGCTGATAAGCCAGCGAATGCGATTAAGTGGATATCTTCGAACAGAACAGCGCTCCGAGTTACAGGCTCAGACTGATCGCTGGAATAACTTACATAGTCGCGCCGGCGCCTCATCCGCCAACGCATTGAACACTACCGACTACTTCTTAAAGTGGGCGGAACAAACAGCCAACCCAAAGCAAAGGGATCAGCTCTATTGCAGGGCATCGATGGCCGCTGTCAAAGAGAAAAAGTTCGACCACGCTTTAGATATAGTTGGCAAAATCTCGCCGGAGTTTCGTGAGGAATCGAAGCAGTTTATCCTGTTCCAAATCGCAATGACAGTTGCTCGAGATCAGCAACTCGAAAAGGCCGAGCAGATGGCCCGGCGCGACGATGACTTGGTGAGACGCGCTTATCTATTTACATTGCTTGCCAAATCGATACTTGACGACAAAACCCAAGATAGCACACAGGCAAGATTCTTGCTTGACGAGGTTGAACGGTTGGCTTCAAAACTCAGCAATGATCGCGAAAGGCTATCGGTTATGGTCGGCTCGGCAGCAGTCTATTCGATTTTTGATACAGTTCGGGGGTCTGAGGTTTTCAGGGCGGCGATCAAAATCGCCAACAAGACAGCAGGCTTCACTGGCGACACATATATAGCACGCAACCTCGATATCGCTGGCTTCTATTTTGATTATTCAATGTACGTTCAGGAGTTCACCTTAAGTGAAGCTATCAATCGATTGGGTCTCGCCGACTTTAACGAAACTCTGTTCGTCATCCAAGAGTTAAAAGATGACTTGGTGAGGCTAAAGGCGACCGTTGCAATTTGTAATGCGGTACTTTCGAAAGAAAATGCCTGAGTATGTCCTCAATCGCAAACGCAAACGGAATCATTGACGCGTTCAGCAAACTTTGAGGAACTCCAAGACTCGTGAACCCACTCCTTAAATGAAGTTGCCCATCAAAACAGTGCTGGACGTTCCCACTGTGATCTTCACGCTTTCTATTATCATCTCCTTATCGTTCATTCTAGGTTTATCGCGACAAAACGCGAGACTCGCAAAACGAAACGGGGAACTTAATCTCGAGCTGGCTACACTAGTTGGCACACTATCCGGCCCTGCGGCCGCTAGAGCGGGAGATATTGTTCCCCCTTTTGAAACGATCGATTTGGAAGGAAATAAAGTTGAAGTCGCTTATGATCAATCCTCGAGATACTTGTTTTACATCTTCTCTCCAGGATGTGGGGCCTGCATAAGTCAGTTTCCGGTTTGGAATCACCTCGCCACGCGAGCCCACACCAAGAATTGCGTGCCCTTGGGTGTATCTATCATGTCCGGAGAAGTAACCAAAACAATGTTAGAGGGCAGTGAGCGAAATTTCAAAGTTTTGATTATGCCCAACCAGGCGATCCAAAGAAGCTATCGAGTTGTCGCCGAACCCGTAGTGATGTTGATCTCCGCCGATGGCGTGCTCGATTGGGTGCATTACGGGACATTGGCCGAAGAAGACGTGTTACAGATCTTGTTCAGAATTGAAGGTGGCAAATAGTTTTAGAGCATTGTCGGTGCGTCAATTTGGATTGTAGAGGTCTTCTTACCACTTCTTGGGTTTCCCGGATCTCGGAGGCATAAGAGTTTAGCTTATATTTTTGTGAGTGCTTCAATGTCTACTCGTTAGAATTAACCTGCGGAAGAGGCGTTAGGATGCTTGCAAGAGACTCTCGGCAATGCGCAGGAAACGCAAAGGTCACCATAGCTCTTGCATGCGAACACAGCTCATCTCCTAACCTGTAAGGACCTCAGGAATCTTTTGTCGCTTCACGCTTTGTCTAACACTCATGATTAGATTTCTCGTGGTCCATTCCACCGAATCGCGTGAGAATAAAGCACGCTCATGATATTTCTGATCTTCGCCTTACAATCTGAGTCGCTTCGGCTCTGGAAGATGAAAACAATCTACAATCGGCCCGATGATTGGGTGTAAGCCAGTCCTAAGATGAACGGTACGCAACCCTATTGGCCTAACTCGATCTTCCGCGTCTACATCAAACCAGCCGCGAAGAAGATCGGGCTAACCAAGCGTATCGGTTGGCATACGTTTCGCCATACGTTCGGCACGATCTTGAACGCCAACGGCGAGAACCCGAAAGTCATTCAGGAATTGCTGGGTCATGCAAATCTCAAAGTCACGATGGACACTTACGTTCAAGCAGTTAGTGACGAGAAACGCAAAGCGCAAAGCAAGGTTGTCAAGATGCTTTTGCCTGGTGTTCGCAAAGGGAAGCGGTCTAGCTTACGGTCTAGCTTAATGGACCCTTATTGGACCCTCGGCGAAAATGGGACTCTTTGTAAATGATTGATAGTATTGGCGTCCCGTACGGGAATCGAACCCGTGTCGCCGCCGTGAAAGAGAAGCGATTGCAGAAATTCAAAAGGAAACTTGCGGCATGGATAGCACCGTAAGGTAGTCAAAGGTACTCTAAGGGATCGTTATTGGACCCTTAATGGACGCGCCAATGCCCGAATGAACATTCAAGTAAAGTTCACAAACTTTCGCTGCGAGTTGCGTCTTGCAGCCCGAGGCCTGAGGTGGTAGTGTGACGACATGATTGAATCATCACAGATCGAAAAGATGTCTGTGACCGAACGGCTGCAGGCGATGGACCAGCTTTGGGACTCCCTCAATCGATGCGGCGACGGGATACCTTCACCGGACTGGCATCAAGACGTTTTGGCTGACAGGAAGGCGCGAGCCCAAAGCGGAGAAGCAAAGTTTCTGACTCTGGCAGAACTCAGATCCCGTCTACGAAGCTCTGAACCATGACCGTTGTAATACTCGAGGACGCTGCAGAAGACCTCGAGTCGGGTGCACAATTCTATGAATCGTGCGCGACGGGAGTTGGCGATTACTTTCTCGACTCAATCCTTTCCGATCTTGACTCTCTCGTTCTTTTTGCAGGTGCTCATCCAATTTACTTTGGATTCCATCGGATGCTGTCGAAGCGATTCCCCTTCGGCATCTACTATGAGGTGAAACACGATGTGGCCTACGTTTATGCCGTCCTGGATCTGCGGCGCGATCCGCTTTGGATTCGGAAGCAGTTGCGGCAGAGAAGGTAGACTGCTTTCGGTCTGATGGTTCGTGAAAACTCATCAAGAATACGGCACCTCTTTCATCCATTCGCACACAACTTTCGAAATATAAGTGATCCCACTATCACCAAAAACTAGCACCAACTTGCCAAAGAACAGTTGAGGTTATAAACTCCGCACCGTCCTTACTGAAGACACTCGCAACCATCAGCCCAGACTGCTTAAAAACTCAGCCAAACAAACGTCTTCAGGTTTCGATCCTAGAGATTTCAGAAGGAAATTGTTGTAAATGGGTAGACAAACGATCATTCTTCAAGTCTTTTTGGCTTCTCCTAGCGAACTTAAAGACGAGCGAATCGCCTTAGAGTCGGTCGTAAAGGAGCTAAATCAAACGCTATCTGAAAGCACTGGAGCCTATTTGGAACTCGTCAAATGGGAGACTCACACTGTGCCTGGTTTCGGTTCTGATCCTCAAGCAGTTATCAACAAGCAGATCGGAGATAAGTACGACATTTTTATAGGCATGCTCTCTACTAAGTTTGGGTCTCCTACGCCGCGAGCAGGTTCCGGAACAGAAGAAGAGTTCGAGAGAGCTTACGACAGGTTCACTAAAAATCCGAACGAGTTGAGGATCATGTTCTACTTCAAAGACCCAGAGTTGAGGGCAAGTGAAATAGACCTTGACGAATACAAGCGAGTAAAAGATTTTCAGAAAAAGATAGGGGAGAAGGGTCTCTACGCGACATTCACCACGACTGAAGATTTTATTTCAATGGTACGGTTACACCTGAGCCGCCAGCTTCAGGAATGGGCAGAAAAGAAATGGGGTAGTCAGATCACAACAACACAAACGGCTCCTGAGATGGAATCCGCTTCACCGATCGAAGCGACCGTCACTGATGAGGAGGAGTTAGGATTTCTTGACTACATTGAAATCGGAAACGACAGTTTGAATAGTGGCACAGCTTCGCTGAGTCGCATTACGGAAGCTATAAGTGATCTCGGACGCAAGTTAGGCGAGAGTGCTCCAAAGCTAACCGCCGCTAACAAGCAGGGCGACGTAGCAAAACAGAAACAGATACTCAACAGTGCCGCTCGCGATCTCGAGGAATTTGGATTGCGAATTGACACGGATGTGCCAATCTTCTCGAACGCATATTCGACAGGATTAGATGCAATTTCGAAATCTGCATCTATATGGGCAACCGATTTTAATTTGGACGATAAAACCCCAATTCGAACGGTCCATGACAATCTGGAGTCGATGATAGAGGCGTGCATCACGAGTCGGAATGCCATGCTCGAAATGCAGCAGACCGTTTCCTCCTATCCGCGAGTAACCTCTAACTTTAACAAAGCTAAGAGACATGCAGTTCAGAGTTTAGCCGGTCTAGATCGCGCACTTTCCAGCACGCAAAACTTAACAACCGAGGTGTTGAGAGAGTTGAAGCGCACTTTGGGTGACACATCCGACGAACCGAAGAGCAATAGTTAAAGCGACTGTTGACATGCGATCGGCACCTGACTTCGTTTCGGCTGAGACAGCCTTACCACTTGTCACCAGACTACCCAAGAGCCGCAGTGAACAAACGAGATCCGTTTTTGGTCACCACACCGTCACCAGCGATCTACTGGTGTAAACTGACAACTCAATAAGTCATTAACTTGATTGGCGTCCCGTACGGGAATCGAACCCGTGTTGCCGCCGTAAAAGAGAAGCGATTTACAGGAATTCAAAGGAAACCTGCGGCATGGATAGCGCCGTAAGGTAGTCAAAGGTACTCTAAACGATCGTTATTGGACCCTTAATGGACCTGCGGATGAGCTGGATGAACATTCAAAGTAAAAGTCACGTGAGGCAGCGAATGCGTGCTGCGTGAAGTCTGATCGGGCTCGCTTTTGGCTAACTGCGAGTCTCGATGAACGTCCGCCGAGTTGTCTCGGCTGAGATGACAAAAACTCTAGCTCCTCTGGTTCTAGCTCCTCTGGTTAAGGTGTAGCTGAACGTCCCTTCGAGGCGTATTGGTTTCGTGGCATTCCGCTCCTTCGCCGACGTTTCAACCCCACTTGCTTAGCTCACTGACGTGAAATAGAGGAAACCGGACGCCGTTAGCTCTCCTCCAGTGAATTGGCCGTTGAGGTATGACCAGTGTTATACTCGACTAATGAAAACCGCCGTTTCCATTCCTGATCGCGTTTTTCAGTCCGCAGAGAAGCTTGCCGCTCGGCTCGGGATATCGCGAAGCGAGCTTTACGCCAAAGCGCTCGTTTCGCTTGTCGAAAAGCATCGCGAAGATCTGATCACATCTAAACTCAACGAAGTGTATGGGCCTGGTGGCGAATCCTCTTCCTTAGAGCGTGAAGTGAGCTCGCTCCAATCTCATTCACTTCATAGAAAGAGTGGTCGATGAAGCGTGGCGAGGTTTGGTGGGCATCACTGCCCGAACCTTCTGGTTCAGGGCCCGGTTCTCGTCGTCCATATCTGATTGTTTCGGCCAACAGCTACAATCAGAGCAAAATCAACACGGTGATTGCGGCCGTGATCACTGCGAATTTGCGTCTGGCGGAAGCTCCAGGAAACGTGCGACTTGGAGTAAGAGGCACAGGCCTTTCAAAACCCTCGGTGGTCAATGTTTCTCAGATCATTACGATTGACAAAGCGTTTCTAACAGAGCGAGTTGGAAGACTCTCAGCTAGCCAGCTTGCCGCCGTGGACGATGGACTACGATTGGCGTTGTCTGTGTAAACCGACGGCATAAGCGCATTGAGCGGACGTTGCTAACCGCGTCGCTGCATCTACTTTGGAATCCTTCCAAATACTCGATGTTACCGCCGCATGTCTGCGGTAACATTCACGAGGCTGACACGTAAGAGCAAACAATTACGGCTACAAAATGTCATCCTTTCTGATCACGGGTAACTCCGCGCTAAGGACGTCGTGGGGATGTAGCGTACGCTTGGAATCTTGACCAATGCTTAGGAAAAGTGGCGTCCCTAAGGGAATCGAACCCGTGTCGCCGCCGTGAAAGAGAAGCGATTTACAGGAATTCAAAGGAAACCTGCGGCATGGATAGCACCGTATGGTAGTCAAAGGAACTCAAAGGAATCGTTAATGGACGCTTAATGGACGCGTCAAGTTCAGCCACTGATAGCCAGTGGTCCGATTGAAAGTCTAGGCTACGACCCTTCCAACGTCTTGAACAGTCACACATACCATCAACACCATAACCAGCGCCCAACCTACGAGTGTGACAGGCGCTTCGACCTTGGCGATAGGACGATAGATTTTCTCCAGAACGCAGAAGAGAATTCGCCCACCATCCAGGGGAGGAAGCGGCAGCAGGTTCAAGACTGCAAGGCTAATGTTGATCATTACGGAAAACGTGAGCAGGCCTGCCAATGTGGAACCAAACTGAGTACCCCCAACAGCCACTATTCCGACGATCCCACTTAACTGTCCGAAATCAGCAAACAGCGTCGACAACCCGTACAGTTGCTGTTGTAGACCCATCATCAGTTGAATGGCGGCGAACGACACAGCCTGGACGGGTCCTAAACTGAGCTGCGAGATGCCTATAACGAATAATCCTACGAACGCGCCGACTATATTCGCTATCGGGCCACCAAGAGCGAACGTGATTCGCTTGTACGTAGGGAGTCGTCGGAAGTCCGTGTCCTCGAGCGCAGGCAAAACATATCCGCCCAATGGAATCAACGAGAACCAGTAGGATGTTTCGGCAAGTTTGAATGCAAACAGTTTGGGTCCAAACCCGATGGAAAATCGCTTGACCGGAATACCGCACAACTTCGCCGTCAGTAGATGGCCGTACTCGTGGATGGCGATTAGCAGTCCGATAACGATGGCGACGGCGACATACGACATTGTTTTTACCTCCAGGAACTGGGTCAGAACGTTTCGTTGAAGTCTATCTGGCTAACGTTAGTGACGACGCGCGCGACTTCATGCACGCATCGTCGGACCAATCATCTTACGAAATACGCCCCGCCGCTCGTCCAACGATTTGTTATGTCGCGTCGTCAGTGCGTAGGCACAGAATAGCTGAACGATGGCGACTATTCCAATAGTAGGGTGGCACCAAGTATTCAACTAAAGCCCCACAAATGAAGGGCGCCGCCTCACCTGTTGCCTCATACAAAAATCAACTCGAAACCGATCTGTTAAATCGACCCCGACGATTGGGTCTGTGCCAGTCTTAAGATGAACCGTGATGGCCTAACTCAATCTTTCGCGTTACATCAAAACCAGCCGCGAAGAAGATTGGGCTAAGCATATCGGTTGACATACGTTTCGTCACACGTTCGGCACTATTCTGAACGCCAACGGCGAGAACCCGAAAGTCATTCAGGAATTGCTCGCTTGAACGTATGTGTCCATCATGACTTTGAGGGCTGCATGACGCAGCTATCGCGTCCAACTCGAATTCTTTCTTGGTACTAAGCAAGCTCGGCGAATCAACATGGACAGCTAAAATGGAAATGCCGAACAATTGCATGATTGGTTTTTGCACATGATCAGTTAGCACGACCGCATATGCGTCCACTAAGAACGTCCATTAAGAAAACGTTTGACTGGCTCGACGTTAGCTAAATGTTAAAATGCTTAGGGAATTTGGCGTCCCGTACGGGAATCGAACCCGTGTCGCCGCCGTGAAAGGGCGGTGTCCTAGGCCGCTAGACGAACGGGACGCATATGGTGAGTTGTTGCCCTCTGGCGCAAGCGCGTTACGTTACCGTACCGCGTTTGAGGCTGTCAAACGACGCATGTTCTGTTCCGTAAATGCGAGACAGTAGTAGGGGGCGCCTACCGGAGCGAAAGCAAATTGCGAGGCGAGGCTATAAACATATCGCATGTATTTTCGAAC
>Ga0256867_10000488_pt1 | contig 15645 bp, 21 predicted proteins | sample RVTome_15_FD_185939 | JGI IMG/M metagenome (GOLD analysis project Ga0256867, IMG submission 185939) | Soil microbial communities from uranium-contaminated site in the Upper Colorado River Basin, Wyoming, United States - RVT150D86 (HiSeq) ... | reverse complement strand
CGGCGACTCCCCCTTCGTGGCCGCCCTTTGGGAGTACGACAACCGGGTGGTCGACCCCGTCTGGCCAATTCCGACCGACCCTCTCTACCCGGAGGTGGTGATCCGGGGGCTCACCACCATGGTTCCAGGCCTCGAGGGGTATCGAGACCGTCTTCCCCACTCCGTCGTCGACGGCGGCTACTACACCAAGACGAGAGAGAACCGGCCTCTCATCGGCCCGTCACCCGTGGATGGCATACACCTCTTGTGTGGTCTCTCCGGGTTCGGGGTGATGGCCGCTCCTGGTGCGGGTGACCTGGTCGCTCGTCACATCACCGGCGAGACGCTCCCCGAGTACGCCGACGCCTTCCTGATGAGCCGCTACGAAGATCCGGCATATCTCTCCACCATGCTCGAGACCCGATCCGGCCAACTGTGACCGACCAAGCGGAATTTCCCGTCAAATCCGACGCGTAGGGTCACGGCTGATCGGGGGAAAGACAGGAGCAAACATATGCCAACCAGGGACGGGTATCCCGAAGGGGTGCCTTCGTGGGCCGATCTCGCCACCACCGACCTCGACGCCGCCAAAGCGTTCTACTCGGCGCTTTTCGGTTGGGAGTACGCAGAGGAGGAGACGGGCGACCCGGCATACAAGTACAGCATGGCGATGCAAAAGGGACTGCCCGCTGCCGGGCTCGGCCAGGCACAGGAGGGTCAACCATTCAGTGTGTGGACCACCTACTTCGCCGTGGACGATGCCCAAGCCACCGCTGACAAGGTCAGAAATGCCGGCGGAAGCATCATCATGGACCCCGTTGACGTAATGGACCACGGTCGTCTCGGGATCTTTGGTGACCCCACCGGAGCGGTGTTCGGGGTCTGGGAGACCGGAAGCCACCACGGAGCCGCCATCGTGAACGAGCACGGTGCGATGAACTGGAACGAGTTGCAGACCGATGACATCGACACGGCGCTCGCCTTCTATGCCAACGTCCTCGGGCACACTCACGAGACGAGCGACGGCGTGAGCGGGCCGTACACCGCGGTCTCCGCCGGCGATCGCGTGATCGCCGGGGCGATGACGAAGCCGGCAGCCGAGATCCCCAACAACTGGGGCGTCTATTTCGCGGTGGACGATGCCTCCAGGGCCATCGAGACCGCTCTCGCCAACGGGGGCGAGAAGATCTACGGACCGATGACCATCGAGGAGGTCGGCATCTTCGCCGGGCTCACCGACCCGACCGGGGCTGTCTTCACAGTCATCGAACTGGCCAATGAGGTCGACTGACCGGATCTGACCTCGATGCGACGACTTGCCATCCTGGGTCTCCTGCTCGTCGCCTGCGCCGCGCCGGAGCCACTGAGGGGCATCGACCTGCCACCGGCCGAGTTACCCCAGGTCTTCGAGCCGACTCTGTGGACCATCGCATTCAGCCATCGCTTCGATGTGGGCCATTGGACCGACGGCGACCACACCTACAGCCTCCACCTCGATTGCCCCGAGGCCATCGAGACGCCGGTCGACACCGACGACTTGGGGTTCGCGGTGAGCTCGACCAACCCCTTGGGAATGCCTGTGTTCCTCAGACTGGCCGGGTTGAGCACCACCACCACTGGGCCCAGGAACGTGGTCGACGTCAGCAGCCAGGAGGAGACGGCGGCGGTGATCTCTCTGCTCGGGCTGGACATCGATCAGGCGGAGGCCGCCCAGCAGTGCGATGGGGAAGTCCGCTGGGACACGGTCAATTCGGCGCCGCTGGTCCCATCAGAGCCTTTCCGTCCCTAGCGCTGTGTCCGCTGACGTTGCATCAGCGGGTGTGGATGAGGAACCAGTCGTAGAGCTCGGGGTCCCGGTAGGCGATCTCATAGGTCGAGAAGTGACCCTCGTCCGGGTATGCGGTCCACTTGACCCGGTGGCCACAGACGGTCTCCCAGGCGTCGACCTGAGCCTTGATCGGGGCGTACGAGGCGATGAGGTCTTGTTGCCCGTGTATCCCCCACACGGGGACCTCCGTCAGCCGGCACGCAAACTCAGCCGGCGGCAGCTCCAGGGACTGATACCCACTACCCGACAGTGAGGCCATCGCGGCGTACCGCTCCGGATAGCGGGTGGCGATGTGCCACGAGCCATACCCACCCATCGACAAACCGGTGAGATAGACCCGATCCGGATCGACGAGATAGGTGTCGAGGACCTGTCCGAGGAGGGAGTCGACGATCTCGGGCTGCGACCCCACATACCAGGTGGTGCCAGGCTGGGCCTGTGGCGCTACCACCACGAACTCGAAGTCATCAGGCTGCTCCCCTTGGGCGAGCACCGCGGGCAACCCATACGTGAGGACGAATTCGGAGTCGTATTCGGCGTCACCGCTGCCGTGGAGGAAGTAGATGAGGGGGTAGAGCTTGTCGCGGTCCTGGCCGTATCCGTCGGGGAGCCACACCAGGTATCGCATCTCCTCACCCGTCTCATGGACGTAGTCGCCCTGGAGAAACTGCTCGGTGGGGACGTCTTCGGCTGCGGTAGCGCAGGCGGCGACCACCAGGACCAGGACCAATCCGACACGACGCATCATGGCGATGGTACGGCCATCCCCCCCGGCGTGGCTCACCTAGCCTGTTCAGGGCTTACCTCTGATGAGACGCGACGCATTGTTGGCAATGGGCCTATTGCTCATGTCCTGCACCGGGCCGGCATACGGCTCGTATCTGGGCGGGGAGCCGACGTCCACGTGTGGGCCATCGGAGGCCACTGGCCCACACCTCTCTAGCGCCCGTTTGGTCGTCTCCTTTCCAAGCCTGTCGTTGGAAGAGATCGCGGAACGAGCCAACCGGCTTCTGATCGTCGACGTGATCGAAGTGAGCCCGCCCACGCTGAACACCGTAGACGGACGATTCCCCACCGAGGATGAGCTCCGGGAGTTCGGTGTGACGCGATTGGTCGTACACATGGATGTCTTGGTTCGCATTGTCGAAACGAGCTCGGCGGCGGATCCCAGGCTGGTCCTCGACCCGGGAGACGAGTTGGTTGTCAATGTTGGCGGCGGCTCCTTCCGGACGATCCTTACTCAACGCCAGGCTCTGGCGGTCGGTATCCGGGAAGAAGGAGATGTCGAGTTCGAATGGGGTCACCAAACAGGCGCATGCCTGACAGAGGGTGATCATCTCGCCCTTCTCCTGGTCGACTTCTCGGTCCCCGGCTACTTGACACCTGACCAACCACGCACCGGAGTTGTCCATCCCGGTGGTGTCCTGACACCGTGGGTAGACGGCTTGTGGCTGGATCCCCAGACGGGCGACCCGGTTGACCTTCACGAGCTGAAGATCCTCGGGAGGCCCTTCGACTAGGAGAACTTGGTCCTGGGGCGCCCCAAGGGCTCCTCGTCGACGTAGATGTCGGTCTTCTCGTTGTAGAACGACATGAGCCCGGCGATCTTCTGCGACTCGGGGACCGGGTAGTCGTAGCCCCAGACGATGTCCTCGTAGACCTCGCCGTTGATGTCCGCAGACCAGTAGCGGGCTGTGCCCTTGTAGGGGCAGTGGGTGGCGCTGTCGGTAGGGCTCAAGAGATCCATCCGCACGTCCGTCTTGGGGAAGTAGTAACGCACCGGAAGGCCGGTCTCGAAGAGGAATGAGGCGTTGGTGGAGTCGGCCACGGTGACCCCGTCGATCTCCACCCGTACCCGGCGGCTGGAGGGAAGGATGTCGACCCGCGTGTGGGGGTCGCGGGCGTGGACATAGACCTCCTCGTCCTCCTCGAACCAGTGGTCCATCGTCGACCAGACGAAGGCGTAGTGGTCGGCGAGCTCGGGGATCTTCGGCTCGTGGAACGCGTAGGCGGCTCCCTCGGAGCCATTCACCTTGACCACATACTGGGTGGCCTCGCCACGCGATGGGCTCTTCACCACCTCGCCGGTCTCCACCAGCAGCTCTGTCGCGGTGTCGGCGGCCGGGAAGTAGTACGTGGGGTAGTAAGGCTTCTCCCAGACCAGCAGGGGATGGGCCGTGTCGGCTACCCACTCCCCACCCAACATCACCCGGACTCGTCGCGAGCTCTCCTCGATTCGTATGCGTCCGCGATCAGACAATGGGCACTCCTGTGATAGACACCTCTTTCAACCGGTTACCCAGCCGGTCTAATCCCGAAAGGTCAGTAAACGACGATGGTGTCGAGGCTCTGGCCGAGAGCCATCTGCCGGCTCTCCCAATACTCCGAGTAACGCATGCTGAGAGATGCCGGCTTCTCGGCATAGACCCGTCTTCCCAGGATCTCGGAGGCGATGTGCAGCTCGGAACGGTGTTGTGCTACCAGCGCGCGGAAGAGCGACCTCTCCCTTGGATTCGGGCAGAGATCATGGCGACGCCCCAGCAGCGACACGCTTTCGGCCAGGTCGTTGTCATCACCCAGGATGTCACCCAGGCGATCCAGGGTCATCGCCGTGCCCACCACCACCTCGGGCCAGAGGGGTGCCAGGAACTCCATCTGATGCCGGAGGTCCTTGACCCTCTTGCGCCAGTTGTGGAAGTCACGCGGGCCCCGCCGTCGGTAAGCGCGGACCATGGCATGCCGGCCCGTCTGATAGGTGGCAGTGAGCCCGGGCTCGATTGCCTGGTAGGAGTCGCGTATACCCAAGCCATACACCTCCCTGGCGTCGGAGTCCGTCGGCCAGGACGAATACCGGTTATAGGCCTTCTCCAGCCCCCTAACGACGCGATCTACCAGGTTGGGGTCCTCGAGCGTCTTCAGCTCGATGAAGTCGCGACGACGCTCGAGCCTCACGATCATCTCGTCAAAGGTCGAGTCCGCCAGCAAATCGGCGTAGAGACCTCGGATCGACGTGGCGGCATTTACCACGCCCTGGGCGGACCTGACCTCAGCGATCAAACGCGCCGTGTCGCGGAGACGCTGGTTCTCGAAGTGATAGACCTTCTCAGGGAGCTCACCCTCGATGAGTCGCAGCATCGCCCTGACTCTCTTCACACACTTACGTGACTCGTGCACCGCCGGGCCAAAAGGCGTCTCGGGGTCGAAGAAGCCGCGGGCCGCCAACTCCAACTGCTCCATGGTCACTCGTTTGACCCCGACACCGAGTGGCTCGGACTCCCCCAGCTGCAAAGTTGTGTCGAAGACTGTCAGATCCTGCACGACAGGAGACAGGGTGGCCAGCGCGGTCACGGATCCAGCGTAATGTCGCGGGTTGTGAGATCTGCGGGTCTTCTCCCATACCGATTCAACGGCCGCCTCGAAGTCCTCATCGCCCACCCCGGCGGCCCCTGGTTCGCCAGCAAGGACGCCGGTTCATGGTCGGTGGTGAAGGGGCTGGTCAAAAGAGATGAGGACGATGTAGAGGCTGCCCAGAGGGAGTTCGTCGAGGAGACCGGCTGGGATCCACCGGTGACCCAGTGGGTCCCCCTCGGTGAGACGGAGTTGAAGTCCCGCAAGATCGTGATCGCCTGGGCAGTGGAGACCGACTTCGACCTGGAGACATTCAAGCCGGGCACCTTCACCATGCATGGAAGGGAATACCCCGAGGTCGACCGGGTTGAGTGGATGAGTCCTGGCCTGGCCAGAGCGAAGCTGAACCCGGCACAAAACGTGTTCATCGACCGACTAGAGGAACACCTCGGGTTGAATGGGAGCTAGGAGGTTTGCATATGGCGGACATGCCACAATCGGAGCAAGAGTGGAGAGAGAAGCTCACCCCCGAGCAGTATGAGGTGCTTCGACAAGGAGGGACGGAGCGGGCGTTCACCGGGAAGTATTGGGACAGCAAGGCCAACGGCGTCTACCGCTGCGCCGGGTGCGGAGAGAAGCTGTTCTCCTCCGACACCAAGTTTGAGTCACACAGCGGCTGGCCCAGCTTCTTCAAACCACTCACCGGCGAAATCATCGACGAGGAGCAGGACCGCTCCTACGGGATGGTTCGCACCGAGATCAAGTGCTCCAACTGCGGCGGGCATCTCGGCCACGTCTTCGACGACGGCCCCAATCCGACCGGTCTCCGCTATTGCGTCAATTCTGCGTCGCTCGACCTCGACGAGGACGCCACCGGCTAGCACTGACCGCGCACTCTCCGGAGGAGAGCCACGAACTCGTCGTCGAGGTTCGTTCGCGGCAGATTCTCCAGACCGAAGACGGCCTCCAACACATCGTCTGTCCGCCTCGAATGGGTGCCAAGCTTGGACATCATGTGGATGACGGGGTGGTTGTCAGCCACCACCTCAAAGCACAACTCCGAAAGCCCGTCGCTGCGGGCGATGGCGACGAGCGCCCAGAACAGCGCGGTGCCCACACCCATGTTCTGGAATTCGTCGATCACGGTTATGGCCACCTCAGGGCAGTCCTCCTCGGTGACGATGTAGCGGCCCACCCCGGCCACCTGCCCGCCCACTGCGGCCCCGAGAGCGACGTGAGCTCTTTGGTCGACATCGGTCAGGTAGTTCAGCTCCCACTCCGAGAAGTGGGCGACCCCCTGGCCGAATCGCGTGTAGCGGCTCTCGACCGACATCTCCTCGATGCCCCTCGCGAAATACCGCCGATCACTGGGGAGCACCGGACTGACCAGGGCGATGTGTCCATCTTTGATGGGAACTTCGACTCTCGGCCGCTCTTCGGGGAGCACGATTCGCATGCCGGAGCCATTGTCGTCGGTGGCCGATGCCACTCCACATCAGAGCCCTGGCGGTAACTTCTCCACATGGCAAAACGGCGGCTGGCCACAGCCACGTCCCAATTCGGATCGGGGAAACGTGAGTCGCACGACGCATCCGACTTCTACGAGAGGTTCACCCCGCCCATCATCTCCGGCGACGACCGGGTCGAGCGACCCGTCGTCTTGGACGAAGTGTTCCATGGTGACGCCAGGCTGATGAGCGAGTCTCAGGTGGCCGACCGGTCGGTTGCCCTCCTGGTCACGTCGCCGCCCTATTTCACCGGCAAGGAGTATGAGACCGACATGGCCGCGGGCCATGTTCCATCGAGCTACGTCGAATATCTGGAGATGCTCCACGACGTCTTTGCGGTATGTCTCGGCAAGCTCGAGCCGGGCGGCCGGATGGCAGTCAATGTGGCCAACCTGGGACGAAAGCCTTATCGATCGCTCTCGGCGGACGTCATGTCGATACTCCAGGACGACCTCGGCATGCTGCTGAGGGGCGAGGTGATCTGGCAGAAGGCGCGTGGTGCGGGGGGCAGCTGCGCATGGGGCTCTTATCGGTCACCTCAAAACCCGGTGCTCCGCGATGTGACCGAGAGGGTGATCATCGCATCGAAAGGGCGGTTCGACCGGGCGATAGGACGATCGTTCCGGGAGCAGCGTGGGCTGCCACATGAGCCGTCTATCGAGACCGACGAGTTTCTCGAGGCGACCATCGACGTCTGGGAGATGCCGTCGGAGAGCGCGACCAGGATCGGTCACCCGGCGCCATTCCCGGTTGCTCTGCCCAAACGTCTCATCGAGCTCTACACCTATAAGGGCGACCTGATCCTCGACCCCTTCATCGGGTCGGGCACGGCGGCGGTAGCCGCGTTGGAGGCAAGCCGCCACTTCGTAGGATTCGACACCGACCTCTCCTATGTGGAGCTCGCCAACAAGCGAATCGCCGAGGCCAGGGAATGACGCGGATACTTGCCGTTTGCTTGGGGAACATCTGCCGCTCGCCGGCAGCTGCGGCCGCAATTCGCGAGGCGGCCTCGGCCAGAGGTATCGAAGTCGAGGTGGGCTCGGCCGGGACGGGCCTCTGGCACGTCGGCAGCCCGCCACATCAACAGATGGTGGCTGCGGGCAGTCGCGTCGGACTGGAGGTCGAGGGACGGGCGCGGGCGTTCAGCGCGCGAGACTTCGATCGCTTCGACGTGATAGTCGTCATGGACCGGGCCAACCTCAGAGATGTTCTGGCGATGGCCCCGACTCTGGAGGACCGGGCCAGGGTCCGCCTCTTCCGCACCTTCGACCCGAAGACGGACTCCGATGAGGTGCCCGACCCCTACGGAGGCTCGGATGAGGACTACGACACCACCGTGCAACAGGTGAGAGCAGCAGCTGCCGGGCTGATCGACTCGCTGGTCTCAGCCGGAGTGGAGGATCCGGTAGCCCTCGAGTAGGAAGTCGACTCCGGCCTCCACGGGATCATCGGCGTCGAGCAACCGCGAATAGGTCAGGCTGGCACCATTGAAGGACCGGTCGTTCCAATACTGGTTGGCTCGATCGATCTCACCCCAGGCGGCAACGTACAGATACGGCTCGGCGTGGTCGTCGTCACCGGGGGAAGCGCCGAAACTGGCCCTTTCCCCCCTCTCTTGGTTGCCCAGCTCGGTCGCCAGGTCGAAATGCTCCGGCCACAGTTGGGTCTCCGACACATCATCGCCTTCGTTTCCCTGGTGCCTCACCCGATCGATGACATCAGTTGCGAAGCGGAACCAGTTACCAACGGCTCGGGCCGCCGTGTCGTCGACTTGCAGCGTGGCATCGGGGTCACCAGGCGCTAGTGGATCGTGGCAGTCTTCGAACCAGGTCACCTCGTATTCGAGTCCGAAGAACTCGGCCGCCTCGCGAACCGTCGAGATGGTCTGGGTGGCGATGTTGGCGTCTTGCTCATGCACCAACATGTCGCCTTCGACACGGGCGACCCTGCCATCGAACTTCGGCGTGCCAAAGCCTCCCGGAACAGCTCGCAGACCCATCCGCCCGGTGGCTTTGTAGCGAGCAGGGGCTACAGCGAAGAAGGCGATCTGGTGGAGGGCGTGGCGGGTGATGTCGTAGCCAACCGGCAGCGACAGCAGCGTCAACTCTCTGCGCTCGGTTGCGGCTTTCTCCAGAACAGCGCCAGTTGACCGGCCGCAGCCAGAAAACCCCCACCGACGATCGCTGCCCCGACCCATCCGTCGAAGTTCTCGGCCAGGCCCAGGGCGGAGTCGAGAGATATCGAGCCGGGACCGAGCATCGCTATCGCAAAGGCGATCACCACGATCGAAGCCACGTACTCCCATCCCTCGTCAGGCCGGTGGAAGACGAAGAACCCGGCGAACCGGTGTATCGCCCAGAACGCCACGAACATCGTGGCGGCGAGACCGGCCGCGGCGAAGGAGGTCAACAAACCCGCGATCAAGGCCAGGCCGATCGCCAGCTCGTTGTAGGCGGACAGCTTGGCGTTGAGCTGCGGAGAGCGGAACCCGACCTTGGTGAACCACCTGGTCGTCCCCTCCTGGGATCGTGCGTGATTGACTCCGTGGGCGAGCAGGACGATGCCTACCCAAGACCTGAGCATGAGGGCTACTGCGTCGAGAATGTCCATGGTTGTTAAGTAAACCACGAACCGATAAGCCGAGCGGTTCACCCGCCCATGCGTCGGTGTCTCCACGCCAATAGCGCGGCTCCGGTCACGACCATGGCACCTGCTGCCAACAACGGCCCGGCAGGGAGAGTGGCAACATCTTCGGTCGCCATCGCCACCACTGGAGTTGGCGGACTCGTGGGTGTCGCTGCTGTCGTGGGAGGGGCCGCCGTTGTTGGGGTGGGAGAAGTCGAAGTGGTCGAGATCGCGGTGGTGGTAGTCGGTGTTGTTGTGGTCGTCGTAGACGATGTGGTGGTCGAAGTCGAGGTAGTCGACGTGGTGGAGGTCGTCGTCGAGGAGGTGGTCGAGGAGCTGGACACCGGAGGCGTGCCACCACGAGCCGACTCGACGTCGGCTGTCAACGACCCGGCGACGTATGTGTGGAGGTTGTCGCCCGGGCAGGTGGTCTTGCTCATCGAGCGATGGCCATTGATGGTCGAGGTGGTGACCTCTGCTCCCGCTGGCCACTTGTTCGAGCCCCTCGAGGTGAAGGTCACTTGGGCTCCCGGAGCGGTCGAGATGCCATATCGGTCGGCCAACCAGGCAAGCAGTAGGACGAGTGAAGTCATGGAAGCTTGCGAGGGCTGGGCGCTGTTGTAGTCCCCGATCACGCATACGAGCTGGCTGAACCCCTGGTTCCCGCCGGTGGCGTCCCCGGCGACAGGCCCGTCCAGCGACCCCGCACGCCCCTCCCAGATACCTCCGTCGGCATCGATCAAGAAGTTGTAGGCGATGTCGTTCCAACCCTTCTCCGGGCTGGTGTGGAAGTCGTAGAAGCTGCGGATGATCGCCGGCGCATCCGCCCCGGTGTGACCGTTGCGGGAGGCCGAATGGTGTACGAGGAGGAACTCGACCTGCTCAGGATCGAGCGGACCTTTTGGTGGTCGATTGGTCGCCCACGATGAACGCGGATTGATGGTCACGCCGGCAGCCGGCAGTGCGAGACCGTTGGCGGCGACGATGAGCCCGGTGGCGCCACCGATGAACTGACGACGTGTTAGGGGAGACAACCCTGAAACCCTATATTTGCTGTGGCCCATGTCTACGGTTCACCGCTCATGAACGACTGGAACGAGGGCGCGCTCGCCCTTCTCGTCGTCCTCGCGGTAGGGATAGGCCTGTTCCTGTTCGCCGACGGCGACCTGGGTGGCAACGGGGGAACGGAGACGCCCGCCGAACCGATCGTCGCCGATCCCGAGTCGGCCGCAAGGGGGGAGATGCTCGCCGAAGCCCAGGGCTGTCTGCAATGTCACACCCCGGACGGGACGCCGGCGTCAGGACCGACGTGGAAGGGGGTCGCCGGCTCGGAGCGTCCCCTGGTGAGTGGTGAGAAGGTGATCGCCGACGACGCCTATCTGTTCAACTCGATCGTCGACCCACACTCCCAGGTGGTCGAGGGTTACGACACCATCATGCCCACCTTCTACGAGGACGAGCTGGACGAGACTCAGATCAACGACCTGGTCGAGTACATCAAGAGCCTCGCCTGACGCCACCCCTACCCCCGTAATCGGGTACGGAATGGGCGATATATGCCCCGATCCCGCTCGATTTCGGGGGGGTAGACCCGAACAAACTTGATACGAGGCGACTCAAGTTGTACAATCTCGGGACACTCAGAACCGTAACCGGAAGGACTCCACGAAATGTCACGCGCCGTAGGGATCGACCTGGGCACCACCAATAGCGTCATCGCCATCCTCGAAGGTGGCGATCCAACCGTGGTCGCCAATGCCGAGGGCGGCCGCACCACCCCTTCGATCGTCTCGTTCAAGGACGGTGAGGTCCTCGTAGGGGAGGTCGCCAAGCGTCAGGCGATCACCAACCCCGATCACACCGTGCGCTCGGTCAAGCGTCACATGGGCACCGACTGGTCCATCGAGGTCGACGACAAGACCTACACCGCCCAGGAGGTCTCCGCTCGCATCCTCATGAAGCTGAAGAGGGACGCCGAGTCCTACCTCGGGGACACCGTGACCGATGCCGTCATCACCGTGCCCGCCTACTTCAACGATGCCCAGCGTCAGGCCACCAAGGAGGCCGGCCAGATTGCCGGGCTCAACGTCCTGCGCATCATCAACGAGCCCACCGCGGCCTCACTCGCATACGGTCTCGACAAAGAGTCGGATCAGACCATCCTCGTGTTCGACCTCGGAGGTGGGACCTTCGACGTGTCGGTGCTCGAGATCGGTGAAGGCGTCTTCGAGGTCAAGGCCACCTCGGGCGACACCCACCTCGGTGGTGACGACTGGGACGAGGCCGTCATCGAATGGTTGGTGAAGAGCTTCAAAGACGACCACGGCGTCGACCTGGCCAAGGACCGCATGGCCAGCCAGCGTCTCAAGGAGGCGGCGGAGAAGGCCAAGATCGAGCTGTCCAGTGTCTCGGAGACCGAGGTGAACCTCCCGTTCATCACCGCTACCGACGCCGGGCCGTTGCACATGCAGTACAAGCTGACGCGGTCGGAGTTCCAGAAGCTGACCGAAGACCTGCTCGACCGAACCAAGCGGCCCTTCGAACAGGCCATCAAGGACGCAGGCATCGACGTCAAAGTCATCGACCACGTGGTGATGGTGGGTGGGTCGACCCGCATGCCCGCCGTCCAGGAGCTGGTCCATAAGCTGACAGGCAAGGAGCCGCACAAAGGCGTTAACCCGGACGAGGTCGTCGCCGCCGGTGCGGCGATCCAGGCAGGTGTGTTGAAGGGGGACGTCAAGGACATCCTTCTCCTCGACGTGACGCCGCTGACTCTCGGCATCGAGACCAAGGGCGGTGTCATGACCCGGATGATCGAGCGCAACACCACCATCCCCACCAAGAGGTCGGAGATCTTCACCACCGCCGAGAGCAATCAGCCGGAAGTCGAGATCCACGTCCTGCAGGGCGAGCGCACGATGGCCAACGACAACAACAGCCTCGGAAAGTTCAGGCTGACCGGCATCCCTCCGGCACCGATGGGGATTCCCCAGATCGAAGTCACCTTCGACATCGACGCCAACGGCATCGTTCACGTAAACGCCAAGGATCTGGCGACGAACAAGGAACAGAAGATGACCATCACCGGGGGCACGGCCCTCGCACGGGACGACATCGATCGGATGGTCAGGGATGCCGAGGCGTACGCGGAGGAGGATGCCAAGCGTCGCGAGGCCGTCGAGACCCGGAACCAGGCCGAGCAGTTGGTCCACCAGACCGACAAGCTGATCGAAGAGTCCGGCGACAAGATGAGCGAGGAGGAGAAGACTTCGGTCGAGGCCGCCAAGGAGGCGCTGAACACGGTGCTGGGTGATGCGGACGCCGACACCGATTCGATCAGGTCGAAGATGGACGAGCTGATCCAGGCAAGCCAGGCCATGGCTACAAGGCTCTACCAGCAGGCGGCGGCCGAGCAGGCCTCAGCAGGTGGCGACAATGGTGCCGATGACGACGAAGTCGTCGAGGCGGAGATCGTCGACGAAGATGAGTGATGTCGGAGCCGACACGACCGACGAGGTCGTCGACGCCCTCCCCGTTGAACGAGAGCCGGCGGCTCCCGACCCACACTCGCTGGGTCTGGAGCTGCCCGAAGACCCCGGCGACGCCATCTCACTGCTGCTCACCGAACTGGACATGGCCCGGCGTGAGGGCACCTCATATCTCGACGATCTGAAGCGGGTGGCGGCCGACTTCGACAACTACCGCAAGCGGACGGTGGATCAGAGCTCGATCATGCTCAATCGAGCCACCGAGAAAGTGGTGCATGGCCTGTTGCCTGTGCTCGACTCGTTCGACGCCGCGCTGGCAACCCAGCCCGAGACGGAGACCGAGAGGAATCTCTACTCGGGGATGCTCAACACTCGCGAGCAGCTTCTCAGCTCTCTCAAGAACGAGGGCCTGGACGTCATCGCGACGATCGACCAGCCCTTCGACCCCGAGGTCCATGAGCCGGTCGGAGCTCCGACCGGAGACGGCGAGTTGGTGGTGAGCGAGGAGTTGCGTCGCGGCTACCGACTCAACGGAAAGGTGTTGCGGGCCGCACTGGTGGTCCTGGAGTCGAGATGAACCGCGACTGGCTCGAGAAGGACTTCTACAAGGTCCTGGGTCTTTCGGAGACTGCCAGCGCCGAAGAGATCAAGAAGGCCTACCGCAAGCTCGCCCAACAGCATCATCCGGATGCCAATCCAGGAAACGAGGACGCCGAGGAGAGGTTCAAGGAGATATCCGAGGCCTATGCCACCCTCTCCGACGCCGAACGGCGCAAGGAGTACGACCAGGTGCGACGTCTTGGCTCGACCGGTGGATTCCAGGGGTTTGGCGGCCCGGGAGGCTTTGGGGGACAGCAGGTTCGCGTTGAGGATCTGCAGGACCTGCTCGGGGGTTTCGGGGGGCTCGGCGATCTATTCGGGTTTGGCTCGAGGGGGTCGTCTTCGAACGGGCCCACACGGGGGCCGGACATGGCAACCGAGCTGTCCATCGGGTTCGACGAGGCGGCATTCGGCACCACCACCGAAGTCGTGTTGGAAGGCGCGACGTCCTGCTCTCGTTGTGGCGGCTCCGGTGCCGAGCCAGGCTCAACCGTGAGCACCTGCCCCACCTGCGGAGGACGCGGGATGGTCGCCCAGAATCAAGGGCTCTTCTCCTTCACCCAGGCGTGCCCCCAGTGCCGGGGATCGGGTCGTCTCGTAGAGGATGTCTGCTCTCAATGCCGGGGCTCGGGGACCGAGAACCGTCGACGCACGGTGAAGCTCAGAATCCCTGCCGGAGTGCACGACGGGAGCACCCTGCGACTGCGAGGTAAGGGGGCGCCGGGGCGTTTCGGCGGCCCGGCCGGCGACCTCATGGTCCGAATAAGGGTCGCGCCGAGTCGTGTTTTCGGTCGCCGCAACAACGACCTCACCATCCACGTGCCCATCACCTACTCCGAAGCCGTTCTCGGCACGAAGATCGACGTGCCCACTCTCAACGGCGGGGTCAAGGTGAAGATCCCCTCCGGCACGCCGAGCGGCAAGACCTTTCGGGTGAGGGGCAAAGGCATCGTCCCCGAGCAGGGACGCGCCGGGGACCTTCTGGTAACCGTCGAGGTGGCAGTGCCGCAGAAGGTCAACAAGGACGAGAAGCGCCTGCTCGAGGAATTGGCCACCCATGAGACCGACGACATCAGGTCACATCTGAGATGATTGGAGCCGTCAGATGACCGATATGCAACGCGCCGTCTTCGTCATCTCGGTCGCAGCCGAGTTGGCGGGAATGCACCCCCAGACTCTCCGCATCTACGAGAGAAAGGGGCTCATCGAGCCGTCGCGCACCCCTGGTGGGACCCGGAGGTACAGCCAGGAGGACATCGAGCGTCTTCAACTCATCCAGGACATGACCAACCAGGGCATGAATCTGGAAGGAGTTCGCCGTGTCCTCGCACTCCAGGAGGAGAACCGTCGTCTCAAGAAGAAGCTCGATCGGCTGCGCGACAAGATCGAGGAGATGGAAGAGGCGGCCGAAATCGCCGGGAGGCCGCCCGAGATCATTCTCCGCAGCCAAATCCGCACCATCTACGGCGACCGTGGCTGACGGCTACACCGGGCCGGTCAGGATCAGCGGCCAGGACGGAGTCCTCTTGACCACCGGCGCGGCAGCTTTGGAGAGTGATCCCGACATGGGTTCCTGGAAGGGCGTCGTCCAGACACTGCGGGGGACGGCCGTGGCCGGCAAGGCCCTGGTCGTCCATATCGAGATACCCGATGGTGGACGCGGCCGGGCCCAACTGACGCCAGATGGTGAGAGTGGTGATCGGGCCACGTCGCGCGTGGTAGGGCTCGGAGCCCCCCCGTTCTGAACCTCGAGGCACAGCTACGCCTAAGCTCGAGCCTCAACCCATATACGAGGAGACACATGGGATTCATGGATTCGCTCAAGAAGATGCTCTCGGGCAACAAGGACAAGGCCGATGAGGTCATCGACAAGGCTGGTGACATGGTCGACGAGAAGACCGGCGGCAAGCACGAGGAGCACGTCGACCGGGGTCAGGAGATGGCCAAGGACTTCGTGGAGGACCTCGACGACGAGTGAACCCGCTTCGAGAGGGCTCGGTTGCACCGAGCCCTCTCTCTTTGGGTTGACATATTCTTATATGGTTATGTATTGTCCTGGTGACATGGCACGAGCAGCCACAACCACCGACGCCTTCAACGCCGTGGCCGAGCCGCGTCGTCGCGAGATCATCCAGATCCTCACGGACGGCGAGCGGTCGGTGGGGGACATCGTCTCGGTGGTTCCCGTTTCTCAACCCCAGGTCTCCAAGCATCTGCGGGTTTTGAGGGAGGTGGGGCTCGTGCGATCACGAACCGACGGTCGTCAGCG
>Ga0256867_10000487_pt1 | contig 15695 bp, 11 predicted proteins | sample RVTome_15_FD_185939 | JGI IMG/M metagenome (GOLD analysis project Ga0256867, IMG submission 185939) | Soil microbial communities from uranium-contaminated site in the Upper Colorado River Basin, Wyoming, United States - RVT150D86 (HiSeq) ... | reverse complement strand
CACCTGGACCCCCACCCGCTGGGGTTTCTTGCTCGGCTGCACCGTGAGGCCCTCGAAGAGCACCGTCCGCTGCAGCGAGCGCTCCCGGACCGCGTGCCGGTCCAGCGTCTCGATCGGCTTGACCTCCGCCGTCTGCGCGATGCTGATCTTCCGGTGATCCACCCGCAGGCCCAGTTGCGCCAGCAGGGCGGACTCGATGTTCCGCACCAGCTGCTTGGGGTGCAGCCCGGCCTGGGCCAGGATGTGCACCTCGCTCACCTCGCCAAGCGGCGTGGTGACCACCCGCGCCGAGAGGACGCCCTCGAGGGACGTAAGGAGGTTCTCCGCGCGGCGGATGCCCCAGGGATCGGGCATGCCTTCCTGCGACGCGCCGCCCGAGGGGGCACGGCCGGAGAGGTCCTGCGGACGCGCGGACGATGGACCGGTCACTTATCCTTCTCCCTCAGATCTCTGGAGTATCGGCACGAGCTTACCCGTTCCTTAGACCACGATGTTCCGGCCGGCCGCCTTGGCCCGGTACAGGGCCCGATCGGCGTTGACCAGCAGGTCCCCGGAGGACGGCTGCGACGGGTCGAACTCGGCGATCCCGACACTCACCGTCACCGCCTCGGGCGGATAGCCCAGCCGCCGTCCCGCCTTCTCTACCCCGATCCGGAGCGCCTCCGCCACCCGCTCGGCGCCGTTGAGCTCGGTCCGGGTGAGGATCACCACGAACTCGTCGCCCCCGTACCGCGCCGCCAGGTCCGAGGCTCGCACCGCCCCCCGGATCTCGAGCGCTACCGCCCGCAACACTTCGTTCCCCGCCTCGTGCCCGTACCGGTCGTTCACTTCCTTGAGCCGGTCCAGGTCCAGGAACAGCACCGTGAAGCGCTCCCCGCTTCGCTTGCTGCGTTCCACTTCGTGGGTCAGCCGGTCGCGGAGCACCCGGAAGGTCGCCAGCCCGGTGAGAAGGTCCGTCGCCGCCTCCCGCTGGGACTCGTCCGCCCGGCGCTCCTGGTACGGCTGGCACTGCTTGAGCGCCGCCCGCCCCAGCGCCGCCGCTTCGGCAAAATCCCGGCAGGTGTCGTATCCGCAGGCCCGGCAATCCCACGGCCGGCCATTCGGCCCGAGCCCTATCGCCTTCAACACCTGTTGCACCGACGCGACATCCGCGGGGGGCCGCCGAGGCCTGATGTCGAAGACTGCGCCTACACTCGCCACCACGCCGGGGTCCACCACGGGCAGCCGGCTGCGCGGCGGCTCCGTGCTCTGCACCACCGACCGCCGCCAGAACAACTGGTCCTTCGGCCCGGCAATCGGGTGCGCCAGCGCACCTTCGTTCGCGAGGATGTCCACGAAGCCGAGCTCGAGCCCGTCCACCAGGATCGCGCGCGCGAGCGAGGCGAGGTGCTGGATGCCCCGAACCTGCCGGAACTTCCTGCTCGACTGCCGCGCCTCCTCCAGCATGGCGATCGGCATCCCTCCGGCGGTGCTCAGGTGCCGCCGACGCTCCGGGGTGAGCCGGGTGAATACCGTCGGCTGCGCCGCGGCCGTGACCCCGCGGAGGGTGAACAGCTCGCTCAAGTCCGCGAAGGTGATCCAGGCATCGATCTCCGGCGCACCGGGCGTCGCCGACATTCCCGCGTACACGATCTTGGCCTCGGAACCGAAAAGCCCGCGGAGATACCGGGCCTCCGCCACCGCCGGCGTAACCACGGGTGCGAGGAACGGGACCAGCTCCGGATACCCACGCTTGATCGCGTCCACCACTACCGCGTCGCTCGACCGGATCACCGTCCCCGGGAGCGAACCCTGCTTCCACAGCTGGAGATATTCCGCCGCGACCAGCTCGTCGCCGATCACTCCGCGTGAGACCATCCGAAACCCCGCCGCGTACGCGGCGTTGACCACTTGCTCGGGTGCCACCGGGTAAAAGTGGGCGGCCGCCTCGGTGCTGAGCACAAGGATTCCGGTGCCTTCCGCCGAGATCGCCACCGCTCGGCCTAACTCGCCGCTCACCTTCACGGCGTCGTGCGGGCACTCCGGAACGCAGAGCCCACACCGGATGCACGCCTCGTCCATAACCCGGACCAGCGTGGCGTCGGGGGACACCGCGATCGCGTTGGTCGGACACACCCGGGTGCAAGCCAGGCAGGCGACACAGGCATCGCCATCGATGACGAAATTCACCTGACCAGCCTACTCTGACCTGGGGGTGTCGTCCGAAGATTGCGACAGCCCGGAGTCATGTCAAGGATTCCTTGTGTCAAGTCCTTCGCACACAAAAGGTTACGCGAGTTTGAACTCTTTGATCTTCCGATAGAGAGTTCGTTCCCCGATGCCGAGCCTTGCAGCGGCTTGGCGTCTATTTCCTTGACACTCGCGCAAGGCAGCCGAGATGGCCGCCCTCTCGACTTCCGCCATTGTCATGCCAGGGCGGTAAAGTACATCGGCGGGGGGGGATGTCTCGGAAGTCTCGACATTAATGGGAGTTAACGCACTCTCCGGAACCTCGATTATCTGCACCGGACCGGCTCGCTGGTCCAGTCTTCGCCGCAGCTCTTGCACCTGAAGCCGCAGGTCCATAAGGCTCCGAAGAATGAACTCCAGCTCCTGGCTGCCAAGCTCCCGTCCGGGGCCTCCACGGACCGGTACGGGGAGAAGCGTTGGGGCGCCTTCGAGGATGTCGGCGGGGATGTCGGCGGCGCGGATCTCGGTACCGGGAGCCAGCACCACCATCGACTCGATCAGGTTGCGGAGCTGCCGGATGTTCCCCGGCCACGGAGCCTCCACCAGCCGCTGCATCGCCTCGGCGGTGATCCCCCGGAACGGACGGTCGTGGGTCTTGGCGAACTCCCGGATGAACCGCCGGACCAGGAGCGGAATGTCCTCCCGCCGTTCCCGGAGGGGCGGCAGGTATACCCCCAGTACCGAGAGCCGGTAGAACAGGTCCTCGCGGAAGTCGCCGACCGCCACGGCCTCCCGCAGGGTCCGGTTGGTGGCGGCGAGAACCCGCACGTCCACCTTGATCGGCTGCACTCCCCCCACCCGGAAGAAAGTGTGGGCCTCGAGCACCCGCAGGAGCTTCACCTGCACCGACAGCGGGATCTCGCCGATCTCGTCGAGGAAGATGGTGCCCCCGTCGGCCAGCTCGAACCGGCCCAGCCGGCGCTCCGCCGCGCCGGTGAAGGCTCCCTTCTCGTGGCCGAACAGCTCCGACTCGAGCAGCGACTCGGGCAGCGCCGCGCAGTTGACGGCGATGAACGCCTTGCCGCGCCGGGGCGAGAGATCGTGCAGCGCCTTGGCCACCAGCTCCTTGCCGGTGCCCGACTCGCCCTGGATAAGGACGGTGCTCGAGACCGGCGCCATCTGCTCGATCTTGACCAGCACCTCGTGCACGGCCGGGCTCTGCCCGCTGATCCCGGTATGCTGCTGAAGCCGGCGGCGCTCCACCAGCCGGCGCGCCACCGCCACCGCGTCGTCGGGCCGGGCCGGCTTGAGCATCACCTCCGTGGGGCCCAGCCGCTGCACCCGTCCCCGCTCGCTGTCGGTGGGCTCGAGCAGCACCAGGGTGAACACTTCGTGCTCGCGCGCCAGGCGGAGGAGCTGCACCGCGCCCGGCTCGTGGACGGCGCCGGTCAGGATGAGCAGGTCGGGATGCTCGCGCCGGAGCGCGGACGGGGCGTCGTCGATGGGGGAGACGAGCGCGGTGGAGAAGCCGGCCGCCTCGAGCGCCGCGTTGAGCGGGACGGCGGTCTCGAGGTCCGACATCGTGAGCAGGATCTGGGAGGCCATTACCGGTCAGCGGTGAGCGGTGAGCGGTGAGCGGTGTTCTCTCCGCGTACCAGGTCGATCGCGTGCTCGATCCACTGCTCCAGCACCGTGAGGCCGTCTTTCACGCCGCCGGGGCTGCCCGGCAGGTTGATGATAAGCGTGCGCCCGCGGATGCCGGCGGTCCCGCGGGACAGCGCCGCGCGCGGGAACGAGCCTAACACGCTCACCCGCAGCGCCTCCGCGATGCCGGGGGCCTCGCGCTCCAGCACGGCGCGGGTGGCCTCCGGCGTCACGTCGCGCGGGGTGAGCCCGGTGCCGCCGGTGGTAAGGATCAGGTCGGCCGCGCCCGCGTCGCACCAGGCCGAGAGCGCCCGGGCGATGGCGAGCGTCTCGTCGGGCACCAGGGCCCGCGCCGGCAGCTCGTAGCCGCGGCCTCGGACCCACTCGGCGATCCGGTCGCCGGAGGTGTCCGCGCGCTCGCCGCGTGCCCCGGCATCGGAGACGGTGAGGATTCCAACCCTGAGCGTCCCGCTCACCCGCTTACCGCTCACCGCTCACCGCTCACTTTTTCCTCACGCTCCCCTTGTCCCAGAACGGCCGCTTCACCACCTCCGCCTCCAGCCGCTCGCCCCGGCACTCCACCTCGAATCGCGTGCCCACTTTGGCCTGTTCCGCCGGCAGCATCGTGGTGCCGATCGAATACCCGAGTGACGGGCTCTGGCCGCCGCTCCGGACGATGTCCACCTGCTTGCCCTCGCTCCACACGGGATACCCGTGCCGCGCGATCCCGCGTCCGTGCAGCCGGAACCCGACCGTCTTTCTCCGGACCCCGCGCTCCTTCTGGGCCCTGAGCGCCTCGCGGCCGAGGAAGGGGGAGCCCTTGTCGAGCTTCACGATCCAGGCGAGCCCGGTCTCCAGCGGCGTCACCGTGTCGTCGATCTCCTGGCCGTAGAGCGCGTAGCCCATCTCGAGCCGGAGCGAATCGCGCGCGCCGAGTCCGATCGGCACCGCGCCGGCTCCGGTGATCGCGTTCCACAGCGGCACCGTGTCGCGCCAGCGGCAGTAAATCTCGAAGCCATCCTCACCAGTGTAGCCAGTACGGGACACGAAGCACTGGCTCCCCGCCATGGTGGCCATGGCGCAGCGGTAGTACGCGATCGACTCGAGGTCGCGTCCGGCGAGCGGCTGGAGCATCGCCTGTGCCTTCGGGCCCTGCACCGCCAGGAGCCCGGTGTCTTCGGAGACGTCGCGCAGCCGGATGTTGGCGCCGCCGGTGGTCTTCTGGTCGACCAGATGCTCCCACGCCTTCGTCCGGTTCGACGCATTCACCACGATCATGAGCCGGTCGTCGAAGCGGTACACGGTGCAGTCGTCGATGAACGTCCCCTCGGCGGACAGGATCGCCGAGTACTGGACCGCGCCCGCGTCGAGCGCCGAGACGTCGTTGCAGGTGACCCGGGTGACGAAGGCGTTCCGGTCGGGACCGGTGACCTCGAACTCGCCCATGTGCGAGACATCGAAGATCCCGGCGCCGGTCCGCACCGCGGTGTGCTCGGCGAGGATTCCGCCGGGGTACTGGACCGGCATCTCCCACCCCGCGAAGGGGACCATCTTCCCGCCCAGCTTCTTGTGGGTGTCGGCGAGTGGTGTGCGCTTGAGATCGTCAGGCATCGGGAACCAGGGTTGATCTGTAAGTACTCAGTACTCAGTACTCAGTCCTCAGTGCTCACAACTGAGGACTGAGGACTGAGGACTGACAACTAAACCGTTATCTTGCCAGTCCGTCGGTGCCAATTTGGCAGAGAGAGTCTAGCATGGACGTCTTCGATCCGGCAGTCTTCGCGTCGCTGCTCGCCCTGGTGGGGATCGTTATCCTCGCTTCGGCGCTGGCGTCCGGGGCTGTGGAACGCGCCGGCCTTCCGTCGGTGGCGCTGTTCCTGGGGCTCGGCCTGCTCCTGGGGCCCCACGGGTTAGGCCTCGTCGACTTTCCGCTCGCCTCGCCGATCCTCGGGGCGATCGCCACCCTCTCGCTCATCCTCGTCCTGTTCACCGACGCCGTGTCGATCGACATGGCCGCGTTCCGGGGCCACCTGCGCCTGGCCGCCATCATCCTGGGGCCGGGGACCCTGCTCACCGCCTCGCTCATCACCCTGGCCGGCTGGTGGCTGCTCGACCTGCCGCTGGCGGGCGCGGCGATCCTGGGCGCGGCCCTGGCCTCCACCGATCCGGTGATGATGCGCGGGCTGCTCCGGCTGCCGGACCTGCCCAAGGCCGCGCGCATCACACTCGGGCTGGAGAGCGGCCTCAACGACGCGGTCCTGCTTCCGATCGTCCTCGTGGCGATGGTCTTTCTCGGCACATCGGGGGATCCCTCCGGCGGCGAGATCGGCGGGGTGGCCGGGGACGTGTTCGTGGTCGGGCCGCTGGTCGGATGGCTCGTCGGGTTCCTGGCGGTCCGCGCCATGGGAGCGGTCCGGGGCCGCTACGGGATGCGCCGCGACTACGAGTCGCTCTACGTGTTAGGCGTGGCGTTCACCGCGTTCGCGGTGGCGGAGGCGTTGCACGGCAGCGGGTTCATGGCCGCGTTCACCGCGGGCCTCTCGGTGGCGGCGCTCAACGTGGAGCTGTGCGACTGCTTCCACGACTACGGCGAGGCATCGGCAGAGATGCTCCTGCTCCTGAGCTTCGTCGCCTTCGGCACCTCGCCGATCTGGTCGGGGCTCGAGGTGCTGAGCCTGCCCGCCGTCCTGTTTGCCGCGGTCGCGCTGTTCGGGCGCACGGCGGTGCTCCAGCTCGTGCTGCCGCGCCGCGAGGTGGAGGCGGGAACCCGCCGGCTCATCGTCTGGTACGGGCCGAGGGCGCTCTCCTCCCTGCTGCTGGTGCTGTTGCCGGTGTTCGCCGGCATTCCGGGGAGCGAGCGGCTCTTCCACCTCTGCGCGCTGGTGGTGCTGTTCTCGGTGGTGGGGCACGGCACCATGCTGGCGGTCGTGACCCGCATGATGCGGAGCGCGCGCACGCCGCGGCCGGCGGCGGCAGCGAGTTATGCCGGGTCCGCGCCCGGCATCGCCACGCTCCCGCATGCCGGCCTCGTGGCGGACCGGGAACGGATCACCCTGGAGGAGATGACCGCGCTCCGGCGGGCCGGGGCGCCCGTCGTCCTGGTCGACCTGCGGCGCGAGAACGACTTCGCGAGCCTGGGCACCCAGGCGCGCGGCGCGGTCCGGGTGCATCCCGACAAGCCGGTCGAGAGCGCCGCGGCGCTGGCGCTGCCGAGGGAGGCGTGGCTGGTCGCGTACTGCGCGTGACTGGCCGAAGCCACGAGCGCCCGGGTGGCGCGCGAGCTGAGGCAGGCGGGCTGGACCGGGGCGCGCGCCCTGGTCGGGGGCTGGAGCCTCTGGCAGGAGCGCGGCCTCCCGACCGAGCCGGTCCCGGACCGCCGATGACCGAGCGGGAGCCGAAGGACTGGAGCCACGAAGTCCGCCCGGTCCGCACCCGCGGAGGCCGGGCGGTGTTTCTGACGCTCGGCCACCTGTGCGTGGCGCTGGGGGTGATCGGAGTGTTTCTCCCGGTCATGCCCACCACCGTGTTCCTGCTCGGCGCGGCCGCGTGTTATGCCCGGGCCTCGGCGGGGTTCTACAACCGTCTGCTCAACAACCGGGTGTTCGGGCCGATCATCGCCGACTGGCGGCACTACCGGGCGATGACCTGGAAAGCGAAGGCCTACGCGATCGGGTTCGTCTGGGTGGGAATCGGGATCTCGGTGGTGGTGGTGCCGATGGTCTGGCTCCGGGTGGTGCTGCTCGGCGTGGCGGTGGCGGTGACGGGGTTTCTATTGCGGGTCAGGACGAGTGCGTAGTCAGCGGGAGACCTCTCCCAGCCGGCGTCTGCCGGCTCTCGCCCTCTCGATCAGCGGCTCGAGGGCCGGAACGGGCAGATCGTACTGGCGGAGAAACCTGGTGAAGTCTGCCTGGGCGCCGAGGCTGTCGCCGGCCGACAACCGAATCTCCGCACGGTCCAACAGGCTGATCCACCCGAGACTCCGATTCCACGCGTCCAGCTCCACAAGGGTGGCATCGTTGTGCCAGTTTAGGAGGCGGGCGGCCTCGGCGTCTTCGCCGCTGGAGCGGAACCAGCGGGCCGCGAGGAGCCGGTTGGTGACCGCCGCGGTCGGATGGCGCCGACCGACCGCGAAGATGAGCCCGCGGTCCGCGATTTCCTCTTCGACGGCGGCGAGCGCGCGAGCCGCGCCGACGCGGTCTCCTCCAGCCTCGAGCGACAGCGCGGCCAGCGAACGCTCGAGGAAGGGGGCGGCGACGGCCGAGTCACCCCGGAGCCTCCGTCGGGCGGAGGCGAGCCCTTCCGGCTCCTGCTCCAGGTAGGCCAGGACCCCGTCGAGCCAGGCCAGATCGGCCCGATGGACGGCCGACCAGTCGCCGCCCGGTCGGGGGCGTCGGTCACGGGCATCGCGCCCTTGCAGCGCGCCCAGCAGAACCCCCGCCACCGCGAGGCGGTACGCGCCAAGCTCGCCATTGGCTCCGCCTCGAGTGCGCGCCCATTGGTCCGCTGCCCCCATGGCGGAATCCCATGCCCCGCGCGAAGCCCAGGCGAGTGCCTCTCCCTGCAACAGGAGGGCGAGCAGTGCGGGGGTCGGCGCGCGCGCCCGGGTCGCGCGGTTGAGCTGGATTTGAATTGCGGCCGCCCCATCAGTCAACGGCCCAAAGGCCGCGGCCTCCGCGATGTAAGCTGGGCCCGCGAAGAACTGGTCGACGAAGCGGGAGACGCTGTCAGGCGGGAACAGGGCCGTGGCGGATGAGGCGGCGGAAAAGACCTGGGCGCGCGCCACTCGTAGCTCGCTGGACGGGTCACGCGAGCCTGCTTCGCCAACCAGGCGGGTTGCCTCGCGGGTGGCCAGCGCGAAGCCTGCACTGTCTCTCAGCAGAATGAGGACCCATTGCAGGTGATCCCAGGCGGGGACGAAGCCGGGGTTCAGGGCGAGGACGCGTTCGAGAGCGGCCCGCGTCTCCGCCGCCGTTCTGCCGTGATGGCCGCCGCTGTGCACCAGCATGTTGGCGTACGCCCACCATCCCGGCTCGTAACGCGGGAATCGCTGGGTCAGGTCCTCCAGTCGAGCGAGCCGCTCCGCGCGCGGCGATACCACGTACGATGCCTCGATCAGCAGGCGGTCCGCCTCCGGAAGCTCAGAACGGTTCGCCACGACCTTCCGGACCAGCGCGGTGTCCGGCGCCGAAGTCTCCCGATAGGAGCGGGGATACATCGACCGCCAGTAGGCCCACCAGAACGTGGTATCCTCCGCAAACGCACGCTCGAAGGCGTCGATTGCGGCCTGCATCTGCAGCCGCGAGAGCGCCAGCTCGCCTTCCAGGTAGGCCCGCCGCGCGGCCGGGACCGCGGACTTGGTGACGGCGGCAAGGCTGGCCACGGCCGGCGGCTCGTATTGCCAGAGCTCGTCCAGCAGGGAGATGGTCACCGAGTCGGTCAGCGCGGGAAGGTCGGCGGCGGTCGCCGATGCCCGGGCCATCGGGGCGGCGGCACCGGTCCGGTAAAGGGAGGCGTCGAGCCGGAGACCGGCTCCCGCTCGCGTCAGCGCTCCATGCACGAACCGATCGGCGCGCAGCTGGCGGGCCAACCGGTGCGCATCCTCCAGCGAGAACGCCTGCCGAGCCTCCACTGCGGCGAGCGTCGTCAGCGCGTCGACCATGTGGAGCTCCCCCATGCCGTCGAGGTCCGCCGTCACCGTCACCGCGAGATCGCGGCCCATGCGCTCGAGCGCGGAATCGGCCGCCGCGGGCGCGAAGGGCAGGACCGCGATCCGGGGGGCGACGAGCGAGTCGCTCACCGTCGCCCCTCCCCGCCACAGCAGGGTGACCACGGCCAGGCCGGCAGCCGCTCCGGCCCAGCGGAGCCGGCGGGCCCAGGGGCTCCCGTACCGGCGGGGCCGGGTCGCGGTGATCGCGGGCGCAGCGTCATCGAGCCGGAGCGCCTCGACGAAGAGGGCTACGGATCGATATCGGTCCGCCGGTGCCTTGGCCAGCGCGCGCCTGAGGGCCGCCGCCGTCTGCTCAGGGACGCCGGCCCGCAGGCCGGTGACCAACGGCGGCTCGGCGCTCAGATGTTGCCGCACGACGCTCTCGACGGTTGGCCCCGTGAACGGAGGCTGCCCGGCCAGCGCCTCGTACAGCACGCACCCGAGGGAATAGAGGTCGGCCCGCCCGTCCAGATCCCGCTCACCCGCCGCCTGTTCGGGACTCATGTAGGCCGGAGTGCCGATCGCGAGCCCCGTCTCGGTCAGCCGGGTCCCGCCGGCCTCATCGACAGCGCGGGCGATGCCGAAGTCGGCCACGACGGCATGCCCGCTCTCGAGCAGGATGTTCCCGGGTTTGATGTCCCGATGCACTACCCCCCGACCATGGGCATAGGTCAGGGCGTCCGCCACCTCCCGTACCATCCGAAGGGCCTCGTCCACCGGGAGCTGCTTCTCGCGATCAAGCCGGTCGCGCAGCGACTCGCCGTCCACGTACGGCATGACGTAGTAGAGGAGCGCGCCGGCGCCCGTGTGCTCATCCTTCCCACTGTCGTAGAGAGGCAGGATGTGCGGATGTCGCAGGTTGGCGGTCGTGCTGATCTCGCGCAGAAAGCGTTCCGGGCCGAGCATCGCGGCCAGCTCAGGCCGCAGAACCTTCACGGCGACCTGGCGCTGGTGCCGCAGATCCTCCGCCCGGTAGACGACCGCCATTCCGCCGCCGCCGACGGTATCGAGAATCCGGTAGGGCCCGATGTTGCCGCCTGCCGGGAGCTTGTCGCTCATGTGCGCTGACCCTTGTTCACCAATGGCGTCGGACCTGACGCCTTCCGGCCCCACGCCGCCGTACGATAAGCTGGTCTACCTGAGCCGCAAGCGCCTTGAGCGGTGGGTAATGGGTGTGACCCACTACCGAGCGATGAGGGCATCTGCGGCGGCCGGGCGGTTTCCTGCTCGGCGCGGCCGCGTGTTATGGCCGGGCCTCGGCGGGGGTTCTACAACCGCCTGCTCAACAGCCGGCGTTCGGCCCCGGCATCGTCGACGGGCGGCACTTGTGCTGGGTCCGGCTCGTGCTGTTCACCGTGGCGGTATCGGTGACGGGGTTCCTGCTACGGGTTAGGGCGAGAGCGTAGTGGACGGAGATGGGGGCGCTTCGTCGCTCACCGGGGGCGTTCGGCCAGGAACCTGTCCCCCGACCCGACCCCTACAGAATGTATTTCCTCAGATCGTCGTCCCCCACCACCTTCGCCAGCCGTTCCCTAACCCGCTCGGCGCCAAAGCTGATCTTCTTCTCCGGCCAGTCCGGCAGCTCGAACAGCACCTCCTCGATCAGGGTGGCCATCACGGTGTGGAGCCGCCGCGCGCCGATGTTCTCCATCCGTTCGTTGGCCACCGCCGCGATCCGCGCGATCTCCTGGATCCCCTCCGGCGGAAACTCCAGCTCGGCGCCCTCCGCCCCCACCAGCGCGCGGTACTGCTTGGTGAGCGCGTTCTCCGGCTCGGTGAGGATGCGAACGAAGTCCGCTTCCGTGAGCGCCTCCAGCTCCACCCGGATCGGGAAGCGGCCCTGGAGCTCCGGAATCAGGTCCGACGGCTTGGACACGTGGAACGCACCCGCCGCGATGAACAGGATGTGATCGGTGCGGACGTAGCCGTAGCGGGTCTGGACCGTGGAGCCTTCCACGATCGGCAGCAGATCCCGCTGCACGCCCTCGCGGGAGATGTCCGGGCCCGTGGTGCTCCGCTCGCCGGCGATTTTGTCCAGCTCGTCGATGAAGAGGATGCCGTGGTTCTCCACCCGGTCGAGCGCCTCGTTGATCGTCTCGTCCTGGTCGACCATCCGCTTGAGCTCCTCGTCGATCAGGAGCCGCCTGGCCTCGGGCACCTTCACCGTGCGGCGCTTCTTCGGCCGCGGGAGCATCTGCTGCAGCATCTCGGTGAAGTTGATGTCGGGTCCTTCCATGCCCTCCTGCGGCTGCATCGGGTTGAACGGCGGGAAGCTCTGCGGGCTGATCTCCACTTCGACCTCCCGGTCGTCGAGCTTCCCCTCCCGCAGCAGCGCCCGGAGCTTTTCCCGCGAGCGCCGCCGCCGCTCGTCCTCCGGCGTCTGATCCTCCCGCTTCGCGGAGCCCGACGGACCGACGACGAACACCCCCTCCTCCGCGGGCTTCCCGCTCTCGGCCTCGGGTTTCTGCGGCGCCGGCGCCGGCGGCAGCAGGAGATCCAGCAGCCGCTCCTCGGCGCGCGACTCGGCCTGCGGATAGACCTCGTCCTCCCGTTCGGTGCGCACCAGGCTGATCGCCGCATCGACCAGGTCACGGATCATCGACTCCACGTCGCGGCCGACGTAGCCCACCTCGGTGAACTTCGACGCCTCCACCTTGACGAACGGCGCGCCGGCCAGCCGCGCGAGCCGCCGGGCGATCTCGGTCTTTCCGACGCCGGTCGGTCCGATCAGGATGATATTGGACGGCGTGATCTCGTCGCGGATCTCGTCCGGCGCCTGGCCCCGGCGCCACCGGTTCCGCACCGCCACGGCGATGGCCCGCTTGGCCGCCATCTGCCCCACGATGTAGCGGTCCAGCTCCGCGACGATCTGCCGCGGAGCCAGCTCCTCGAGCCACGGGAGCGGCTCGGGCGGGGAGGCGGAGGCGGGCGCAGCAGCAGGCGGTGTCTTCAAGTCGGGCATCGGCAGACTCGGGTAGGTGAGCGGTGCGCGGTGAGCGGTGAGCGGTGAGCGGGAAGTGCAGTTACCGCTTACCGCTTACCGCTTACCGTTTTTACCGCTCACCGCTCACATTTCTAAGACCGTCAGATTCCGGTTCGTGAACACACAGATGTCGGCCGCGATGTTCATGGCGCGCTCCACCACCTCCCGGGCCGAGAGCGTGGCGTCCGGCAGCAGCGCCCGGGCGGCGGCGAGCGCGTAGTTCCCACCCGACCCCACCGCCACGATGCCGTCGTCCGGCTCGATCAGCTCGCCCGACCCGCTCAGGAGAAAGCTGTGGTCGTGATCGGCCACCACGAGGAGCGCCTCGAGCCGGCGCAGCACCCGGTCGCTGCGCCAGTCCTTGGCCAGCTCCACGGCGGCGCGCGGCAGGTTCCCGGGGTACCGGTCGAGCTTCTCCTCGAACCGCTCGAAGAGATTGAGCGCGTCGGCCACCGAGCCCGCGAAGCCCGCGAGGATCTTCCCGCCGCGGAGCGAGCGCACCTTCACCGCCGAAGCTTTGACGACGGTGTCCCCGATGCTCACCTGGCCGTCGCCGGCGAGCGCGACCCGCCCGCCCTTCCGGACCACCAGGATTGTCGTTCCGTGAAACACTGTCATCCCTGTTCGGTGAGCGGTGAGCAGTGAGCGGTGAGCGGCAAAGGCACTTCCCGCTTACCGCTCACCGCTTGCGGCTCACCCTCCCCTGGGGTGTGCCTTCCGATACACGTCCTTGAGCCGCTCGACGCTCGTGTGGGTGTAGATCTGCGTCGTGCTCAGCGAGGCGTGGCCCAGCAGCTCCTGCACCGCGCGGAGATCCGCCCCGGCGTCCATCAGATGGGTCGCGAAGGTGTGGCGGAGCGAGTGGACCCGTTGCCCTTCCGCCCCGGCGCCATCGAACAGCCGGTGCATGCGCCGCTGGATCGATACCGCGGATAGCCGGCGCCCGTTGCGGCCGAGGAAGACCGCCGCCCGATCCGGCCTGGGTCCGCGCAGCAGCGCTTCGCGGGCGTGAAGATAACGCCGCAAAGCGGCCACCGCCTTCGAACCGACCGGCACGATCCGCTCCTTGCGTCCCTTGCCCCGCACCTTCACCTGGTCGCTCAGGAGGTCGAGCACGCCGAGGTCCAGCCCCTGGAGCTCGGAGAGCCGGAGCCCGCTCGAGTAGAAGAGCTCGAGGATGGCCAGGTCGCGCAGGGCGAGCGGATCGCCCGAGTCCGCCAGCGCCTCGGCGTGAATCAGCAGCGCGTCGGTCTCCGCGCGCCGCAGATGCGTCGGGAGCCGCTTCTCGATCCTGGGGCTCCTGGCCGCGCGCACCGCGCCGGCGGGGATTCCATGGTTGGCCTGCAGAAACCGATAGAAGGAACGCAGCGCGGAGAGCGCTCGCGCCGCCGAGCGGCGCTTGAGCCCGCGCCGCGCAAACTCGCCGAGAAATCCGCGCACCCCGAGCCGGTCCACCGAGGCCCAGCTCCACTGCCCGCCGTAGAACCGGTCACCGAACGCGAGGAATTGTTCGAGGTCCCTGCGGTACGCCCGGAGCGTGTGGGGCGACTGATCACGCTCCTTGGCGAGATGCGTGAGATACTCCTCGAGCAGCGGATCGGACCGGCGCGTCACAGCGTCGCCATCCAGGCCCGGAATTCCCCGAGCGCTCGTGCCGCCAGCAGCTGCCGCTTCTCGGCCTTCTTCACCTTCCCCGGGAGCGGATCCAGCAGGCCGAAGTTGGCGTTCATCGGCTGAAAGTGCTTCGGATCGGCGTCGCGGAGATAGCGCAGCAGTCCGCCGAGCATCGTGGTGGGCGGCGGCACCGCGGGCGGCTTGCCCAGGAGATGCCGGTGCAGGTTGATCCCGGCGAGGATGCCGGTCCCGAGCGATTCGGTGTACCCCTCGACACCGGTGATCTGCCCCGCGAAGAACACCCCTTCGCCCTCGCGGGTGCAGAGCCCCTCGCCGAGGCACGCCGGGCTGTTGAGATACGCGTTCCGGTGAATGCTGCCGTAGCGAAGGAATTCCGCGCCGCCTAACCCGGGGATCATCCGGAACACCCGCTGCTGCTCCGGAATACGGAGCCGGGTCTGGAAGCCCACCAGGTTCCACATCTGGCCCGCCGCGTCCTCCCGGCGGAACTGCACCACGGCGTGCGGCTCGCGCCCGGTGCGCGGATCGGGCAGTCCGATCGGCTTCATCGGCCCGAAGCGCAGCGTCTCGGGGCCTCGGCGCGCCATTTCCTCGACCGGCAGGCACCCTTCGAAGTAGGGCACCTGATCGAAGTCGTGTCCCTGGTACTGGTCGGCCTCCGCGAGCGCGCCCAGGAATCCGGCGTACTCCTCACGCGTCATCGGCGCGTTGAGGTAGTCGTCGCCGCCGCCTTTCTCGTAGCGGGAAAGCTTGTAGAGCGGCCCATGGTCCAGCGACTCGTCGCTCACGATGGGCGCGATCGCGTCATAGAACGCCAGCGCCGCGCTGCCCAGCCGCTCCGCCATCGCCGCGGTGAGCGCATCGCTCGTGAGCGGTCCGGTGGCCACGATGCCCGGCGCGGGCAGCGCGCTCGCCTCCGCCTCGTTCACGGTGATGTTGGGGTGGGCACGCACCCGCGCGTCCACCTCGCCAGAGAACCGGTGCCGGTCGACCACCAGCGCCGATCCGCCCGGCACCTGCGCCAGATCCGCGCACTCGAGGAGCAGGCTTCCCAGCAGGCGCAGCTCGGCTTTGAGCAGCCCGTGGGCGTTGGTGGTCTCAGTGGACTTGAAGGAATTGCTGCAGACCAGCTCGGCGAGCTGACCGGTCTGGTGCGCCGGGGTGCCGACCACCGGCCGCATTTCGCACAGCGTCACCTTCACCCCGCGCTGCGCAAGCGCCCAGGCGGCCTCGGAGCCGGCCAGGCCGCCGCCGATCACGGTCGCATGGAGTGCGGTCATGCGCGAAAGATAGGGAGGAGGGAAGAGGAAAGAGGGAGGAGGGAGGAGGGAGGAAGCCTCGGAGTTTCCTCACTCGACCTCCAGCGCCACCCGAAGCGCGTCCCGGAGCAGTCTCCGCTTCGCCGCTGCGAGCGATCCGAGATAGTTGGTGAGGATCGCTTTCGGGACCAGAACCAGCTGATCGCAATTGACGACCGAGGGGTGCCTAAGTCCCTCCTCGACTCCCACCGGAACCTCCGTCGACCGGCCGTCGGCGTTGGAGTTGACCGGGGCACAG
>Ga0256867_10000485_pt1 | contig 15733 bp, 16 predicted proteins | sample RVTome_15_FD_185939 | JGI IMG/M metagenome (GOLD analysis project Ga0256867, IMG submission 185939) | Soil microbial communities from uranium-contaminated site in the Upper Colorado River Basin, Wyoming, United States - RVT150D86 (HiSeq) ... | reverse complement strand
TCATGGAGGCGGGGGAGATGGTCACCATCACCCAGTCGCTCTCCGACGAGGCGATCGAGCTGATCGCCGCCGAGCTCAAGCGCGAGGTGACGATCAAGCACGCGGACGACGAGGAGCTCGAGCCCGAGGAGTACGAGGACGACCCGGCCGACCTCGCGCCGCGGCCGCCGGTCGTCACGATCATGGGCCACGTCGACCACGGCAAGACGTCCCTCCTCGACGCGCTCCGCGAGTCGGCCGTGGCCGAGACCGAGGCGGGCGGGATCACGCAGCACATCGGCGCGTACCAGGTCGACCACGACGGCCGCCGGATCACGTTCCTCGACACGCCGGGCCACGAGGCGTTCACCGCCCTCCGCGCCCGCGGCGCGAAGGTGACCGACATCGCCGTCCTCGTCGTCGCGGCCGACGACGGCGTCATGCCGCAGACGGTCGAGTCGATCAACCACGCGCGCGCCGCCGAGGTGCCGGTGGTCGTGGCCGTGAACAAGATCGACAAGGAGGGCGCGAACACCCAGAAGGTCCGCCAGGAGCTCGTCACGCACGGCCTCCAGCCGGAGGAGTGGGGCGGCGAGACGCAGTTCGCCGACGTCTCCGCGAAGACGCATCAGGGCCTCGACGACCTGCTCGAGCGCATCCTCCTCGTCGCCGACGCCGAGCTGACGCTCGAGGCGAACGCCAAGGTCGAGGCGTCCGGGCCGATCATCGAGAGCCGGCTCGACGTCGGGCGCGGGCCGATCGCGACGATGCTCGTCCAGCGCGGCTCCGTCCACGTCGGCGACGCGATCGTCGCGGGCGACGCCTGGGGGAAGGTGAAGGCGCTCCACGACTACCGCGGCGAGCGCGTGAAGGAGGCCGGGCCCGGCACGCCGGTCGAGATCCTCGGCTTCGACAAGCCGCCGTCGGCCGGCGAGCACGCCCGCGTGGTCGAGAACGACCGTCAGGCGCGCCACCTCGCGCAGCTGCGCGGACAGCGCGTCCGCGCCGAGCAGCTCGCGCGGCGCGGCAAGGGCGGCATCTCGCTCGAGGATCTCTTCACGCAGATCGAGGCCGGCGCCGTGCAGGAGCTGAACATCGTCGTCAAGGCGGACGTGCAGGGCTCGATCGAGGCCGTCACCGGCGAGCTCGCCAAGATCGACCATCCCGAGGTGGGCGTGAACGTCATCCACACGGGCATCGGCGCGATCTCCGAGTCGGACGTCATCCTCGCGTCCGCGTCGAACGCGGTCGTCGTCGGCTTCAACGTGCGGCCGAACGCGGAGGCCCGCGCGCTCGCCGAGCGCGAAGGCGTGGACATCCGCACGTACCGCGTGATCTACCAGCTGACCGAGGACATCCAGCAGGCGCTCGTCGGGATGCTCAAGCCGACTCGCGTCGAGGAGACGGTCGGCGAGGCCGAGGTGCGTGCGCTCTTCCGCGCGTCGCGCGTCGGGACGATCGCCGGCTGCTACGTCACGACGGGCGTCGCGCGCCGTAACGCGCAGGTCCGCGTCGTACGCGAGGGCACGGTCATCTACGAGACGACGATCGCGAGCCTCAAGCGCTTCAAGGACGACGTGCGCGAGGTGCAGACCGGCTTCGAGTGCGGGATCCTGCTCGAGAACTTCAGCGACCTGAAGGAAGGCGACGTGCTCGAGTTCTACGAGACGCGTGAGATCGAGCGCACCGACCTCGACGTTCCCACGGGCGTCGCCGCGCCGGGCGGCGAGGCCGAGCAGGCCGACGACGACGCCGAATAGGGCGACGCCGTGGCGGCCGGCTACGTCGGCATCCTCGCCGTGGAGCTCCACTTCCCCGAGGCGGGCTCGCTGAAGGGAAAGCGGAAGTTCGTGCGTTCGGCGAAGGCGCAGCTGCAGAACCGCTTCGGCGCCTCGGTCGCCGAGGTCGCCCACCACGACCTCTGGCAGCGGGCCGGGCTGACCGTCGCCTGCGTCGCGCGGGAGGCCCGCGAGGCGGAGCGGCTCCTCGACGAGGCCGAGCGCTACCTCGCCGCGCAGGAGTACGAGCTCGTCCGCGCCGAGCGCGAGCTCGTCGCCGTGGAGGCGCCGTGAGCGACCGCATGCGGCGGGTGAACGAGGCGCTGCGGGAGGTGCTCTCCGAGGCGGTCGCCGAGCTGAAGGATCCGCGGATCGGGTTCGTGACGCTCACGGGCGTGGACACGAGCCGGGACCTCCGGCACGCGGTCGTGTACGTGAGCGTCCTCGGCTCCGAGCGCAAGAGGGAGGCGACGCTTGCGGGCCTCGAGTCGTCACGCGGGCCCCTCCAGGCGCGCGTCAACCGGGAGCTCCGCCTCAAGCGGACCCCCCAGCTCACGTTCGAGTACGATCCGACGGTCGAGCGCGGGGTCAGGCTCACACAGCTGATCGACGAGCTATCGCCTGGTGACCGAGACGCAGAAGACTGAGCTCGAGCAGGTCGTTGCCGCGCTACGCGAGCACGATCGCTTCGTGGTGACCACCCACGAGAACCCGGACGGCGACGCGCTCGGCTCCCTCCTCGCGACCACGCTCGCGCTGCGCGAGGCCGGCAAGGAGGCGGAGATGTACCTCTTCGGAGACCTCCCGCTGCCGGACGAGTACCGCTTCATGGAGCTCGCCGACCTGCGCCGCGGCGCGACGCCAGACCTCGCCGGCCGCGTGCTCGTCGCGGTCGACTGCGCGAACGAGAGCCGGCTGGGGCGCAACCCGGAGACGCTCCTGCGCTCCGCCGACCTCGTCCTCGACATCGATCACCACCACGACAACACCCGCTTCGGCGACGTGAACCTGATCGTCCCGAACGCGTCCTCGACGGGCGAGATCCTCCGGGACGTGATCCGCGGGGTCGGCGTCGAGCTGACGCCGGAGATCGCCGAGGCGCTCTATATCGCGATCGTGACCGACACCGGGCGCTTCCAGTACTCGAACACGAGCCCGAAGTCGCTGCGGCTCGCCGCCGAGCTCGTGGAGGCGGGCGCGGACGTGCACCGGGTCTTCCAGGGCATCTACGAGAACGTCGCCTTCGCGAAGCTCAAGCTGCTCGCCCGGGCGCTGGAGCGTGCCGAGGTACTGGAGGGCGGCCGCGTGATCGTCTCGCACCTCGAGCGGGAGGACTTCGAGCGGGCCGGTGCGGAGGAGCCGTTCTCGGAGGGGATCATCGACTTCCTGCGGGCTGTGGAGGGCGCCGAGATCGCCGCGCTCATCCGCCAGCCGCCGACGGCGAACGGCCCCGGGAGGCGCGTCAGCCTGCGGACGACCGACGAGGGCGTGGACGTGTCCGCGATCGCCCGGAAGAGCGGGGGCGGGGGCCACAAGCAGGCGGCCGGCTTCCCGTCGGAGGCGAGCGTCGCGGAGATCACCGAGTTCATCCGGCGGGAGTTCCTCGCTCAGCGTTCCGCGGCCGCGTAGCCCTGGCATAGACGCACGCGCGGGTACCGGGAGGCTCCCCCACCCCTTACGATCAATCGTATCGGGGAGAATCGCGCGGATGTGTGACGGAACATGTCGACTTGCGCGCGGAACCGTGCCGAATGACGCACACGGACGCTGAAGGGGGCCAGAGCGCAGCCGGGGCGAGGGCGGGCGCGGGGGGCGCCGACCCGCGCGGCGGTCTCGTGCTCGTGGACAAGGAGCGCGGCCCGTCCTCGTTCGCGGTCGTCCGGCGCGTGCGCGTCCGGTTCGGCCTGAAGGCCGGCCACGCGGGAACGCTCGACCCGCTCGCGACCGGGCTCCTCCTCTGCCTCGTCGGGCGCTCGACGCGCCTCGCGCGGTACCTCGTCGGGCTGGACAAGCGCTACGAGACGACCGTCCGGCTCGGCGCCCGCACGACGACGGGCGACGCGGAGGGGGAGGAGACGGAGCGCACCGAGCTCCCGGACCGCGCGGCGATCGAGGCGCTCGCCGGCGAGCTCGAGCTGCCGATCCCGGCCGCCTCCGCGGTGAAGATCGACGGCGAGCGCGCCTACCGGCTCCACCGGAAGGGCATCTCCGTCGAGATGCCGACACGCCGCTCGACGATCCACGCGCTGGAGATCCTGCGCCTCGAGCCGCCCGAGCTCGACCTCGCGTTGCACGTCTCGAGCGGCACGTACGTCCGCTCGATCGCCGACGCGCTCGGCGGGCACTGCCTGACGCTCCGCCGAACCGCGGTCGGCCCGTTCCGGGTCGAGGACGCGGACGAGGCGCGGCTTCTGCCGCCGCTCGCCGCGCTCACCGCGCTGCCCATGCGCGACCTCGCGCCGGACGAGGCTCGCGCCGTCTCCTCCGGGCGGGCGGTCGCCGCCGAGGGCGAAGGCCCTGTCGCGCTCGTCGTCGCGGGCGAGCTGCTCGCGGTCGCCCGCGCGCACGACGGCGTCGCACACCCGGAGACGGTGCTCGCATGAACGTTCTCCGCTCGCCCGCCGAGGCCGAGCCCGCCGAGCGCGCGGTCGCGGTCGGGACGTTCGACGGCGTCCACCTCGGCCATCGCGCGGTCCTCGCGGCCGCCGCTGCGACCGGCCTCCGCCCCGCGGTCGTCACGTTCCACCCGCACCCGCGGGCCGTGCTGGGCTACGAGGTGCAGCTCCTGACGACGCTCGAGCGGCGCCTCGAGCTGCTCGGGGAGTCCGGCCTCGAAGACCTCCTCCTCGTCGACTTCACGCCCGAGCTCTCCCGCCTCTCGCCCGAGGAGTTCGCCGAGGCCGTCCTTCGGCCGTTCGGCGCGCAGGTCGTGCTCGCGGGCGAAGGCTTCCGGTTCGGCGCCGGGCGGAGAGGCGACCTCGAGCTGCTCCGGCGGTTGGGCTTCGACGCGCGCGCGGTTCCGCTCGTCGAGGAGATCTCGTCGAGCCGGATCCGCGAGGCGCTCCGCGTGGGGGACGTCGCCGGAGCGGCCCGGCTGCTCGGGCGCCCCCCGGAGCTCGAGGGCCCGGTCGTCGCGGGAGACCAGCGCGGCGGCACGCTTGGCTTTCCGACGGCGAACCTCGCCGTCCCGGCCGACCTGCTCGTGCCTGCGTACGGGATCTACGCGGGCGTCGCGCGCCTCGCGGGGCCGCCGGCGGGCGAGGCGCATCGCACGGCGCTCTCGATCGGTGTGAACCCGCACTACGGCGGTGTCGAGCGGCGTGTCGAGGCGTTCCTGCTCGACTTCGAGGGCGACCTCTACGGGGCGCGAGTCCGGATCGACCTGTGGGAGCGCCTCCGCGAGGAGCGGGCCTTCGCGAGCGAGGAGGAGCTCGTCGCCCAGATCGCGGCGGACGTCGAAGCCGCCCGGGCCGCCCGGCCGCCCGCGTGAGGGCTCGCCGAAATGTAAAGAGTTTCGCGGAGGTTGCCGACGCGTCCGGGACGTGCACGAGAATCCGGCCCGTGCACCTGCGCACGCTCGTGACGACGGTCCACTGTCTCTCCTGCGGGGCGACGTACGGGAAGCCGGAGGGCCGCGGGACGGTGAAGACGAACCCGGGCTGTCCGGAGTGCGGCTACCTCGGCTGGGAGCCGGCGGGCGCCGGGCCGGAGTCGAGCGCGAGCGCCACGCCGCTCCGGCGCGGGTCGGCGCCGCCGCCCGCCCTCGCCACGAGGCTCACGCCGCCGAAGTAGTGGTGGCGCGCCGGCCACGGCGTGACCGTAAGGCCCGCGTCCTCGAGCGCGGCGAGCGCCTCGGGCTCGAACCCGGGCTCCACGTGGACGACGCGCTCGACCCGGTGAAGGCGGGGCCGGTCGACTGCCTCCTGCGGCGAGAGGCCTTCGTCGAGCACGCCGGCCGTCACCTGCGCGAGCGCGCTCCGGATCCGCGTGCCGCCCGCCGAGCCGGCCGCGAGCGCGACCCCGGCACCGTCGAGCGCGACGAACGGCGACATCATGCTCTCCATCCGGTCGCCCGGGCGGAGCGCGGCGCCGAGCAGGTCCGACTCCCCGAGCATCGAGTTCAGGTGCACCTGGAAACCGGGGAGGAAGTCGCCCGAGCCCAGCCCGAGGCTCGTCGTGAGAACGCACGTGTTGCCGTCGCGGTCGACCGCCACGAGGTTCGTCGTGTGCCCGGCGTCCACCACGTCGGGCCCCGCGAGCGCCCGCACCAGGGCGAGCGCGCGCGTGGCCGGCCGGGCGCCCCGTAGCGGCGGAAGCGATGCGAGCACGGGACGGAGCGGCGTGAGCGCCTCCCGGGTTGCGATCCGCGTCCCCGCGTACGCGACGTCGATCGTCCCGCGCCAGTGCGGCCGGTACGCGGCGAGGTCGTCCGCGGTGACGAGGCCTCCGCGCTCCTCGGAGAGCGCGAGGAGCGCCCGTCCGAGCGTCCCGTCGGGCGCGAACACGCGCGCGCCCTCCTCCGCGACCGCCTCGAGCGCCAGGGCGAGCCCCGGCTGGACGAGCGTGTCCCCTTCCTCACGCAGCGTGCCGTCCTCCCGCAGGAAGATCTCCGCGCCCTCGCGCATCGTCATCACCGGCGCGAGCATCGCGAGGCACGCCGCATGCGCAGGCGGAAGCGGCATGCCGTCGCGGGCGATCCGAACGGCCGGCTCGACGAGCCGCTCCCAGGACAGGCGCCCGTGGCGGCGCCACAGCTCGTCGAGGCCCGCCACGACGCCGGGGACGCCGCACGAGGCGATCCCGATCGCGTAGTGGACGATCTCCGAGCCGAACGGGACCGCGAGCTCCACGACCTCGGCGTCGGGGCGGGCGCCGCCGAGCCCGGGCATGGCGACGAAGAAGTCCAGGTGCTCGGCCCGTCCGGTCGCGGCGTCCCACCAGATCGCGTGTCCCCCGCCGGCTAGACCGGTCATCACCACCTCCGCCGCGCAGGAGGCGAGCGAGGAGGCAACGGCCGCGTCCGCCGCGCTTCCGCCGTCGGCGAGCGCGTCGAGGCCGGCGGCGGCCGTCGCCGCGTGTCCGGCGGCGATTCCGGGGGGCAGGGGCGGGAACATCGTCATCGTGCGGATCGTGGCAGGGTGGGGGAAGGCGTGCGCAGGGCGCGTGCTAGCCTAGGCGCGATGGCTCTGACGAAGGACAAGAAGCAGGAGGTCGTCGGCACGTACGGCCGAAGCGACGCGGACACCGGCTCCCCCGAGGTGCAGATCGCACTTCTCACGCGCCGGATCGAGGAGCTCACCGAGCACCTCCGCACGCACAAGAAGGATCACCATTCGCGCCGCGGGCTCCTGAAGCTCGTCGGTCAGCGGCGGCGGCTCCTGAACTACCTTCAGAAGAGAAACCTCGAGGGATACCGCACGTTGATCAAGGAACTAGGCCTGCGCCGCTAATCCCGGCTGCGCAGGGCGCCCGGGAGGCGCCGGTGGAAGTTTGAGGGAGCTCCTCCACGGGAGTTGGCTCAAACCTCCGCCTCGTCTCCCGGTGAGAGAGGAGGCACGATGGAAACGACGCTTGCCCCGTCCGTGGCGGATGCCACGGTCACGATCGGCGACGCCGAGATCTCGTTCGAGACCGGCCGCCTGGCGAAGCAGGCCGACGGCGCAGTGCTCGTCCGCTCGGGCGACACGATGGTCCTCGCGACCGCGCAGGGACGGCCGGAGGCGCGCGAAGGCGCGGACTTCTTTCCGCTCACCGTGGACGTCGAGGAGCGGATGTACGCCGCCGGGAAGATCCCCGGCGGGTTCTTCAAGCGCGAGGGACGCCCCACCGAGAAGGCGATCCTCACCGCGCGGATGATCGACCGCCCGATCCGGCCGCTCTGGCCGAAGGGCTTCAAGAACGAGGTGCACGTCGTCTGCACGACGCTCTCGGCCGACCTCGTCACGCCGCACGACATCCTGTGCATCAACGGCGCCTCCGCGGCGCTCATGATCTCGCCGCTTCCGTTCTTCGGGCCGGTCGGCGCGGTGCGGGTCGGCCTCAGCGAGGGGCAGCTCGTCCTGAACCCCACGCTTCCGGACCTGGCGGCCGAGCCCGAGCTCGATCTGATCGTGGTCGGCACGAAGGACGGGCTCACGATGGTCGAGGCCGGCGCGAACCGGATCGCCGAGGACCTGCTCCTCGACGCCCTCGAGCTCGCGCACGAGGAGATCAAGAAGCTCTGTGAGGCGCAGGAAGAACTCCGCGCCAAGGCCGGCAAGGCGAAGTGGCTCGATGACGCGACGACCGCGGAGATCGAGGAGCGCCACGCGAGCCGGATCCGAGAGCGCATCGCATCCGGCGGCCTCCGCGAGGCGGCTGCCGCGTCGGAGGAGATCCAGGCCGAGCTCGCTCCCCCGATCACGATGGACTCGGGCGAGGAGGAGGCCATTCGCGGCCTCCAGGTGAAGACGAGCCTGGCGCTCGTGCTCGAGCGTGAGCGCGTCGAGGCCGTCAAGGGCCCGGTGCGCGAGCAGTTCGAGAACGAGCTCCGCGCGCTCACCGACGCCGAGGGGGACTCGAAGCAGCTCAAGTCCGCGAAGCGGCAGCTGCTCTTCGACCGGATCGTCGAGACCGTGGAGCTTCCGTTCCCGGTCGGCGCGCCGGTGGAGGGCGACGGCCCCGCGCTCAAGGACCCGCTCACCAAGAGCCTCGTGAAGAAGGCCGCGGAGGCGATCTACAAGGATCTCGTCCGGACCAAGATCGCCGTGGACAAGCGGCGCCCGGACGGCCGCGGCGCGGAGGAGATCCGCGCGATCACGTGCGACGTCGGCGTCTCGCCGCGCACGCACGGCTCGGGCCTCTTCACCCGCGGCCAGACGCAGATCATGTCGCTGCTCACGCTCGGCACCGCGAAGGAGGGGCAGCGGATCGACGACCTCTCGCTCGAGGGCGACCGGCGGTTCATGCACCACTACAACTTCCCGCCCTTCTCGGTCGGGGAGACGGGCTTCATGCGCGGCCCCAAGCGCCGCGACATCGGCCACGGCGCGCTCGCGCAGCGGGCGCTCGAGCCGGTCATCCCGGGGGCGGAGGAGTTCCCGTACACGATCCGGATCGTCTCCGAGACGCTCGAGTCGAACGGCTCCTCGTCCATGGGCTCGGTCTGCGGCTCGACGCTCGCCCTGATGGACGCGGGCGTGCCGATCGCGGAGCCCGTGAGCGGCATCGCCATGGGCCTCGTGAAGGAGGGCGACGACTACGTCATCCTCACCGACATCCAGGGCGCCGAGGACCATCTCGGCGACATGGACTTCAAGGTGGCCGGCACGCGCGACGGCGTGACCGCGCTCCAGATGGACATCAAGATCACCGGCGTCACGCAGGAGATCATGCGCTCCGCGCTCGAGCAGGCGAAGCGGGCGCGGGTCGAGATCCTGGACAAGATGCTCGAGGCGATCCCCGAGGTGCGGACGGAGCTCGCAGAGCACGCGCCGCGCATCTCGACGATCCAGATCGACCCGGATCAGATCGGCCTCGTGATCGGCAAGGGCGGCGAGACGATCCGCTCGCTCGAGGGCGACTACGAGGTGCAGATCGACATCGAGGAGGACGGCACGCTCCTCATCTACGCCACCGAGGGCACGAAGGCCGACGAGGCGATCGCTGCGATCAAGGCGCTGACGAAGGAGCCGGAGCCCGGCGACGAGTACACGGGGAAGGTCGTCAAGACGACCGACTTCGGCGCGTTCGTCGAGCTCAAGAAGGGCACGGACGGCCTTCTGCACGTCTCGAACGTCGGCCCGGGCCGGGTCGCGCACATCGAGGACGTGATCTCGCGCGGCGACGTGCTCGACGTGAAGGTGCTCGAGGTCGACAAGCAGCGGGGCCGCATCGGCCTCAAGCTCGTCGCGAAGCACGAGAACGGCGACCTCGTCCAGCCGGAGACGCTGATCGAGCGTGCGAAGGACGCGCCCCCGCGGGAGCGGGAGGAGCGCCCGCCGCGCGACCGCGAGCGTGGAGGCCGCGGCGGACGCGGCCGCGACCGCGAGCGGCGGTAGAGACCCGGGCGAGGGGCGGCGCGAGCCGCCCCTCGCCGTTTCTCCCCACCAGCAGGCTCAGGGCGGCGGCAACGGCCGCGCGGCCGGTACGGTTCCCGCCGTGCCCGTGCCCGAGATCATTGACCGCGGCGCGGCTTCGGCCGCGCCGTTCCTGGACATACTCCGCTGATCCTGGACATGGGCCGGTCATCCGGAGCCGCCCGGTGAGGCGGTTCGACACGATCGTGGTCGGCGCAGGGCCGGCGGGCTCGTCGACGGCGTACCGGCTCGCGGAGGCGGGTGCGTCCGTGCTCCTGCTCGACCGGGCGTCGTTTCCACGGGACAAGCCCTGCGGCGGGGGCGTGACGCCGCGCGCGCTCGAGCACGTCCCGGTTCCGATCGCCTCGGTCGTCGAGCACGTCGCGACCGCGGTCGAGCTCCGGCTGGGCTTCCGGCGCTCCGCCGTCCGCGGCCGCGGCGGGCCGCTCGCATACATGACGGAGCGCCGCCGGCTCGACGCGCTGCTCGCCGAGCGGGCTGCCGGGGCGGGGGCGGAGTTCCGGGACGGCGTGAAGGTCACCGGCGTCGAGGCCGGCACGCACGGCGTTACGGTCACCACGGGCGGAGAACGGCTCCACGCGCACACGGTCGTCGGCGCCGACGGCGTGAACGGCCTCACCGCGCGGGCGCTCGGGCTCGGCGGCAACCGCTCCGTGGACGTCGCGCTCGAGGGAAACGTCCCGAACGCACGCATCGACCGGTCGCGTTACGACGGGCGGCTCGTGATGGAGCTCGGCACCGTCCCGGGCGGGTACGGCTGGGTGTTTCCCAAGGGCGAGCACGTGAACCTCGGCGTGGGCGGCGACGAGCGCGAAGGGCCCCGGCTCCGCGCCCACCTCATGCGGCTCTGCGAGGCGCACGGCGTCCGGCTCGACCACCTCGAGGACGTGCGCGGCTACCGGCTCCCGCACCGGGCGGCAGACTCGACGCTCGCGCGCGGCCCGGCGCTCCTCGCGGGGGACGCCGCCGGGCTCGTCGACCCGCTGACCGGCGACGGGATGTTCGAGGCCTTCCTGAGCGGCCGCTTCGCCGCCGAGGCCGTCGGGGCGTTCCTCGCAGGCGAGGCGGAGGCGCTCGACGAGTACGGCGCGCGGCTCTCCCGGCGGCTCGCGCCGCACCTCTGGGCGTCCTGGAGCTTCCGCGCGGCGCTCGATCGTTTCCCGCGCACCGCGTACACCCTCGCGAAGGGCCGGCTCGTGTGGCCGGTCGTCGAGAAGCTGGTAACCGGCGAGATCGCGGACATCGGCTCGGCGCGCGGGATCGCCCGGGCGCCGCTCGGCGCGCTGACCCTCCTCGGACGCGCAGCGGGCAATCCAGGGCACGCGTACAGGCCCGCCTGACCCGTCCGGCGAGGGAGGAAGCGCGGCGGGGGAGGAGTACCATGCTGGCGTGCAGAGCTACCTCCTGACGACGCTCGACGGGGGTGGCCGCGTGATCACGGAGCCGCTTCCGAGCGTCCGGTCGGTCGCGATCGGGATCTGGATCGGCTCCGGCTCGCGCGACGAGGACACGTCCCAGGCCGGCCTGTCGCACTTTCTCGAGCATCTCCTCTTCAAGGGGACGACGTCGTTTTCCGCGCTCGAGATCGCCGAGGTCTTCGACGCGATGGGCGGTGAGCTGAACGCGTCGACGGCGCGGGACTACACCGTCGTCTACGCGCGGGTGCTCGACGCGCACCTCGACACGGCGCTCGACGTGATGACGGACATGGTCTTCGCGCCGACGCTCGCCGACCTCGACGCCGAGCGGGAGGTCGTGCTCGAGGAGATCGCGATGATCGAGGACACGCCGCCCGAGCTCGTCCACGACCTCTTCGCCGAGGCGATCTTCGGCGACCATCCGCTCGGCCGGCCCGTGCTCGGCTCGGCGGACGTGATCGCCTCGGTGCCGCCGGCGGACGTCGCCGCATACCACCGGTCGCGCTACCGGCTCGACAACGTGGTCGTCGCGGCGGCGGGAAGCGTCGACCATGACGCGCTCGTCGAGCGCGTGCGGGCGATGGCGCCGAAGCGCTCCCGCGCGGCCGGGCGGATGGGGGCGAGGCCGCCGTTCGTGGCGCCGCCGCCGCCCTCGCTCCGCTTCGTCCGCAAGGACACGGAGCAGTACCACGTGTGCCTCGGCGCTCCCGGGCTCGCCCGCTCGGACCGCCGGCGCTTCACGGCCTCCATCCTCGACGGGATCCTCGGCGGGTCGGCGTCCTCGCGGCTCTTCCAGGAGATCCGCGAGAAGCGCGGGCTCGCCTACGCGGTCTACACGTTCGGTGCCCAGTACGCGGACACGGGCCAGATCGGCGTCTACGTCGGGACGCGGGAAGAGAACCTCGCGGCGTGCATGGAGGTCGTCGCCGCGGAGCTCGACGGGCTCGCCGAGGGCGGCGTGCGCGAGGAGGAGGTCGAGCGCGCGAAAGAGAACCTGAAGGGGCGGATCATGCTCTCCATGGAGATGACGTCGAACCGGATGAGCCGGCTCGGGAAGTCGCTCGTCACGGACAGCGAACTGCTCTCGCTCGACCAGATCCTCGCGGAGATCGACGCGGTCGACGCGGACTCCGTCGCGGGGCTCGCCGCCTATCTGCTCGCCGAGGAGCGGCTCTCCGTCGCCGGGATCGGGCCGAGCGAGGAGCGCTTCCTCACCGCCGTGGAGCGCATCACGCCGGGCCTCGCCGCGGCGAAGGCCGCATGACCCTCTCGGCTGTCTGCTGGGGCTCCGGTCCAGCCGGCGTCCCTGGCTCCCGCTCGTATCCCCCCTCGGGGGGAGCAGTCGCCCCAGACGAACGCTATCGGAGCGATTTGCGCGGATGTGTGCCGGAACGTGCCGGAAACGTGCCGGATCGTCCACAGGGCGGCGCCGAGTGAGGATCGCGCTCTTCGGCGCGTCCGGAAAGGTCGGCGCGGTCCTCGTTCCCCGCCTGCGGGACGCCGGCCATGACGTCACGGCGGTCGAGCGCGGCGACGAGCCGGAGCTCGCCGGCCACGACGCTGCGATCGACTTCACCCGACCCGACGCCGTCCGCGCGAACGCCGAGCGGGCGCTGGGCGCCGGGCTGCCGACGATCGTGGGCACGACCGGGCTCGGCGAGAGCGACCTCGCCGCGCTCGACGCGCTCGCGCGCGAGCGGAGTGTCCCGTGCCTCGTCGTCCCGAACTTCGCGCTCGGCGCCGTCCTCATGATGCGCTTCGCCGCCGAGGCCGCACGCGCGCTTCCGCGCGCCGAGATCGTCGAGCTGCACAACGAGCGGAAGGTCGACGCGCCCTCCGGGACGGCCAAGGCCACCGCCGCCGCGATGGGCGGCGACGTCGCGATCCACAGCGTTCGCCTCCCCGGGCTCGTCGCGCACCAGGAGGTCCTCCTCGCCGGAGACGGCGAGCTTCTCACGATCCGCCACGACACGCTCTCGCGCGAGGCGTTCGTCCCCGGCGTCCTGCGCGCGCTCGACCGGCTCGACGACCTCCCGCCGGGCGTCACGGTGGGCCTCGACGCGGTGCTCGACTGATGCGCGCCGGGCCGAGCGACACCGACGTCCGCCTCCACCTGATGGAGCGCTTCCTCGCGGACGGGCGGCCGCCGACGGTCGCCGAGGCGGCGGCCGGGCTCGCCGCCCCCGAGGAGGACGTCGCCGCCGCGTACCGCCGCCTCCAGGAGGCGCGCGTGATCGTCCTCGCCCCCGGCACGCTCGACGTCTGGATGGCCAACCCGCTCTCCGCCGTCCCCACGCCGTTCCCGGTCGAGACCGAGCACGGCACGTACTACGGGAACTGCATCTGGGACGCGCTCGGCATCCCGGCGATGCTCGGCTGCGACGGGACGGTCGCGTCGAGCTGCGCCGACTGCGGCGACCCGCTGCCGGTGCGGATCCGGAACGGGGAGATCCGCGACGCGGACGGCGTCGCGCACTTCGCCGTCCCCGCAGCGCGCTGGTGGGACAACATCGGCCACACCTGAGCGACGATGCTCGCCTTCCGGTCGGAAGAGCACGTCGACTGGTGGCTCGCCGCCCGGCGCCTCCAGCGCGGCAGCGCGTTCACGCTCGAGCAGACGTGGACCCTCGCCCATGCGTGGTATCACGACCGGCTCGACGTGGCCTGGCGTCGCAAGACCCCGGAGGAGGCGGAGGCGCTCTTCGCCGAGGTCGGGCTCACCGGGGACTTCTGGCGCCTCCGGCCGAGCGAGTAGACTCGGCACCGTGCTCGGCGAAGTCCTGACGGCGGCCGTCACACCGTTCCGGCCGGACGGGTCGGTCGCCTACGACACGTACGCCGAGCTCTGCACGTACCTGGTGGAGCACGGCTCGGACGGCGTCGTCGTCGCCGGCACGACGGGCGAGTCGCCCACGCTCACGGACGACGAGCGGCTCGAGCTCGTCGCGACCGCCGTGGACGCGGTGGGGGACCGCGCGACGGTGATCGCCGGCACCGGCACGTACTCGACCGCGCACTCCGTCCACCTGACGGAGCGGGCGCACGAGCTCGGCGCGCACGGTTTCCTCGTCGTCACGCCGTACTACAACAAGCCGCCGCAGCGCGGGATCGTCGAGCACTTCAAGGCGATCGCCGGCGCGAGCGACCGGCCGATCGTCGTCTACAACATCCCGAGCCGCGTCGTCGTGAACATCGAGCCGGAGACGATCGCCGAGCTCGCCGAGATCCCCACGATCGCCGCCGTGAAGCAGGCGAACGACGATCTCGAGCAGGCCCGCAGGATCGTCGAGGAGACGCGCCTCGCGCTCTACGCGGGCGACGACAACCTCATCTTCCCGTTCCTCGAGCTCGGCGGCGTGGGTGGCGTCTGCGTCCACACGCACCTCTGGGGGCCGCAGGTCAAGGAGATGATCCGCCTGCACCGCGGGGGCGACGTCGAGGGCGCGCGCGCGATCGACCGCGAGCTCGAGCCGGCGTACGAGCTGCTCAAGGTCGTGACGAACCCGATCGCGATCAAGGCCGCGCTCGCCCTGGCCGGCTGGGAGCTCGGCCGCGTGCGTCTCCCACTCGTCGAGGCAACCGAGGACGAGCTCCGCCGGATCCGCTCCTGCCTCGAGCGGGGCGGGGTCCTCGCGCCCGCCGCCGCGCCCGCGCGCGGATAGGCTCTCGGGACATGTCCTGGACGCGCATCATCCCGCTCGGCGGGCTCGGCGAGGTCGGCAAGAACATGACCGTGATCGAGAGCGAGGGCGGGATCGTCGTGATCGACGCCGGCCTCTCGTTCCCGCGCGACGAGCATCTCGGTGTGGACCTCATCCTGCCGGACTTCGGGCCGCTCGAGGACCGGCGCGACGACATCCGAGCGGTCATCCTCACGCACGGGCACGAGGATCACGTCGGCGCGCTCCCGTACTTCCTGCGCGAGATCGGCGCGCCGGAGGTCTGGGCGACGAAGCTCACGCTCGGGCTCGTAAAGGCGAAGCTCGACGAGCATGGCCTCGGGAGCGCGGCGGAGCTCATCGAAGCCGAGCCGGAAGGCGCGCCCGTGCAGATCGGCCCGTTCCGGGCGCAGTTCGTCCGGATGGCGCACTCGATCCCGGACGCCGTCGCGGTCGTCCTCGACACGCCCGGCGGGCGCATCGTCCACACGGGCGACTACAAGATCGACCACACGCCGGTCGACGGCTTCCGCACGGACGTCGGGAGACTCGCGACGCTCGGCAACGAGGGCGTCGACCTCCTGCTCGGCGACTCGACGAACGCCGAGCGCCCCGGCGTCACGAAGTCGGAGCGCACGGTGGGGGAGGCGTTCCGCCAGATCATCCCCGCGCTCGAGGGACGCGTGCTGATCGCGTCGTTCGCGTCGAACGTCCACCGCGTCCAGCAGGCGATCGACGTCGCGCGCGAGACCGGCCGCAAGGTGTGCCTGATCGGCCGCTCCCTGCGCAAGAACGTGAACATCGCGCGCTCGCTCGGCTAC
>Ga0256867_10000483_pt1 | contig 15765 bp, 14 predicted proteins | sample RVTome_15_FD_185939 | JGI IMG/M metagenome (GOLD analysis project Ga0256867, IMG submission 185939) | Soil microbial communities from uranium-contaminated site in the Upper Colorado River Basin, Wyoming, United States - RVT150D86 (HiSeq) ... | reverse complement strand
AGCCTGTCGAATCAGTTGACAACCACCCACGCTGCGACCACACTGCGTGGGTGATGGCCACAAACTGTGGTCACCCCTAAGTGGGGGTAATGGGAGGCATCGAACCCGGACCTGCAACACGGTCACCTCGGTCTGGGTGAGCCAATGGTGAGACCGGCCTGTCCCGATGTATGAAGGGATAGGAAATGGTAGAGAGGCTCGATTACAAGAGGGCGGGGCTAGCACTGATCGCGGTGGCTGCACTCGTCATGGCGATGGTGGCGATCACGGCTGGGACTCCGGCGTACGCCGATCATGCACCAGACGAGACCTACTCGTCTGCAAACGACGACCAAGGCGAGAACTCGAACGAAGGTCCTTTCTGGGATGCCTATTTTGGTCTTCCCGCTGGATCGTGCGAGAAGATCAACGAGTCGGATGGAGTCGCGTTTGAGATGCCCGCACCACCTCCTGGCGAGGTCTGGTATGCACTCGTGGTGAAGCAAGGCTCACCGCAGAGCAACGACGGGCCCGACAACTTCATCTGGTACAACCCGGAAGAGGGTCACAGTTATCCATCGGCTGGAAATCAGGCACCCGGTTACAGCCACATCATCGTTTGCTCGGTAGACGAGCCGGATGAGACGACCACCACCACGGTTCCTGAGGAGACGACCACGACTGCGGCCGAGGAGACGACCACGACTGCGGCCGAGGAGACCACCACGACGGTGGCCGAGGAGACGACCACGACCGTCGAGATACTGGAGACGACGCTGACAACGGCACCCGCGGAGACGACGTCCTCGTCAGTCGCGGACACCGTGTTGGGGACCGAAGTGCTGCCCTTCACCGGCGTCGAGTCGGAATGGACCTTCTGGCTTGCAACCATTCTGGCTCTGACCGGCGGACTGCTCGTCTTCGGGGCGAAGCGGGCTGAAGACTGATCGAACGTCCACAGGCAAGAACAGAGAGCCCCGGGATTAACCTCCCGGGGCTTTCTCGTGGACTACCAACAGGCACAGGCCTATCTCGACAATCACATCAGACGCGGCGGCACGCCCGGCCTGGAGCGGATGCGCGACCTCCTCGACCTCATGGGGCGTCCCCAAGACGGCTACCCGATCGTGCATATCGCCGGGACCAATGGCAAGACGTCCACCGCCCGTCTCACCACGCTGATCCTGGTCGCCCACGGGCTGACCACGGGGACCCACACCTCACCACACCTGCAGCGTGTAGAGGAGCGCATCGCTGTCAACGGTCGGGACTCCACCTCTGAAGAGTTCGCATTAGCCATCACCGATGTCGCAGCTTTCGCTGACCTTCGCGAAGACGCCGGGGAAGTGCCCAACACTTACTTCGAGTTGATCACCGCGGCGGCATTTGCCTTCTTCGCAGATCAAGCAGTCAATGCAGCGGTCCTCGAGGTTGGGCTGGGGGGACGTCTCGACGCGACGAACGTCGTGGAAGCCGATGTCTGTGTCGTCACGTCTATCGGAAAGGACCACATCGAGTATCTCGGCGAGGCCATCGGCGGCATCGCGGCCGAGAAGTTGGCGATCGCCGGCCCCGGCTCGATCCTCATCACGGGCATACTCCCGGAGGAGGCCATGGAGGAGGCCAACAAGACCGCCCGCACCCTGGGCATCCAGCATCGCCGTATCGATGTGGACTTTGGGATCGAGGACTACGAGCGCGGCGTCGGTGGATGGATGACGTCGATCAAGGGTGCCGAGGCCACCTACTCGGACCTGTTCCTGCCGCTGCACGGCCACTACCAACTGACGAACCTGGCGTGCTCCGTGGCTGCCGCGGAGGCGCTCGTCGGTCGCAAGCTCGATGTGGAGGCGATCAAGGACGCCTTGGCGGTCGCCACCGCCCCGGGGCGGATGGAGGCCCTGGCCTCGTCGCCCTTCGTCATGGTCGACGGAGCCCACAATGCCGATGGGATCGAGTCCCTCGTCGACTCGCTCATTGAGGAGTACCCGACGACGCGGTGGCAGGTCCTTCTCGGGATGATGGGCGACAAGAACGTGGAGCTGATCGTCGAGCACCTGGCGCCGGTGATGAGAGGGGTAGTGACCACGCGGGTCGAAGACGAACGTGCCATCGACCCCGTTCGGTTGGCAGAGGAGGTCGCCCGTATCGCACCCGGGGTCCCGGTGGTGACTTCGGAGAGCGTCCTGGATGGGCTCGACATGGCCCGAGCGGAGGCGGGAAGCAACGGAGCCGTGCTGGTGACCGGCTCCTTGTACCTGGTCGGGGATGTCCGAGGCCTACTCACTTGAGTTGAGCCGCGCATGCAACGTCGAATAGCGTGATCCGATATGGCAAGTGAGCACACCTTCATCATGGTCAAGCCCGACGGCGTTGCCCGCGGCCTGGTTGGCGAGGTCATCTCGCGTCTCGAGGCCAAAGGCTTGAAGCTCGAGAAGATCCGCGCCCTGACCATCACCGAGGATTTGGCCCGCACCCACTATGCCGAGCATGTCGACAAGCCCTTTTTCCCCGACCTCTTGGAATTCATCATCTCGGGGCCGGTCGTGGCGATGGAATGGTCAGGGGAGAATGCCATCGGGATGTGCCGTTCGCTGATGGGAGCGACCAACCCGGCGGACGCTGTGCCGGGGACGATTCGCGGCGACTTTGGGCTCGAGGTCACCCAGAACATCGTTCACGGGTCCGACGGGCCGGCAAGCGCGGCCCGTGAGCTCGAAATCTTCTTTGGCTAGCTATTAGCCGATGGCAGTAGCCGGGCCACCCCTCTACACTCCACCCGTCCGCCCGGGAGTCTCCATATATGGCTGAAACCCTTCTGTCATTTGCTGGCCAGGACATGGCCATCGACCTAGGAACCGCGAACACGCTGGTCTATGTGCGTGGTAGTGGCATCGTGCTCAACGAGCCCTCTGTCGTCGCGATCAACTCGAACAACAACAAAGCGCTGGCGGTGGGTATGGAGGCCAAGCGGATGATCGGGCGAACGCCGGCGAACATCACGGCGATCAGGCCGCTTCGCGACGGTGTCATCGCCGACTTCGACATCACCGAGAAGATGCTCCGCTACTTCATACAGAAGGTGCACCGTCGAAAGTGGGCACGCCCCCGTATCGTCGTGTGTGTCCCTTCCGGCATCACGCCGGTCGAGCGACGCGCCGTTGAGGAGGCCGCCTATCACGCCGGAGCACGCCGGGCATACACCATCGAGGAGCCCATGGCCGCAGCGATCGGTGCGGGGCTTCCCATCGGTGAGCCGTCGGGCTCGATGGTCGTCGACATCGGTGGCGGCACCACCGAGGTCGCCGTCATCTCGCTCGGTGGCATCGTTGTGTCGCGATCGATTCGGGTTGGTGGCGACGAGCTCGACTCGGCGATCATCGACTGGGTCAAGAAAGAACACAACGTGTTGCTCGGTGAGCGCACCGCCGAGCAGTTGAAGATCGCCGTGGGGTCCGCCTGGCCCTATGCCGACGAGCCGTCCGCCGAAGTACGCGGCCGCGACCTCGTCACCGGCCTTCCCAAGACGATCCTCCTCAGCAGCCAGGAAGTGCGGGAGGCGATCGAGGAGCCCACGCAAGCAGTCGTCGATGCCGTCAAGTTCACACTCGACAAGACTCCGCCCGAGTTGGCGGCCGATGTCGTGGAAAGGGGAATCGTCCTCACGGGCGGTGGAGCTCTCCTGGTGGGCCTCGACCATCGTCTTGCCCACGAGACGGGGATGCCAATCGTCACCGCGGCTCAGCCGCTGCAGTCGGTTGTGATCGGTTCAGGGAAGTGCCTGGAAGAGTTTGATGCCTTGCACAGCGTGCTGGTGTCTTCAGCTCGCCCATGACCCCTGACCACCGTCTCGTGCCATGTTGAACCGCGAGCCTGGCAGCCGGACTCTTCCCACTTTCATCACCCTCCTCGTCATAGGGGTCTTGCTGATGACGTTCGACGTCCGATCGGATGGCGCCGGGCTGACCGGCACGCTGCGAACCGGGGCCCAGTCGATCGTGGCGCCGCTCCAGAAAGCAGCCGCATTCGTCGTCAACCCGGTGGTCGACTTGATCGACTCCCTGTCGAACGTGGCGACGCTCCGCGAGCAGAACATCGCCCTCCAGGAACGTCTCGCCGAAGCCGAGGCGGCGCTGATCGCCCAGCAGGACGAGCTGGCGCTACTCGAGCTCTACGAGCAGTTGTTCGAGATAGAGGCAACCGGGACCGCCATCGGCAGGACCGTCGCTCAGGTCATCGGCCGCCCGGGAATACTCGACCAGGCCTTGATCATCGACAAGGGATCCGAAGACGGCATCGCTGTCGGACAGCCGGTCATCGACACCAATGGCTACGTGGTCGGATCGGTTCAGCACGTCACGGCAGGGACCGCCCAGGTGATCCCCATCACGGCAGGGCCGGACGCGATAGCGGTCACTGTCGACGACCATCTGGGGACCGTGGTTCCCCAACTGAACAGCAGCGAGATGAGACTCGAGGTCCAGTTGGCCGATGCCCCCATCCTCGCCGGGGCCCGCGTAGTGACGTCTTCGCAGTCCGTCCGCTTCCCCGCAGGTCTACCCGTGGGGGAGGTCATTTTGGACGCAGCGCCTGTCGCCGGGCTCGGCGTCGTCACCTCGGTACAGCCGTTCGTCGACCTGGGTCGTCTCAGGCTGGTGCGAGTCCTCGCCTGGCCGCCTGACCCGGTTGCAGCCATAGCGCAGCCAGAGCCCGAAGTCGACACGACCACGACCACCGTCGCACCAGACTCCACGACCACCACCGGAGGAGACGGGTGAGGCTTCGATCGTTCCTGGTCGTGGTGACACTCGTCGTCATCGCAGTAGTGCTGCAGACGACGCTCTTCAGTCAGACATCACTATTCATCCCCGACCTCATGATGCTCCTGGTAATAGTCCTGGCCATGACCAGGACGCGCTCCGAGCTCGTCCTCGGGTTGGCCTTTCTGTCAGGGCTCACCTTGGACCTCCTCGGCTCGTCTGTGCTGGGGCTGAGGGCGATCGTCTTCACGGTTGTCGGCTTTGTGGCCATACGGACGCGGGACCGAGCCGAGATCGGGAGGATCGTCACCGGTGTCTGGGCGGCAGCTCTCACGTTCGGAGGAGTGGTCCTGCTGCTCATCGTCGGCACGCTTTTCGGCCAGACCGTTCTGCTCGGTGAGGGCGCGACGTCCAAGGTCGTGCTCGTCCCGTTGGCCAACTTGATCCTCGCTTTTGCGTTCGCACCATTCCTGGTGCGGCTGATCGACCGCGACTCGACCGCCTTCCGCTACACATGAAGTTCGCCGTCCGCCTTGGGATCCTGGGAATGGCCTTCATCGTCATGTTCTCGGTGATCGGTCTTCGTCTCTGGTTCGTGCAAGTGGCCCAGGGGCCGGCGATAGCCCAGGCTGCGGAAGAGGCCACGTGGCTGTCCAAGACCACCCAAGCCAGCAGGGGAGACATCTTTGACCGCAACGGCCATCTCCTCGTGACGAGCAGGTTGGTGCCCGCCGTCTATGTCGATCGGACGTTCGTCCAGCCTGAGCAGCGGGAGACATTGCTACAAAGGCTTTCGGCGATCCTCGGGATCGATGCGCTGACCCTCGATCAGATGTATGAGAAAGCCGGGATCAACGGCCGTTTCGAGGTGGCCACGGTCGACACTGAGGTCGCCGTCCGCATCTCTGAGCAGTTCGGGTCTCTCCCCGGGGTGGAACTGGTCAATGTTCCCGAGCGCGTCTACCTGACCGGACCCACGTTGGCCCATGTGATAGGTCATCTCGGCCTCCCCGATGCGGGTGACCTCGAGAGCCGCCCCGAGCTCGACCCGAGTGTTCGCATCGGGAAGCTCGGTGTGGAGAAGGCCTATGACGAGTATCTCCATGGAACCCTCGGAAGGGAGGAGTATCGAGCCCGTCTCGGTCGGGTCATCGAGCAGGGGCTGTCGATCGACCCCGTCCCGGGGAACTCGCTCGTCTTGACCACCGACATCGACCTGCAGCAGGTGACCGAGCTGGCTCTGGAGGCCGGCATCCAGCTCTCCAACGACGTAAAAGCCATCGACAAGGCCAACGGGGAGAACGTCTTCTCCGAGACGGTCCGCGGTGCAGCCGTCGTCTTGGATCCTCAGACGTTCGAGATCCTGGCCCTTGCCTCGGTCCCGGACTTCGAGCCCCAGCGCTTCGTCTCAGGGATCGACGGCGAGACCTTCGCCCAGCTCAACGAGAGGTTTGCCTTCAACAACCTCGTCGTATCGGGCCAATACCCCCCGGCGTCCACCTTCAAGGCAATCACCTATACCGCCTTCCTCGAGGAGAATCTCCCCTTCTGGGGCGAGATCGAAGGTGTCGACGCCCAGAACAGACTCATCGACTGCGACGGAGAGCTCGTCCTGCCCGAGCTCCAGGACGGATCCCTGCAGGTCCGCAATGACTGGTACTACCCCCGCCTCGACTACGGGTGGCTCGATGTCCATGGCGCCCTTCAGAACTCGTGCAACCTCTTCTTCTGGAATGTCGGCCTGGGGGCCTGGCATTATCGGGAAGAGGTCGGCGAGAACGTCATCCAGGACTGGGCCAAGAGCCTGGGGTATGGATCCGAGACGGGTATCGATCTCGCCAACGAGGCGGCCGGGATCGTCCCGACACGTCAGCTGTTCGAAGAGTGGGCGGAGTACCAGCTCGCCAACCCCGATCAGCCGCCCCGGTTGGAGGCCTCGCGTCTTAACCCCGAGCTGGTGAGCCCGTTCTTCGGTGGTGACCTGATGGACTTCGCCATCGGTCAGGGGGCATTCGTGGCGACTCCGCTCCAGGTGGCGGTCTCCTACGCCATCCTGGCCAACGGGGGCACCGTCATGGAGCCTCGTGTCGTCGACCGGATCGTCGATCACACTCATCAGCTCGTCGAGGACATCACATCACCGGTGGTGGGGAGGGTCGACATCAGCGAGTCGACCCGGCAGTCCCTATTGACCGATCTCAACCGGGTGGTCACTTCCGGAACCGCTAGTGCCGCGTTCGCCGACTTCGGCCCTGGCCTCGACCGGATCGGTGGCAAGACCGGAACCGGGCAGACCAGCAAGACCAAGGACAACCACGCCTGGTTCGTCGGTGTCGCCCCCGTGGACAACCCCCAGTACGTGGTGGTCGTGGTGATCGAGGAAGGTGGATCTGGAGGGCGAATCGCCGCACCCGTCGCCCGACACATCCTTCAGTACCTCATGGGCAACGAGCCCACCCCGATCACCGAAGGCTCGAGGAGCGACTGATGACAGCGGTCATCCAGCGTCTTCGCGAGGTCGCCATCGTTCGCAAGAACAATCGGTCCGATTGGATACTGATCGGAACGATGCTGGCGATGTCCGGGCTCGGGCTGCTCATGATCTACTCGGCCACCCGGAACTCCGGAACCTTCTCGATGGAACGCCAGATGGTGTTCGTCGCGGCCGGCCTGATCGTGTTCCTGATCTTCTCCAACGTCGACTATCGGGAGTATCGGGGGATGGTGCCCATGGCCGCCGCGGTGATCCTGTTACTGCTGATCGCCGTGTTCTTCTTCCCGCCGATCAACGAGGTGAACCGCTGGATCCCGCTCGGGTTCTTCAATCTCCAGCCCGCCGAGTTCGCCAAGGTTGTGGTGATCGTGGCACTGGCGACTCTCCTGGCTCCACCCGCTACGACCGAAGAGCTGGAGGCAGGGCCACGTGTCCTGTCGTGGGCCAAGCTGGGCCAGGCGGTCGTTCTGGTGGCGGTGCCCGGCTACTTGATCCTCAGGGAGCCCGACCTGGGGACGACCATGGTCTTCGGATTCATACTCTTCGTCCTGGTCTTCATGGCGGGCGCCACCTGGCGTCAGATGCTCACGTTGATCTTCGGCATTGGGATCCTTGGCCTGTCGGCCTTCCGTTTCGAGTGGCTCAGCGAATATCAGCTCAATCGGATACGCGTCCTCTTCGACCAGGGAATCGACCCGCAAGGCATCGGCTACCAGCTCCTCCAGTCGAAGAACGCCATCGGCTCCGGCCAACTCTTCGGCAAGGGCCTCTTCGCCGAAGACTCGTTCACCGCATTCCAATATGTGCCCGAACAGGAGAACGACTTCATATTCAGCGCAGTGGCCGAGCAGCTGGGGTTTCTCGGGGGCCTGCTGGTCATCCTCGGTTTCGTCATCATCGTCTGGCGCCTTCTGATCATCGCCAGCAACGCCCGCGACCGCTATGGCGCCCTCATCGCGGCCGGTACCGCGGCGATGATGGCTTTCCATGCTTTCGTCAACATCGGCATGACGATCGGGATAATGCCCATCACCGGACTGCCGCTCCCGTATCTCAGCCAGGGTGGATCGTTCTATCTGGCGATGTCACTGTCACTCGGGATCGCCAACTCGATATGGCTGATGCGCACGCCAGTGCCTAGTGAGAACCAGCTGCTGTAGCAGTTGGTTCTCGTATGAGGTATCGGTCGCTTCGCTCCCTGGGGTATCGGGCACTGGCGTGCCCTGGGGTATCGGGTACCGGGCACTACTCGCTGCTCACTACTCGCTACGGCGACGAGCGTTTACGCTCGTCGCCTACATGTTCCGGCGAAGTCACGATGGGTGGGTCGAGGTCATCTGCGGGCCGATGTTCAGTGGCAAGAGCGAGGAGCTGATACGGCGCGTCACCCGGTCGAAGATCGCCCGCATCCCGGTCCAGGTCTTCAAGCCCCAGCTCGACAACCGCTACGCCGATGCCGAGGTCGTCTCTCACTCGGCATGGAAGGTCGAAGCCATGCCGGTGACCGATTCGCTCGGTCTGCTGAGAGCCGTTGCCGATCATGTCGAGGTAATCGGCATAGATGAGGGCCAGTTCTTCGACGACGGGCTGGTCGACGTCGTCGACAATCTGGCCGCGACCGGAAAGCAGGTCATCGTCGCCGGTCTCGACACGGATTATCTGCGACGCCCCTTCGAGCCCATACCGAGTCTTTGTGACCGCGCCGAGTACGTGACCAAGATGCTTGCCGTCTGTCATCGTTGTGGAGGGCCAGGTATGTACACCCAACGCATCGTGCAGAGTGATGATCTGGTCGTCTTGGGAGCCGAAGACGCATACGAAGCCCGTTGTCGCATGTGTTACGACCCGACGGAGCCGGAACAGCCCCAGCTCGGCCTGAGCGAGTTATAGGTGTCGGCACCGGGTTCTGTTAGCCTTGGGGGTCATCCGGAGGCGTTTGCGAGCGTCTGATCCCGACGCCCACCGCATTTCCTTCTTCGCGGGTCGGCACCACCAGGAATGGCAACGGCCCACGCAATACAAATTTTCAGAGGAGTTACAACACATGGCTCTATTCCGCAGGAATAGCCCCGAGATCGTCCGTAAGGCATCCTCGGCCGGGACGATCGAAGAACGGAAGACCGTCAAGGTAAAAGGCCAAAAGGTGGAGGTCAGGCGTATCGCCGCACCGGCTGACACCAAGAAGCCCAAGCAAGACAAGCGCCGCAAGTCCAACAAGCACGACAGCGACTCCCGCAATGCTCTGTCGACGTCACGCACCAGGTCGCGCAGGCCTACAGACGACGAGATCATTGTCCCGGTCGAGTCGGCTCGTAAGCAGATGCTGGTCAGTGTCAGCCGCGCCCAGACCCAGATCGTGATTCTCGAGGGCCCGGTACTGGTCGAGCACTACGTGGCGAAAGACGATTCCAACTCGGTTGCCGGGAACATCTACCTGGCCGTCGCTCGAAACGTCCTCCCCGGCATGGAGGCGGCCTTCCTCGACTTCGGCGCTGCCAAGAACGGCGTGCTCTATGCCTCCGATGTTGCCTCCGACGGCAAGGGGAACGGTGGCCGCAATGGAGGCCGCAACGGAAAGCGAATCGAGGACGTCCTCAGGGAGGGCGACAAGGTGCTTGTCCAGGTGACCAAGGACGCCATGGGAGCAAAGGGTGCTCGGTTGACCGGCATACCCTCTTTGCCCGGTCGCTATCTCGTCCTCGTGCCCGATTCGGACAGCGTGGGCATCAGCCGACGCCTCCCCGACGATGATCGCAACAGGCTGCGTGATGTGATCAATGAAGTCCGCCCCGACGGGTATGGAGTCATCGTGCGGACGGCCGCGCTACACGCATCGGCGGAAGAACTTGCCGCGGACATCTCACGTCTCACCAAGCAGTGGACGGCTATCAAGGAGCAGGCCGACAAGGGCGAGGCCCCGACCCTGATCCATCGAGAGCCCGAGCTGTTGATCAAGGTGATTCGAGAGCACTTCACCGCCGACTTTCGAAAGTTGCTCATCGACGACAAGCCCTCCTATGACACGGTCATCTCCTACCTCCAGGCCACGGCACCGGACCTGGTCAGCAAGGTGAGTCACTACCAGGACGAGATTGGCCTGTTCGACCGCTATCACGTCGACGATCAGCTGAAGAAGGCTCTCGACCGAAAAGTGTTCCTTCCCTCAGGAGGGCATCTGGTCATCGACCGCACCGAGGCGCTCACCGTCATCGACGTGAACACCGGCAAGTTCGTGGGTTCCTCCACCCTGGAGGACACCGTCCTGCAGAACAATCTGGAGGCGGCCGAGGAGATCGGGCGCCAGCTACGGCTCCGGGACATCGGAGGGATCATCGTCATCGACTTCATCGACATGGAGTCGACGGGCAATCAGCAGAAGGTCCTACGCCGCCTCAAGGAGACGCTTGCCAAGGACAAGACACGCACGCAGGTGTTCGATGTATCCCACCTGGGACTGGTCGAGATGACTCGCAAGAACGTCTCTGCCGGCTTGCTCGAGCAGTTCTCGCACCGTTGTGAGCACTGCTCAGGCAGAGGAGTGATTCTCGAGGAATCCTTCCGCCCGGCTCTCACAGCTGCAGAGGCGGCGGCGGCCGAGATCGAGGCCTGAGTCTCCGAATCGGGTTGGCTCAGCCGACATAGCCAGGTACCATCTGGTCGGTTTTCCCCCTTCGCAAGAGGTTTCTCATGTACGCCATCATCCGCGCCGGTGGCAAACAAGCAAAGGTTCAGTCGGGCGATGTGATCGAGGTCGAGCGCATCCGCACGGACGACGACAAGCTCACTTTCGAGCCGCTGCTCGTCGTGGACGACGACGGCAACGCCATCTCTGACAGGGCCTCACTTGCCAAGGCGTCTGTCACGGCGAAGATCCTCGGAGAGTCGGCGGGCCCGAAGGTCGACATCTTCAAGTACAAGAACAAGTCCGGCTATAGCCGCAGGCAGGGACATCGTCAGAAGTACACCCAGATCGAGATAACCGGGATCAAGCTCCCGGCCGCTGCCAAGAAGAAGGCGGCTGCGAAGAAGTCTGAGCCCGCTGCTTCGGAAGAGGAATAGACATGTCGAAGACAAAAGCCGGCGGCTCGTCCAAGAACGGCCGCGATTCACATGCACAACGGCTGGGATCCAAAGTGTTCGACGGCGAGTTCGTCAATGCCGGCGCGATCATCGTGCGCCAGCGAGGCACCCGGATCCACCCCGGAGACAACGTCGGCAGAGGCGGCGACGACACGCTGTTCGCCACCTCATCCGGGACCGTCAAGTATGGCGTCCGGAACAATCGGCGGTTGGTCTCCGTAATCGACGACGAGTCCTGATCCGTCTGCAGCACAGACGGCCAAGAAATTGTTCGTAGACCGCGTCCGGGTCAACCTCCGCGCCGGCGACGGTGGCGCGGGGGTTGCTTCGTTCGTGCGGGCTAGGGGGAAGCCGAAAGGGAAGCCAACGGGCGGTAACGGTGGCCACGGCGGCTCGGTGATCCTTCGCGCCGACCCATCGGTGGCAACTCTCCTCCGCTATCAGCGCAACCCCCATCACACGGCCGGTTCCGGGACGCACGGCGAAGGTGACCTCCGCCACGGGAAGGAGGGTGACGACCTGATCCTCGAAGTGCCGCTGGGGACCGTGGTCTATGACGAGTCGGAGACGATGATCGCCGACCTGGTGGATGAAGGTCAGGAGATCGTGGCGGTTCGCGGGGGCCGGGGCGGACTGGGCAATGCCGCATTCGTCAATCCGTCCAGCCGGGCGCCGAATGTGGCCGAACAGGGGGAGTATGGACGGGAGGAGTGGTTCACGCTGGAGATGAGGCTGTTGGCCGACGCGGCGCTCATCGGCTTCCCCAACGCGGGCAAGTCGACGTTCATCTCGAAGGTCTCGGCCGCAAAGCCGAAGATCGCCGACTACCCGTTCACCACCCTCGAGCCGAATCTCGGCGTGGTTAGCTTCGACGGAAGGGAGTTCGTCCTGGCCGACATCCCGGGTCTCATCGAGGGTGCCGCCGACGGCAAAGGCCTGGGACACGAGTTCCTCCGCCACACGGAAAGGGCCCGGGTCCTCGTGATGCTCCTCGACCCATCGGAGGCTCAGGCCATCCCGCCTCGAGAGCAACTGGAGATCCTCCAGCGAGAGATCCGTGACTACTCGGCCGACCTGGCCTCGCGTCCTTCGCTGGTTCTACTGAACAAATCCGACCTCCTCGGGCCCGGTGGAGTCGCGGTCGATGACGCCATGTCAGTCTCGGCGCTGACAGGTCAAGGAATGCGGGAGGCCCTCCATGCCATCGCCGACCTCGTCGATCAGGCGGAGAGGGAGGCCCCGGAGCGACGTGGTTACGTCCTTCACCGACCCTTGGGCCCCGCATTCGCCATCACCAGGGAGGGCGGCGCCTGGCGGGTGTCGGGGATCTCTGCCGAGCGTGCGGTGGCATTCGCCGACCTGACGAAGATGGAGGCCGCCGACATGGCGGCAAGACGGCTCTCCAGGCTCGGGGTGGATGAGGCGCTCACTGAGGCCGGCGCCGAGGAGGGCGATGAAGTGAGGATTGGCGAGCTGGCTTTCGAGTTCAGTTTGGATCACTCAGAAGAGGAGTAGCGAGTGAGCGCGGTAGCTGTCGGCCGACCGGCGTCTGTTTGAGTGGCTTGATCGACTCCTGGTTGGGTGGGTGAGGTTGAAACCCCTGACCCGAGCGCCGGTCTGACGAGGGGTGGCTCTCGCTCAAAGTCGGCCGACCAGGAACTAGCGAGTAGCGGGTAGGGGGACTCTCGCTCAGAGTCGGCCGACCATGAACTAGCGTCGCCAAAGGTCCTTTGTGAGCAGCACCAGCACCGGGAAGATCTCCAGGCGTCCGACGATCATCAGTCCTGACAGCAGCCATTTGGCCAGATCGGGTAGCCCCGCATAATTGGACGCCGGCCCCACATCGCCCAGCCCGGGCCCGATGTTCCCGATGGCGGATGCCACCGCCGTGGTCGCGGTCACCAGGTCGAGTCCCTCGGCCAGGTTGGCGTCGATGAACGCCAGGAGAAACGTCGAGGTCATGAAGAGGAACATGTAGAAGAGGAAGAACGACTGCACCGCCTCGATGATCGGCTCGTTGACCTTCTGCCTTCCGAAATGGGTGATGAACACACCTCGCGGATGAACCAGACGTCTCAAGTCGGCGAATGCAGCCTTGGACAAGACACCTATGCGGAAGGTCTTGATGCCGCCTGCGGTCGAGCCGGCCATGCCGCCGAGGAACATCAGACCCACCATCATTATCTGGAGGGCGGGGCGCCACATCCCGAAGTCGGCCGAGGCGAAGCCGGTGGTCGTGGTCAGGGAGATCGTGTTGAAGGCAGCATCCCTGATGGCGTCTGCCGGGGCGAAGTCGCGAAACAGCCCTCCCGCCACGATGATCACGGCGACCCCGGTGATGAAGGCGTAGAGCCGGAACTCGGCGTTCCTCATGTACTCCACCGGCTTCCGCAACGCCCTGAAGTGCAGGGCAAACGACACCCCGGCCACGAACATGAAGAAGGTGATCACCCACTTCGTGTAGTCCGAGAACGAGGCGATGGAGTCGGCCTCGGTTCCGAACCCGCCGGTGGACATCGTCGTGAAGGAGTGGATGACCGACTGGAAACCGGTCATGTCGCCGGCCGTCAGCATCACGATCTCGAGCACGGTGATGCTCACGTAGACGAACCAGAGCCGTTTGGCAGTCTCCTGGAACCGAGGTGTGAGCCGGTCCGGGGTGGGCCCGGGTGACTCGGCGCGAGCCAGTTGCATTCCGCCGGTGCCCAAGAAGGGCAGGATGGCAACCCCGAGGACGATGACTCCCATGCCACCCAGCCACTGGGTCATCGCCCTCCAGAATGAGATCCCGTGGGAGAGGACGCCAGGATCAGGGAGTATCGAAGAGCCGGTCGTCGTGAAGCCGGAGGCCGTCTCGAATACCGCATCGGTGATGCTCGGTATCTCGCCCGTCAGCAGATAGGGGAGGGCGCCAAAGATCGAGAAGACGAACCAGGCGAGTCCCACCGTCGCAAAACCCTGCTTGACGGTGATCGACGCCGGCCGACGGGCCAGACGTCTCGTCGCGTAGCCGAACACCCCGGTGATCCCGGCTGCCACCGCGATACCTACAGATTGTTCGAATTCCCCATATCCGAAACCGACCACGGCAGCGATCAGCATGCCCGCGGCGATGAACAGCTGAACCGAGCCGAGGACGAAGGCAACGGTCTTCAGCAGAGCCAGTGCGGGTGACCTGGTCCCGGATCCCGACCGCAGGGTCATGCGGTGAAGAACGAGGCCGATTTGGCGATGTCGCGCTGCAGGGCGAAGAAGATGATGTGGTCGCCGGCACGGACCACGGTGGAGCCATCGGGAACGAATGTCGTGCCGTTGCGCGAGATTCCGCCTATAACGACGCCAAGCGGCAAGTCGAGCTCCATGAGGGACTTGTCGACCGCCGACGCGCCATCTGCCACTTCGATTTCGATCGCTTCGGCGTCGGTGTCGGAGAAGGTCGCTACCTGCTCGACCTGTCCCTGTCTGACGAATTGGAGGATGGCCGAGGCCGCCATGAGCCGGGCCGACACCGCGGCATCGATGCCCAGACCCGAGAGGAGTCCCACGTACGAGATCCGGTTGAAGCGGGAGACAGCCATCCCGGCCCCGCTGGCCTTGGCCACGAGGCATCCCATGAGGTTGACCTCGTCCCAGCCGGTGAGACCCATGACTACATCCTTCGACCCCAGGTCCAGGTCGCCGAGCACCTCGGGGTCCGTCGGGTCACCACAAATGATCAGAGCGTCGGGATGGCGATCGGCCAGGTAGAGACATCGATCCTTGGCCGCGTCGATCACGACCACCGAGAGGCCGGCTTCGAACATGTGGTCCGCAGTCAGCTCGGCGAGACGGGTGCCACCCATGATTATCACTCTTTCTAGATGGCGTCGCTTGACGCCGATCAAACGGGTGGCATCGTCTACCCGGTCGTCAGTGGTCATCAGCAGGGCGTGGTCCCCGGCACGAACCACCGTGTCCCCATGAGCGACGGTTGTCCGACCATCCCGGACCAGCGCGGCCACCACCCAACCCCACTCCGCCTGTCGGAGACGCAGCGACTTGAGTGGCCCGCCGGTGATGGGGGCATTGGGCGCGACTCTGCCGCCAACCATCACCAGCTTTCCGTCGGCGAATTGGATCAGCTCACTGGCTCCGCCAAGCCCGACGATGCCCACGAGCTCTTCTGCTGCGGTCGCCGACGGATCGATGATGAGATCGACACCGAGGCGGTCCGTCCCCTCACGGAGCTCACCGTCCTCGATCCGGGCGATGGTCATCTTGGCGCCCAGCTGCGTGGCGGTGTGACAGGCCAGGATGTTGGCACCATCTGAGTTGGTGACTGCGATGAGCAGGTCGGCCTTTGCTGCCCCTGCTTCCTCCAGCATGTGGACGCTCGCACCGTTCCCGTGCAGGACGAGCGCATCGATCGATTCCTGCACCTGTGCGGCGCGAATCTCGTCATCCTCGATGACG
>Ga0256867_10000482_pt1 | contig 15766 bp, 12 predicted proteins | sample RVTome_15_FD_185939 | JGI IMG/M metagenome (GOLD analysis project Ga0256867, IMG submission 185939) | Soil microbial communities from uranium-contaminated site in the Upper Colorado River Basin, Wyoming, United States - RVT150D86 (HiSeq) ... | reverse complement strand
CGGCTGTACCGGTCGAGCAACCAGGTGCCCGAGATCCGACCGGCGGTCATGGCCGCGACGAACACAGCGAAGCCGACGGCGCCGACCGCGTGGCTCGCGCCGTACCCGTCGACCAGGGCGAGGGCGAGCCAGTCGTTCGCCGTGCCCTCGACCAGAGCGACCGCCAGCACCATGAGACCGATCAGCAGGGTGCGGCGTTCGCGCCAGGCCGCCAGCGGAAGGCGCCCGTCGGTGGTACCCGCCGAACTGGCCGCGGACACGACCGGCGTGAAGAAGCGGACCGACACGAGGACACCGGCAAGGATGAGGGCTGCCGCCGCCGTCAGGTGGACGTGGAGCGGTAGGTCCGCGGCCGCAGCGAGCGCTCCGGCACCGGCGCCGGCCACGGTGCCGAGGCTGAAGGCCGCATGGAACCTCGGCATCACCGTCCGCTCCAGGCACCGTTCGACATCGGCCCCCTCGACGTTCATGGCGACGTCCCACATACCGGCACCCGAGCCGAATGCGAACAGGCCGACGGCGACGACCGCCGCACTGCCGAGTGCACCGCCGCCGACCCCGACAACAAGCATTCCGGCGCAGGCCGCGATCCCGCCCGCCGCCACCGTCCGGGCCGGACCCATCCGCAGCACGACGGCGCCGGCGGATGGAAGCGCGATCACGGCTCCGGTCGACATCGCGAGCAGGAGCAGGCCCACCTGCGCCGGAGTCAGCTCCAGTTCGTCGCGGATCGCCGGGACACGGCTGATCCAGTTGGCGATGGCAAGCCCGTTGAGGGCGAACACCGCGGCCACGGCGTTGCGCGATCGCAGCAGGGCCCGCCGCCCGTCGTCGCCGGGCGACCCTTGGGCGGACACCATCAGCCGTCGGCAGGCGGGCGGACGACCGCACGTGCCTGGGTCAGCACCTTCTCGCCGCCGACCCTGACGCTGACCTCCACCCCGACGAGCCCGTCGTCGCGGATCTCCGTCACCACGCCGCCGACGGTCAGGACGACTCCTCGGTCGTCGTCCGGAACGACCACGGGCCGCGCGAAACGAACCCCGTACTCGACCACTGCGGCGGGATCGCCGGCCCAGTCGGTCAACAGCCGGCCGGCCAACGCCATCGTCAGCATGCCGTGGGCGATCACGCCGGGCAGACCGACGGCGGCCGCGACGCGGTCGCTCCAGTGGATCGGGTTGAAGTCGCCTGCAGCCCCCGCATAGCGAACCAGGTCCTGCCGGGTGATGCGGAACTCCCGCTCGGGGAGGGTCGTGCCGACCTCAGGCACCGTCGCCACCGACCTCGCGGACCAGCAGCGTTGCCGAGGCCGTACAGATCCTCTCGCCGGTACCGGACTCGACCTCGCAGCGGATGGCGAGCAGATCGTTGCCGCCGACAGACCGCACGGTGTCGAGCGTCGTGGTGGTCCGCAACTGGTCGCCGGCGCGGATGGGGCGGGCATGGACGAAGCGCTGGTTGGCGTGGATGACCCGGGCGTAGACGATGCCGAGGTCGTCCATCAGGACGTCGAACCCACTCAGCACGGGGATCATCGCGAACGTCGGAGGGGCTATCACCTCGGCATGGCCGAGCGCCTTGGCCGCCTCGGTGTTGCGGTGGACCGGGTTGGCGTCGCCGACCGCTTCGGCGAACTCGCGGATCTTCTCGCGGCTGACCTCGTACGCCTGCGTCGGGTAGACCCGGCCGGTCGCGGTGGGGTCGATGGGCATGGCCGCGACGCTACCGGGCAGGTAGCGACCGTCGTCGGGTCAGCGGGTTTCGCGATGGGTGGTGTGCCTGCGGCAGCGCGGGCAGTACTTCTTCAGGTCGAGCCGGTCGGGGTCGTTCCGACGGTTCTTCTTGGTGATGTAGTTGCGCTCCTTGCACTCCGTGCAGGCCATGGTGATCTTGGGGCGGATGTCGGCGCTCTTGGCGGCCACGGGTGCCTCTCAACGGTCGGTCAGCGTGCAAACGCGACAAGAGTAATCGACCGTGCGAGCGTCCTCCGAATCGGAGATCGTCACGGCCGACTGCTCGGGTCCGTAGCGGGGGCGGGACTCGAACCCGCGACACAACGATTATGAGCCGTTTGCTCTAACCACCTGAGCTACCCCGCCCTGTTCCCGGCGCCGCGGTGACGGTACCGGTCGGAGCCCCAATACGGAATCGAACCGTAGACCTTCTCCTTACCATGGAGACGCTCTGCCGACTGAGCTATTGGGGCGAGCCGCAGACGAGGGTACCAACCACACGGACCGGCGAGAAAATCCGTTCGGCGGCCCGCAGAGGATGGCCCGGAGGTGACACCGATGCCCTATCAGGTTCTGACGACGGTGATCCTCGGGCTGCATTTCTTGTTCGTCGCCTATGTCGTCCTGGGCGGCTTCCTGGCCTGGCGGTGGCCCCGCGCGATCTGGCCGCACCTGCTCGCTGCCGCCTGGGGCCTGGCGATCGTCGCGGGGGGTGTCGACTGCCCACTGACCTGGGCCGAGGACTGGTCGCGGCAGCGGGCGGGCGAGGCGGAACTGACCGCGGGCTTCGTCGACCGCTACATCGAGGGCGTGCTCTACCCCGAGCGGTACGGGAGGCTCGTCCAGGCGCTGGGTGCCCTTGTCGTCGCCGTGTCGTGGGCCGGTGCGTATGTACGGTGGCGCCACCGGCGGCCCGCCCGCGAGTCGCTGCCGATGCGGTCGTGAAGATCGTCGTGCAGGCTGAGGCAGCCCTGCCCACCGGGTTGCTCTGCACGACGATCTTCACGACTGCTGGCAGACAGCCGCGCGACCCGGACGGTAGACACCTCATGGCCGTGGTCGCAGGCATCGGATTCGATCCGACATAGGCGAAGCCGACGGGCTTAGAGACGCCCATCCAACTCGGCACGGCGAACCGGCCGGCCATTCGGTCGGTGGGCTGCTGAGGTTCACGCGGTCGTGCAGAGCCCGGCTCGATCAGCGGCTTCGCTGGGACCTGCCAGAGGTGCGACACGCGGGAAGAAACTGAGTTCGGCCTCCACAGACTTTGTTCGTCGGTTGGGCACACTAATCACATTGTTCACACTGATCACAGCAGCCACTGCATTAACAACGGGTCGAGCACTGGAGGCAGCATGTCCTACGAAGCTCCGGCGATGGACAAGGCCGAGGACGGAGTCAAAGGCTGGAGTCGTGTACAGGTGGCCGGCGTCGACTACCTGCGTCACCCGGTTCGTACGCGTTGGCTCCATGAGGCGGACGAGCTTGTCTGGTCGTTGCACGAGCACCTCGAGATGGCTCGGCCAGGCGACACGGTCGCAGTGAGCGAGAAGGTCGCCGTGCTGCTCACCAGCCGAGCCGTGAGCATCGATACCGTTCCTCCGGGGCGCCTGGCGCGCGCCCTGGCGCATTGCGTGCACACGCGCACCGACTCGCGCGGGCTCTCGGTGCCGGAGAAGATGGAGTATGTCGTCCGCACAATCGGTCGCGCCCGCGTGATCGCGGCGGCCTTGGGCGCCGCCGTGACCCGACCGTTGGGCGTGCGGGGAGCGTTCTACGTGCTGGCCGGATCGGTTGCCCGGGACATCGATGGTGGGCGTCCGCCGTACGAGGGCCTGCTGTTCCCGCCGCTCGACGCCGCCGTCGCGCAGGTCATTTGCACCGAACTTGAGCAGGCGCTGGGCATCGGCGTCGGCATCGTCGACCTCAACGACTTCGGTGGGTCCATCCGCGCGGTCTCTCCACAGTCATTGCCGGCCCCGACTCTCGCCGCCGTGCTGGCCGACAATCCGATGGGCCAGCGCTGCACTGGGACGCCCTTCGTGATCGTCCGACCGCCTACCCCGACGATCCCTGCCTCACCGAAGCGGGCGGTCACCGTCGCCTGAGCGTCACCAGGCGCAGAGCCTCGGTGAGCAGGTGCCGCTCGGGTGCCTGCACGATGTACAGGACGGCCACGAAGACACCCAGCACTGCGAGGCCGGTATAGGCCACCGACTCGAGGTTGCCACCGACGCCGGCGTCGGCAGGTGGAGACAGCACTCTGAGGACCAGCGCACCAGCGGCGGCCCCGGCGGCGGCCGCGCCGGCCGTGCGTCCCACCACACCCGGTACGGACCGGAGCGCCACGGCGCCATGGCGGCGGCCCAGCAGCCACGTGTTCGCCACCGCGGCGAACACAAGCGACAACGATGTCGAGGCGGCCAGTCCGGAGATTCCGAAGATCGGACCGAGGGTCAGGTCGCCGGCCACGTTGACGGCCATGGCAACAAGCGCCACCAGCACCGGCCTGCGGGAGTCCCCCAGCGCGTAGGAGGCGTGCACGACAACCTCCCGCCAGCCGAGGGCGAGCAGGGCCGGGGCGTACCAGAGGACCGCAGTGGCGGTCCGACGGGTGTCGCTCGGGCCGAAGCTGCCGTGCTCGAAGACGAGCGCCACCACCGGGCCCGCGCAGACCAGCAGGACTGCGCAGACCGGAAACAGCACGGTCGCAACAGTGGCCAGGCCACGGCCAACCAGCCGCTGCATCTCGTTCCGATTCTGGACGCCCGCAGCGGCGCCGAGGGCAGGGTAGAGGGCGGTCAGCAGCGACGCCACGAGCAATGTCTCCCCGATGCCGATCAGCCGCCACGCGTAGGCCAGCGCGGAGATGGTCCCGTCGGCGATCGTCGAGGCGACCGCCCGGTCGACGAGAGTGTTGACATTCCCGAGGGCGCTTCCCAGCAAGAGAGGCGGAACCAGCCGGGCGATGGCCCGGAAGCCCGGATCCTTCACGTCCAGGGAGGGGCGCAGACGCAATCGCAGAGCACGCAGCGGCACCAGCTGACACACCAGCCGTGCCGCCGAACCGACGACGAAGCCGACAGCGAGCGCCGTGACGCCGTAGCGGGGGCCGAGTATGACCGCTGACCCGATCATGATCAGGTTGAACGGCACTCCCTGCACGCCGGCCCAGAAGAAGCGGCGATGCGCCTCGGCCGCGGCGGCGAGCAGGTTCGTCCCAGCGATCAACACCGTCGCGACCAGCACGATCCTGGTCATAGAGCTGGCCAGGGCGGCCTGCGGTCCTTCGAAGCCCGGGGCGAGCACCGCCACCACCGAACTCGTGGCCAGGCCCATGACCAGGGATCCCAGTCCCAGGACCAGCAGCGTCACCGACAGCGCTACCGAGAGCGTGCGACCGACTCGGTCGGGCCTGCCGTCTGTCGCGTTCTGGGCGGCGAGCACTGGGACGGTTGCCTTCGCCATCGCGCTCGCGACCAGCCCGAGGACGAGGTTCATCAACCCCTGCGCCACAAAGTAGGCGTCCAGCTCCGCGCCGGCACCGAACACCCCTGCGATCACCACGTCGCGAAGGAAGCCGAGCATCGCCGACGCCGCGGTCAGTCCGGTCACCAGCGCGGCCGCCTGCGCTATTCCCGCGCGGGCCTTCACGGTTGCGAACCTAACTGGCGTGGCATGGAACGTGCCTCATGTGCCACGCCGACCACGCCGACGAAAAGGTCGGACCGGCTGACAGCGTGCGCCGCTACACGGCGCGCGGGCTAGATCGCTCCGGGCTGAATGAGGCCGTTCTCGTATGCGAACACGACCAACTGGATGCGGTCGGTGAGCCCAAGTTTGTTGAGGATGTGACTGACATGTGTCTTGACGCTGCTTTCGGCGAGCTGCAGCTCCTGACCAATCGCAGCATTGGAACGCCCCCGGGTCACCAGGGCCAGCACCTCATGCTCTCGCTTGGTCAGGCTTCGCAGTAACTCCGAGCCGGCGGGGGTGGTCGGTGGTAGACGATGGGCGTATCGGTCCAGCAGCCGCTTTGTGACTGCGGGGGCGAGCAGCGCATTGCCAGCCGCGATGACGCGCACCGCATGTACCAGCTCTTCGGCTGTTGCGTCCTTCAGCAGAAAGCCACTGGCACCGGCGCGCAATGCCTCCACAACGTAGTCGTCGAGATCGAACGTGGTGATAACCAGTACCTTGACCGATTCACCGTTCATTCCGGAGGCAAGTCGGCGAGTAGCCGCGACACCATCCATGTTGGGCATGCGAATGTCCATGACCACCACGTTCGGACGCAGACGTTCGGCCAGCTCGACTGCTTCTTCCCCGTCTGCCGCCTCCCCCACCACATCGAAGTCGGGTTCCGCCTCCAGATACATGCGCAGGGCAGCTCGCATGAGTGGCTGATCGTCGGCGATCAGCACGGAGACGGTCATACCCGTTCGCCGTTCACGGGCAGCTTCGCCGAAACCTCGAATCCCGTGGTGCACCGAGGTCCGATCGTCACATCACCTCCGAGCAGCACAGCCCGCTGCCGCATGCCGACCATCCCATGACCCGGCGTGAGGCTCTGGCCGCTTCCACGACCTTCGTCGCGGACACGTAGCTCGAGAAAGTCCGGGTGATACGAGAGGTCGACCTCGGCAAGAGTGGGGCCTGCGTGCTTGAGAGTGTTGGTGAGAGCCTCCTGGACGATGCGATAGGCGTTCAGCTCGACACCTGCCGGCAGGGTTCTGGGTTCGCCGTGGACCGTGAGTTGGACGGGCAGTCCAGCTCGCTCCATCTGAGCAACGAGTGCGGGAAGCCGTTCCAGCCCGGGCTGTGGTGCCATCGATGCGTCCCCTTGAGTCCACAGAACGCCGAGTAGGCGACGCATCTCGATCAATGCCTCGCGTCCGAGGGTCCCGATCGAGTTGAGTGCGTCCTTGGCCCGCTCGGGCTCGACGTCGAACACTCGCCTGGCCGCTCCTGCCTGCGCGACGATGACGACGACGCGGTGCGCCACGATGTCGTGCAACTCGCGAGCTATCCGGGTCTGCTCCTGCCTGATGGCCGCTTGGGTCTTGGCGGACTGCTCACGCGTCAGCTGCTTGGCTTGATCGTCCAACAGTGACGTACGCACACGGTTGAGCCGGACGCCGTAGCCCAACAACCAGGCGGTGCCCACGGAGAGCAGGTAGTCGAGGACATCGTCGTCCAGCGGACCAGGGTTGGCGACGAAGACGGCGACGGCGCCGATCGCCAACACGCCTGCCGCAGATCCCGACAAGGCTGGCCGGCTGTTGGACGCCACGGCATAGAGCGCCATCAGCGGCGCAAATGCCAGCAGCGGTGAGGCAGACCCGAGGAGGTCGGTTGCTATGAAGGCGACGCCGCTGACCACCAGCAGAGGCACGGCGGCGGGTCGTCGCAAAACCAGGGACAAGGTTGCCGCGAGTAGTAAGGCCACCGCGACGGTGTTGGTGAAGTCGAATCGTACTGCTCCAGCGGGAATCTCAGTGCCCTCGACAGCCCGATAGATCAGCGTACTCAGAGCTAGAGCGGTCACGAGCATGACGAGCAGGCCGTCGGCGACCAACAGGTTTCCCCGGTGGGCTCGGCTTTTCAACGCTGGCTCAGCGGCTCCCACGAATCGAGCGTACGGCGCGAGTGATCACCGAAGTGGGCGAATTCGACGATTGCCGGACCTCGTGTCCCCCCGAGGGCGGAGGCAGCATCGTCCAATACGCCGGTAGGCGTCACCTCCGGAGGAGGACTACACGATCGCATCGCCAGGCGGAAGACGCCGGACTTCGGTCCATTGACACTAAGAGAGTCAGATCCATTGGGGAGGGTTGTCGGGCCGGCAAACGGAGCTGGCTGTTCCTCCGCGTTGCTCGCCGCTGCCGCATTCCGTCACGCAGCCTTTCGCGGTGAGAACGCCAGCGTGAGCGTTCCGCACGGGTTTGGGCGCTGCAGCAGAGGTGAGGACGATGCGTTGGATCATCGAGTCGAGCCTCCGGTTCCGTCTGCTCGTGGTGGCAGTTGCTGCAGCGTTGCTTGGCTTCGGCATCGTCCAGTTGCGGAACATGCCGGTGGAGGCCCATCCAGAGTTCACGCCCCCGCACGTGGAGGTGCAGACCGAGGCGCTCGGATTGTCGGCCGTGGAGGTGGAGCAGTTGATCACTGTTCCGCTCGAGGCGGACCTGCTCAACGGGGTGGCGTTCCTCGACGAGATCCGCTCGGAGTCGATCCCCGGCCTGTCGTCGATTGAGATGATCTTCGAAGCCGGTACGGACGTGTTGAAGGCACGGCAGGTCGTGGCGGAACGGTTGACTCAGGCGCATGCCCTTCCACAGGTGTCGACACCACCGGTGATGATCGAGCCGGTGGCCTCCGCCAGCCGGGTCATGATGGTGGGCCTCTCCTCGCAGAGCCTGTCCCTGATCGAGCAGTCGGTGCTGGCCCGGTGGAAGATCAAGCCGCGCCTGATGGGTGTGCCCGGCGTAGCGAATGTCTCTGTCTGGGGCCAGCGAGAACGTCAGCTTCAGGTGCGGGTGGACCCACAGCGGCTCGAGGACAACGGCGTGTCGCTCGTGCAGGTCATGGAGTCGACGGGGAACGCGCTGTGGGTGTCGTCGCTCAGCTTCGTCGAGGCGTCGACGCCTGGGACCGGCGGGTTCATCGATACGCCGAACCAACGCCTGAGTGTGCAGCACATCTCCCCGATCGTGAACGCCGAGGACCTCTCGCAGATCACCATCGAGGGCACCGACGACAGGATTCTCCGCCTGGGCGACATCGCCGAGGTCGTGGAGGACCACCAGCCACTGATCGGAGATGCGGTCGGCACGGACGGCGCAAGCCTCATGTTGGTCATCGAGAAGTTCCCCGGGACCAGCACTCAGCAGGTCACCAAGGACCTGGACGCGGCGATCGCGGCTCTCGCCCCCGGGCTGCCGGGCGTGCAGATGGACACGACGGTCTACCGGCCAGCCGGCTACCTCGATAGTGCCATCGGCAACCTCGGCTTGGCGCTGCTGATCGGCATCTTCCTGTTGCTCGTGGCGCTCATCCTCATCCTTTTCGACTGGCGGGCGGCCATTATCAGCATCGTTACCATTCCGCTGTCCCTGGCTGCGGCCGGGGTCGTGTTGTACCTACTGGGTGCCACGATCAACGCGATGGTCGTGGCCGGCCTGGTGGTTGCGATCGGTGCTCTGGTCGCCGATGCCGTCCTCGACGTCGACAACATGCAACAACGCCTACGGGAACACCGACAGCAAAGGGAAGACGAGGGCGCCGCCCGGTCGGCCGCCGGCGCCGTGCTGGACGCCGCGCTCGAGATGCGCGGTTCGGCGCTCTTCGCAACGTTGATCATCCTGGTCGCGGCCGTTCCGGTGGCGCTGCTCGCAGGGTTGACCGGATCGTTCACGCGGCCTCTCGTGCTCTCGTACGCGCTGGCGGTGCTCGCCTCGATGGTCGTGGCGCTGACCGTGACACCCGCACTGGGGCTGCTCTTGTTTTCCGGCGGGCGGCGGAATCGTGCGGAGTCGCCGATCGTCCGCTGGCTGCAGCCGCGGTACGACCGGGCCCTGACCTCGGTCGTACGCAACTCTCGATGGGCGTACGTTGCCGTCGCTGCGCTCCTGTTGGCAGGCCTCGCGACGCTGCCGCTTCTGCGTACGCCGCAACTGCTCCCCCCGCTGCGGGAGCGGCAGCTGGTGATCGAGTGGGACGGCGCGCCCGGCACGTCGCATCCGGAGATGTCACGGATCGTGGCCCAGGCGAGCAACGAGCTGCGCGACATCTCCGATGTCCAGGACGTCAGCGCCCACGTGGGCAGGGCGATCACGTCCGACGAAGTGGTCGGTGTCAACTCCAGCGAGCTTTGGATCACCATTCGGCCAGACGCCGACTATGAGCGGACGGTGGCTGCGGTACGCGAGGTGGTCGGCGGGTACCCAGGTCTTGCCGGGGATGTCGAGCTCTACCCGGAGCAGCGCATTCGAGAGGTTCGGACGGGTGTGGATGAGGACCTCGTGGTGCGTGTGTTCGGCCAGGACCTGTCCATCCTGCGTGCGAAGGCCGAAGAGCTACGCGAGGCCATCAGCGGGATAGACGGCGTCGCCGACCCCACCGTGGATCTGGGCGTGGAGGAGCCAACGGTTGAGGTCGAAGTCGACCTGGCGGCGGCGCAGCGCCACGGCATCAAGCCCGGCGACGTCCGTCGCGCGGCGGCCACGCTGTTGTCCGGCGTGGCAGTCGGAAACCTCTTCGAAGAGCAGAAGGTCTTCGACGTCGTCGTGTGGGGGGTACCGGAGATCCGGCAGAGCGTGACCGACATCCCTGAGCTGCTCGTCGACACACCGTCCGGCGGTCATGTGCGACTGGGGGACGTCGCCGATGTACGAATCGTCTCCGCGCCCACGGTCATCCGTCGCGAGTCGGTGGCGCGGGTCGTGGACGTGGCGTTCAACGTGAGCGGACGCAACGCCGGAGATGTGATGGCCGAGGTCGACCGTGCCGTCAGGAACGTCGAGTTCCCGCTCGAATATCACGCGGAGTTGCTAGGGCAGCTGATGGAGGAACGAAACGCTGCTCAGCGCACGTTCGGGTACGCCATCGCCTCAGCGATCGGCATCCTGCTCCTGCTCCAGGCGGCGTTTCGCAGCTGGCGGTTAGCGCTGATGCTTCTCCTCACTCTGCCGGCAGCATTGGCTGGTGGAGCGCTGGCGGCGCTGGCCGGCGCACGAACCTTCACGCTGGCCGCAATGCTCGGCTTCCTGACCGTGCTGGGAATCACGGTCCGACACGGCATTCTGCTGGTTCGTCAGTATCGGGAGGCCGAGCTCGGCGAGCCCGACGCCTCTCGTGACGACCTGGTCGTGCGCGGAACCCGGGAGCGGTTCGCGCCCATCCTGCTGACCGCCGTGGGGACGGCGCTGATGCTGGTGCCGCTCCTCGTACTCGGGAACGAGCCGGGTCTCGAGGTGATCCGGCCGGTGGCCATCGTCGTGCTGGGCGGGCTCGTGACGTCTGCCTTCTTCACTCTGTTCGTCCTACCGACGCTGTACCTGCGGTTCGCATCGACACCGGAACCGGACGTAGCGGATCCGTTCCTCTCGCCAGTTCCGCGTCAATCCGAACGGGGAAAGCAGCTCGTCACGCTGAGGGGGAACCTCGATGCGGCACCGTGAGCAGCCGACTAGGCAACGCATCACGCACTGGGTCGTCGGCGTGTCGATGGCCACCCTTGCCCTCTCGGCGTGCGCAGGCACACCGGAGGAGACGGCCCCTCATGCCGAATCCGTCAAGATCGAGTCGATGGAGGGCTCGGAGCTGGCACAGCTCACCCTGACGGATCAGGCAGCCGAACGACTGGACATCCAGACGGCACCCGTCGACGAGGCGATGGTGGCGGCGACTGCGACCGGCGAAGGCGCCCTGGTTCAGCGGCGCGTCGTGCCATATGCCGCTGTCCTCTACGACCGGGCGGGCGACACCTGGGCGTACACCAACCCGCAGCCTCTCGTGTTCGTCCGGCACGCAATCACGGTGGACTACATCGACGGGCAGCAGGCCGTTCTGTCCGCCGGTCCGGACATCGGCACACAGGTCGTCATCGTCGGCGCAACAGAGCTCTTCGGCGCCGAGGTCGGCGTCGACCACTGACCGGTGAGGGGTCGTTGCACGTGATGCGCTGGATCGTGGGATCGAGCTTGAGACTGCGGTTCATCGTGGTCGCGATCGCCGCGATGATGATGTACTTCGGCCTCGCCCAGATTCGTGACATGCCGGTCGACGTCTTTCCGGAGTTCGCACCGCCCCGGGTAGAGATCCAGACTCCGTCACTCGGGCTGTCCGCTGGTGAGGTGGAGTCCCTGGTGACCGTCCCACTCGAGCAGGCTCTGCAGGGCGTGGAAAACCTCGATGAGATTCGATCCAAGTCGGTGCCCCAGCTCTCGTCGATCCAGCTCATCTTCGAGCCGGGCACCGACTTGCTCGAGTCTCGGCGGCTGGTCCAGGAGCGCATCGACGCGGTGACGTCACAGCTTCCCACCTGGGCCAGTCCCCCATTCATGATCCAGCCACTGTCGGCCACAAGCCGGGTCATGAAGATCGGCTTGTCGTCGACGGAACGATCGTTGATCGAAATGTCGATGATCTCCTACTGGACCATCAGAGAGCGTCTGCTCCGCGTTCCCGGCGTAGCAAACGTCGCCATCTGGGGCGAGCGGTTGCAGATGCTCCAGGTGCAGACCGAACCCGAACGCCTTGCGGCGCACGACGTCTCGATGCAACAGGTCATGACGGCGACATCTCAGGCGCTGGACGCCGGCCTGCTCCAGTTCTCGACCGGGTCGCTGATCGGCACCGGCGGATTCGTTGAGACCCCCAACCAGCGGCTGAGCATCCGTCACGTCCAACCCATCACCACGCCTGCCGAGCTGGCTCAGGTGGCCGTCGCAGAGAAGGACGGCAGAACGGTTCGCCTGCAGGACGTCGCAGATGTGGTCGAGGATCACCAGCCGCTCATCGGCGATGCGGTCATCAACGATGGCCCCGGACTCATGCTCATCGTCGAGAAGCTTCCCTGGGGCAACACCCTCGACATCACCCGCGGTGTCGAGCAGGCCATGGCCGACCTGGCTCCGGGCCTGTCCGGTATCGAGGTCGACACCACCATCTTCCGGCCGGCCACGTTCGTGGAGATGTCCATAGAGAACCTGGGCTTGGCGATGCTGCTCGGCTTCCTGCTCGTGGTGATCATCATCGTTGCCTTCCTGTTCGAGTGGCGAGTCGCCCTGATCAGCGTGGTGACGATTCCGTTGTCGCTGATGGCGGCGGTGCTCGTCCTCCATTGGCGCGGGACGACGGTGAACACGATGGTGCTCGCAGGGCTCGTGATCGCCCTTGGCGTCATCGTCGACGACGCGATCATCGACGTCGAGAACATCCTGCGGCGGCTGCGCCAAAACCGGCGAGAGCACACTGGCAAGTCGACGGCGGTGGTCATCCTGGAGGCATCCCTCGAGGTTCGGGGGCCGATCATCTATGCCACCTTGATCATCGTGGCGTCGGCGCTGCCGGTCTACTTCCTCTCCGGCCTGACCGGAGCGTTCTTCAAACCGTTGGCGCTCTCCTACACGCTGGCGACCCTCGCGTCGCTCGTGGTGGCACTGACGGTAACGCCGGCGCTGACCCTGATCATGCTGCGGAAGTCCGCGCTCGAGCGGCGGGAATCCCCGCTGGTGAGGTGGCTGCAGGGCGGCTACCAAGCGTTGCTGGCCCGAGTCGTCAACCGGCCGCGCCGGGCATACGCAGCGGTCGGCGTCGTGTTCCTGGCCGGTGCCGCGACCCTGCCTCTGCTCGGGCAGTCGCTGCTGCCCTCCTTCAAGGAGCGCGACTTCCTCATGCACTGGGTGACCGATCCCAGCGCCTCCCATCCGGAGGAGACCCGGGTCACAGTCAGGGCCAGTGAGGAGCTACGCGCCATCCCCGGTGTCCGCAACTTCGGCGCTCACATCGGTCAGGCATTGCTCATGGACGAGGTGGTCGGCGTCAACTTCGGCGAGAACTGGATCAGCGTCGATCCGGAGGTCGACTATGACAAGACGCTTGCTGCCGTGCAGGAGGTGGTCGACGGGTATCCGGGGATCTACCGGGACGTGCAGACGTACCTGAAGGAGCGGATTCGGGAGGTGCTGACCGGCGCTAGCGAGGCAGTGGTGGTCCGCCTCTACGGCGAAGACCTGAACACGCTCCGAGAGACCGCACAAGAGGTTCAGCAGGCGCTGTCAGAGGTCGACGGCCTCGTGGAGGAGCACGTGGATCTGGCGGTGGACATACCCCAGATCGAGGTGCGGGTAGACCTTGCTGCCGCCGAAAGTCACGGACTCAAGCCCGGGGACGTACGCCGCGCGGCCGGCGTGCTGGTGGCCGGTGAAGAGGTCGGCGACATGTTTCGCGGCGGCAAGGCGTACGACGTGCAGGTGTGGAGTACGCCGGAGACCCGAACCAGCCTGACCAGCATCCAACAACTGCCGATCGACACACCGGCCGGCGACCGAGTGCTGCTGGAGGAGGTCGCGGACGTGCGCGTCGCTCCGACACCGAACCAGATCGAGCGCGACCAGGGCTCTCGGCGACTCGACGTGGGGGCGAACGTGAGCGACGGGGCGGACCTGGGTGCGATCGTGAGCGACGTCCAGGACAGCTTGCAGCGCGTGCAATTCCCTCTCGGCGTACACGCTGAGGTGCTCGGCGAGCACGCCGAACGACAGGCCGCCCAGCAGCGTCTGCTGACCTTCGGTGCCATGGCAGCGATCGCGATCTTCCTGCTACTTCAGGCCGCCTTCGGCAGCTTCCGGCTGGCCACCCTGTCGTTCCTGACATTGCCGATCGCCTTGGTCGGTGGAGTCCTTGCCACTCTGGCCAGCGGGGGCATCATCTCGCTTGGCTCATTGGTCGGCTTCTTCACCGTCTTCGGGATCGCCGCCCGCAACGGCATCCTGATGATCAACCATTTTCAGCATCTGGAGCACGTCGAAGGCGTGCCGTTCGGGCCTGAGCTGGTGCTCCGCGGGGCCCGGGAGCGGCTGTCGCCGATCTTGATGACGTCCTTGGCGACAGGGCTCGCCCTGGTTCCTCTCGTGGTCGCCGGTCAGATCCCGGGGCACGAGATCGAGCACCCGCTGGCCGTGGTCATCCTGGGCGGCCTGGTCACGTCGACGTTTCTCAACCTGCTCGTGGTCCCGTCGCTGTACCTACGTTTCGCGAAGGGTTGGCGCCGGACACCGCGCGGCGAGCGAACGCTGTTACCTCAGTCGGCATAGCGGACGACCCCGAACCATGTCGACGGCAGCGGTGGCGGTGGCGCTTGAACCCTCGGACGAGCTCGCATCCCACCGAAGACACTCGTGGCCCCGACCTTCCGCTGGTCAGGGCCACGGGGTGGCAGGTGTTGGATTCGAACCAACGTAGGCGAAGCCGACGGATTTACAGTCCGCTCCCTTTGGCCACTCGGGCAACCTGCCTGGTGTCAGGCGAAATCCTGACCGGCTGAGAGAATACATGAGGCCAGGCCGACCGGGCAGGACAGCAACGGTGCGGCGAACGCCGGCAACGCGGACACATGGAGGGAGCATCAGATGGCGGCCGAGTCCTCGTTCGACGTCGTGAGCAAGGTCGACCGGCAGGAGGTGGACAACGCGCTCAACCAGGCGGCCAAAGAGATAGGGCAGCGCTTCGACTTCCGTGGTACCGAGGCGGCGATCCGCTGGGCGGGCGACTTCGGCGTCGAGATGGAGGCCTCGGCCGAGGACCGGGTGAAGGCCGTACTCGACGTGTTCAAGGACAAGCTCGTCAAGCGCGGTGTCTCCTTGAAGGCACTGGACCCGGGCGAGCCGCGGGCGTCCGGCAAGCTCTACAAGATCGGTGCGACCCTGCAGAACGGGCTCACCCAGGAGCAGGCGAAGAAGATCACCAAGGTGATCCGCGACGAGGCTCCCAAGGGCGTCAGGTCGCAGGTCCAGGGCGAGGAGGTCCGCGTCTCGTCGAAGAAGCGCGACGACCTGCAGGCCGTGATCGCCCTTCTCAGACAGCAGGACTTCGACTTCGCCGTCCAGTTCGTCAACTACCGCTGATCACGAGGCAGCCTCACTCTTGTCAGGCCTGACAAGTCCCCAGCCTGGACGAGCCTGCGCCGCCAGGCTGACAAGTGCCGCGGGCAGCGACGTGTCAGGGCGGCGATGTGCTGCCGTGCAGGTAGCCGAGCTGTCCGGCCTGACAACCCGGCAGCAGGTCGGGGCGGTCGACGCGGCGTTCCTTTCCCAGCCGAGCGACCGCACCCACGCGACCACAGAAGCTCAGCGGCGGTAGCCGGCCAGGGCCTCGAGGCGGGCGATCCGCTCGGCCATCGGTGGATGCGAGGCGAACAGCTTCGCCAGGCCCTCCGGCCGAAACGGGTTGGCGATCATCAGATGGCCGGTCGTCACCAGGTCGCGCTCAGGCGGGAGGGGCAGTTGGCGGCTGCCCAGTTCGAGCTT
>Ga0256867_10000481_pt1 | contig 15785 bp, 19 predicted proteins | sample RVTome_15_FD_185939 | JGI IMG/M metagenome (GOLD analysis project Ga0256867, IMG submission 185939) | Soil microbial communities from uranium-contaminated site in the Upper Colorado River Basin, Wyoming, United States - RVT150D86 (HiSeq) ... | reverse complement strand
GATCGGACGCTCGTCGGAGCTCTACGGGACGCTCGGGACGGCGTCCGTCCTGCTCATCTGGCTCTACCTGGTCGCGCGCCTGATCACGTCGGGCGCATTCCTGAACGCGGCGCTCTGGGAGCGCCGGCATCCGGACGCCGCTCAGGCGACGACGGAGTACCCGCCGTCGACGACGACGGTCTGACCGCGGATCATTCCGGCAGCGGGCGAGGCGAGGAAGCAGACGACTTCCGCGACGTCGCGCGGCTCGACGAGGCGTCCGGCCGGGGTGCGCCGCCGGTAGAAGTCGAGCATCTCGTCCCGGTTCGGGAAGTACTCGAGCGCGCCGGTCTCGACGAGGCCGGCCGAGACCGCGTTGACGTTGATCTCGTGTGGCGCCAGCTCGACGGCGAGGTAGCGGACGAGCGCCTCGAGCGCCGCCTTCGACGTCCCGACGAGGACGTAGTTGTCGAGGACGCGCGTGGAGCCGAGGCTGGAGATCGCGACCATCGCGCTGCCCGGCTTCATCCTCGGTGCGGCGTGACGGGCGAACGTCAGGAAGGCGCGCGCGTTCGCGTTCAGCGTCCAGTCCCAGTGGCGCTCCTCGAGCTCGAGGGCAGGACGAATGACCCCGGTCGCGGCGTTGGAGACGAGGACGTCGAGCGTCTCGAGCTCCTCGACGAAGGACGCCGCCTTCTCCGGGTCGCCGACGTTCCCTCGGAGCAGCACCGGCTCGGCCCCGCGCTCACGGAGCTCGCCGGCGGTCTCCTCGGCGGCGGTGTCGTTGCGCAGGTAGCTGATCGCGATGCGGGCGGCGCCGAGGTCGGCGAAGCGGAGCGCGATCTCCTTGCCGATTCCGCGCGTGCCGCCGGTCACCAGGACCGTCGTGCCGGCGAAGACGGCCACTAGGTCGCCGCCGGCCGCTGCGGCGCGTCGGCCCGGGCGTGGCTGGGAATCTCCTCCCAGCCGAGGCGGCTCCGCGGCTCGACCGGACCCTCCTCGGCCTTCGACGTCGCGAACGCGAGGCGGTCGAGCAGCGCGATCTTCTCGTCGGCGTGCCGGCGGACGGGGTGGTCCTCCGGCAGGTCGCGGACGAGATCGCGCACGCGGGCCCGGATCTGCATGGCGAAGTGCGGCGTCGCCGGTGCGACGAGCTCGTCGACGTCGTCGACCGTCGGCTCGATGCGAAGCTCGGGCTCGGCGGGCTCGGTCATCGGCGCGATGCTACCGCGTTAGCCTTCGCGCCCGTGCGCCACCGGCTCCCCGCGGACGTCCTCCTTCTCGTCACCGTCCTCTTCTGGAGCTTCAACTTCACGGTCGTGAAGTACGCGCTCACCCACGGGTGGGAGCCGCTCTCGTACTCGTCGCTTCGCTTCGCGGTCGGCGCCGTCCTCTTCTCGGCGTTCACGTACGCGCGCGAGCACTCGTTGCGCGTCGAGCGCGTCGACCTGCGTCTGATGCTCGCCGCCGCCGCGCTCGGCATCTGGCTTAACCAGCTGACGTTCGCGTACTCGGTGCGGCTGACGACGGCGTCGACGGTCGCCCTCATGTTCGGGACGTTCCCGATCTTCGTTGCGCTCATTGCCGTCGGGTTCCGCCTCGAGCGGCTGCACCCGCGCCACTGGGTCGCCACGGTCGTCTCGTTCCTCGGAGTGGGCCTGGTCGCCGCGGGCGCGTCGAGCGGCCTGAGCGGCGACCTCGGCGGCATCCTCCTCGGGCTGGGTGCCTCGCTGACCTGGGCCGGCTACTCGGTTGCGATGGGGCCGCTCATGCGGCGCTACTCGCCGTTCCGGATCAGCGCGTTCATGCTCGTGGTCGGCTCGATCCCGCTGCTCGTCACCGCCGCCCACCAGCTCGTCGAGCAGGACTGGGCCGGCCTGAGCACGCTCGCGTGGGCGTGCTTCCTCTACAGCCTCTTCTTCTCCCTCGTTTTCACGAACATCTGGTGGTTCACGGCCATCGACCGGGTGGGTGCGGCGCGCGCCTCGCTCTACGTCAACCTGCAGCCGTTTCTGGGCGCCTTCTTCGCGCTCGCCGTCCTCTCGGAGGAGATGGGGCTCGTGCAGATCGTGGGCGGGATCGTGATCGCCGCCGGCATCCTGCTCGCCCGCCAGGCCCGGCCGCCGGCGCCGTCGCCGGACTAGAAGACCCTCAACGAGTTGAGGACAGAAGCCGCCTCGCGCCGCGTGGTGGCGGAGGCGTTGGTGCCGAGAAAGACGGCGTAGAAGAACACGCGCTCGTTCACACGGAAGAAGATGACCCGCTCGGTGAATCGCGGGTCAGGAACGCATGCCACGGCCTCGCCCGGAGCGCCGTCGCTGAGACGAAACTCTTCGGGGCGTGGCGGGTAGCTGCTCAGGTCCGCATCGGACACCACGGCCAGCGAGATGAGGGCGCCGGTATCCCCGAGGGCTTTCAGGGCCCGTGTTGAGGCTTGAGCGCAGTTCATGTCGGCCGGTGTCGGAACGAGGAGGTCGGTTCCTACGGAGACCAGTTCCGTCGGCTCCGTCCGGTTCGGCGTCAAGGTCGTCTCCGCACGCTCCCATGAGCTGGGGTACGAAATCGTGAAGCCGCCCGCGGTGTCGCGATAGGTGATCCAAGCGTCGCCAGCCTCTGTTGCTGTTCGGTTTGTGCCCGCCTCCCCGCCGAGCGAACACGCGGTCGTCGCGGCCAACACCAGACAGGCCAGGATCATCCGCGCCGAGCTGCGCGCGATCATCCGGATGACCATTGCAAATAGGAGAGTACGACCTTTCCTGGGCAGGAGTCCGCGCATCGCTGTGATTTCGGCACCCGCCCGCGGGATGTCAACCCTGTCTTCTCTCTTTCGAACACTTCACGAACATCTGGTGGCTCACGGCCATCGACCGGGTGGGCGCGGCGCGCGCCTCGCTCTACGTCAACCTGCAGCCGTTTCTGGGCGCCTTCTTCGCGCTCGCCGTCCTCTCGGAGGAGATGGGGCTCGTGCAGATCGTGGGCGGGATCGTGATCGCCGCCGGCATCCTGCTCGCCCGCCAGGCCCGGCCGCCGGCACCGTCGCCGGACTGAGAGCTGCCCTAGAATCCGCGGCGTGATGAGGCAGGTGGAGCCGCGGCTCCGGGACATGAGCTGAACGAGTCAGGACGGCTACACTCTGCAAAGCACGAGCGAGGTACGGCTGGCGCCCTTTGCGCCTTCCAACCCGTTCGAGTACGTGGGAAGGGAGGTGTTTGATGGCGACAGGAACCGTGAAGTGGTTCAACGACGCGAAGGGCTACGGCTTCATCGCGCCGGACGAGGGCTCGAAGGATCTCTTCGTGCACTTCTCCAACATCGCAGGCGAGGGCTTCAAGTCCCTCACCGAGGGCTCCCGGGTCGAGTACGAGGCCCGCGAGGGCACGAAGGGCCCCGAGGCGACCAACGTGATCCCGATCGAGGGCTAGAGCCTGCAGCTTTGCACGTTCCGGGCAGGGGGCCGCGAGGCTCCCGGGCGAGTCGAGGGGGACCGGGTCGTCGAGCTCGGTGCCCCCTCGCTCGCCGCCTGGCTTGAAAGCGGCGGCGAGGACGTCGGCGACCATGCGCTCGCGGACGTGCGCCTCCTCGCCCCGATCCCGCGGCCGCCGTCTGTCCGGGACTTCTACGCCTTCGAGCGCCACGTCCGCTCGGCCCGCGCCCAGCGGGGGTTGGAGATGGCGCCCGAGTGGTACCGGCTGCCCGTCTTCTACTTCTCGAACCCGGCCGCGGTGAGCGGCCCGGACGACGAGGTGGTGTTTCCCCCGGAGAGCTCCGCCTGGGACTACGAGCTCGAGGCCGCGGCGGTCGTCGGCGCGGACGGGCGCATCGCCGGGTTCACCGTCATGAACGACTGGTCCGCGCGCGATCTTCAGAAGATGGAGATGGCCGTCGGTCTGGGGCCGGCGAAGGGCAAGGACTTCGCCACGACCCTCGGGCCCGTCCTCGTCACCCTGGACGAGCTGGGCGACCTCCGGCTCGAGATGGTCGCCCGGGTGAACGGCGAGGAGCGCTCGCGCGGGAACATGGGCGACATCCACTGGCAGTGGGACGCCCTCGCCGAGCACGCCGGGCGCAACACCCGCCTGCTGCCCGGGGACGTCCTCGGCTCCGGCACGGTCGGCACCGGCTGCATCCTCGAGCACGGCGACGGCCGCTGGCTCCGCCCTGGCGACGTCGTCGAGCTCGAGATCGAGCGGATCGGCGTTCTCCGGAACGTCGTCGGTGCGCCGCGGGAAGCCGGCGCAGACTCGTAGCGGTTTCGACGCGTTCGGTGTGGGAGTGGCGCGCCGCGCCGCGATAGTCTGAACGCAGGGGGGCTCGCGTCCCCCCACCCGGGGGTGGGCGGCGGCGGACGCTACGGCTCGTCGAGGCGAAGCGGGCGCTCGAAGAGCGTCGACAGGACGATCTGGGTCTGCGTGCGCAAGACGCCGCGGTGCTCGCGGAGGCGTTCCAGCAGGCGCTCGAGGTGGCCGGTGTCCGAGGCGCGGACGACGAGGACGGCGCTCGCCTCGCCGGCGACGGTGTACGCGGCGACGACCTCCGCGTGGCTCTCGACCGCGGCCCGGACCTCGTCCGCCGCCATCGTCCCCTCGCAGTACAGGGAGACGACCGCCTGCATCGACCAGCCGAAGAGCGCCGGGTCGAGCACCGCCGTGTAGCCGGTGATCACGCCGGCGGCCTCGAGCCGGTCGACGCGGCGCTTCACGGCGGGGGCGGAGAGCCCGACCGTCTCGCCGACCTCGCGGAACGACCGGCGGGCGCCCTCTCGAAGCAGCGCAACGATCTGCCGGTCAATTTCGTCTTGGACGGGGGTGCGCGGCCTCACGGCGCAACGAAGAGCCATTGTGTCCGGCGGATCATGCGGCCATCATTGCAAGAACGTCGGAGGAAGGAGAGAGCGAGCCATGTCGACGCAGCTTGAGACGAACGCCGAGGGCGCCGCCGCCGATCCGATGCCCCTGCTCGGGCTCGACCACATCGAGCTCTGGGTCGGGAACGCGAAGCAGGCCGCGCACTACTTCACGACCGCCTACGGCTTCAGGGAGGTCGCAGCCGCCGGGCTCGAGACAGGCCTCCGGGACCGCGCCTCGCACGTGGTTCAGCACGGAAACGTCCGCATCGTCCTGACTGCCCCGCTCGTCGGCACGAGCCCCGTCGCCGCGCACGTCGCGGCGCACGGCGACGGCGTCCGCTCGCTCTCGCTGGCCGTGCCCGACGCCGCCGCCGCCTACTCCACCGCCCTCGACCGGGGCGCGCAGGGCGTCGCCGAGCCGCACGAGCTGGAGGACGAGCATGGCACCGTCCGCCTCGCCTCGATCGCCCTCTACGGCGACACGATCCACACCTTCGTCGAGCGCGGCGCCTACGACGGTCCCTTCCTCCCGGGCTACGCGGCCGTCGAGGGCGACGACGATCTCGGCCTCCTGACCGAGTTCGACCACGCGGTCGGAAACGTCGAGCTCGGCCGCATGGACGAGTGGGTGTCCTTTTACGAGCGCGTGCTCGGCTTCACCGAGATGCTCGCCTTCACCGACGAGGACATCTCCACCGAGTACTCCGCGCTCATGTCGAAGGTCGTCGCCGACGGCGAGGGGCGCATCAAGTTCCCGATCAACGAGCCGGCCGAGGGGAAGCGCAAGTCGCAGGTGGACGAGTACCTCGAGTTCTACGGCGGCCCCGGCGTCCAGCACATCGCGGTGCAGACGCCGGACATCGTCGGCGCCGTGCGCCTTCTCCGCGCCCGCGGCGTCCGCTTCCTCGCCACGCCGACCACCTACTACGACGACGTCGCCGAGCGCGTGGGGGAGATCGACGCCGAGTACGGCGATCTGGCCGAGTTGGGTATCCTCGTCGACCGAGACGACGAGGGCTACCTGCTGCAGATCTTCACGAAGCCGATCGGCGACCGGCCCACGGTCTTCTTCGAGCTGATCGAGCGCCACGGCTCCCGCGGCTTCGGCGCCGGGAACTTCAAGGCGCTCTTCGAGGCGCTCGAGCGCGAGCAAGAGCTGCGCGGGAACCTTTGATGCTCGATCGGCGCCTGCAGCACTTGCGGATGGCGGCTGCGACACTGCGCCGGATCGGCGCGCTCGCCCTTGCCCGTACTGCCCGGTACGCTCAGCGGGCGATCGCGCCGCCCGGCTTGGTCGCAACCGTCCCCGACGAGCGCTCCAGACACCGACCGAGCATCTAGCCATGCCGACCTACGTCAGCCGCGGCCGCGTCCCCCGTAAGCGCCACATCCAGTTCCGGGAGAACGGGACGCTCCTGACCGAGGAGGTCATGGGGCTCGAAGGCTTCTCCGGGAACGAGTCGATCCTCTACCACCTCCACTCGCCGTGCCGGCTCGAGGAGGTCGGCTCCTTCGAGCCGATCGTTCGCGAGGAGTGGGTGCCCGACGGCCACGCGCACCGCCACCTGCGCACGCACGAGGTCGAGCCGGGTGGGGACGCGATCGGCGGCCGGCGGCTGCTCATGTGGAACGACGACGTCGAGATCGAGCTCGCCCGCCCAACCGACGAGATGGACTTCTTCTACCGGAACGGCGAGGGCGACGAGGTCGTCTTCGTCCACGAGGGGAGCGGCACCCTGGAGACGATCTTCGGCGACCTGCCGTACCGCGAGGGCGACTACGTCGTGATCCCGCGCGGCACCACCTACCGCTTCGCGCCCGAGGGGGAGCAGCGCCACGTCGTCTTCACCTCGCCCGGGCTGATCGAGATCCCGCGCCGCTACCGGAACGAGTACGGGCAGCTGCTCGAGCACGCGCCCTACTACCACCGAGACCTCCACCCGCCAACCGACCTCCGCACGCACGCCGACCGCGGCGAGTTCGTCGTCAAGCTCCGCATCAAGGACGGGATCCAGACCTACGTTCTCGACTACCACCCCTTCGACGTCGTCGGCTGGGACGGCTACGTCTACCCGTGGACGTTCAACATCCGCGACTTCGAGCCGATCACGGGCCGGATCCACATGCCGCCTCCGTCGCACCAGACCTTCCAGGGGCGCAACTTCGTCATCTGCTCCTTCTGCCCGCGCAAGCTCGACTTCGACCCCGAGGCGATCCCCATCCCGTACCACCACTCGAATCTCAACAGCGAGGAGATGATCTACTACGTCGACGGCAACTTCTCCTCGCGCAAGGGCATCGAGATCGGCTCGGTGACGCTGCACCCGTCCGGCATCCCGCACGGGCCGCATCCAGGGCTCGCGGAGAAGTCGATCGGCATGACGGAGACCCACGAGTACGCGGTCATGTGCGACACGTTCCACCCGCTCCGGCTCAGCGCCTTCGCGCGCGACCTCGACGACCCGAGCTACGCGTACTCGTGGCGCGACGCCGTCGACGCCGCGGTGGACGAGGATCCCGCAGGGGTGACGTCGCACCTTTGAGCGGCCGCACGCTGGTCGTCGACTTCGACGGCACGATCACCGAGCAGGACCTCCTCGACGAGATCGCCCAGACCTTCGGGGACGAGGACGTCTACCGCGAGGTCGACGAGGGCCTCGACGACCACACGCTCACGCTCAACGAGGTAATCCGGCGCGAGTTCGAGCCGGTGCGCGCCCCGCTCGGCGAGGTACAGGAGTGGGTGCTCGAGAACGTCGGCGTGCGCCCCGGCTTCCACGAGCTCGTCGAGCTCGCGCGGGCGCGCGGCTGGCGCTTCGTCATCGTCTCGTCAGGCTTCCGCGAGCTGATCGAGCCGGTGCTCGAGCGCGAGGGGCTCGCCGGGATCGAGCTCCTCTCCAACTCGATCGATCCCGACCCCTCGGGCTGGAAGGTGCAGTTCCGCGTCTCCGAGACCTGCGACGTGTGCGGCCAGCCGTGCAAGCGCGCGACCGCGGCCGCGCTCGCCGACGGGAGCGAGCTCGTCTACGTCGGCGACGGCTACTCCGACCGCTGCGCCGCCGAGTCGGCCGACCTCGTCTTCGCCCGGCGCGGCCTCGCGAGCTACCTCGAGGAGCGCGGCGTCCCCTTCGAGCGCTTCGAGGACTTCCATTCCGTCGCTCGCCGTCTCGCTTCCTGAGCCGTTCGACTTCGCGCTCTCGACGGAGCGCTACCGCGCGTTCGGGCCGGATCTGGCGAACCTCTGGCGCGACGGCGCGCTCCACCGGGTCCTCGGCGCGCGGGAGGTGAGGATCGAGCCGGCGCGGGGCGGAGTCGCGGTTGCCGGCGCGACCGCGGACCTCGCGGAGCCCGTGCGCCGCTACCTGGGGGCGCTGTTCGACCTGGACGCCTTCGCCGCCTTCGCCGTCACCGAGCCCGTCCTGGCGGAGGTCGTCCCGGCTCTGCGCGGCTTCCGGCCGCCGCTCGTCCCCGATCCGTTCGAGACGCTGGTGACCTCGATCACGGCGCAGCAGATCTCGCTGCGTGCGGCCGCCAGCATCCGCAACCGCCTGATCGAGGCCTTCGGCGAGCGGCGCGAGCACGCCTACGTGTTCCCGGCGCGCGAGCGGCTGGCGCTCGCCCGCCCGGAGGAGCTCGTCGCCGTCGGCTTCTCCGGCCGCAAAGCCGAGTACGTCGTCGGGCTGGCCCGGTCGGGCCTCGACCTGCACGCGCTCGCGCTGCTCCCGGACGACGAGGTGCGCGCGGCGCTCGTGGCGCTGCCGGGGATCGGCGCGTGGACGGCGGACTGGTTCCTCGCCCGCCACCTGGGCCGGCCGGAGGCGTGGCCGGCGGGCGACCTCGCGCTGCGGAAGGCGGTCTTCCGCTTCTACGGCGACGACGCGGACGTCCAAGCGGTCGGCGAGCGCCTCGCCCCCCATGCCAACCTGGCTGCGCACTACCTGCTCGTCGCCCATAGGGTTCACGGCTGATGCCGTACGAGGCTCACGTCGAGGGCGCCCCGAGCGAGGAGGTCGTCCGCCGGCTGATCGAGGAGGCGCGCGCGGCCGGCACCGACGCCGTCGAGATCGAGACGACCCACGAGGACGGCGACGCCTGGATCCGCGCCGGGTTCACCGAGACCGCACGCGTCCTGCAGGCGCCGGTGGACGCGCTCGAGGAGCACCTCGGCGCGCGCGACCAGCCGTCGTTCGGGTCGCTCCACGTCCAGACCGACGACGTGGACGCGGTCGTCCGAGCCGTGCGCCAGTTCGTCCCCCGGCTCCCGGGCGGCTCGCAGGGGAGCGTCGTGCTTCCGCCAGCCGACGGCTGGACGTCGGCCTTCGACGAGCTCACCGACCGCGAGCCGGAGATGCTCCGCCGCCTCGCGCGCGAGATCTCCGACCGCATGGGCGCCTTCGTCGTGACGATCGGCCTGGAGGAGGGGCGGGTCGTCCGCTACGTGGCCTTCGAGCGCGGGCGCGTCGTGGACGAGTACCTGTCCGTCCCCGAGCACTACGGGCCGCTTCCGCCGGGGGAGGTGATCGCGCTCGGTGCCAACCCGCGCCTGATGGCGCGGCTGACCGGCGCCGACCCCGACGCGATCCGCGCGGTGGCGCGCACCGCCGCCTCGCCCACGGAGCTCGCCCCGGCCACCGAGCTGCTCACCGAGCTGGCGCGCCTCTTCGGCTTCCCGCAGGCGGCGCGCGGCTACCCCGCCGCGGCCGGGCGCGAGGACGCGATCGTCATCCCCAGGGCGTAGCGGCCTCAGACGCCCGCGGCGCGGCCGTCCTTGCGGCGGTCGGAGCCCGCGATCCAGCCGCCTGCGCCCCGCAGGATCGCCTGCCCGCCGCCGAAGAGCCCGTGGTCCGAGCTCGGGACGGGGCGGAGCCCGAGCCCCTCGACGTCCGCGGCACGCGCCCCGAGGCTCCCTTCGAGAAGCACGTCGCCGCCGTCGAGGCGGAAGCGCGGGCGGTCGAGCGCCGCCTGCGGGTCGAGCCCGTCGTCGAGGAGCGCCGAGACCAGCTGGACGTGCGCCTGCGCCTGGATGAAGCCGCCCATGACGCCGAACGGCCCGAGCAGCGCTCCGTCGCGCAGGAGCATGCCGGGGATGATTGTGTGGTACGGGCGGCGCCCCGGCTCGACCCGGCCCGAGACGGCGAAGCAGGCGCCCCGGTTCTGGAGAACGATCCCGGTGCCCGGTGCGACGACGCCGCTGCCGAACCCCTGGAAGAGGCTCTGGATGAAGGAGACGGCCAGGCCGTCGCCGTCGGCGGTGCAGAGGTAGACGGTGCCGCCCGCGGGCTCCCGCACCGGGGCGGCGGCGTCCTCCCGGCGGCGCACGAGGAACCCCCGCTCCAGCAGGTCGCGTACCTCCGCCCCGTCGCGGACTCGCCCGAACGCGTCCTCGAGGGCAAGGCGCACGCATTCGATCTGCGCGGCGAGCGACGGCTCGCCGAGCTCGAGGAGGCCGAGGCCCTCGAGCGCCGCCACGCCCTGAGTGGGCGGCGGCAGCTCGCAGACGGTCGCGCCGCGGTAGTCGCTGGTCAGGGGCTCGACCCAGCGGGGCTCGTAGCCCGCCAGGTCGTCTTCGCCGAGCCAGGTGCAGGAGGCGATCGCCGCGGCGATCTCGCCGCGGTAGAGAGCCGCGGGACCGTCCGCGGCCAGCCGCCGCAACGTCGCACCCAGCTCCGGCAGCCGAGCCGCGTCGCCCGCCGCCGGGACCGGGCCGAGCTCCGGGGGGCCGCCGGCCCAGGCGGCGGCCGTGATCGGGCCGACCGCGAAGCCGTCCTCGGCTGCGGCGATCGCGTCCGCGAGCAGCGTGTCGAGCCCCAGCCGGCCGAAGCGCGCCGCCAGCGCCGCCCAGCCCGCGACCGCGCCGGGCACGGTGACCGACCGCGGGCCGCTCTCCGCGACCGGTTCGTCCGGATCGGCCGAGCGCGGTGCCGGCCCGGCGGCGTCGAGCCCGTGGAGCCGCCCTCCGTCCCAGACGAGCGCGAACGCGTCGCCGCCGACACCGGTCGACATCGGCTCCGTCACGCAGAGCACCGCGGCCGCCGCCACCGCGGCGTCCACCGCGTTCCCTCCGAGCCCGAAGGCGCGCAGGGCCGCGTCGGTGGCGAGCGGCTGGCTCGTCGCCGCCATCGCGGTCGCCGCGACGGCCGCCGGGCGGGCGGGGGCGAGCCGGAAGGCCATGCCCGATAGCATCGCACCCGTGCCGCGACCGACCGTGCTCCTCCTGCACGCGTTTCCGCTCGACTCGCGGATGTGGGCCGGGATTGCGCCGGCCCTCGCCGACGCCGGCTACGAGGTTGTCGCGCCCGACCTGCCCGGCGAGGAGGTCGAGCTCGGCTTCCCGGTCTGGGCCGAGCGCGTGCTCGGACTCGTCGAGGGGCCGTTCGTGCCCGTGGGCTCGTCGATGGGCGGCTACCTCGCGTTCGAGCTGTGGCGGCAAGCGCCGGAGCGGGTCGCGGCCGTGGCGCTCGTCAGCACCCGCGCCACCCCCGACTCGCCCGAGCAGCGCCTGGCCCGTGACGACTCCATCCGGCTCCTGGGCGAAGCCGGCCGCGAGCCGTTCTGGGAGGACCTGGCGCCGAAGATCTTTGCGGAGGGAGCCGACCCGGCCGTGGTCGCGCGAGCCCGCGAGCTCGCGCTGGAACAGCCGATCACGGCGCTCGTCGCGACACAGGAGACCATCCGCGACCGCGTGGACTCGCGCCCGACACTGGCGACCATCGACGTCCCCGTGCTCGTTCTCGTCGGCGACGAGGACCGGCTCACGCCGCCCGCGGACGCCGAGGCGATGGCGGCCGGGCTTCCGGACGCACGGCTCGCGCGGATCCCGGGCGCCGGCCATCTCGCCCCGCTGGAGCGCCCGGATGCCGTGGCGAGCGAGCTTGTCCCATTCCTGGAGCAGGTGGCGCCGTGACCGGCGACGAGCTGGCTGCGCTCAGGGAGCGGGACGAGGTCGCTGTCGTGGACGTGCGCTCGGCCGAGGAGTTCGAGGGTCTGGCCGGCTACCCATGCGACCCCTACCAGGGCCACATCCCCGGCGCGGTCAACCTCGACCTGAACGAGCTCTACGCCGCCGGTGGGGACGCCGAAGTGCTGCGGCGCTTCCTCGCGGAGCGCGGCATCCCCGAGGGGAGGCGCGTCGTCATGTACTGCCACTCCGGCTCGCGCTCCGAGCTGGCGGCGGCGCTCCTGCGGGCGGCCGGCGTCGACGCGGTCAACTACGAGGGCTCGTGGCACGAGTGGTCGCGCCGCGAGAGCTCGGCCTAGCCTCCGCGAAGGCCAGGAAGCGGCCGCAGAGCTCCCGCCCGAGCGCGGTCCACGCGCCGATCTTCTCGTCCGTCTCTGCGACGAGCGTCGCCCCGTCGAGCGGCCCGTCCTCCTCCGGGACGGAGGAGCGGAGCCAGTCGCGAACGCTCTGCCCGGTGACCTCCGCGTGGAACTGGATCGCCCAGGTGGATTCGCCGGCGCGGAACGCCTGCAGGCAGCGGTCGTTGCGTGCCAGCGGGACGGCGCCGGCGGGCAGCTCGAAGTGGTAGAGGTGCCACTGGAACGAGGGGAAGCGCTCCGGCAGGCCGGCGAAGACGGGGTCGTACGCGGCCTCCTCGGTCAGCGCGACCTCGGGCCAGCCGATCTCGGGGCTGGGCAGCCGGCGGACGTGGGCGTGGAACGCCTTGGCGACGAGCTGCCCGCCCAGGCAGACGCCCAGCAGCGGCACCCCGTCGGCGGCCAGGCGCTGCAGGAGGAGCCGCTCGTCGTGCAGCCAGCCGTGCCGGTCCTCCTGGTCGACGTGCATCGCGCCGCCGAACACGAGGACGGCGCCGTAGTCCTCGAGCGGCGCCGGCGGCCCCGGGTCCTCCGGGATCAGCCACTCGTCCAGCGCATGCCCGCGTGCCGCGACCTCGTCGGCGAACGTGCCGGTGGCCGCGTCGGCCTGGTGCACGACGGAGAGGACGCGCATGCGGCTCACGTTACGCGATGCCGCACCCAGACGTTCGGCTCCCAGTAGGAGCCGAGATCGGCCTCACGGTCGACCTCGAGCGGCGCGAGGCAGCGGGGGAAGACGTACGTGCCGCTCTCCGGAAACGGCGTCTCCGTCCACTTCTCCCACGCCGCGACGGTGCCCGTGATCCGGAGCGACCGCTCCACCGGCCGCAGGATCTCCGCGCCGAGGCGGACGTGGAGGCGGATCCACGGGTCGAAGGGCAGGCCGTCGTCCCTCGTCCAGCCGGCGTACCGCTCGATCGGCGTCAGCGGGTAGCGCTCCTTCCAGGTCGGGCGCAGCGGCGCGATCAGGCTCTCGAAGCCGTGGCGCGCGGCGATCTCGCGCATGGAGAGGATCATCGTGCGCGAGCGGCCGGCGCCCTGGTGCTCGGGCGGGATCTCGATCGCGAGCGCCGAGAGCGCGTTCGCTTCGCCGCTCCCGTCGAAGAGCCGCGCGGCGCCCGAGATCGCCCCGTCGATCCCGGCCGGGAGTCCCGCGACGCTTCCGTCCCACGAGACGGGGATCGAGTGCCCGTGCGCGAGCGCCAGATCGCGCTCCTCGTCGTAGAGGACGAACTGGAAGTCGCGAAAGTCCTCGTCCAGCCGGCTCCAATGCCGCCCGAGCACGTCGCCCTGCTCGTTGTACGCCGGCCACACACCGGTGATCTGGTCGTAGGACCGCGCCCAGAGGTCGGGCCGCTCGGCACAGGTGTGGACGCGGACGCTCATAGGCCAACTCGTGGCCTATGAGCGTGCGGAGGGTGTGTGAGGGAACCGGGAGGTTCCCTCACTGTCTCAAAGAAGGGGTCCCGTGGGGGAAACATGGTTTCCCCCACGGGAGCGAGCCGGAGGCGAGGGACGCTCACGCCGCGGCCGCCCGCCGCAGGGCCGCCTGGAGCTCGGCCGCGGCCGGCCCCGGGCGCCCGTCTCCGAGCGGCTCGCCGTCGAGCGCGATCGCGGGCATGACCTCGCGGACGGACGACGAGGTGAACGCCTCCTCCGCCGCGGCCAGGTGGGCGACCGGGTAGGCGCCCTCGTGGACCCGGTAGCCGAGCTTGGCGGCCGCCTCGAGGAGCGTCGCGCGCGTCAGGCCGGCCAGGATGCCCAGCTCGAGGCCGGGCGTGAAGAGGTCGCGACCGGTGCGCCACCAGACGTTCGTGACCGGGCCTTCGAGCACGATTCGCCCGCTGGCGAGGAAGATCGCGTCGTCGGCGTTTCGGCGGCGGGCCTCGGCCTCGGCGGCCATGTTCACGGCGTAGCTCGTCGACTTGACGCCGCCCAGGAGCCAGGGCGCGTCCGCCCGGACGGCCGGGTCGATCCCGAGCTGGATGCTGATCATCCGCAGGCCCCGGGCGCGGCGCAGGTCGAGGTCGGCCGGGAGCGTCGACACCAGGGCGAGCGCGGTCGGGTAGCCGCCGCCCTCACGCCCGGGGGTGACGTAGAGGCGCAGGACGGCGTCCGGTTCCCCGGAGGCGTCGAGCGCCTCGCGCACGATCCCGCGGAAGGCGACGGCGTCCACCTCCGGCAGATCGAGCCGCTCTGCGGAGCCGGCCAGCCGCTCGAGGTGGTCGTCCAGGCGGAAGGGCCGGCCGTCGTAGACGCGGATCGTCTCGAAGGCCGCGCGCCCGCGCAGGAAGGCCTCGTCGTCCGCGTGCAGGACCGGCTCCTTCGGGTTGACGAGCCCCCGCCCGCCGACGGCCAGCGCCAGCACGGTCACGTCCGCACGGTCTCCGGCACGGGGGCGCCGACGGCCGCGAGGAGCGGGCGCGCCTTCACCCAGGACTCCTCGATCTCCGCGCGGGGATCGGAGTCCCAGACGATGCCGCCGCCGACCCAGAGGTGGATCTCGCCGTCGGCGACCGCGAAGGTGCGAATCGTCAGGGCGAGGTCGAGGTCGCCGTTCGGGCGGAGGCGGCCGAGCGCGCCCATCGAGGCGCCGCGGCCGACCGGCTCGAGCAGCGCGATGTGGTCGAGCGCCGAGATCTTCGGCGCGCCGGTCACGGAGCCGCCGGGGAAGACCGCGCCCACCAGCTCGGCCAGGCCGACGCCGGGGCGCAGCCGGCCCTCGACGGTCGTGACCATGTGCGTGACGCCCGCGAGCTCGTGCTCGGCCATCAGGTCGGGCCAGCGCACGGAGCCGGGCTCGCACACGCGGGAGAGGTCGTTGCGCTCGAGGTCGACGATCATGACGTGCTCGGCCGCGTCCTTCTCGGACTCCCGCAGCTCCCCGTGGACGCCGGCCGGGCGGGTGCCCTTGATCGGCTTCGTCCAGACGCGGTCGCCGCGGCGCGCGAGGAAGAGCTCGGGCGAGGCGGAGACGACCGTCCAGCTGTCGCCCGCGAGCGGCTCCGGATGGAGCGGGCGGAGCGGCGCCAGGCGCGGGGCCAGCGCGGCCGGGTCGCCGGCGAAGGGCGCGTGCAAGTGCTGGACGAGGTTCACCTGGTAGACGTCGCCGCGTGCGATCGCGTCCTGGACGGCTTCGATGGCGGCCGCGTAGCCCTCGTCGTCCCAGGAGCGCCGCCACTCGCCGATCCGGAACGGCCCGGGCTCCGGCGCGCGCTCGTCTGCGGGGTGGATCCAGGCGGCGAGGAGCGGCAGGCGGCACGGCTCCGGCGGGTCGGGCCACGGCGCGCGCCGGAGGGGGCGTGAGAGCCCGTAGCCGAGGAAGAGGTCGGCGACCAGGTCCTCGCGCGTGTGGAAGCCCGCGTCGTCGAGGTAGGCCTCGAGCTCGACGAGCGGGTCGTCTCCGCGCCAGACTTCGAGCACGCCGTAACGCTAGCGCGCCGGCGCGGCCGGGCCGGGCGATCACGTCCTGACCTGCGGCACTGCCCGCCCGCGCGCCTAGAATCGGGCGGGTGGACGTACGGTCGATCGGGATCTTCGACTCGGGCGCCGGCGGGCTCACGGTCCTGCACGAGTGCCTGGTCTCGCTGCCGCACGAGGACTTCCTCTACCTGGGAGACGGCGCGCGGTGCCCGTACGGGCCCCG
>Ga0256867_10000480_pt1 | contig 15800 bp, 10 predicted proteins | sample RVTome_15_FD_185939 | JGI IMG/M metagenome (GOLD analysis project Ga0256867, IMG submission 185939) | Soil microbial communities from uranium-contaminated site in the Upper Colorado River Basin, Wyoming, United States - RVT150D86 (HiSeq) ... | reverse complement strand
TAATGCGTCGGCCTTGGAGGCAGTTACTGTCGGTACAATCGGTATCGCAGGGCTAGCCGGGCTCAAAGCACGACTTAGATTCAAAGAGCCAGATCCCCTGACGGCGTCCTTTGACACGTCAGTTTTTGCAGGTTCCGCCGATGCCGCACTGTTCGGTCGGGAGACTAATGACTTTCGCAGCCATCCGGAACTTCTTGACTCGACTGATATTGAAAAACCGACGGCTGCAAAAACAGCGATGCCGGCGATCAGTGGAACAACGGATTTCCTGCGTCTTGTCGATTGGGAGTTTTTATTAAAACCGAAGCTTCTTCGTATCGAACCAATGAGGCTTTCGTGTCGGGACATGGAAGGGGACTCCTTTGTTTGTCGTTAAACATTCTTGATGGGATGTGAAGACCGGCGGAAATAACTTACTTTTCGCCGGCCGGGAAAAGGGAACCGTGAGACATCGTATGTCGAAGGACGGGATACCCCTTGATTCTCAAAAACCGAGATCATCGAGCGAGGCGAGAACCTGGATTTGGTTGAAACCCAAGCCCCGCGGACGTTACGTGCCAAAGCCCATTCCAGAAACTCTATAGGATTGGTAAATCCCTGCATCCTGGGCGAGCCGACGATCAGACCGGCATTTCCGGAAAGCGATCAGCTTCGGGAAATCCTTGCCGGTTGTGGCGAGTTAGCGTCGCGGATTCTAGTGTGACCTTGCTGTTAAGTCAAGACAGAAAGTGAGGGAAAGTGAGGGTGTCGTCGCCAGGCGTTCGTGCAATTGCGGCTCATGATCGATGTGCAACGGGTCTGAATCATCGGGGCATTAGCCCGACCGTAAGGGAGGGCTCTGTCTCTTAGTTCGCAGAATCTTGTTCTTTTGGAAACCACAGAGACACCGAGAACGCAGAGATTGCACAGAGATGAGCGTGTATGGCGACTCAAGCATTAGGTTGCTTTTTTCAAATGAACCTGGATGTTGAGATTTCGAATCACTCGCTGAAGGTAATTTGGATGAACGCCCAGAAGCCTGGCCGCTGCAATGTGGTTTCCATCTACCTGGGTCATCGCGTCGAGAACGATCTGTTTTTTTGCTTGTGTAACGGCCTCATGATACCTCAGCGTCGATGTAGGTGATAACTCGCTTTCAAGAACCGCTTCAGGCAGATCTTCAGGCAGGATTAAATCAGTAGTCCCCAGGACCACTGCACGTTCGATCGCGTTCTCAAGTTCCCGCACGTTGCCGGGCCAATCGTATGAAGTCAAAAAATCACGTGCCTCAGCCGAGAATCCTTTCAACTTTCTGTTACATCGTGCGCCGTACTTATCTGCAAAGTAATTCGCGAGCAGCATAATGTCTTCACGCCGGTCGCGAAGCGCCGGCATTTCCAGTGAAACCACATTAACGCGGTAGTAGAGATCCTGGCGAAACTGGCCTGCTTCAATCGCTTCTTCGAGGTTCTTGTTGGTTGCGGCGATTAACCGCAGGTCGACTTTGATGGAGACTGTTCCTCCGACGCGCTCAAACTCTCTTTCCTGCACCACGCGCAGAAGTTTTACTTGCAGCGGCGTAGTGAGTTCCCCGATTTCATCGAGAAAGACTGTGCCTCCATCGGCAATTTCGAGACGCCCCTTTTTCTGCGCGAACGCACCGGTGAACGATCCCTTCTCGTGACCAAACAATTCGCTCTCCAACAGCGACTCGTTAAGGGCCGCGCAGTTTACAGCCATGAACGGTTTCTCGGCGCGTTTGCTGTTGCGATGAAGGGCCCGCGCCGCCAACTCTTTTCCGGTTCCACTCTCACCGCAGATCAGTACCGTCGCATCCTTTGGCGCCACCTTTGATATGAAATGATAAACGCGTTGCATGGCGGCGCTTTCGCCGACCATGTTGTGCTCAATGTTGACATCGGCAAGCAGGCGCTCATTCTCAGTCTCGAGCCACTCAAACTGGCGCGCGTTTTCGATAGCGACGGCAGCGATACCGGCAATCGCTGCGACGAGTTGCAAATGGTCGCGGTTGAATTGATCGCGCGCCCTCGTTGTGTCGAGATACAGCACCCCCAGCTTGCGATCGAACACGATCAGCGGCACGCACATAACTGAATGCGCACGGGTCGAGATCAAACTTTCGGTAGCATGCTCTGATTCCGCTGCTCCATCATTAGCCAACAACGCGACACCGTCTCGCAGCACCTGCTGCACGATGGTCCTACTGACGCTAACCGCCTGGTCTTTTCCACGAGCGCGATCGAGGCCAAAAACCAGACTGGTTTCGAACGAGCCTTCGCTGGTAAGCAGAATTGCGCCTCGTTGTGCGGGCACAACTTCGAAGAGTAGTTCGAGTAAACGCTCCAGCAGATCGTCGAGCCCACGGATCGAGTTGATCGTGGTGCTGACCTTCATGAGCGCGCTCAGGTCACGATCCATAAGGTAGAGCGCGTCGTCAAAACGGATCTGCACAGTGGATCCGCTGACTACGTGAGCTTCATCAAGCTTGACGTCGCTCGACTTCGAGGTTGCCTCACCATCGTGTGTAAGAAATAGAAACTGCGAATCACCTATGCGCACACGATCGCCGTGTTCGAGGAGTCGAGTTTTGACGGGCACGTCGTTGATGAACGTGCCATTGAGACTCTCGAGGTCAGTGATTACAAAGCCGTGATCCTTCTTTTCGATTTTGGAGTGACGGCGTGAGACTGAAGCGTCGGCGATGCAAAGGTTGGCAGCGGTTTCGCGGCCAATGACAAGCGTCTCTTCGTTGATGGCGAAGATCGCTCCCTTGAGTTTGCCTGAAATTGCTGCGAGACGAGGCGGCATTGCTTGAAAAAGAGACGGTCAGGATTAATCCGCCAAGTCTACGCGCGTCTAAGTTTTCGAGCAATAGTTTCTCTGTGCACCATCTGTGTCCTCATGTGTAACAAGTTTGCAGAATCTTGTTTTCTTGGAAAGTTTTCTCTGCGGCCCTCTGCGTATCTCTGCGTATCTCTGTGTTAACAATCGTCTCAACGCAGAGAACGCAGAGATACGCTGAGGGCCGCAGAGAAGAAAGAAATTGGTTGCGGCTCTGCTGCGCTGTGTCTCAGTGGTGAACCAGCCTTCGGGAACAACTACCGCAGAGACACAGAGGCCGCTGAGGTTGCGCAGAGAAAACTGAGACCTGAGGGCGCACAGAGTTCAGGGAACGATGCGCCAGTTGTTGTTGGGAGTCGCAGGAACAGTTTTGTTTCGCTCGACCCAATCGATAATCAATTCCCGGATCTCTTCGCCGGAGCGATAAACCACCGGCGCGTTCTTGTACATCGTGTATCCTCCGCCGCCGTTAACTCGATAGTTATTTGTGGCGAGGCGAAGCTTCCTGGAAGGCGACAATGGCTGCCCGCGAAAACGAAGGTTTTGTATCCGTTGTCCGATTGCTTTTGAGATGTCGAGTTCGTAAGTAACACCTTCCGCGATGTCGAAATTGTAGGCGGGAATTTTTTCGTCGATCAGTTCGTGGAGTTGTTTTCCTGCTACGTACGGTTTGTAGTACTTCGCAGAATGTTCCAGCGCGTCTTTGAGTTGTTGGCCGGTAACCTCGAGAACCGCCAGGGTGTTTTCATAAACGTAAAGACCGGCAATATCGCGGACACTAACGGGCCCTTTTGCGATCCTCGCTTCCGAATTGAAACTCGCAACCATCGACACGTCCGCCTTGCCCGCTTCCAGTTGCACCTTTTGAATGAGATCGAGGATTGCAGTGTCGCGAAAGCGCGCTTCGCGTGCGGTTAACTCTTCCGGTGATTCACCGATCACTCTCGATAACCAACCCTGTGTTTCTCGATCGTAAGGCTCTGCAAGCTTGACCACATCCGGATCGGGCTCCACGCGATCGTCAGCCGGAATCGTTCGTGCCGACTTCGCATACACGCGCCAGCCTGAACCCGCCTTTTGTAAATACAGATCGGCGCGAGCGAGATGGCGTCCCCAATGATTTGCCTGGGTTAAAAGAACTCCATTGATGTAGAGCGAAGGAACGTCGCGATGCGTGTGGCCCATGAAAATGACATCAACCCCCGGCACTTCTTTAGCAATTGCAATTGCCTGGTTTTCGTTCGGCACTTGTCCGGGCCTTACTTCACCGGTGCGCAGATCCTCACTCAGACCCATGTGCATCGCAATAACAACAATGTCGGCCTTCTCCTGATCTCGCAAAAGTGGAACCCACTTGCGAGCTTCGGCCAGAGGTTCATGAAACTCGAGACCGGCATAGTTTGGTGGATTGTCCCAATGAGGAACGCCCGGAGTGGTGAGGCCAATGATCCCGATTCTTACGCCGGCAAGTTCCTTAACGATGTAAGGCTTGTAATGCGGCTTCTTGCTGGCAGTGTCATAAGTGTTCGCCGAAAGCCACGGAAACTTCGCTTCGCTCCGGGCCTTTTCCAAAACTTTAAGACCGAAATTGTATTCGTGATTACCGACTGCCATCGCGTCGTATTCCAGCGAGCTCATTACCAGCATCATCGGGTCAGGCGGTTGGTTGTTTTTTCGGCTGTGAAACGACTCGAGCGGCGAGCCTTGAATCGTATCGCCGGAGTCGACCAGCACTACGTTGGGCTGCTCACTTCGGACGCGTTTGATCAACGTAGCGATCTTAGCAAGCCCGCGGTTGTCGGCCGTGTTTGTGTAATAGTCGATCGGGTTGATGTTGCCGTGTAGATCGGTGGTTCCGAGAATTGTTATCTGAACTCGCTCGGGCGCAAAGCTTCTCCCAACGAGAAACAGCGTCAGCATGACGACGAGCGTTGCGAGCGAATAAAAGAGCGGTGAAAGTTTTCGGTTTTTCATAGAGATGTTTTTCCCGCAAAGACGCAAAGGAGATGCGTTGAAGAACTGAGCTTGAGATTTCCAGCCACTTCCAAGTCCTTACGGCAAAACGGAACCGAGCGCGGTAGCGCCGGGTCGATCTCATTCTACGGCGCGATTAGGCGTACTATGGACCCGGCGCTACCGCGCTCGGTTCTGTTTTTGCCATCAATGCCCGTACCCGTCGTTGTTAGCTTAGACCAAAATGCTTTATGGTGATAGCCATCGTGTCCTGTGTCGGAAGTTGATTGCGGTTGACTTGATTAAATAGCAGGCGGTAGCAACGAACGTGAGTTTCCACGGGGCGAGCCTGTGGCATCGCATGGATAACTTAGTAACTTCAAACATTCGTCAGCGACCGATTCGCACACTCGTAAGCGTGGCGGGCATCGCTTTGGGAGTCAGTCTGGTCATGCTTTTCACAGGGCTTGCCCGGGGCATGTCAAACGACCTTCAGCGGCGCGCGACGAATGTTCGCGCAGAGCTGATTTTCATGCGGCCGGGAGCAGTTCAGTTGACCGCTACCACTGCCAACCTCGATACAAGATATGTCGCTCGGTTAAAAGCGATTGAGGGTATCGAAGAGGCTCTGCCGGTGATCCGCCACTTTTTTCAGGGGACGGGAGGCATTGGAATTGAGCAGATTGACGGTGTTGCCTGGGACGCATACGCGAGGATGAACGGGATCAACATGGTCGCGGGACAAGGGCTGCAGAACCTGAACGAAGTCGTCATCGACGAGACGAAGGCGCGAAACAACAACTATCGAGTCGGCGATCTGATCAAACCCTTTGGCACTGAGGAGTACCGCATCGCTGGAATCTATTCACCTGAATCGGGAGCGCGAGTGAAGATGTCGCTCGAGGCCATGCAGACGGCGCTTGAGGCCGAGGGTAAGTGTACGTTCGTTTTTATAAAACTTCTTAATCCGGATCAACTACAGGAAGTAGCACAGCGAATAGATCAGGAATTACCGGGCAACACTATTCAACCGACGCGCGATGTGTTTACGAGCTTTGAGAAAAGCATTCCATATCTCGGCGTGTTCCTGCGCGTGCTTGTTGGACTGGCGGCGGTCGTCAGCTCGTTAGTAGTGATGCTGGCGATGTATACGACTATCACGGAACGAACGCGCGAGATCGGTATCCTCAAGGCGATGGGAGCATCGCGTGGTTATATCGTGGGAATCATTGAAAAAGAAGCGATTTTAATCAGCTTCATCGGTCTTGTGGCGGGCTTCGCGGTTTCGTTGGTCGCAGGATATTTTATTCATAAAACCTACGGACTTGTTTTCGAATACAGCTGGACCTGGGCGCTCGTGGCTGCGGCGATAGGCCTCGGGGGTGGAATACTTGGTGCTTTATATCCGGCGTGGCGCGCTTCAAATCTCGACGCCGTAAACGCGCTCGCCTATGAATAGCCACGGATTTACACAAATGATCACGAATCAAGAACTTCTTTTTGAACGTTCTGATCCGTGATCATCCGTGTAAATCCGTGGCCTTTTTTCCAAATCAAAGCAACTCCGATCGCAGCCCAGAAAATATCACGGCCTTTTCTCACAATGGCCAGCGTTTCTCCGACCCCTCTTGCAAATCCAAGCGCCTTCGACACCTGGCCAGTTCCACCCTCATCGACACCGGCTCGAAGCGGAATAAACTTGAAAGCCACGTTTATGACTCGGTTCACCGACTCGAGAATGAAAGCCTGTGTGAGTGTCGGCGGTATCGGACTGATGAACGAAAGTGTGATGAACACTTCAGCGACTCCAGCCAGGTGAAAGCACATGTCCAAAGCAAAGATCGAAAGAAAACTTCGCTGGCTTTTTGCATAGAAACCGTAGACACGCTCTTCAAGCGCCTGTGCGCGCGGCTTCAGTTTCGTTATCAGCTTGCGCGCGATTCCACGATTACTGAGAAATCCCAGCAAACCACTAAGAAATCTCGATTGTCGGCGGATTATCAAATATGCCAGCGGTACGACCACGAGCGTCGCGACCAGTGCCCCGACACTGGCATATCGCAAAGGCTTCGGCAGTGAAAAGCTGAGCAGCAGCGTCGCTGTGCCTGAGAAAATAAACAGTGCTACCGAGAGGCCGTAGAAAATGTTTTCGATTGCGAGGCCGGATAATCCGACCATCAAAGGCACACGATCTTTTACAAAGACCGCCTTTGAGGGTTCACTAACGGCCACGCTTACGAAAGGGATGATGTTGCCGAGTGCGTCGCCCATCAGACGGGCGGCGAAAGCGTCGCGGAAACGGAGCCGGTATGGCGGATCGATGCACCGAGTCCAGGCAAGTGCGCGAACCATGTAACGAATACTGGAGACAGCGAGAATGAGGAGGAAGCCAGCGCCAAGTTCCTGAATCCGCGAGACGATTACACTGACGCCTGCCCTACTCACAAAGTAGGCAAACAGGATCAGCCCTAACAGACCGAAGATGATTCCAAGTGGCGCAAATCTCCTGCTCCCACTTCGCTTTTCACTCAAAACATCGTCAGGCATCGGGGTACGGTACCACACGGCGCTGATTCTTACAGAACCGAGCGCGGTAGCGCCGGGTACATCACGTTTCCAAGCACTCTCATGCAAATATTGACCCGGCGCTACCGCGCTCGGTTCTTTTTTATTATCATGCTATGTTCCATTTTGACACCGGCAAAACGAGCAGCACACCAATGAGTCAATCCCAAACAGCCGTAGCGCAAGTTCCCGGCAGTCCGCTGACTACACTTTCCGAAGACGAGACAATGTTTCGCGCCAGTGTGCGGGAATTTGCCGAGGGCGAACTGCGTCCTCGCGTCGAGCACATGGACGAGGCTGCGAAGCTCGATCCGGCGATCATCAAGCAATGTTTCGACCTCGGATTGATGGGAATCGAAACTCCTGAGGAGTATGGCGGAGCAGGAGCAAATTTTTTTACCGCTATTCTTGCCGTTGAAGAGCTTTCTCGTGTCGATGCGTCGGTCGGAGTTTTTGTTGACGTGCAAAACACGCTTGTCAACAACGCCTTCATCCGTTGGGGCACGCCCGAACAGAAAAAGAACTACCTGACCAAACTTGCAGCAGACACCGTCGGTGCTTACGCATTGAGTGAACCCGGTTCGGGCTCGGATGCGTTTGCGATGCAGACACGAGCCGTCGAAAAAGGTGGTCATTACTTACTCAACGGTCGAAAACTCTGGATCACAAACGGAATAGAAGCTGAGATCTTTGTACTGTTTGCTAATGCTAATCCCGAAGCCGGATATCGAGGCATTACAGCCTTCATTGTCGAAAAGAGTTTTCCGGGGTTTTCGATCGGAAAGAAGGAGAACAAACTCGGCATTCGCGCGTCGTCAACGGTGGAGTTGATACTCGAAGATTGCCGGGTGCCGAAGGAAAACTTGCTCGGTGAGTCGGGCAAGGGATACAAGATTTCGATCGAAACGCTGAACGAAGGCCGGATCGGAATCGGCGCGCAGATGATTGGCATCGCCGCAGGCGCGTTGGAGAGTGCGCTTGCCTACACAGCGGAACGACAACAGTTTGGCAAGGCGATCAATCAGTTTCAGGGAGTTCAATTTCAGCTTGCCGAGATGGCCACGGAATTAGAAGCCGCGCGTTTGATGGTCTACAACGCCGCGCGCATGAAAGACGCGGGAATCAATTTCGTCAAGGAAGCGGCAATGGCGAAACTCTACTCGTCGCGCGTGGCCGAGCGCGTGAGTTCAAAGGCAATCGAGTTGTATGGCGGCTATGGATACGTGAAAGACTATCCAGTTGAAAAATACTGGCGCGATTCGAAGATAGGTGCAATCTACGAGGGCACCTCGAATATGCAACTGCAAACGATAGCAAAATTGATAATCGGAAAATAAAAGGAGCAGGAATGCTGCGTTCAACCTGCTCCTGCACGGTGCTCCTGCTTACTAATCATGAGTCGAATCGACTTATTCGAACAGATGCTGGCCAGCGATCCCGGAAACATCAGTGTGCTTTTCGGACTGGCAAAGGAATACGAAAAGGCTGGCCCCGATGAAAAGCTGATTGAAATTCTCAGTCGTTATCTCGAAGCTTCGGATGATGAAGGAAACGCCTTTGGCATGTTGGCCGGAGCTTACGAACGTATGGGCCAACGTGACAAGGCACGCGAAGCTTACCAACGCGGCATCGAAACGGCGCAGCGCCATGGACATCCCGGCATGGCCGAAGAGTACCGAATGACTCTGGCTGGCAACTATGAAGACTGACACTAAAGTATTGAAGCTGGTCCGCAAGACCTCACCGTCGCAAACCGAAGCACCGGAACAGGAAGCCGAGATGGGCATGGCGCCTGGTCCAACTTCGGTAGGATTGGCCAGCACCACGAAGAAGGAGCAGGATGCAGGGGCACACCTGCTCCTGTCTTCTGCTCCTGCTCCAATACGCCATGAGTTGCCAGATCATAAGTTATTGCTCGGGATGTATCGCACGATGTACCTATCGCGCCGACTCGACGACAAAGAGATCCAGCTTAAGGGACAAAACCGGATCTTTTTCCAGATCAGTGGCGCCGGTCACGAGGCCGTGCTGGTTGCCGCCGGCGTAGTCTTGAAGCCTGGCTACGACTGGTTTTATCCGTACTATCGCGATCGCGCTCTCTGTTTGCAGCTTGGTATGACACCTTTGGAGATGTTGCTCTCTGCGGTTGGAGCTGAAGCTGATCCCAACTCACACGGGCGCCAGATGCCTTCCCACTGGGGTCACAAACAACTGAATATCGTTTCTCAGTCTTCACCGACGGGGACTCAACTGTTGCAAGCTGTGGGCTGTGCCGAAGCGAGTTATCGCTGCAAACTGATTCCGGAACTTCAGAAGCGTGTCAGCAGTTTTCACGACGATGAGGTCACATACGTTTCACTCGGCGACGGCACCAGCAGCGAAGGAGAGTTTTGGGAAGCACTGAATACTGCGTCGAATCTGAAGTTGCCTGTAGTCTTCCTGCTGGAAGACAACGGCTACGCGATCAGTGTTCCGGTAGAAGTACAAACCGCGGGTGGCGACGTCTCGAGGTTGGTTGAGAATTTTCCATCACTGTATCTCCAAAGATGCGACGGCACAGATCCGATTCAATCTCTGGAAACAATGAGACGAGCGGTGGATTATTGTCGTCAACGGAAAGGCCCAGCGCTGGTCCACGCCAAGGTTATTCGTCCTTATTCACACTCGCTTTCCGACGATGAAAAGCTATACCGGCCGGACGAGGAACGCGCGAGCGATGCTGAGCGCGATCCAGTGAAGCGTTTTGGCGCGTTGCTGATCGATGAAGGAGTGATCGATCAGAACGGGCTGCAAAAGATCAAGGATGAAGTTGACGTGCTCGTGAACGACGCGGCAGACAAGGCCCTGGCGAGTCCACAGCCGGCCGGCGAAACCGCAACTGATTACGTTTTCTCACACGATGTCGATCCATCTTCCAAAGATTTCGATACCGAAGACGAAGTACAGCTTTCCGGAAATGCCGGGACCATGGTCGATCTCATCAACCGTTGCCTGGGGACGGAAATGGCACACGATTCTCGGATTTTTGTATTCGGTGAAGACGTGGCCGACTGTTCGCGTGAACAATATCTGGATACCTTGAAAGGTAAAGGAGGCGTCTTCAAAGTAACCGCGAATCTGCAGCGAAAGTTCGGAGGCGCTCGCGTTTTTAATTCGCCTCTCGCCGAAGCAAACATCGTCGGACGAGCCATCGGCATGGCGACACGCGGGTTGAAGCCTGTGGTCGAGATCCAATTCTTCGACTACATCTGGCCTGCGATGCACCAGATTCGTAACGAACTGGCGCTGATGCGATGGAGGTCCGGGAATGATTGGAAAGCGCCAATGGTGATACGCGTTCCTATCGGTGGTTATCTAAAAGGCGGCGCCGTTTATCACTCACAATCAGGTGTGTCGACTTTTACACAGATTCCGGGCTTGCGCGTGGTCTATCCATCAAATGCGCTCGACGCAAACGGACTGCTTCGCACCGCGATTCGTTGTGACGATCCGGTTTTGTTTCTCGAACACAAACATCTTTACCGGCAGACCCACAACAAATCGCAGTATCCGGCTGACGATTTCATGATTCCGTTCGGCAAAGCGAAGAAGATTCGGGAAGGCACAGACCTATCGATCGTCACCTACGGCGCGTTGGTCCAACGGTCGCTCGTTGCGGCGAAGCAGATGGAGCAGGAAGGCGTCAGTGTGGAAATTGTAGATTTGCGGAGTCTTGCTCCGTTCGATTGGAATGCAATCGTCGAGACGGTAAAAAAGACCAATCGTGTGATCGTGGCACATGAAGACTCGCTGTCGTTTGGCTATGGCGCCGAGATAGCCGCGCGGATCACCGATGAGTTGTTTGAGTATCTCGACGCTCCAGTGCGTCGCGTCGGCGCGCTCGACACCTTCGTCGCCTATGCGCCTCAACTCGAAGATGCAATCCTCCCGCAAGCATCCGACGTGGCGAAAGCGATCGCGGAACTTAAGTCTTACTAAGCCACGAATTAACACGGATTACACGGATCAGAAGTACCGATCAGTGAAAATCCGTGTAAATCCGGTGGCGAAGCTAAGCTTCCAACCGTACAGCCGTGTATCGATCTATTTCGCAGCCCACTCAATTAATCCCTCTTTTCCCACCAAAATCCGCGGCATAAGTGTTGCCAAAGACACCTTCACGTACGCCTCTGCGCGTCTTCCCGACATTAGGTTCCCCCACGTAGACAATTAATCGCGATTAATTAAACACAAGGGAGGCACAACTAATGAGCAAGCACGTTTTGAGCGGTTTAGGGGCTGTGATGCTGAGTCTCGCGATCACCGCAATCGCTCTAGCACAAACGACAACGACAACCGTTACAAAGACAGTCCAAAACCCCGATGGCACCTACACGATTATTGAGTATCCTGCGAAGAAGGAAGTTAAGATCAACCTCACTCCCGTTAACGTCACGGGAGCGAAGGGTGTCGCAACCATTCTTCGTGACGACGACGGCACCAGGATCAAACTCAATCTTACCGACGTTCCAGCAGACCTGACTGCGTTGCAGCTTTACGCAGTTGATGACAATGGTGTAGTCACCGCTCTCGGCCCGGTTGCGATTTCAAACGGCGTTGGCACGTTTACCACGACCACTCCGCTCTCCAGGTTCATGCTGGTCGCTTCGCCGGAGCCGGCGTTGACGGCTTACGATGCGAACACGACAGTTGTGTTCAGGAGCGCAGTACCGGAAGGCTTTGCCGTTATTCCCTTGACTAGTGCGGCGGGAGAAAAGGTTGCGGCTGTATCCGCTCCGGCCGGCACTACCACGGTGGTTACGCCATCAGGGACAGTAGCGACAACCTACACTGCTCCGATGCTGAACATTCCCTCTTACAAAAAAGGAGACGATACCAAAATCAAAGTCGATTTCACGGGAGCTTTGACTGGTGCTCGTGCGAACGTCTTCATTACGCCTCGGAAAGACGGACCGACCGAAGTCAAGATGCGTTTCCACGAGTTGAAGGAAGCGCCGGCGGGACAGAAATTCATTCTGTGGGCCGTCTCGCCTGACAATAAGTTTGTCAAACTCGGCCAGGTCGTGAACGCGCCGGGCAGGAATGAAGCTGAAATCAAGTCTGAAACCACGCTGCCGGACTTTGGCTTGGTTGTGACGATGGAAAACGCTGACGGAGAGATGCCGGTAGGCCCGACCATCGGAACGATTCATATTGTTCCGTAGCTGAACTCAGCATCGCTTTTTTTTGGGGGCCGCTCGAAAGGCGGCCCCTATTTGTGTCAAATCTCTCACAAACAACTACCACTCGAGGCGCATCTTGAGCTAATATGTCGCCGCTGGAGTTGCATCGTGCATCTTCAGGTCTCCCGACTGGCTCAGCTTCGAGCCTACATCTTTTCACTAACAACGAGATCCCCCGGCCGTGAGTCCCCTTCACGGACCCGAAGTCTCCGTTTTCGCCATTGAGTGTTGACGACATGAACAAGAGAACCTACTACCCCCGTATTTTCCCCATCGCATTGGTTTTACTCCTCACGTCCGCGGCTCACGCACAGGAAAGCCTTCCCACACTCGTCAAACGAGTAAAACCCGCCGTCGTAGCTATCGCAACTTACGACGCTAATGGCGAAGCGGTGATGACAGGTAGTGGCTTCTTTTTAAGGCCCGGCCAGGTGGTCACAAACCTTCACGTGGTTCGCGGTGCTGTCCGTGCAGAGATCAAGACACTGGATGGCAAAGGAAAGGTTTTTCCGGTAAATGGGACCCTGGCAGTGGATGAGGAAGGCGATCTCGCCCTGCTCAGCGTTGAAATGCCTCTCGAGCGTGCGAGAAGCAGCGAACTTGCGAGTGAGCTGCCGGATGAAGGTGAAACGATTTTCGTCATCGGCAACCCGCTCAAGCTCGAGGGTTCGGTAAGCGATGGAATCGTATCGGCGGTTAGAGAGGTCCCAAACAGTTACCGCATCATTCAGATCACCGCTCCAATCTCTCACGGCAACAGTGGAAGTCCGGTTTTTAATCTGCGCGGGCAGGTATTAGGAGTGGTGACAGTGAAGGTCACAAATGGCCAGAACATTAATCTCGCGATCGCTGCGGCGCGAGTTGAACAGTTGCGTGCAGGCAAACTGCAACCACTGGCAGCATTGACTGTGAAGAACAAGGGTGACGTGGCCGAATCGCTGTATCGATCGGGACTTGAATCGCTTTGGCTGGGAAATTACGACAACGCCGTTGGCTACTTTGAGAACGCAGTAAACAAGAATCCCAAGCGAGCCGAGGCGTGGGTGCAGGTTGGTTATTGCAAAGTAAAACAGGGAAAAATTCAGGAAGCAATTCGCGCTTACTCGCAAGCTTTACAACTCAAGCCCGCGGATGCTGAGATTCACAACAAGCTGGGTGACGCTTACTACTACTCCGGTCGTTTCCGCGAGGCGATTGAGTCGTATAGTGAAGCGGCTCGCCTGCGTCCCGATTGCGCGGAGACCTTTTACAATCTGGCGATCACATATTTCGAGAGTGGAAATCAGAGCATGGCAGCCGCGGAAGCGCGCGTTTTGCAGCGTCTGGACCCGAAGCTTTATGAGAAGTATCTGAGGGAAACGATGTGATCATTTTCCATTTGTCGTTTGACATTTTCCATTCATTTTGTTCGGTTACAGAGTTCGCAGCGAAAGACAAGCTCTCAAAATCAGACAAAATGAAAAATGACAAATGGAAAATAATTACCCTGCTTGTCCTGTAAACACACCCATATCCACGCTTCTCGGATTCCCAAGCACTACAAACCGAATATTCCGCATGTATTTCTGTGCGACGCGCTGAATGTCAGCCGGGGTCACTGCTGTCAGCCGCTCGAGAAAATTGACGGAGTTGCGCCAGCCACCGCCGATCAACTCGTATTGAGCCAACTCTCCTGCCTGAGCAGCGTTTGTCTCTTGCCCGAGGTAATAGGTAGTCAGATACTGCGCAACGACAGCGTGAATGTCGTCTGCTCCTACCGGTTCATTCTGCAGTCGAGCAATCTCGCTCAACATCACTCGAATCGATTGATTCGCATCTACTGCCGTCACGTAAAGACCGCCCACATTCGCGGCTTGCGTCCGCAAAAACGCGTCCGGCGCGTACGAAAGGTTTCTCTTCACACGCACCTCTTCAAACACACGGTCGCGCAGAAGTGAACTCGCAACGCGCATCGCGTAGATGTCGGGCGACGTCAGCGACGGAGCGGCGAACAATCCCTGGATGTAATTTGTCGGCAGCTCGCGTGGCGTAACTTCAACCGACGACCTGACGAACGCCAATGGCGGTACGGCTTCAGGTGTGTAGTTGCCGCGCGGTAACTTGCCGAAACTTGCAGTCACCAATTGGCGCACTTCTGTCGGGTTCAAATCACCGACAATAACCAATAGCAGCCGCGATGTTTCCATGAGTCTGGTGTGATAACTACGCAAATCGTCAGGGGTCAACTTTGCAACGGTCTCGGGCGTGCCGCTCGTGTTGTTCAAGTAAGGATGGCCCGCGTACGCAACACGCTCCTGCAGTTTTTGCAGATAGACATCGGGGTTGTCGGTATCATCGCTGAGCGATACGACCACCCTCTCCTGAACCAATGAAACGTCTTCCTTCGTAAACGAAGGCCTCAATACCACATCAGTAAAAATTTGCCACGATCGATCAAAGTGCATTCGCGTGGTGGCCAGTGATAGCACGGAGTAATCGTTGTTCGAGCTGCTGCCAATCACCGTTCCCATGCGCGATAGTTCACTGCGCATACGCGCACGCGGAAAGTTTGTGGTCGCTTCAGTCGAAGCGCTGAGCATCAGCGTTTCAATGCCTGCGTTGTGGGCGTTTATGTTGGCCGCACCTCCGCGAATGAAGAGACCCGCTGCCACGGTTAAGCTCCCTTCGCGTCGTTTCAACAACACCTTCAGGCCATTGACATCAAATTCGCTCACGAGCGCAGCCTGCTTTGCGACAACGCTTTGAACGGTTTGTTGTGCCTGTCCCCTAGTTTGTTGGGTCGCTCGAGAAGAGTCTGTTCCTGTAACAACGACGATCGCGACTAGTAGGCAGGAGGCCACGCGGCGCACCCAGTTTGGAGATGCGGTGACAGGGTGACGCGGCGAAGGGGTGACAGGGTAACGCGGTGACGCGAGGAGGCTCAGCCCGTCTCCGCGGCTCCCCGTCTCCAGGTTGCCGTTTCCGGCTGACTGGCTTACGTATTGGCTCTTGGTCATAGCTTTGTTCACTGTCCAGTTAGCTCTTCCAGTTGAATTTTGATCCTTGCTTGCGCTTCATTCGACATTAAAGCGAGGCCGATGTGGGGCTTGCCCTGAATGTAAGTCGTGATGTAACGGCTGATATCGGCGCGCGAGGTGGCGCGCAGGCGTGGGAGATAGCCGCGGAAATATTCGAGTCCCGTCGATGCCCACCAGAAACTGAGCGTGTGCGTGTAGTCGC
>Ga0256867_10000479_pt1 | contig 15801 bp, 8 predicted proteins | sample RVTome_15_FD_185939 | JGI IMG/M metagenome (GOLD analysis project Ga0256867, IMG submission 185939) | Soil microbial communities from uranium-contaminated site in the Upper Colorado River Basin, Wyoming, United States - RVT150D86 (HiSeq) ... | reverse complement strand
GGTGATCCCGGCGGTCTTCGAGTCGCGGACCCACATCCAGACTTTCGCATAGTCGGGCACGACGTTCGGCACGTCGCCGGCGCGCTGGACGGTGTAGTGCATCCGGACCGACGGCCGCACATGCTCACGGAGCAGGTTGACTCCGTGGGTGAACGCCTCGACCGCGTCCGCGGCGCTCCGGGCATTCCACGGATCGAACGCCGCGTGCGCGGTGCGGCCGCGGAATTCGACGATGAAGTCGACGATGGCCTGGGAGCTGCCGTTGTCCGCCACGGTTCGGTCGCTGGGGTGCCAGACCAGCATCACGTCGATGTCCTTGAACGCACCGTCGCGCGCCAGATACACTTTGCCGCCGACGGATTCCTCGGCGGGCGTTCCGTAGAACCGCACGGTGCCCGTGAGCTTCTTCTGGTCGATCAGGTCCTTGATCGCGGCGGCGGCACCGAGGCTCGCGGCGCCGAAGAGGTTGTGGCCGCAGCCATGACCGGGGGCGTTGGCCAGGAGCGGTGTGCGGCTCGGCTCGGCCTTCTGGGAGAGGCCCGGCAGGGCGTCGTACTCGCCCATGATGCCGATAATGGGCCGTCCGCTTCCGTACTCGGCGGTGAACGCCGTGGGCATTCCCGCCACGCCACGGGTGACCCGGAAGCCCTGCTGCTCGGCATACTCCGCGAGCAGCGCGGCGGATTTCGTTTCGCGAAGGGCGGTCTCGGCAAAGCCCCAGACCTGATCGCTCAGGGAGATCAGGTCCTGCGCCCGCTTCTCGACCAGCGCGACGGCCTCCCGCTTCGTCCTGACGTCGCCGTCGGGCGGGGTCGTCGGAAGCGCGGGGAGGAGCAGCAGCGCCGCGAGGGCGCCGGAACGGTGGTGACGCATGTCAATCCTCGAGCGCGGGCTCGTAGCGCTCCTCAGGCTGGGGAACGAGGGTCGGGTCGTCGTTCAGGATTCGGGCGCAGGTGTTCCAGCGGAGGCGGGCCTCGTCATCGCCGGACAGGGCAAGGCGTTCGGCGTCGTCGTAGTGCTCCATCGCCTCGCGGAAAGCCTCGTAGGCCATCGCGGTGCTGCCCGGGTTGCCGCTTCGCTGGAGGGCCTTCGCGCGGCGCTCGGCGATCAGGCCCGCGTAGTAGGCGCGCTGGTAGGGATCGGCCAACCGAGGCACGACCTCCCGTGCCTTTGCCACGGCGGCCGCCAGGGTCTCCGTGAACTGGTCGCTGCGCGCCAGCAGAAGGCTCACCAGCGCCTGCTGATTGTCCTGATCGACCGCCAGCACGTCGAGACAGATGCTCTCGGCGGCGGTGGGCTCGTTGAGGAGGCGATAGCGGTGGGCACGGTCCAGTGCAGCCGGGATCGCGCTCGGGGTGATGGTTTTCAGCTCGAACATGGTCGCTCCCTAGGGCCCTGGAATCTTCCCCCGCACGATCCCGATGAGCTTGGCCAGCGGGTCGAATGCCTGGTCCACCACCCGCTCCTTGAGCGGAATGATGGCGTTGTCCGTGATCTTGATCGATTCCGGGCACACCTTGGAGCAGCACTTCGTGATGTTGCAGTAGCCGATTCCGTGCGCCTTGCGGAGCTCGTCGCGGCGGTCGAGGGTGTCCAGCGGGTGCATCTCCAGCGCGGCCACGTGCACCAGGTACCTCGGCCCGATGAACTCTTCGTGGAGGTGATGGTCCCGCAGCACGTGGCACACGTCCTGGCACAGGAAGCACTCGATGCACTTCCGGAACTCCTGCACCCGGTCCACGTCTTCCTGCTGCATGCGCCAGGTCCCGTCAGGGGCATCGGGCGGGCGCGGGGTGAACTGCCGGATCTGCTTCTTGACCCGGAAGTTCCAGCTCACGTCCGCGACCAGGTCCTTGTGATGCGGGAAGGCCCGCATCGGCTCCACGGTGACCGGCCTGGTGAGGTCCAGGTCGGAGAGCCTGGACATGCACATGAGCTTCGGCTGTCCGTTCACCTCGGCGCTGCAGGAGCCGCACTTGCCGGCCTTGCAGTTCCATCGGACCGCGAGGTCGCCGGCCGACTCGGCCTGGATCTGGTGGATGGCATCCAGCACGACCATGCCCTCAGTGACGTCGGTCGTGAACGGGACGAAATCGCCCTTGCCCTGTTCGCCGCGCCAGACCTGGAACGTGGCCTTGGCCATCAGGTCATCTCCTGGATGATACTCTTGAGCTCGGCGGGCAGCGCCGGGATCTCCGCAGGCTCGAGCGCCATAGTTCCGTCCTTCCCGCGCCGGGCGGAAAGGTTAAAGGTGCCGAAGCTGGACTGTTTCTCCGGGTAATCGTCGCGGAAGTGACCGCCCCGGCTTTCCTTCCGCGCGATGGCGCTCAGCACGATTGCCTCGGACACGGTGAGCAGGTTGTCGAGATCGAGAGCGGTGTGCCAGCCGGGATTGTACTCCCGGTTTCCCGAGGCGCCCGCGCGCGCGGCCCGCGTCCGCAGCTTCGCGAGCCCGTCGACCGCGCGCTGCATTTCGTCCTCGCGGCGCACGATCCCAACCAGGTCCTGCATCATGGCCTGGAGGTCGTGCTGCACGGCGTAGGGGTTTTCGCCGCCGGTCCGATCGAAGGGGGCCAGGGCCGCGCGCGCCGCCTCGTCCACCTCGCCCGCGTCGGGCGCGAGCGCCGGGTTGTCCCGGGCGAACCGCGCCGCGTGCTCGCCCGCGCGCTTGCCGAACACCAGAAGGTCCGACAGGGAATTCCCGCCGAGCCGGTTGGCGCCGTGCAGTCCGGCGGCGGACTCGCCGGCGGCGAAGAGGCCGGACACGGTGCTCATCTGGGAGTCACCATCCACCCGGATGCCGCCCATGATGTAGTGCGTGGTCGGGCCGATCTCCATCGGCGTGGTCGTGATGTCGATGCCGGCCAGCTCCTTGAACTGGTGGTACATGCTCGGCAGCTTTTTCCTGATGTGCTCCGCGGCGTTCGGGAGCCTTTCCTTGATCCAGGCGATGTCGAGAAACACGCCGCCGTGCGGACTGCCCCGGCCCTCGCGCACCTCGCGCATGATGCAGCGGGCCACGTGGTCGCGGGTCAGGAGCTCGGGCGGGCGGCGGGCCTCCTTGTCGCCCAGCACGTAGCGCCACCCTTCCTCGGGGGTATCGGCGGTCTGGGGGCGGTAGTTCTCGGGGATGTCATTGAACATGAACCGCTCGCCCTTGTTGTTGAGCAGGATCCCGCCCTCGCCGCGCACCCCTTCCGTCACGAGAAGCCCCTGGACGCTGGGTGGCCAGATCATCCCGGTGGGGTGGAACTGCACGAACTCCATGTCTTGGAGCGCGGCGCCGGCCTGATAGGCCAGCGCGTGGCCGTCGCCGGTGTATTCCCAGCTGTTGCTGGTGATGCGGTACGCGCGGCCGATGCCCCCGGTGGCGATGATCACCGACCTGGCCCGGAACAGACGGAACCGGCCCCGCTCTCGATCGTACGCGAGCGCTCCGGCAATCCGCCCTCCGCTCGTGAAGAGCCGGGTGACCGTCACCTCCATGTGCACGTCGATTCCCTGATGGACGCCGTGGTCCTGGAGGGTGCGGATCATCTCGAGGCCGGTGCGATCGCCGACGTGCGCCAGCCGCGGGTACCGGTGGCCGCCGAAGTTCCGCTGGAGGATCCTGCCGTCGGGCGTGCGGTCGAAGAGCGCTCCCCAGGCCTCGAGCTCGCGCACCCGGTCGGGTGCCTCCCGGGCATGGAGCTCGGCCATGCGCCAGTTATTGACATACTGGCCGCCGCGCATCGTGTCGGCGAAATGCACTCTCCAGCCGTCGCGCTCATCCACGTTGGCGAGCGCCGCCGCCACGCCCCCCTCGGCCATCACCGTGTGGGCCTTGCCGAGCAGCGACTTGCAGACGAGGCCCACGGACACGCCCGCGGCGGCGGCCTCGATGGCCGCGCGCAGGCCGGCGCCGCCGGCGCCGATGACGAGCACGTCGTGATCGTGATGCGCGAGCTCGATCATCAGAAGAGCCTCAGGTCGGACCAGACGCCCGTGGAGCACATCCGGATGTAGACATCCGAGAAGGCCACAATGAACAGGCTTACCCAGGCCCAGCGGTGGTGCTTGTCGTTGAGGCAGGTCGAGCAGTTGTAGGGGACCCGGAAGGCAGGGGTCTTCGAGAACTGATCGCGAAAGCCTCCGAGGATGTGCCGCATCGAGTGGCAGCCGAAAGTGTATCCCCCCAGGGCGATCACGTTGGCGAGCAGCACCAGCGAGCCGACCCCGACGCCGAATCGAACGGCCCCCGTCGCGGCGTCCGCAAACCAGAAGCCCTTCCACGCGTCGTAGGTCAGGATGAACAGAAAGCCCACCGAGATCATCAGGAAATACCGGTGGACGTTCTGGAGGATCAGTGGGAAATAGCGCTCGCCGAGGTATTTGGCGCGCGGCTCGCCGACGGTGCAGGCCGGCGGATCGGCCCAGAACGCCTTGTAGTACGCGCCCCGGTAGTAGTAACAGGTGAACCGGAACAGCGCCGGGAAGGGCAGGATGATGAGCGCCGGGCTGAAGGGCAGCCACCCGGGCCACCACCCCGGCTTCGGTCCGAACCAGGCGTGAGGCGAGTCGCCGAAAACCTCTGGCGAATAAAACGGGGAGAGATAGGGTCCGAAGGTGTAGTGCGCGTTCTGGAAGGCGGCCCAGGTGGCGTAAACCACGAAACTTCCCAGGATCAGGAAGACGATGAGCGGCTGGATCCACCAGGCGTCCGGCCGCCGGGTTTCGAGGAAGCGTCGGCGAGTGAGCGGGACAGTCGCGTTCGTCATCAGGGGACAGTCCAGGATCCGTTGGCGGCGAGTGTGAAGTCGGACGGGCGAAACCCGCCGTAAGGTATCACCCCCCCGGCCGGGGTGGGAAAGTGCGCCAGGCGGACGGACGGGACTCACCCTCACCCCCCCGGGCGAGCGGAGCGGGTGTTGTCGCTGTGGCATCGATGATGGAAACGCGGGGGGGGTTACGGTCCGGCGATGACCCGCATCAGCTCCTCCATTCCGACGGGTTTGACGGCATGGCCGTCGAACCCGGCTTCGAGCGAGCGTTCGCGATCCTTCTCCTGGCCGTAGCCGGTCAGGGCCACGATGTGCGTCTTCAGGCCGCGCTCGCGGACCTGTCGGCAAACCTCGTAGCCGTCCATCCCCGGCAGGCCGATATCGAGCAGCATGACGGCAGGGCGCTCCGATTCGGCCATCTCGATGGCGCGCGGCCCGTCGTAGGCCACCGACACCTCGTGTCCCTTCATCCGAAGCAGGAGCGCCAGGCTTTCCGCAGCGTCGGCGCTATCGTCGACCACCAGGATTCGTCGCGGCGCGGGGCCGGCGGGGGCCGACCGGGCCGGAGCTGCTTCGAGGCGTTCCGCTCCCAACGGCAGACGGACGATGAACTCGCTTCCGCGGCCCGGTCCGGCGCTTTGGGCCATGACCTCGCCCCCATGTTTCTCCACCAGCCGCTTCACCAGCGCCAGGCCGAGGCCGAGTCCGCCCTGGAGGCGGCTGGATCGGTGATCACCCTGGGAGAAGGACTCGAAGACGCGCGGCAGCATCTCCGCCTCGATGCCGAACCCTCCGTCCCGCACGCAGAGCGTGGCTTCGTCCGCGAGACTCGAGAGCTCCAGCTCGATCCACCCGTGCTCCGCCTGGTACTTGGCCGCGTTGTGCAGGAGGTTCGCGATGACCTGGTTGAGCCGGGCCTCGTCGCCCTCGACGACGACCGGCTCCTCCGGGAGCACCAGCCGGAAATCGTGGCGGCGCTGGTCGATCAACGGCCGGGTGGTCTCGACCGCTGCCGTCACGGTGTCGCGGAGGTCGATCGGCTCGCGCTGCAGCCGGATCTTGTCAAGGGTGATCCGCGAGACATCGAGGAGGTCTTCCACCAGGCGCGTGAGCTGGTCGGTCTGCCGGGCTATGACGCCCCGGCACCACTCGAGCTCCTGATCGGGCAGCGACCGCATCCGCAGGACGCTCACCGCGTTGTGCAGGCTCGCGAGCGGGTTCCTGAGCTCGTGGGCGAGCTGGGCCAGGAACTCGTCCTTGCGGCGGTCGGCCTCGCGCAGCCGGTCGGCCAGCTCGGTCTGACGCGCGATGGCCTCTTCCAGCTCTGCGGTGCGCTCCGCCACCCGGCGCTCGAGGTCGCGGGCCAGCTCCTCCGCCTCGGCGGTCTTCCGGGTGAGCTCCGCGAACACGCGGACCTTGGCCCGGAGCAGGTCGGGGATGACCGGGACCGAGACGTAATCGACCGCGCCGGACTCGTAACCCTTGAGACGATCCAGATCGCTCAGGTGGATGGCGGAGACGAAGATGATGGCGGTGCGCTGAAAGCGAGGATGCTGCCGGATCATCTCGGCCAGCTCGAATCCGTCGAGCTCCGGCATGCTGACGTCCATTAGCACCACGGCGATATCGGACCGCAGCAGGTGCTGCAGCGCTTCGCGTCCCGACCCCGCCTTGATCAGGTTCTCGCCCAGGTCGCTGAGGATGGCCTCGTAGCTCAGCAGCTTGGCGGGCTGATCGTCGACCAGCAGAATGTTGACGGGCTCGCGTGTTATCATGGCGCGGCGGCCCCTCAGCGGTGAAGCCAGAGTCGGAGCACGGACAGAAGCTGCTCCGTGTTCACCGGTTTGGCCAGGTAGTCCGAGGCCCCTGCGTCCAGGCACTTCTCCCGGTCGCCCTTCATGGCCTTGGCGGTGAGCGCGACGATCGGCAGCCGGCGCAGCTCCGGCTTCCTGCGGATGGCCTGCATGGTCTGGTAGCCGTCCATGCCGGGCATCATGAGGTCCATCAGGACGATGGCGACGCCGGGCGTGGCGTCCAGCGTGGCGATGGCCTCGTGGCCGTTGCCCGCGGTCAGCACCTCCATGCCCCGCCGTTCGAGCGCGCTGCTGAGCGCGAAGATGTTCCGGGCGTCGTCGTCGACGACGAGCACCTTCTTCCCGATGAGGTCGTCGTCGGACCGGTGCAGCCGGTCGAGCATGCGCTGCTTCTGCTCCGGGAGGTTGGCCACGACCCGATGGAGGAACAGGGACGTCTCGTCGAGGAGCCGCTCCGGCGATTCCACGCCCTTGACCACGACGCTGCGCGCCAGGGTGTGGAGCCGGGCGTCTTCGTCGGGCGAGAGCTCCTTGCCCGTGAAGACCACGACGGGCAGGTCGGCGAGTACCGGATCGTCCCGCACCTGTTCCAGCACGTCGAAGCCGGACATATCGGGCAACCGCAGGTCGAGGACGGCGCAGTCATAGTGCTGCTCGCGGAGTGTGGCAAGCGCCGCCCGGCCGGAGTCGGCGGTCTCGATCTCCACGTCGTCTTCGCCGAGCAGCTCGGCGATGCTCTGGCGCTCGGCCTCGTTGTCCTCCACCACCAGGAGGCGCTTGCGGTGGGGTGAGGCGTAGTCCCGGATCCGGCCGAGCGCCTCCTGCAATCGCTCGGCGGTGGCGGGTTTGGCCAGAAAGCCGAACGCCCCGCGGGCGAGTCCGTGCTGGCGGTTGTCGTCGAGCGTGAGCATCTGCACCGGGATGTGGCGCATCGCCGGGTCCTGCTTGAGCTGGTTCAGCACCGCCCACCCCAGCATGTCGGGGAGAAAGACGTCCAAGGAGACCGCGGTCGGCCGGTGCTCCCGGGCCAGCGCCAGGGCGTCGGCGCCCCGCGATGCGACCAGCACCTTGAATCCCTCGGCGCGCGCGAGATCGGCCACCAGCCGGGCGTAGTGCGGGTCGTCCTCGACGATCAGCAGCACCGCCGCGGCCCCGTCCAGGTCGTTCCGGTCGTCCGACACCGCTTCCTGTACGCGCTCGGCCCGCGGCAGGGGCAGGGATAGCGATGCCGGACGCAACCTCGCCTCCACCGCCGCCCCGGTCGGGCCGACGTAGGCCTGCGGCAGGTAGATGGTGAAGGCGCTTCCGACTCCCGGGGTGCTCCGGAGCTGGATCTCGCCGCCGAGGAGGTTGGCGAGCTCCCGGCTGATGGCGAGACCGAGGCCGGTGCCGCCGTACTTTCGTGAGGTCCCGGCGTCCGCCTGCTGGAACGCCTCGAAGATGATCCGCTGCTTCTCCGGCAGGATGCCGATCCCGGAATCCGAGACCTCGAAAGCGATCACCGACGTGGCCCGGCTCAGGACCGGATGGTCGGCGTTCCAGCCGTTCCCGGCCCGGGTCGCGCGCACCCGGACGCCGCCCTGCTCCGTAAACTTGAACGCATTCGACAGCAGGTTCTTGAGCACCTGCTGGAGCCGCTTGCTGTCGGTCACGACCGTCCGGTCGAGCTCCGGATCGACCGTGACCTCGAGGCTCAGGTGCCGGTTTTCCGCTTCGTGGCGGAACGGGCGGACCACCGACTCGAGCAGGCTCTCGACCACGACCTCTTCCGCGAGCACGGTGACCGTGCCGGATTCGATCTTGGAGAGGTCGAGGATGTCGGTGATGAGATTGAGCAGGTCGCTGCCGGCGCCGTGGATGGTCCGGGCGAACTCCTCCTGCTTAGAGGAGAGGTTCTTCTCCGGGTTGTCGGCGAGCTGCTGCCCCAGAATGAGAATGCTGTTGAGCGGTGTCCGGAGCTCGTGGGACATGTTGGCGAGGAACTCCGACTTGTACTTGGACGCCAGCGCGAGCTCGGACGCCTTTTCCTCGAGGGCGCGCCGGGCCTGCTCGATCTCCTGGTTCTTGCGTTCCACTTCCGCGTTCTGCTCGGCGAGCTGCTGCGCCTTGAGGGCAAGCTGCTCGTTGGTCTGCTGCAGCTCGCCCTGCTGGGTCTGCAGCTCGGCGGCGAGCTGCTGGGACTGGGTGAGCAGGGACTCGGTGCGCATCGTGGCCTCGATGCTGTTGAGCACGATCCCGATGCTGGTGGTGAGCTGCTCCAGGAAGCCCAGGTGCGTGGGCGCGAAATCGGTGAGCGAGGCGAGGCCGAGGACGGCCTTGATCTCGCCTTCGAAGACGACCGGCAGCGTCACGATGCTCCGCGGCATCGCCTGTACGAACACCGAGCCCACCTGGACCGCGTCGGCCGGGATCCCGTTGACCAGGATCCGGCGCCGGTCCTGTGCACACTGGCCCAGGAAGGACTCCCCGATCCGGAGGTGCTCCGGGTATCCGCTGCCGTGCGCGTTGGCATAGGACGCGAGGAGGCGGAGCTCGCCCGCGGCCGGGTCGACCTGATAGATCACGCCCTGATGCGCGTTCACCAGCGGCACCAGCTCCGAGAGAAGCATCTGGCCCACGGTGCCGAGATCGCGCTGGCCCTGCAGCATGCCGGTGAAGCGGGCGAGGTTGGTCTTGAGCCAGTCCTGCTCGGTGTTGCTCTCCGTCGTGAACCGGAGGTTGTTGATCATGGTGTTGATGTTGTCCTTGAGCTCCGCGACCTCGCCGCGGGCTTGGACCTGGATCGAGCGGGTCAGGTCGCCCTGGGTGACGGCCGTCGCCACTTCCGCGATGGCGCGCACCTGGGTCGTGAGGTTGGCCGCCAGCAGGTTCACGTTGCCGGTGAGGTCCTTCCAGGTGCCGGCCGCGCCGGGCACGTTGGCCTGGCCGCCCAGGCGGCCTTCGACGCCCACCTCGCGCGCCACCGTGGTCACCTGGTCGGCGAAGGTGGCGAGCGTGATGGTCATGTTGTTGATGGTCTCCGCGAGCGCGGCCACCTCGCCCTTGGCGTTCACCGCGAGCTTGGGCTTGAGGTCGCCCTCGGCGACCGCGGTGACGACCTTCACGATGCCGCGGACCTGCTCGGTCAGGTTCGCGGCCATGACGTTGACATTGTCAGTGAGGTCTTTCCAGGTGCCCGCCACGCCCGGCACGCGCGCCTGGCCGCCGAGCTTGCCCTCGGTGCCGACTTCGCGGGCCACGCGGGTCACTTCCGCCGCGAAGGCATTGAGCTGGTCGACCATCGTGTTGATGGTGACCTTGAGCTCCAGAATCTCGCCTTTCACGTCCACCGTGATCTTGCGCGACAGGTCGCCGCGCGCCACCGCCGTGGTGACCTCGGCGATGTTGCGGACCTGGGTGGTCAGGTTGGCGGCCAGCAGGTTGACGTTGTCGGTGAGGTCCTTCCAGGTGCCGGCCACGCCTGAGACGACGGCCTGACCGCCGAGCTTGCCGTCGGTGCCGACCTCCCGCGCGACGCGGGTCACCTCGGCGGCAAAGGAGCGGAGCTGCTCCACCATCGTGTTGAGCGTCTCCTTGAGGTTGAGGAGCTCGCCCCGCACGTCCACGGTGATCTTCTTCGAGAGGTCGCCGCTGGCGATGGCCGTCGCCACTTCGGCGATGTTCCGCACCTGGGCGGTGAGGTTGCTCGCCATCAGGTTCACGTTGTCGGTGAGGTCCTTCCAGGTGCCGCCCACGCCGGGCACCTGCGCCTGGCCGCCCAGCTTGCCTTCGGTGCCCACCTCGCGGGCCACGCGCGTCACCTCGGACGCGAAGCCGTTGAGCTGGTCCACCATCTTGTTCATCGTCTCCTTGAGCCGCAGGATCTCGCCGCTTACGTCGACGGTGATCTTCTTCGACAGGTCGCCGTTGGCGATGGCGGTGGCTACCTCCGCGATGTTGCGGACCTGCGCGGTGAGGTTGCTGGCCATCGAGTTGACGTTGTCGGTGAGGTCCTTCCAGGTGCCCGCGACGCCCGGCACCTGGGCCTGGCCGCCGAGCTTGCCCTCGGTGCCGACCTCGCGGGCCACCCGGGTCACCTCCGACGCGAACGCACGCAGCTGGTCCACCATCGTGTTGATGGTGTCCTTGAGCTCGAGGATCTCGCCGCTCACGTTCACGGTGATCTTGCGGGAGAGGTCGCCGCGGGCCACGGCGGTGGTCACCTCGGCGATGTTGCGGACCTGCGCCGTCAGGTTGCCGGCCATCGCGTTGACGTTGTCGGTCAGATCCTTCCAGGTGCCGCCCACGCCCGGCACCCGCGCCTGGCCGCCCAGCTTGCCCTCGGTGCCCACCTCGCGCGCCACGCGGGTGACTTCGCCGGCGAACGCGTTGAGCTGGTCCACCATGGTGTTGATGGTGTTCTTGAGCTCGAGGATCTCGCCGCTCACGTTCACGGTGATCTTGCGGGAGAGGTCGCCGCGGGCCACGGCCGTGGTCACTTCGGCGATGTTCCGGACCTGCGCCGTCAGGTTGCCGGCCATCGCATTGACGCTGTCGGTCAGGTCCTTCCAGGTGCCCGCCACGCCCGGCACCACGGCCTGTCCGCCCAGCTTGCCCTCGGTGCCGACCTCGCGGGCGACGCGGGTGACTTCAGAGGCGAACGAGCGGAGCTGATCGACCATCGTATTGATGGCTTCCTTGAGCTGCAGAATCTCGCCGCGGACGTCGACGGTGATCTTGCGTGACAGGTCGCCGCTCGCCACCGCGACCGTGACCTCGGAGATGTTGCGGACCTGCGCCGTGAGATTACTGGCCATCGAGTTGACGCTGTCGGTGAGATCCTTCCAGACGCCGCTGACCCCCGGGACCAGCGCCTGACCGCCCAGCTTGCCGTCGGACCCGACCTCCCGGGCCACGCGGGTGACCTCCGAGGTGAAGACGTTGAGCTGCAGGATCATCGTGTTCACGATCGTCGCGGAGCGGAGGAACTCACCCTCGAGCGGTCGGCCGTCCGCGTCCAGCCGAACGGTCTGGGTGAGGTCGCCCTGGGCCACCGCCGCGATCGCCCCGGTCATCTCCGTGGTCGGCTGGAGCAGGTCGTCGATGAGAGCGTTGACCGATCCCTCCATCTCGCCCCAGGCCCCCCGCGGCGAGTCGAATCGAGCCCGCTCCCGGGTCCGTCCCTCCTTGCCCACGACCTTCCCGACCCGCCGGAGCTCCTCCGCCATCCGCCGGTTGGCAGTCACGATCTCGTTGAAGGTGTCGGCGATCCGGCCGTCCAGGCCCTCCCATGTGGTGGGAAGCTCCACGGAGAAGTCGCCGCCCCGCACCCGCTGCAGCGCCTGGAGCAGCCGGGGGCGCAGCATGTCGGGGTCGCCGAGACCCTCCTGGGCGGTATCCATCTGGTTCAAGCTGGTCATGGCGCGGTCCTCGACCCATTGCGATTTGACAAAGCTCCTGAGCCGGGGCAGAATCGGGAACCCCGAGAGCGAAGGAGGCGGCCGTGAAGATCTACGGCCCAGATGCCATACGAAACGTGGCCTTCGTCGGCCACGGCGCGAGCGGCAAGACGACCCTCGTCGATGCCCTCGCGTTCGTGTCTGGAACGACCCGAAGGCACGGCGCGGTCAAGGACGGCAGCACTCTCACCGACTCCACCCCCGACGAAATAGAGCGGAAACACTCCATCTCCCTTGGCGTGGGCCACGCGGAGTGGATGGGGGTCAAGATCAACATGCTCGACACCCCAGGATATCTGGACTTTTTCGGGGAGGTCGTGTGCGGGATGGCGGTCGCGGACGCCGCGGTCGTCGTGTTGTCCGGGGTCAGCGGCGTTGAAGTCGGTACCGAGAAAGTCTGGCAGGCCTGTGACCATCGTCATTTGCCGCGCCTGCTCTTCGTCTCAGGTATGGACAAGGATCACGCGAATTTCCAGCGGGTGTTTGATGACGTCAAGGAGCACCTGACACCGAAAGTTCTTCCGGTGGAGATTCCGGTCGGTGATGGCGCCGCGTTCCGCGGAATCATCAACCTTTTTACGGGAACTTGCCAGGTGTTTAAACCCGGTACGAAGGTCGGGGAATACGAGGAGGGGGGAATCCCTGACGAGTATCGGGAAATCACCGACCGGTACACCGAGCAGTTCACCGAAGCCGTTGCCGCGACGGATGATGCGTTGCTGGAGAAGTATCTGGCCGGCGAAGCGATCTCCCGGGAGGAGGTCGTGCCGGCCATGAAGCAGGCGATGCTTGCCGGGGAGATCGTGCCCCTCTTCTGTGGCAGCGGGGAGCTGCAGCACGGGGTCCGTGCCCTCCTGACCGAGATCGTGGAGCTCCTGCCCTCTCCCGCCGAGCTGAATCCTCCGGTGGACGCGAGCCTCGTTGGCCGGGTCTTCAAGACCGTGTCGGAGCCGCACGTGGGCGACGTGAGCCTGTTCCGCATCTATCGCGGCAGCATCAAGAACGGCGACGAGGTGTGGAACGCGGAGCACAATGTCGTCGAGAAGCTCAATCACCTGTCGGTGCAGCAGGGGCGGGATCGGCAGGAAGTCGGTGAGATCAACGCCGGGGACATCGGCTCAGTGGCCAAGCTCAAGGACACCCACACCGGCGACACGTTCTGTCGTCGGGACAAGCCGGTCCGCCTCCCGCCGATGGAATTTCCCGAAGCCGAGTACAGCTCGGCCGTCGTCGTGAAGCAGCGCGGGGAGGAGGACAAGCTCGCGGGAGGGCTGCACAAGCTCCACGAGGAGGACCCCACCTTCCATTTCGAGTACAATTCGGAGCTGGGCCAGACCCTGATCCACGGGATGGGCGAGCGTCACCTCGAGATTCTGCTGGCCCGGCTGACCCGGAAATACGGTGTGCACGCCGAGCTGGTCCGGCCCAAAGTCGCCTATCGGGAGACCTTCAAGGCCATCGCCGAAGGGCAGGGGAAGCACAAGAAGCAGAGCGGCGGCCGGGGGCAGTACGGCGATTGCTGGGTGCGCATCGCGCCGCTGTCGCGGGGGAGCGGCTACGAATTCGTCGACAAAATCGTCGGCGGTGTGATCCCAAACAAGTTCATTCCCGCGGTCGACAAGGGGATTCAGGAGGCGGCGGCCCGCGGCCCGATCGCGGGGTATCCCTGCGTCGATTTCCGGATCGAGTGCTATGACGGCTCCTACCACGACGTCGATTCGAGCGAGCAGGCGTTCAAGATGGCCGGCATCCTGGGATTCCGTAATGTGAGTTCCAGGGCCCGCCCGGTGCTGCTGGAGCCGATTGTGACCGTAGCCGTGTGGACCCCTTCGGAAATGCTCGGCGACGTGCTCGGCGATCTCTCGCCCCGGCGAGCCCATATCCTGTCGACCGATACCGACGGCCGCCTGACCAAGGTCAACGCCCTGGTACCCCAGTCGGAGCTGTACCGCTACTCGACGTCGCTGCATTCCATCACCCACGGCCGCGGCCGGCACACCGAGCGCTTTCACGGCTATGCCGAGGCGCCGGGTGAAGTAGCCAGCAAGGTCTCGAACGAGCACAAGAAGGAGCTGGTCCACGTCGAAGCCTGAGGAGTCCGGCCCCCGGCCCTTCGCGATCGGAGGGGTCGGCGGCTCGGGTTCCGGAAAGGCCACCAGCATGCGGCACGTGCTACTCGTTGGGATGGTCATCGGTGCTGTTGCACCGGCCACCGCACAAGAGCCGGCAGGCGGGAGGCCGCCGCGGCTCACGGTGACCCAGGCGTTCGACGCGAAGGCGATTCCGGCCTACCGCGGCGAGCACACCGAGGTCTACCAGTACATCGACGCGCACCAGCGGGAGCACCTCGCCAATCTCCAGCGGTGGCTCCGGCAGCCGTCGATAAGCGCCCAGAATCAGGGCATCGGCGAGATGGCGGCCATGGTCCGCGATGACCTGGCCAGGCTGGGCTGTCGCGAGGCAGCGGTGGTGCCGACGTCGGGCCACCCGGGGGTCTGGGCGTTCTGCGATGAAGGCGCACCCAAGACGCTCATCGTGTACATGATGTACGACGTGCAGCCGGTCGAAGCCGCCGAATGGCGGTCGCCGCCCTTCGCCGCGGAGGTGGTGGATCACCCGCACGGTCGGGCGCTCATGGCCCGCGGCGCGACCAACCAGAAGGGGCCGGAGCGCGCCTTCCTCAACGCGCTCGAGTCCATTCGCGCCGTCAAAGGGAAGCTGCCCGTCAACCTGATGTTTCTAGCCGAGGGCGAGGAGGAGCTCGGCTCGCCGCATTATCCGGAGCTGATCGACAAGTTCGAGAGCCGCCTCAAGGGCGCGAGCGGCGTGTTTTTCCCGTTCAACAGTCAGGATCCCGAAGGGGCGACGAGCATGTTTCTCGGCGTGAAGGGGATCCTGTACTTCGAGATGGAGGCCAAAGGCGGCTCCTGGGGCGGGCCGACGCAGGCGGAGATTCACGGCTCCAACAAGGCGATCACCGATTCGCCCACCTGGCGCCTGGTGCAGGCCCTCGCCTCGCTCACGTCGAAGGACGGCAACACCATCACGGTGCCGGGCTACTACGACGCGATCCGGCAGCCCAGCGCCGAGGAGCAGCGGTTGCTCAACGGGCTCCTGCCGCAGTGGACCGCGCGCGAGCCGCTGGTCCGGCGGGGATTCGGCGTCGAGCGCTGGATTGGGGGCATGGAAGGGAAGGCGACCCAGCTCGAGTTGCTCTTCAACACCACGCTCAACATCGACGGGCTCTGGTCCGGTTATACGGGACCCGGGACCAAAACCATTCTCCCGCATATCGCTACCGCGAAAGTGGACAGCCGACTGGTACCCGATCAGAAGCCCGACGAGCAGCTCGCGCTCATCCGCGGCCATCTCGACGCCCAGGGTTTCCGCGACATCACGATCCGCCAGCTCTCGGGGTATCCTCCGGCCCAGTCCAGCATCGAGGCTCCCCTGGTACGCGCCGCCATCGGTGTACTCAACAAGCGGGGGCTCACCCCGAGCGTGGCTCCCCGGCTCGCGGGGAGCGCGCCGTACTACGTGTTCACCGACCGCCTGGGCCTGCCCATGATTGCGGCGGGCCTGGGGCACGGCAGCGGGGCCCACGCACCGAACGAGTACCTCATCGTCGAGCCGAAAGCGGGCTCTCGTATCGCCGGGCTCGCGGCGATCGAGAAGGCGTACGTCGATCTGCTATACGCGCTGGCAGGGAATTAGGGAGCTAGGTGGCTAGGGAGCCAGGGAGCTGGAACGCGTCGCACTGAGGAGGTAGGTGAGATGACCAGGACCATG
>Ga0256867_10000478_pt1 | contig 15815 bp, 10 predicted proteins | sample RVTome_15_FD_185939 | JGI IMG/M metagenome (GOLD analysis project Ga0256867, IMG submission 185939) | Soil microbial communities from uranium-contaminated site in the Upper Colorado River Basin, Wyoming, United States - RVT150D86 (HiSeq) ... | reverse complement strand
GCGGTGGCCGATCGGGGGACAGATCTGTCACTCAACCGACCTACGGTGCGTGCCGATACCGGGAACATGGTAGAGCTCCGAGAGGACGTTCCCGTGCGCTTCGTCGGTCCGGCGAGCGACGTGCTCAGGTGGCCCATGCCCGGGGAGCAGGGAGTGGTCCAGCGCGTCGGACAGGATGCGACGCACATCGTCTGGGAGCGCTCTCCCCTCGTGCTCGCCTGGCCGAACGAGTGGATCGAGCCCTGCGAGCCGCTCGACGCCGGCCTGGATCGTGACGGATTCAGGCCGCGCGAACGCTCGTGACCGGGGCGAGCCGCTCGTGCACGGAGAACCACGAGCCTCCCGCATCCGCCGAACCGAAGACGTCACCGCTCGTCGCTCCGAAGTACAGCTCCATCGACGCCCCGCTGCCGGCGGCGCCGAAGGCCTGGCGGAGGACCGTGAGGTAGGCCTCTTCACCGGGCAACCCCGCGCCGTGCACGGTCCAGGTCGAGCCCGCGTCGCGGGTCTCATACACACGAACCGCTCCATCGGGCGTGACCCGGTCGACATCGGCCACCAGCGGGATCACGTACGCGTTGTCCGGGTCCGACGGGTCGACGACGAGCGGGAACCCGAACCCGCTGGGCAGGCCGGCGCGGATCTCCCGCCAGCTCGACCCCTCGTCGTCGCTGCGGTAGACGTTCCCATGGAACTGCATGAACAGGCGCTCGGGCCGGGTCGGCGCCCGGTGCATGTTGTGCACGCAGAGCGCGCTGGTGCCCTCGCGAGCATCCTCGGGGATGTACTCCGGCACGAGTCCCTCGTCGCCCGTGTGCCAGGTGTCGCCGCCGTCGTCGGTGATCCACACCCCCGCGGCACTCACGCCCACGGCGAGGCGACGCTCGTCACCCGGCCACGGACAGATCGAGTGGAGGGCGAGCCCGCCTGCCCCAGGCTGCCAGTCTCCGGCTCGGCGTTCCTTCCAGAGTGACTCGTTTAGCGACCACGACTCGCCGCCATCGGTCGAGACGAACAGAGCGGCGGGCGCTGCGCCCGCGTAGAGCAGGCCGTCGGTCTCGCCCGGCGTGATCGTCCAGATGCGCTCGAGCGAGGTTTCGCCGTCTTCGGGGAACGCCGGACCGTCGGACTGGATCCACTCGCCCGTCGGATCGTCGGTGAACATGATCCGGGGGCCGTAGAAACCCGACGTGTGGGCCGCGAAGTAGCGCCCGGTCCGCGCGTCACGCATCGCGAACTCCACGACGTCGCCGGGGAAGGCCCGCGTGGCGATCTCGTACGGACGCCCGGTCGAGGGGTCGCCTCGCATCACGAAGAGGCCCTTCTTCGTGCCGACGAGCAGCTCGGTCATCATCAGCCTCCTGAGATCGACGGCAGCACGTGGAGCACGTCGGCCGGCCCGACGGCCGCGTCCTCCCGGATCCGCTCCCCGTTCACGAACACGTTGACGTGTGGCCGCACCCGCCCCTGCTCGTCGAGGATCCATCCGACGATCGGTGGGTGCCGTCGTTCGAGCTCACGGAGGACCTCGCCCGCCGTCGCGCCGGGGAGGTCGTGCTTCGACGATCCTCCGGCACGTTGAGACAGGGGAGCGCGCAAGGTCACCACCGGCACGCGCCCGAGCCTACTCCCGATAGACGGGACGTGACCTGGGGCGTGAATCACGACCCTCCGTCCGGGAGGCAGTCGAGGTCGTGGAGGTCGCTCGACGGGAAGACCGCAGCGAAGGCAGGCGCGTGGGGATCCCCCGAGAGGTCGGCACCGGCGGAGAAGTCCTCGCGGGTCGCCGCGGCCAGCCGCGCGACGACGTCGTCGAGCCTGTGGCCCCCCTCGGCGAGGGTCCGCTCGTTCAGCCAGATCTGGGTGGGACGGGCACGGCGAACGACCGGTCTTCCCGGACCCCGCGCGAAGCGATCTTCGATGAAGCGGCTGAGCTCGGCGACGCTGATCGACAATGCGCCGGACTCCCTCGGGTCGACCTGCATCCCGTGGTCTGCCGTGAGTGCCATCACCCATTCGCCTGGCCCGACGTGCGAGTCCAGGAAGCGCACCAGGTCCTCGAGCGCGGCATCGAGCCACCGAAGCGTTCGTCCGACCTCGTGGCCGCCCACGCCGAAGAGGTGTCCGGCCGAGTCGGCCGCCTTCTGGTTCACGTACAGCAGATCGGGGACGTCGTCCGCACCGAACCCCTCTCGTGCGACGATCTCCTCCACGATGCGCGTCTGGTACGGAGAGCGGGCCGGGGTCTGGAACCCGTCGTCGAGCGCGTCGAAGGCATGCCGTCCCCAGGCCTGGTCGACGATGCCGTCCTCGCGGTCGAGCTCTTCCAGCTCGAGCTCGATGCCGGGCACCTCGTTCACGTAGGCCGGCATCTCGAAGTATGGGGCCATGCCCGTCGTGAGCTGCCACACGTCCCCCTCCCTTCCCCCGGTGACCGCGTCTTCGAGCTCGCGCATCACCGCGATGTCAGCGTCGCCTCCCTGCCATCGGGAGCCGTGGCCGACCATGCCGGTGTGGCTCCCGAGTGTGCCGACCATGCCGACGAGGGGCTCGTTGTCGTGGTCGACGTCGTAGAGGTCGGCCAGCGTCGGGAGGAGAAGCGTGTCCGGCCCGGCCTCGTGTGACTTGACGATCTCTTCGCCGACCTGTTGGAAGAGGTCGACCACCCCGTGGTGGTGGGGGAACGCCCCCGTGCCGATCGTGGCGTGAGCGGGCGGGGTGTTCGACGGCGACGATCCGACCTCCGCCCGCTCGATCCACACGCCGTCGGCGATCAGCTTCGAGAGGAACGGCCAGTCGCCGGCCCAGCGCTCGAGCACGTTCCGGCCCACGCCGTCCCAGACGACGGTGACGAGCAACCTCGGTGGGTCTTCCTGCATCGCTGCCGGTTGCAGGGCGCTCCTGAGCACACGGCCGTCGAGTGCTTCGAAATCGAAACCGAGCAGCGCCGCGAACGTCGGCGCGATGTCGGCGAGCGTCGCCGATCGGTCGACGCGACCCAACGGTGGAATTCGGCCGGGTCCGTAGAAGAACAGGGGAACACCTTGCAGGTAGTCCCACGGGCCCGCGTGGCTCAACCCACCTCCCGCGTAGTCGGGCTCGGCCGTGACGATCTGGATGTCGCCACTGCTGGGCGATCTCGTGCCCCGCCAGATGCGTCGGAGCAATTTCGGCGGCAGGGCGCAGGCCGCCGAGCGATCGACTCCGGTCTGACCGACGGGGGACGATGACGGAGGCGCCGACTGGAAGCTGGGTGCCTCGACGGAGGTGCAGGCCACGGCGAGCGCCGTGATCAGGCAGGCCATGAGGAGCGGCGCCGGCGCGGAGAACCGTCGCGGAGAACGGCGGGTCCGCCGCCTCACGAGCTGGGTTGCTCCTCGCAGATCGGCCGGCGACTCATGGCTGCGTGGTCCTCAGGCAAGGGAGTTCCTGGACCGACGAAGTCGGGATCGCCGCCAGGAAAGCGGGTTCGTCGGGTCGTTCCACCTCTTCGTCGCCGGTCACGACCTCGGCGCGGGTCAACGACCATAGGTGCAGTGCCACGTCGTCGACGGTGCTGCCCGACGCGGCCAGGGCATCGGTGTCCAGCCAGATCTGCGTCGGGCGTGTTCGTTGCACGACCCGATCGTCGGGGGAGCCGAACGAGGCCTCGATCGACTCGGCGAGTTGACCCGCCTCGTACCGCTCAGCCCCCGTCACGGCCGGGTCACGCGCCATGCCATGGTCGGCGGTGAGGAACATCACCCATTCGCCCCGGCCCACGAGCTCGTCGAGGAGCCGGACGAGACGATCGAGCTCTTGGTCCTGAGCCCGCAGGCCGTCCAACAGCTCCACGCCGTCGGCGCTGTACTTGTGCCCGAGGGAGTCGAGCATCTTGTAGTTGACGTAGAGCAGGTCCGGGACCTCGTCGGCGCCGAAGCCTTGACGTTCGATCACGGCCTCGATCAGGTCGGTCTGCCACGCGGACCGAGCCGGCGTCTCCCATCCACCCAGCAGGCTCGATATCTCGTGATCGCGCCACCGGCCGTCGGCCTCCCCGTCGGCCCGGTCGAGCTCGTCGATCCGTCGCAGGAATCCCCTCGCCATCGCCGGGTCGTTGACGTACTCGGGGAACGAGTAATACGACGACATGCCCCCCGGAAGCCGCCACCTGGGAGCGGTGTCGTCGCCGCCGGTCGCCGTGCTGTTCGGCTCGCGCGTCACGGCGATATCCCGATCCGCGCCGTGCACGAAGGAGCCCCGGCCCATCATGAGCAGGTGCGCGGAGAGCGAGCCGACGAGACCGACCTCGGGCCGGTTCCCGAGGGCGAGGTCGTAGCGATCCCCGAGCGTCGGGACCCTCAGCACCTTGGGCCCCAGGTGCAGGGGGCGCTCGATGCGTCCGTCGAACCGCACGTACTCGTCGGGTACCCCGTGGGTCATCGGAAACGCACCTGTGCCGATCGTGGCGTGGCTGGGAGGCGTGTTCGACGGCGTCGCGCCGACCGCCGCGTTCGTGAACCAGGCCGAATCGCCGGCGAGCTCCCGGAGCCCCGGCCAGCCTTCCCGCCAACGGTTCAACAGATCGTTTCCCGCCGAATCCCAGATCACGGTGACGACGAGCCGCGGCAGGCGGCGCTGCGGCGCCGGGATCAGGGCTTCCGTGAGCGGCCTCCCGTCGGGGGCTCGGAACCCGGGGAACCGCAGTATCTGCGCCGCGGTCGGCGCCACGTCGGCGAGGGTCACCGGTGCGTCGTAGCTACCGGGTCGAACGACGCCCGACCCGTGGATCAGCAGGGGGATGCGCTGGGTCATATCGAACGGCGAGGCGTGCGAGAGCCCACCCGCCTGCAGGCTCTCCGGCGGGATCAGCTGGATCTCTCCGCTCCGTTCGGGATCGATCCCGCGGTAGATGCGGCGTACCAAGGTGGTGTCGAGGGCCGCACATGCGGCCGACGGGATCTCGGCGGCGGACGTCGGGGCGCTCTCCGGGTGGATCGGTTCCTCGGCCGCCGGCGAGGTGACGCAGGCGGCCGACAGGCAAGCGACCACGAGCACGTGAGCGAGCCGTGGACGTGCCCGGCCCGACGCGGATCGGGATGGTGCACGACGCAGCATGGCCGAAGCCTACGCGACGTTCGGTCGTTCCCCGATGAGCGGCGCAGTCGTCGGCGACCGATGGTCGTCAGGACCAGGCGGGCCGCGAATCGACCCGCGTGCTCCTCGAGATGTTCTTCGAGCTCGATCCTTCGTTCCTGACTACCCAGATCTGGCTGCGGCCCGACCTTGTGCTGGCGAAGGCGATCCGTTTGCCGTTCGGGGCGTACGACGGGTGCGAGTGCGAACCACCACCTCGGCTGAGCCGCCGTGGGTCCGTGCCGTCGGCGTCCATCACCCAGATCCGCTTGGCCCCGCCTCGGACCCTGACGAAGGCGATCCTGTCACCGTCGGGCGAGTAGGCGGGGGACAACGACCGTGGGGCGCCGCCGGTGAGCCTGGTCAGGCCACCGCCGGACACGTTCATCGTCCACACGTTCATCGATGCGCCGTGGTCGCTTTCGAACGCGATGCGCCCGCCATCGGGCGACCAGGCGGGGGCCCGGTCGCGAGCCGGCCGCTTGGTGAGCCTCGACACGCCGCCGCCGTCTGCGTTCATCACGAAGATCTCGGCGTCGCCCGTGCGGTTGCTGGTGAACGCGATTCGCGTGCCGTCGGGTGACCACGCCGGGCTCGTGTCGGCGCCTCCGGAGTGGGTCAGGCGCTGCCGCCCGGAGCGGTCGGAGTTCATCACGAAGATCTCGGAATCGCCCGTGCGGTTGCTGGTGAACGCGATGCGTGCGCAGTCGGGCGACCATGCAGGGTCGCGGTCGGTTGCCCTGCCGGTCGTGAGCCGATCCTTCATGGCGCCGTTCGCCTTCATGGTGTACACGTCCGCGTTCCCGTTCTTCTTCGACGTGTAGACGACTCGCCCACACGTCGGCGACGTCGAGCCGCCCGTCGTGAACGTGGCTGTCACGGACCGAGCTCGATCCATCGTCACGGTGCATGATCCATGCCCGGAGCAGTCTCCCGACCAGCCGGCGAAGCTCGACTTCGCGGTGGGCTGGGCGGTCAGGGTCACCTCGGTGTCGGAGACGAAGCCCACGTGGCAGTCTTCCGTGCAGTCGGCGGCCGGGGGGTCGGTGCGCACGCGGCCGCCGCCCTTGCCGGCGAACGAGATCGTCAGGTCGGTCAGGCTGGTCGGCGTCGCGGAGAACCGCGCGTAGTAGGCCTGGGTCCTCCCCCCCTGCAGCGTCCAGTTGTTGCCGTTGCCGGTCCACGTACCGCCCGCCTTGGTGAACTCACCGCCGACATGCAGGCGCCCACGGCCCGGATCGGGGGTCAGAGCCCACACACCGTTGTACCGGCAGCAGATGCCGGGGTTCCACGGGTTCTCCGCCGGGATCACTCGGCCGTCATCGGGGTCGATCACGACGAGCCGGGGAGCATGATGGCACGCCGTGTTGGGATCGGAGTTGGCCTGGCACGTTTGGGACCGTTGCTTCGCGACCCATTGGAAGTGTCCCCCCACGTAAAGCATGCCGTCGAGCCAGGCCACCGTCTGTGCAGATCCCGACGTGTCGGTCTTGAAGACCTGTCCACCGTTCGCGACGTCGTAGGCGGCGACGAAGTCGGAACCTCCCGCCGCGAGGTAGACGGTGGGCTTACCCGAGCCGGGATGGTCCTGCACCAGCAGCCCGATGCCGAAGGCGGCGCTCTTGGCTGAGAGATTGCCGGGGGTCCAGTTCTGCACCGCGCCGGTGTTCGCATCGACCTTGATCGCCGCGCGAGCGTTCTTCGAGGCGCCGTTCTCGATGGTGCCGTCGCACTGACAGGCAGCGATCACGCTCGAGCCGACGAGCACCATGTCACGGACCTGCGGTGGTGTGTTGTGGCCGCGCAGCGAGGGGTCGGTCTGAACCTGAGGCGGGGCGTAGCCCGGTGACGGCGAGCCATTGCGCTCGAACGAGAGCAACTTCGACGTGCCGACGTAGATGGCTCCGCTCGTCGCGAGCACGCTCTTGGCGGCAGAGGTGTTGGGAGCGAACCCCGTGACCGAGCCGCTGCTCGGGTCGATCGCCGCGACGTTCTTGCGCGCGAGCCCGCCCACCCGATCGAACGTGCCGACGAGGTAGAGCAGGCCGTCGGACCCGAGGGAGAGATCGTAGACCGTTCCTTCTCCTGAGCTCTTGGTCACCTTGGGAACAGCGAGCGACGTCACCGGCGCGCCGGTGACGGCATCGAAGACCGCGAGGCCGGAGACCGCGGCGACCGCGGCGCCGTTCGCGTCGCGGAGCGTCGTGAACGTGCCACCCACCCATACACGGTTCCCGACGATCACGATCGCTCGCACACGGCCGTCGACCATGCCGACCTGGTCGGGTTGCGTGGACGGGGTGGCCGCCCGGGCCTCGTGGGCGGGTATCGTTGCGAGCGTCGCGGCGAGCAGGGCCAAGATGAGCACCCGCGAGGGCGTGCGGGCAGAGTGCGTTTCGGACAAGGTCGGATGCTCCTCGAAGTAGGCCGTCGGTCCTACGTCACGCGAGCTTCCCACGGCAGACATCCGTGGGACCATCGGTCGATGGTCGTAATTCGTTCTTGGACCGAGGTCGCGGAGATTGCTACCGCGCGTCCTGGAGCGGACCGCCTCCGTACTCGAAGTGCATGCCGTCGGGGATCAGGAACCGGCCCCCCCAATTGAATCCGAGGCCCTCGAAGATCGCCACTACGCGCGGGTCCATCGTGGGCGTGGCGCCGAACGGGTTCTCGGGTGCATTGATGTCGACCGCCGCCCCGTAGGCGTGGAACGAGGGCGGGTTGGTGGCGACGCGCGCCACGGTGCGCGCGTTGAAGCAGCCGGCCGTCGAATGGATCGACGCTCCGAGGCCGGCACGTTCGACCTTTCGCATCGCCCGGAGAAGGTCGGCCATGAACACCCGGTGGCAGGTGAGCTTTCCGAGCAGCGGCACCGAACGCGTCACGAGGTTGACGTCGACCCAGGCCGGGTCGATCCGGAAGAACGCCGGGTCGGCGGGGTCGGGCGCCGCCGCGAACTCGTCGAATGTCTGCTTCAGCACGATCGGAGGGTTGACGCCGTTGGCCACGCGCATGTACGGGCTCTCGCCGGGCGATTCGACCCGCATCGGTTCGGTCGCAGGCACCAGCGGGCGCACCTGGCGTTCGAACACCATGGGGCCCGGCTTCCCATCGGGGAAGGCCCACAGGTACCGGTCGTCGACGACGCCCAGGGGCGTGCCGACCTCACGCGAGACGAGCAGCTCGCTCCAGCCGATGAGCTCCTCGGGCACCACAGCGCCGATCCGCACGGACCGGTCACCGAACTCGAGCACGCCCCCGATGCCGAGTCGGCGCACCACCGCGCTGCGTGTGCCGAGCACGCCCTGGCCGCGCTCGAGCGCCTCGACCACCTCGCCACGCACGCCCCGAGGCAGGAAGGGTGCGATCTCGACCGGATTCACCGCGAACGCGTCGATCGGGATCGCGAGCGGCGGCTTCGGCCGGTCGATCACGGCGCCACCCGCGTCGATCGAACGCGTCAGCCAGCGCGTGTCGCCGGCGAAGACCACGGTGGCTCGCAATCCGGGAACGGTCCGCACCCGGTCGCGGAAGTCGGTCGGCAACCCACCCGGCGTCCATGCGAGGTAGTAGGGGGGAGGCTCGGGGGTCGACGGCTGGGGCGCTTCCAGCGGGGCGACCAGGCCGGGGTCCGAGCCCGAACCGCCGTCGTCGACCCTGGACACTGGTCCCTCCCTCAGGCTAGCCGGCATCCCACCACCCCCGGGCAGCAGGGCGATCGCGAGCACGGTTGTCAAACCGAGCGCTAGGACAACGCCCGCGAACAGGTACCGCCGCCACGATGAAGCGGTCTCCGTGGGCGTGCGCATCGACCGGAAGCCTACGGGGCGAGAGGCTCGGTGGGACCCGAGGTCCGGTTGCCTTCTTCCGCGAAAGGGCGTCAACTAACGGCTGTTGCTCCGAGAGGGGGATGGTATGGACACCGTGTTCGTGTTCGATCCCAACGGGAACCGCCGGATCGTTCGGAAGATCCGGGAAGCGGGAATGATGCCCGCGCCGGGGCTCAGGTACGTGGCCTCGATCACGGGGCCCTACAAGACCTTCCAGGTCATGACCTACGACGCGCTCGCCGAACTCGGTGACCGGCTGGACTCGCTACCCGGGGGAGGTGGGACGGACGATCCGCCGACCGCGATCGCCAAGGGGAATGCGAAGGTCCGGAAGAGCAGGTACGCCGCGAACACCGCGCTCGTCATGATCGACGTGAGGGCCCCCGATCCGACAACGCTGCTGGATGAGATCGAGGAGGTGATCGGCGCCGATGACGAAGGGGTCGAAGCCGACGTGGTGGAGGGCGCCTTCGACATCCTCGCCTGCATCGTGGACGACGATGACGACGTCATCAGGGAGAAGATCATCGACCTCCGCCGGATCGGGGGAGTGAGACGCACGGTATCGCTCCGCGTTATCGATTACGTGTCGACGAGCGCGAACGCGCCGGACGATCGACGGGTCGAGCCCGCCGAGTAGGCAGTTTCACGCCGGTCGACCGAGCAGTTCGTCGGAGCGGTTGCGCTCCCGCACCGATCCCACCCGGTCGAACACCCGACCGGTTTCCTCGGCGAGTGCGCGAGCGCGCTCGGCGTCCCCCGTGCTCATCAGCACGTGGGCGAGGTCGAGCCCGGTGACGGCTGCTTCCCATTCGGCCTCGAGCCCCGTGAAGCCGTCGGCGGCCGACCCGAGCAGCTCGATCGCTCGTTCCGTCTCCCCACTCGCCGCCGCGGCCCGCCCGTCGAGACGGGTCGCGAACAGGGCCAGTGGCGGCTCTCCCGCCCACGAGGCGTGGCGCGCCGCCCGCTCGACCATCTCGGGAGCTTCGCCCCAGGCACCTTGTTCGGAGATCACCTCGCACCAGGCCTCGAGGACCTCGTCCCGCCCCCGCCGTTCCTCTGCGAGCGCCGGGCGTTCGAGCAGCTCTCGAGCCTCTTCGTAGGCTCCTCGTCGAGCGAGCAGCCGTGCCTGCCACAGGGAGAGGACGGAGTCGAGCCGTTCCTCGGTCTCCTCGAGCCACCGAACCAGCTGGAGGTACTTGCTGGCGGTGTTCCGGTCGCCCCTGGTGTCGTGGACGAATGCCGCGATCACCAGGTGCATCGGGGCGAACCCGGGCGGGGAGTCACGCCGGTCGCCCAGGAGCTCCTCGGCGAGCGCCACGTCGGTCAGCACACCGTCCCAATCACCGAGCCGGAAGCGGGACGCGACCCGGAAATCGACGCAGTACAGGCCCTGGAGCGGTGACCCCGGCATCGCTTCGGTGAAGCCCCGGCTCGCCAGTTCGACGGACTCTCGGAAGCGGCCGGTGCTCAACGCCCACCACGCGGCCATGGCGTGGATGTCCCCGACCTCGTAGGGATCGGTGAGCTTGGGCACGAGGTCGAGGCGTCGCCTGATCGGATCTTCCATCGCGCCGTACCGCCCGAGCGATTGGTGCGCGGACGCGATCCCGTCGAGCGCCGCGGACTCCAGGTCCACGCGTTCCAGCCGCTCGGCCATCGCGGCAGCGTCTTCGCCGGTGCTGATCGCCCGCTCCAGCTCGGCGGCATCGGTCGGACCCTCGCGGAACGAGTCGGGGGCGAACGAGGCGGCGATGAGGAGCCGTGCACGCTCCTCGCTGTCGTCCGTCCCCGCTGCGGACAGGCCGATCTCGAGGTAGCGTTCACCTTCCTCTCGCGATACCCGATGGCGCATCGTCCCGGGCGCCCGGGTGACCATCTCGAGCGCGACGGCGCACAGACCCGCGAGCGGCTGCGACACCGAATCGCTACCCTCCGTTCGATCCGTCAGCAGATCGATCGCCTCCCTGAAGCATCGCCACGCCCGGTCGCCCTCGTAGTCGTGGAAGAACGTCATCCCGAGGGTCTGCAGCGCGCGCGAGCGCTCGAGCGGTCCCTCGGCGAGCGACAGGGCGTTCTCGGCGAGCCGCTCGGCCTGGCGCAACGCGAGCTTGCTCCCGGCCTCGTTGGCCGCCAGGAGCGAATGGCGGAAGGCGCGCTGTCGCAGCCGCTCCGTCTCATCGGGGTCGGGCCGAGCTTCCGCCTGGATCGCTCGATGCGCCTGCTCGTAGTGGTGAGCGAGGAGCTCGGCGAACTCTCGATCGCGTTCCTGGGTCTGCCGCTCGATCCACTCCGCGATACGGCTGTGCGCCCGAACTCGATCACGTCGAGGAAGACCGTCGTATGCGACGTCCCTGGTGAGGATGTGTCTGAACAGGAACTCGCGCTCCCCGACGATCGTCGAGCCGATCCGCGCGTGGACCAAGCCGCGGTCCTCGAGGCGCCACAGGACCTCGTCGAGCTCGACCGCACCCGGATCCGGGTCGAGCAGCGACCGCACGGCGCCGTTCCAGAACGTGCGCCCGACGACCGCGGCCGATCGCAGGACGCGCTTCTCGAGCGGAGTGAGTAGATCGATCCTTGCTGCCAGCACACCCTGAACCGTGTCGGGGATGTCCAGCTGCTCGATCCCCGCGGGCTCGTCGACCAGACGCTGCACGATCTCCTCGAGGAAGAACGGGTTGCCGCCGGCTCGCTCGAGGATCAGCGAGTGGAGGGTGCTCGACACGTCGCCGTGCTCCACGAGGAGATCGAGGAGCTCTGCCGACTCGGTCGCGGACAACGGCTCGAGCAGGAGGGTTGAGTGGTTCCACCGCCCCCCGCCCCACTCCGGTCGCCGAGCGGTGAGCTCGGGTCGGGCGGGGCAGAGGAACAACAGCGAGCCCTCGCTGCGATCGGCCAGATCCTGCAGCAGGTCGAGGAGCGCTGGATCTGCCCAGTGGATGTCCTCGACGACCACGACGACCGCACCCGACCCGGCAAGGGCCGAGAAGAAGGACCGCCACGCCGCGTGGAGCTCGTCGCGTACCTCACGCGGGTCGGCACCCGAGAAGGAGATGTCGGGGTCCTCCAGACCGATCGTGTACGCGAGGGCGGCGTTCGCGCGCGGCGGATCGGCCGAGACCTCGGGCCCGAGCAGGATGTCCCCGACCTTTCGGACCTTCTCGATCGCCAGGTCGGGTGGATCGGTGTCGAGGATGCCTGCGTGGCCTTTGAGGATCTCTCCGAGCGGCCAGTAAGTGACGCCCTCGCCGTAGGGGATGCATCGTCCGCTCACGGTGAGCGGCGCCTCGGGGGAGGCCGCCGCCCTGTTCCCGAACTCCTCGACCAGTCTCGTCTTCCCGACCCCAGCGTCCCCGTAGATCGTCACCAACTGCGGACGGTGATCGGAGACGCACCGACGGAACACGCTCTCCAACATCGTGAGCTCGCCGACCCTGCCCACCATCGGTGTTCGGAACGGGCGGCCTTCGTCCCGACCGATGGTGCCCGGTTGGGCAACGTCCGCGTCGAGGAGCGCGAATGCCCGAACAGCCTCGTCCTTGCCCTTCAGCTTCAGCGGACCGAGCTCCCTGAACCTCATGCCTCGAGCCGCCCGGGTCGTGCGTTCTCCCACCAGGATCTGCCCGGTCTCGGCGCCTTGTTCCAGCCTCGCGGCGACGTTCACCGCATCACCCGTCACGAACCCCTCCGCAGGACCGGGTTCCGCGCGCACCACGACCTCGTCCGTGTTGATCCCGATCCGGATCGCCAATCGGATCGCGTGAGCATGCTCGAGCGAGCGGTTCAGATGTTCGAGACCGCTCCGCATCCGCAGAGCCGCGCGGAGCGCCCGGGTCGGATCGTCCTCGTGTGCGGTGGGAACTCCGAAGACGGCGAAGATCGCGTCGCCGATGTACTTCTCGACGGTCCCGCCCTCCGCTTCGATCTCCCGACGCATCGCGTCGAAGAACGAATCCAGGACCTCTCGAAGGTGCTCCGGATCGAGCCGCTCGCCGAGTCCGGTCGAACCGGCGACGTCGGCGAACAGGACGGTCACGAGCTTTCGCTCCTTTCCGGGCGCCGGCGTTCGGGCGACGGGGTGCCCACATACCGGACAGAAGTTCACCCCCGGCGGGAGCTCCGAGCCGCACTGCTCGCAGGCGACGAGGGATGCACCGCAACGGACGCAGAACCTTGCGGCCGCGGGATTCTCCGCTCCGCAGGCGGAACAGGCGTTCACGCCGCAAGTCTAGGGACGCACCCGGGGCATTCCTACCCGGAGGTGCCGGTCGGTCGTGACGGCCATCACAGTGGCATCCCCAGAGTTGTCATCGGGCGGTCCCCCGATCCGCCGGCACGAATCGGCCGGTCTGGGGATCGACCGAGCACGGGGGAGCGGGTAGCGTTCGCATCCGATTCGGTGGCCGGTGGCGATCGGCTACCCGCCCTCCCTCGCACTTCCCTCCGCGCGGTGTCGCGCCGTGCGGGTCTTGTCCGCTGGTCGTGTCCGCTGGTCGCTGGGAGGGTCGTCGATGCAGGAGGTCGCTCGGGTCGTCGTGGCGCTCGAAGCCAACGACCTCGCCGAGGAGGTCATGCACTTCCTCGATCGGAGCGGGAGCGCGCGGGTCGTCGGCACCGCCGCCGATGACCGCCAGCTGACCGAGGCGGTGCGGCAGCTCGAGCCCGACGCCGTCGTCGCGCAGCCCTCGCTGGTCGAACCGGGGTCCGTGCGAGGACCGGCGGTGCTCGCGCTCGACACACGCGAATCGGTGTCGTCGCTCCGGGCGGCGATCCGTGCCGGGGCACTCGGCTTCTACCTCTGGCCGGGAGAGCGCGATGCCCTCGCAGGCGCCACGGCGGCAACCCTCGCCCCTGCGCATCTCGGCGAGAAGCGCGCCGTGGTGGTTGCGGTCCACGGGGCGCGTGGAGGGGTGGGGTCCACGTTCGTGGCCACCCACCTCGCCCAGGCGTTCGCACGACGCGACCTCGACTGCGTGGTGGTCGATGCCGACCCCACCTACGGCGACGTGTCGGCGGCGATCGGGGTCCCCGACGACGTGCACACCGTCGCCGATCTGCTGCCCCTGGTGCCCGAGCTGACCCCGGGCCATCTCGACGATGCGCTCTGGTCGCATCCGGCCGGGTTCCGCGCGTTGATCGCACCCGCTGCCGAGCAAGCGGGGCTCGTATCCGGCGAGGACCTCGCCACGGTCACGCGCGTGGCGGCCGTGGCATCCGACGCCGTGGTGATCTCGCTCCCCAGGGAGCTCGGCGAGCGCGCGGTCGCAGGGCTCCGGTCGGCCGATCGTCTGCTCGAGGTGCTCTCGCTCGACGTGCTGTCGTTCCGCGCGGCCACGAGGGCGATCGACTTCGTGACCCCACTGGGGCTGCCGGCTCGCATCGGGTTCGTGGTGAATCGCTCCGGGCGCAGTGAGATCACGCCCGGCGACGTCGAGCGGGTATTCGGCGCAGAGCCCTTGGTCGTCGTTCCGGCCGATCGGTCCGTGCCCAGGGCGCAGGATCGTGGACGGCTCGTGCCGCCGAGGGGGCGGGTGGGCAGAGCGTTCGCGAAGCTCGCCGACCGGGTTCTCGAGAGCGAGGACGCATGAACCCCGATCCCCTGGCGCCGGTGCGCCGGCAGCTCCGTGAGGAGCTGCGCCAACGCGTCGACGCTCGCGGGCTCGCCGCCGCGCCGCGCACCCAACGGCGCGTGCACGTGCGCGACGAAGCGCTCGCACTGCTTCGGGCGAGCGGGGCGATGCTTCCCCAGCGCGAGCTGACGCGCATGGTCAACGAGGTTTCCGACGAGGTCGTCGGGTTCGGTCCGATCGAGTTCCTGCTGCAGGACCCCGAGGTGACCGAGGTCATGGTCAACGGACCCGACGACGTGTACGTGGAGCGAGGGGGGCGCATCGAGAAGGCGCCGGACGGTCTATTCGAGGGGGAGGAGGCCGTTCAGCATCTGATCGAACGCATCGTGGGGCCATTGGGCCTCCGGGTCGACGAATCATCGCCTTGGGCGGATGCGCGACTTCCGGACGGTTCGCGGGTCCACGCGATCGTGCCGCCCCTCTCGCTCCGCGGTCCAGCAGTGACGATCCGCCTGTTCTCCCGCGTGCCGCTCACCGCCGACGACCTGGTGGCGAGCGGCACTCTGGGCCCTCGCATGCTGGCGTTCCTGGCCGCCTGCGTCCGGGGCCGGGCGAACGTGATCGTCAGCGGCGGTGCCGGCAGCGGTAAGACCACGCTACTGGGGGTGCTGAGCGGGTTCATCCCCGACGGCGAGCGGCTGATCACGATCGAGGACGCGGCCGAGCTCCGGCTCGCGAAGCCTCACGTAGTGGCCCTCGAGGCACGCCCGGCCAACGTCGAGGGCAAGGGCGAGGTCACGGTCCGTGACCTGGTCCGCAACGCGCTCCGCATGCGGCCAGATCGCATCATCGTGGGCGAGGTGCGCGGCGGCGAGGCGCTCGACATGCTCCAGGCGATGAACACCGGCCACGAGGGGTCGCTGTCGACGGCGCACGCGAATTCCTGCCGGCACCTGCTGTGGCGTCTCGAGACGATGGCGATGATGTCCGACGTCGATCTGCCGGCCGCGCACGTCCGCAATCAGGTGGCGTCCGCCCTTGACGTCGTCGTTCACCTCGCGCGGCTGCGGGGCGGCCGGCGCGTCGTCTGGGAGATCGCCGCGGTCGAGGGCACGCGACGAGGAGAGCCGATCGTGACGCCGGTCTTCCGATATCGGCCCCGCGACAGCAGCGGGGGGCACTTCGAAGCGACCGGAACGGTGCCGTCGATCACCACGACCCTGGCCGACCGAGGCGAAGACGTCGAGGACTGGATGTTCGCTCCCGAGGACGACGCGTGAGCGTGCTCGCCGTGACC